>Ga0208821_1001361_pt1 | contig 14072 bp, 24 predicted proteins | sample June2015DPH_20_5_FD_184720 | JGI IMG/M metagenome (GOLD analysis project Ga0208821, IMG submission 184720) | Peatland microbial communities from SPRUCE experiment site at the Marcell Experimental Forest, Minnesota, USA - June2015DPH_20_40... | ecosystem: Environmental > Terrestrial > Soil >... | reverse complement strand
CAGGCCCCAGGAATGGTCCGGACGAAAGCTAGAAGTTGATCTTTTTGGGCTTCGCGATGTGTTAACGTCAAAGTGGGATTTCTCATGGAGCCATATTAACATATTGAATCCCTATTTGTCACTTAATTTATGTCGTTTGTATTAGTTCCATTGGTGTTCGTTCCATTACTATTCGAGTGAGCTGTTCTCGGGGCACTTCACCCGCTATAACTTTAAACTTTCCGAATTCAACCTGTTTGATCCTATCTATCAGGGAAGCAATGGGGCTTTTCAAGAGATAAATTATTGAAAAGATCAAGGCCGCCCATAGAAGGGGTGGCATTGCCGCCACCAATACATTGGAAAGCAGTGTATACCCGTCCATGGTTGAGCCTTACTCCTTTCTGTGCACGCTGTCAATGGTGAATTTTAGATGGTTCATAATCCGGCCTAACGACAATATTGTTTATTTCTGAAAGAAACCTACACCTTTTTACAGAAGCTGTCAACCCTCTATTTGAGGAACAGCTCACCATCACACTTGACAATGTTTACCGGAATCGGTAGCATTCTGGCCATGGGGAATGGGTAAAATGATGTCATCTGGGAAATGTCGGTTTAAGTCATTTTGCTTAGTGGAAGGGAGCAACTATGAACAAGGCTGAACTGATTACGAAGGTCTCAGAGAAGGCAAATGTGACACAGAAGGTTGCCAAGGTCATTGTTGACACCCTTTTCGACGGGATGAAGGAAAGTCTGGAGAAGGGAGGACGAATCGAGATCAGAGGATTTGGAAGCTTTGTGGTGAGAAATTACGGGGGCTACAAGGGCCGAAACCCAAAGACCGGGGAGATCGTGGATGTCCCTCCGAAGAAACTCCCTTACTTCAAAGTTGGAAGGGAAATGAAAAAATTGGTCAACACAGGTGGAGTTTAACGGCTTCTGAAATACTTCTTTTGATGTCGATACCGTTCTCCTTCCAATCGGCTTAATCTGTATTCGATGGACACAAACCTGCTTTCGATGCTCCTGAAGAAGTCCGCTATCAACTCGCCACTGCGCTGATAGACTTCCAATTCTGATCGTTCATCCAATATGGACGTGTCCAAACCATTTGATGCTATAAATCCCTTGATCTCAGTTTGACTAAGTTCTCTTTCCATTATAATTCCCCCCTCTCATGTCTTTCCTTCAAGCGTCTGAGGTAGTCCCTGTGTTTGGCTAACTCCTTCTGAGTTCTTCGTACTCTTCACCATCTTCAAATCCAATCCTTCCACCATTTAATCCTCCTCACTCAGAATAATTCTTCTTCCAGCATTTATAAACGAGTTATAAACGTCACTTTCCTCTTGTTTTAACCGTTTGAATTTGTTACAGGTATTTTGGTATGGACAATTTTGTTGAAATTGTTAGGGAAAAGGAATATCCTTTTTGTTAGTGATCCAGCCATAGACTTTGTACGCGGGTCTCCGCGGCCTCTCGAATCGGGAGAACCCTCCTGCCGCATGCAGGCGTGGGGAGACCCTGGTACTTATTTTCTGATCCGAGTTTAAAAGGGTGTCGGGGTGGAGAAGGAAAGAATTTTAGTGGTGGACGATGAGGAGGCCATGAGGGAGATGGTCTCGAAAATCATCAGCCTTCTTGGCCACGAGGCGGTTACTGCTGGAAACGGGAAGCAGGCTTTAGAAATTCTGAAAAACCAGCCCTTCGGCATCATGATCACGGATATCAAGATGCCGGAGATGGATGGATTTGAATTGATGAAGGTGGTTCGGGATCAATTTCCAGGCACTCATATCATCTGTATGACCGCCCACGGAGGTACCTATACCTACACGGATGTGGTTGGTGTGGGAGCCGCGGATTACATCACCAAGCCGTTCACTCTTGACGAGATGAGGGCGAAATTGAACCGGGTGATCCGCGAGAAGGACCTCATTGTGGATCTTACCCAGAAATCGACTGAATTGCACGAGGCCAATGAGGAACTGAAACGGCTGGATCAATTGAAATCCACTTTTGTTTCGAGTGTGTCCCACGAACTTCGAACCCCTCTGACGGTCATCAAAGAGTTTATCTCTCTCATGCTGGAAGGACATGTGGGAGCTCTCTCCGAAGATCAGAGAGAATATTTAGGTATCGCCAATAAGAATATTATCCGCTTGACGAACCTGATCGAAACCCTCCTTGATTTCTCCAGGATCGAATCTGGAAAAGGTTTGAAATTGAGGTTTGAGCCCACCCGTCTGACGGCGGTCGCCGAGGACGCCGCCATGACTTTCTCTCAGCAGCTGGAGGAAAGGGGAGTCACCCTCGAGAATCGACTCGATCCGGATACGCCGCTCGTCTTGATCGATCGTAATCGATTGGTGGAAGTGTTCATCAATCTTATCGGGAATGGAATTAAGTTCACCCCTCCGGGAGGGAAAATTACGATCGATTCGAGGGGGCTCACTGAGAAGCGGGATTACTTGAAAATCGTGGTGACGGATACGGGAGTGGGTATTTCCCCGGAGGACTTGCCCAAAGTATTCGACCGTTTCTATCAGGGAGGGAGAACTCAGACAGGGGTTATCACGGGGACGGGGTTGGGACTTGCGATTGCCAAAGAAATCATCGAAGCGCATCAGGGTTATATCCAGGCCGAGAGCAAGCCTGAAAGCGGCGCTTCCTTTGTTTTCACCCTTCCCGTATTTGGGACGGAGACCGTTTACAACCTGATTCTCAATCCAATGCTCGAAGAGGCGGAAAGGGATAGAGCCCCCTTCTCCATGATTCGAGTGGACTTTTGGGACCAAAGGACCAAACGGGAGTCTGTGCTCAGCCATGAATCCTGGGAAGGGGTGATGTACGCTCTCCAAAAGATGGTTCGTTCCATCGATTCCGTCGTTCCTTTCCAGAACAGCGCCGTATACATTTTTTCTTTTAATGATAAGAAGCTCGCCAAAGAGATTGGTGAAAGGGTTCAAGTGAAATTGACCCAGGGCAACTATATTCCGAAAGGCATCGATGTTCGGTTCAGATCTTATTCTTATCCCAAAGATAGCCGTACCAAAGAAGAATTTCTGAAAGGATGCCGGCTGTATCTAAGAGAGGATTGACCCCTTCGTGGACGGGACTTGAGGCGTATGAAGAAAATATTAGTCGTATTTATGCTGTTGGTTTTTTCCGCCATCGCCTGCGAGAAAAAATCGCCTCCTCCGGAGGGCAAATCAGAGAACCGCTCCATTCCGAGGGTCGTTGTGGAAAGGGAAAAAGTTGAAAAGGAGCAACCCCTTCCTCCGGAGGTGAAGATCAAACTGAAGAAGGATGGCAAGGATAACTATTCCTGGGAACTGGCCGGTTCGGATGTGGATCAAATTTTAAAGGTCAATGAAAAACTGAGGAAGCAATTGGGAGGGGAGAAACCCAGATAGGAACAGCATGACGCATAGAGCATGGCGTTAAGACCCTTTGCGCTTTATGCTCTGGTCCCCTGGCCTTGTGACCCATTACGTGAGGAACGGTCGAAGGAGGTATGGACGGGAATGGAATCGTATATTGAACAGATCTTTAAGGAATTTCCTTTTGGAATTGCCATCGCCATGGTGGTCTTCTTGAGCATCCTCTTGATCATTTGGCTTCTTCTTCCGCTCTGGGTCTTATTCATCCAGTGGAACACAAGCAAGATCAAGGATGAAATTCGGAACCTTGTCGATCAACTTCAAAAAAGGGATTGGGATGAAGAAGGAGAGGAGATGTCTGAACCGGAGGATTGAAAGAACCCTTTTCATCCTGGTTCTAATCTGGATTTCCGTTGCCCATTCTCAGAGCCTCCCGAAAATTCCTCTTTATATCCACGGGAAGGAAATCTGGGTCGAGGTCGCCAAGACTCCTGAGGAGAGGAACCATGGATTGATGGGCCGAAAACATCTGGGGAAAGACGAGGGGATGCTCTTTATATTTGAGACAGAGGACTATCACGGGTTTTGGATGAAAGATACCGTTATTCCCCTGAGCATCGCCTTTATCGGCAAGGATAGCCAGATTGTTTCGATCACGGATATGAGGCCTCAGACCTTAGATTCCCATCTTCCCCCCACACCCGTCCTCTACGCTTTAGAGATGAACAAAGGTTGGTTTTCCTCCCATGGCATCAAGACAGAGGATGTCGTGAGATTTTCAAAGTAGGCAAGGCGACGAGACTATTCTTCCAACAGCGGGTGCGCCCATTCCACGATCAGGGCGTCCTCATTTCCGTAATAGTTCGGAACCATTCCAGTGATTTGAAATCCCATCTTAAGATAAAAGGTCTGGGCTCCCTGATTGCTTCTTCTCACCTCTGCCCATACCTTTTTGGGATGAAAGGACTTCAGCGCCCTCTGGAGAAGCTGGGTCCCAATGCCTTTTTTTCGGTGCTGAGGATGGACGGCAATCGAAATGATATGTCCATCCCGGGAGAAGATGATATATCCTGAAATCTTTTCTTCTTCTCGGCCATGGTTTGTATCGGTCCGTTGAGCGGCGTCCGAGTCCAACCCTTCACGACGGCGATGAAGAGCCCGCTCGGAGCCAACCCCGAGCGAGCACGAGGCTTCCGGCCGGTGACTCGAAGGGCTGACATAAACCAAAAACGTTTCTGGATAGAGATAGTGAAGATTGAGAAAGGTTGTCCAGTCGTAGGGTGACTTGGGGAAGGATTGGCTTTCGATTTGGAGAATAGAGTCTAAATCGTCGAGAGAAAAAAGGCGGATCATTAGCGCTTTTTCTCTCCCGAGATAACCGAGGCCACACCACCGGTCAATGATTGGGAACTCACCTTCTCCAACCCGGCTTTCCTCATGAGCCCTTCGTAATTTTCAACGGATGCGAAATGGAAAACCGATTCGGGGAGATAGGCGTATGCCCCTCGATCACCGGAGATGAGCCCCCCCAGCCGAGGAAGGACCCTTTGGAAATAGATCGGATATATTCTTCTCATCAATCCCTTGCGGGGAAAAGTGAATTCCAAGATCACTACCTTTCCGCCCGTTTTGATCACCCGGACCATTTCGGAAAGTGCCCGTTCTTTCTGCGCGATATTCCTCAAGCCGAAGGCGATCAGCGAAGCGCTAAAGGTGTTGTCTCTGAAAGGAAGGGAGAGGGCGTCTCCAAGGCTTAAGGTGATTGTTTGTGACAGACCTTTCTGGATGACTTTTCGCTTGGCTTTTCTAATCATGGGTTCCGAAAAATCCAGTCCGGAGACCTTTCTCTGATGATCGCTCTGGCCAATCATCTCGACGGCGACATCCCCTGTCCCGGTGGCAATATCTAATATCCAGCCTTCGAGCCCTTTCAACTCTTGGACTGCTTTTTTTCTCCAATAAAAATCCCTTCCCAGGCTGAGAAGATGGTTGAGAAGGTCGTAGGTGGGGGCGATGTTGTTGAAGAGGCTTCGTATCGATTCAGGATGGAGAAAGTAGGTCTTCATATCCTCCCCTCATTCCCCCAACGGAATGATACTCACGCAATTTTAATGAAATTTTTGCCAGGAGTTCCACAAATCGGGCACCTCTCCGGTGCCGCCTTTTCAACCGTATTGCCGCATACGGGGCAGACATAATAATCCAAGATCTCATTTTTCCCCAGATTCTCCAAGGCTTTTGTGTAGAGCGACGCGTGGATTTTTTCCACCTGATTCGCGAAATGAAATGTCTGGAAGGCCGCATCATTCTTCTCTGATTTTGCAGTCTCGATCATCCCGGGGTACATGGTCTTGAACTCATGGGTTTCCCCGCCGATAGCTTCCTGAAGGTTTTCCTTTGTCGATTTGATTCCTTTCAAGACCCGAAGGTGGTTATGGGCGTGGACGGTTTCGGCTTCAGCAGCCGCCCTGAAAAGTTTGGCCGCTTGTGCATATCCTTCCTCATCAGCCTTCTTAGCAAAGGCGAGATATCTCCGATTGGCCTGGGATTCCCCTGCAAATGCCTCTTTCAAATTTCCTTCCGTTTTTGTTCCCATAAAGCCCTCCTTTCTATTTAGCAAATTTGAAAAAATTATAACAGAGCGAATCGGAAACAGCAATTGACCGATTCGACGGTGTTAGCCCCTGTCCTTCAACAACGTGTAGATTGCCGCTCAGGGTCAACCCTGAGCGGGCCCTGGGATTTATGCCACGATGTCGAAAGATTGACATCCCTATCCCGAGCGAGTAAAATGGGTACGGTTTTAGCAAAAAGGAGTGGAAAAATGAAGTTTATCATTCCCTTCATCATGATGCTGGCCGTTCTGGTCCCCTCCAGTTATGGAGACATGTACAAATGGGTGGATGAAAAAGGTACGGCTCATTTTACTGACGACCTTTCAACGATTCCGGAGAAATATCGTGAAGATGTAGAGAGCCTAAAGCTCCTCAAGGAGACCTCGACTCCTCATCCCCAGGAAATGTCTAAAAGTCCTCTTCCTGCAGAGGTTACTGAACCCAAAGGAATCATTGTTGACCTTATGCGAAGAGGGGAGGTGTCATTTACAGAGGTTCTTCTCAACGAAAGTATAAGGCGGCATTTCATTGTGGACACAGGAGCAAGTTTTACGGTCATCGGTCAAGAAGCCGCGAAGGAGTTAGGAATTACTATTGATGAAAACACTCCTTTTATCCCAGTCACTACTGCGAGTTCGGTCATCTTTAATCCTCTGGTAACATTGAGGTCAATACGTGTGGGGGAAGCAGAGGTTGAAAATGTAGACGCCCTGGTCCATAATCTACCTGGCCATTCAGCAGGACTATTGGGAAATTCTTTCCTTTCTAAATTTAAAGTGGTGCTGGATTCCATCAACGGAAAGATGACACTCTATTCCATGCAGGGAACCCCCTCCCCCGATCGACCGGGTGGGTATCCAAGGGATTTTTGGGTGAGTCAGTTTCGTTTCTATATCGGAGCCATAGCTGAGTTGAACAAGGTGAAACAGAGGTACGAAGGGAGAGTAGGATCAAGTTCTGAATTGGTTCGAGTCACCAATGCGATCCGGTACTTTGAAAACCAGCTGAGTGAACTTGAACGAAGGGCTTCTTTCGCTGGGGTCCCTCGGAACTGGAGACAATAATTTTTGAACCTGTCTTCGGCAGGTTCAAAAACCAAATTCCAAACACCAAATTTCAAATTCCAAACAAATTGCAAGTCACAATCTCGAATGACCAAAACGTCCTGTTCGGAATTTTGAACATTGGAATTTATTTCGAATTTGGGGCCTGGAAATTGGTGCTTATTTAAGCTGTTAAGTTTCTCGGCGCATCGGTAGTTACAGGGTATAGATGACCACCAGCAGTTTGGCCTCGTCATCGCTGACGTTACGAAGTTTATGTGTGATGCCCGAATCAAAGTGAAGGGTTTCCCCCCTTTTCAGAAGATGTTGATTTTCTCCTACGACCACCTCGACGCGGCCTTTTAACACGTAAAGGAATTCCTCCCCCTCGTGCTTGTACTCCACCATCTTATGATCCTGTTTGGGATCGATGGTGATCAGGAAGGCCTTCATATGTCTCGTTTCTGCATCCGGGGTGAGGGTCTTGTAGGAGTATGCCTGAGTCCGTTTGTAAAAGCTTTCCTTTCTTCTTCTCTCCGAAGCTTCCAGTTCTTCTGCGGAGAGGAAAGAACCCGAATCAATGGCAAGGGCTTTTGCAATGCGGATCACCGCGGAGACCGGAGGGACGGCAATTCCTTCCTCAATTTCCTTCAGATAGCGCTGTGAAAATCCGGTCTTATTGGCAAGCTGCTCAAAGGATACCTTTCCCAGCTGCCGAAGTTGTTTCATCTTCGCCCCGAACGATTTCTCATCCATCATCCTGCCTGCCATGACCCCTCCTCTGACCTGGACTCCTATTATGCCAATTTATTATATTCCTAATTCCCTAATTTTCAACTTAATTTTTGGGCTGCCCGATTGATCTATTGATTCTTCCCGTCTACTCCCGTAAGACTCTCCGTGACTCAAAATTTATTCTTTGGGTTATGCTAAATTCATTATATAATGAGAAAATGGAAGCGACGGATCAATGGGTGAAGGCGGGAACGGTTGAGAATCGATTTGAAGGGGATAGGATTTCTCAAGCCCTTCAAGAAGCTGGAATTCAATTTCTCATCAAGTCTTTTTTGGATACGGCTTATGACGGTCTTTATATCCTGCAAAAAGGATGGGGGGTGGTCATGGTTTCCGAAAAGAACAAGGAAGAGGCAGAGAGGCTCATTTCCGAAATTAAGAAAACTTTTGTAAAGGAGGAAGATGATGAAACTGGACAGCTTGGATGAAATTTTGAGGTTTGCCATTCGGAAGGAGGCGGATGCAGCGGCTTTCTATAAAATGGCGGCAGATCGCTCTAACCCCGGCGTTAAAGAGACTTTCAAGGAATTGGCCCGAATGGAGGAAGGGCACAAGAAAAAATTGGAGGGATTTGATCTCAAGAAAGTCGGTCAGATGAAATTGGAGGAAACCAAGGGGTTGGGGATGAGTGAGTTGATGGAGGATGTGCCTTATAGCTCGGACATGAGCTATGCGGATCTTCTCCGGATGGCGATCAAGCAAGAAGAGAAATCTCAGCAGCTTTATACTTCCACGGCGAAGGTTTCTCCGGAGCCGAGTTTGAAGAAATTACTTTTGATCCTCGCCCAGGAGGAATCGACCCATAAGGAGAGACTGGAGAAGATTTACGACGACGAAGTTCTGAAAGAATTCTGATCGTTAACGACGAACCTGTGTGATCCAGGGAGAAAGGTGAAGCGTCATGGTACCCGGACTGATCGGAAAATCTGAGATGATCGTCAAGGACGAAGACCTTGTCAGCCGGCTGGGCAACGTTCCCGTAGAGGTCCTCTCCACTCCGAGACTCATCCAACTTCTGGAAACGGCTGCCGTCGAGGCGATTCGGGATTTTATACCCTCGGATCAAGTAAGCCTCGGGACAGAGTTGAGAATCAAACACCTGTCCGCGACACCTCTCGGCATGAAGGTTACTGCCAATGCCCTTCTTCGAGGGATAGAGAAGAACCGGCTCTTATTCCTGGTAGACGCCTATGATGAGAAGGAAAAGGTGGCGGAAGGAGAACACGAGAGGGTGCTCGTTTCCAGGGAACGATTTCTCCAGAAGGTGAAAGAGAAGAGGGGCGGATGATCCCAATATCATTAAACTTGGATAATCGAAAAAAATCACTTCTGCTTGTCCATTCTCAACCTGAGGAGAGGTCCGGCGATGGTAGAGTCTTTCTTCGGTAGGATACCTGACACGGTGGAGAAGGCCATTAATATTGTGAAAGGAAAGAAAAAGATTGAGTAAACCGAAATTAAAGACGGCCCGGAGATTGACGAAACGGTTTGAGATCCTGGATCACACCGCCGACATCGGCGTCATCGTTTATGGTGAAAATCTCAGAGCCCTTTTCGAGAACGCTGGCGGAGCCTTTTTCCATCTCATCACTGATTTGAGAAAGGTGAGACGCCGGATTGAGAAGCGGATCGATATTGGAGGAGAGAGTTTAGATCGGTTGATGGTGGATTGGTTAAGCGAACTTCTCTATCTTCATGATGTAGAGAATCTTCTTTTCAAAGACTTTAGAGTCGAGTCCGTTGGAGAGGACGGACTGAGGGCCATCGCGAAAGGGGAACCGTTTCAGGAGGGGGTTCATGTGATCAAGACAGAGGTGAAAGCCGTGACCTACCATCAGATAGAGGTTCGACAGGAGAAGGGGCGCTGGAGGGCTCGAGTTATCTTTGACCTTTGATGATCAAATCTTTTGGCCAGGAATCCATAAGCAGGTGTGAGGTTATTTTTCGATAAAAGAGGTGAGTATTGTGACAGATGAGAAAATCAAGATACAGAAGATGGATGATTATCGGTGGAGAATCCCTCGTGAAGGAAAGATGAGGACGGATGGCATCGTCTATGCTGATGAACGATTGTTCAACGATATTCGAAAGGACCAAAGTCTGGTTCAAGTGGCCAACGTGGCATGGCTTCCGGGCATTGTCGGCCATTCCTTGGCCATGCCGGATATCCATTGGGGCTATGGATTCCCCATTGGAGGAGTCGCAGGCTTCGACCTGAATGAAGGAATCGTCTCTCCTGGAGGAGTCGGTTACGATATCAACTGAGGTGTCCGATTGATGCGCTCGGGCTTGAGCCGCACGGACATCCAGGGAAGACTAAAGGAGTTGGTAGAAGCCCTCTTCGTTAACATCCCGTCGGGTGTAGGGTCCCACCGAAAAGACCTCAAACTGAACCGGGAGGAGGAGCGACGCGTTTTGAAAAAGGGGGCCAGGTGGGCTGTGGAAAAAGGTTTTGGTTCATCAGAGGATCTTGACCACATTGAGGAACATGGATGCATTGAGGGAGGCAACCCGGACCGTATCTCTGAGAAGGCGATGGAGAGGGGCAAGGCCCAATTAGGGACGCTAGGCTCCGGGAATCATTTTGTGGAGGTGGGGTATGTGGCCGAGGTCTTTGATGAGGACATCGCCCGCGCGCTGGGGTTGTCGAAAGACCAGGCTACGGTGATCGTTCATACCGGTTCAAGAGGTTTGGGCCACCAGGTCTGCGACGATTACATCCGAGTGATGCTGGATGCGGCCAGGAAATATCAGATCGAGCTTCCAGACACCCAACTGTGTTGTGCCCCCGTCTCTTCTCCGGAAGGGCAGGGATACCTCGAGGCGATGGCCTGCGCAGCCAATTTTGCCTTCACCAACCGACAAATGATCACCCATTGGGTGAGAGAGACCTTTGAGCAAGTTTTTAAGAAGGGCCCTAAAGATTTAAAATTGGATTTGATCTACGATGTCTGCCACAATATTGCAAAGATCGAAACCCATACAGTGGACGGAAAGAAAAGGAAACTCTGTATCCACAGGAAAGGAGCGACCAGAGCTTTTCCTCCAAACCATCCGGATATCCCATCGGATTACCAATCCACTGGCCAGCCCGTCCTGATCCCAGGGGACATGGGTAGATGTTCCTATGTTTTGGTTGGAGCAGAAAGAGCCATGGAGGAGACCTTTGGGAGCACCTGCCATGGAGCAGGTAGGGTGATGAGCCGGCATCAAGCTATTAGGGCCGCAAAGGGGAGGGCGATTGTGAGGGAATTGGAAGATAAGGGCATTATTGTCAAGGGGGCAAGTCGAGGAACCATTCTGGAAGAAATCCCCGATGCCTATAAAGATGTCAATGATGTTGTGAATGTGGTCCATCATGCAGGCATCAGCCGAAAGGTGGCCAAACTCGTCCCGATGGGAGTGATTAAAGGATAGTAGGCAGTAAGCAGGCGGCAGGATGCAGAGAGGACAAACCTCAAAGTCTCAAAATCGAAGGCTCGAAGCAAGTAGTAATGAAGCGTTTGAAATGACGGACACGGATCACGGACACGGGAGACGTTAATTAGAAAGATGAAGATTCTTGCCATTGATATTGGCGCCGGCACTCAGGATGTTCTCCTTTTTGATTCGCAGAAGAAAGTAGAGAATTGTATTAGCTTCGTCCTTCCGACACCCTCCAAATTTTATGCAGAAATACTGAAGACCATTGCGAGCCATATCTATATCCATGGCGATACGATCGGTGGAGGGGCCCTCGGCAGAGCCATCCTCCGCCACCTTCAGAAAGGATATCGTGTGGTGATGGAGGAATCTGCCGCTTATTCCATTCGCAACGATCTGGATGAGGTCAGGTCAATGGGGATAGAAGTGGGAGAGAAACCGGAGACGGACCATTTTCAGGAGCTTGGGATCCGAGAAGTTGATTTACTCCTGTTTGAAAAATTTCTTTCACATTTCGGAGAGGACCTTAATGTCGATGTGATTGCGATCGCCGTGCAAGATCACGGCGTTTCTCCCAAAGGGGTTTCAGACCGAGCGTTTCGTTTTGCAAATATGGAAAGGATGCTCCGAAGAGATAATCGACCTGAGACGTTTCATTTCTTGGAGGATTCAATTCCGCACTATTACCTCCGGATGAAGTCAGCCGTAGCCGCGGTTAAGAGATCTTCCTCAGTTCGCGTGCTGGTCATGGATACAGCCTTCTCCGCCATTTTGGGCTGCGTCGAAGAGACCAGTGGCCCTTCTCTGGTCGTGAATGTCGGAAATGGCCATACGATTGCCGCTTTGCTCATTGAGGAAAGGATTGAAGGACTCTACGAGCACCATACCCATGAGCTCACCGCCGAAAAAATGGAGCATGACCTGCGGCTCTTTATTCGGGGAGAACTGGACGGGGAAAAAGTCTTTAAGGAAAACGGCCACGGTGCCGTCACCCTGAAGCCCCTCCCCGGAGTATTTCCAGCGATCGTCACCGGTCCCAACCGGGATCTTTTTAGGAAGACATCATTCAAATTCATCTATGCTGCACCGGCGGGAAATACGATGATGACAGGACCGATGGGTTTGGTCAGGGCAGCTCAATACCGATTCGCCGGAAGCGAATCGTAATTTCAAATTTCAAAATTCAAATGTCAAAGTAAGTCCAAAGCCCAAATAGCTCAACTCAAGACTGTGTCCCCGACGATGGTTGTCATTCTTTTGGGGGAGTTGGTTCATCACCTCGTGCGAACTTTGGCATTTGATATTTCGTTGAGGAGGAAAGGATGGAAACGATCTACTATTCTTCTTTCAATTCGCCGTTTTTGAAAAAGGTTTTTTTGGGTTCTACAGAGAGAGGGGTCTGTATGGTGGATTTTCTCAAGACGGAGAAAACTTTTTTGGAAGAGTTGAGACGAAGTTTTCGTGGAAGGGTGATCAAGGATGACCAAAAGAATAGGAGTGCCCTGAACCAACTAAAAAAATACTTGAAGGGTGAGCTGCGACGTTTTCATTGCAGGTTGGATTTCAGCGGGACGCTCTTTCAGAAAAAGGTCTGGTCGGCCTTGGTGGAAATCCCTTATGGCCAGACACGGTCCTACAAGGAAATTGCTCAGGTCATCGGCCATCCGAGAGCCTTTCGGGCCGTCGGAAATGCGAATGGCCAGAATCCCATTCCATTGATCATTCCCTGCCACAGAGTGGTAGAGAGTAATGGCGGATTAGGCGGATTTGGGTACGGAGTCAAGGTGAAAAAAAAGTTATTAGATTTCGAAAAGAACCATGGATTTTGAGGAATTCTCTAAGAAGCTGCCCCCCTGCTGAACCTTCAACGCCTGGGGTCATCACTTTTTCACCTTCTTTTTCTTTGCCGCCTCGAAGAATAATTCCAAGTCCCTTTCGCCGAACCACATCCGATAAGGTGTCTCTTCGGACTCCAAAATAAACGTACCGTCTTTTACGGTCTTCAGCTCGTATAACCGTCCGGTTAATCGATGCTTCAATCTGTCTCCTTCCACAATTCTCATCGAACCCTACACCTCTCTTACTTTCTCGAAAAAGGATCCCAGTTGCTCTCTCGGGAACCATATGCGCACGAGTCCCTTTTCGTCCTCCAGCATCACTACTTTCTCATTTTCGATTCTCTTTATCCTAAACAGGTCCTGGGTAGATTTATTCTTAAGCCTTTCTCCCTCCACGACTGTCATCGTGCATTCTCTCCTTTCCTTTTTCTTCTTGTCATGATGCTATTTGAGCGGTCAGAAATGAAGGACCCTCTTGAAATAGCAATATTAATGCCAATGCCCGCATCGTTATAAGCCCTTGAGATTAAAAGTTTTTATAAGGAAATGATTTTTTGATGAAGCCAAAAAGGGCGACTTTTTGCCGTAGGAGGACGATACATGTCACCTGAATTCAACTCAAAGGTGGCGTCGAAGGTGAAAAATTCACTCCCATCCTTTCCTCCCTTTTTAAAAGGGAGGAAAGGATGGGAGTAGGGGGAGGGAGGAGGGAATGAGATTATTGCTTATTTATAAGACGTTTAACAGAATAAACATCAAAAAATGTGCCAAGTGGTAATTTAAACTCTCGGGTTATTTTGAAGCTAAATGGCGTAAAATAAAAACAAATCCAATAAAATGTGGGGTTACCATTTCATTGAGGGAATAATTTATAAGCTATGCCAGAAAACCCCAGGCTTTTAAGCCTGGGGATGAATGGCATCCTTTCGAAGCGAAGCCAGTTGAAACCTGGCGAAGCGGAGTAATTTCCGACATGATCTGGCTATGGCCAGATAT
>Ga0208821_1001355_pt1 | contig 14113 bp, 10 predicted proteins | sample June2015DPH_20_5_FD_184720 | JGI IMG/M metagenome (GOLD analysis project Ga0208821, IMG submission 184720) | Peatland microbial communities from SPRUCE experiment site at the Marcell Experimental Forest, Minnesota, USA - June2015DPH_20_40... | ecosystem: Environmental > Terrestrial > Soil >... | reverse complement strand
CGCACCGATCCCGTCAGGGTCGTCGACCTCGACCGGTGCGATGTCCGCGGCTATCCTGGCCACCTTGGCCGCGCGAAGTCGGACCATCTTCTCGTGGTTCTCCGGGTCGTAGGAGACCTCGCCGGAGCCGTCGAGCTTCTCCAGCCCGCCGATGCGGTGCTCGAGGCCCGGCGTGCCCGGTATCGCCCAAGGCCTCGCCAGGGTGCGCTCGTCGCGAAGATAGGGCCAGAAGACCTTCCGGCCGTCTTCGTCGGTGTGGTTCGCTTCGGTGGCGAGCTCCACCCGGAGATCGGGCAACGAGTTCGTGTCGGGCAGGCGCCAGGGCTCGGCCCCGTTCGCCAGGTAGCCGTCGGAGAGCAAGAGCACCGGCGTGCGGTAGGTGAGCGCGATGCGCACTGCTTCGATGGCAGCCTCGAAGCAGTGGGACGGAGTACGCGCGGCGAGGATCGGGACCGGGCACTCCCCGTGCCGCCCGTACATAGCGTGAAGCAGGTCCGACTGCTCGGTCTTGGTGGGCAGCCCCGTGGAGGGCCCACCGCGCTGGACGTCGACCACCACCAGCGGGAGCTCGAGGCTCACGGCCATCCCTATCGACTCCGACTTCAGGTCGATGCCCGGGCCGCTCGTGCTCGTCACGCCCAGCGACCCACCGAAGGCCGCGCCGATGGCGGAGCCGACGGCGGCTATCTCGTCCTCGGCTTGGAACGTCCTCACACCGAACTCCTTGTGCTTGGCCAGCTCGTGGAGGATGTCCGACGCGGGCGTGATCGGGTAGGAGCCCAGGAACAGCGGTAGTCCGGCCTGGCGGGACGCGGCGATGAGACCCCAGGCCAGAGCGATGCTGCCGGTGATGTTCGTGTAGGTGCCCGGCTCGAGTGCGGCGGGATGCACCTGATAGTTCGACTCGAAGAGCTCGGCGGTCTCACCGAAGGCGTGCCCGGCACGAAAAGCACGTGTGTTGATGTCACAGATCGCGGGCGACTTCGCGAACCGCTTCGCTATCCATTCGAGGGTCCCCTCGACCGGTCGGCTGTAGAGCCAACTGACGAGACCCAACGCGAAGAAGTTCTTCGCGCGCTCCGCGTCGCGCGGCTTCACCCCCGCCTGCTTGCCCACCTCCATCGTCAACGAGGTCATCGGGACCTCGTGAACCTTGTAGCCGGCGAGACTGCCGTCGGTCAACGGGTTCGACTCGTAGCCCGCCTTCTCGAAGGCGCGCTCGTCGAACGCGTCGACGTTCACGATCAATGTTCCTCCGCGCACGACCTCGGGTAGGTTCGCCTTCAGGGCAGCGGGGTTCATCGCCACCAGGACGCTCGCTGAGTCGCCCGGTGTGAGGATGTCGTGGTCCGAGATGTGGACCTGGAACGCGGAGACCCCTGCGATGCTCCCGGCCGGAGCACGGATCTCAGCCGGAAAGTCGGGAAGTGTGGCCGTGTCGTTCCCGAAAAGGGAGCTGACCGTCGTGAATTGCGTCCCGGTCAGCTGAATCCCGTCGCCGGAGTCCCCGGCGAACCGGATGACGACCCGGTCCAGCTCCCTCGTCTGTGCCTGCGTGGCGGTGGACACCGTCCTCCGTATCTACGCACCCTGAACCGGTGGTCGAGATCGTCGCCCGCCGGTTCAGGACACGCTGCGCGTCGTTGCGTCTTCTGCGATGAGCATACCGCCCCCGCCCGGATCTTCAGCGACCGGCACTGGGCCAGCACCAGCGACCAAGCACCCGCAACCGAGCATTCACCCCCGGCCGATCAGGCAATCGTGACGGAGCCGTCCAAGAAGACGTCCTGGACGGCGTGGAGGAGCCCGACACCCTCGGCCATGGGCCGCTGGAAGGCCTTGCGGCCCACGATCAGCCCTGTTCCGCCCGCCCGCTTGTTGATGACAGCGGTCCGCACAGCCTGGGCGAGATCGCCCGAGCCCTTCGACTCGCCTCCGGAGTTGATGAGCCCGACGCGCCCCGCGTAGCAGTTCAGAACTTGCCAGCGCGTCATGTCGATCGGGTTGTCCGTGGTGAGCTGGTCGTAGACGAGAGGGTCGGTGCGCCCGAACTTGAGCGCCTGATAGCCGGCATTGTTCTCCGGTTGCTTTTGCTTTATCAGGTCGGCCTCGATGGTGACGCCGATGTGGTTTGCCTGACCGGTCAGGTCGGCCGCCACGTGATAGTCGGCGTCGGGGGTCTTGAAGGCGGCGTTGCGCAAGTAGCACCACAACACGGTGAAGAGCCCCAGCTCGTGGGCCTGCTCGAAGGCCACACGGACCTCCGAGAGCTGGCGGTCGGACTCGTCGGAGCCGAAGTAGATCGTCGCTCCGACTCCCAGCGCTCCCAGCGCGACGGCCTGACGGACCGAAGCGAACATCACCTGGTCGTAGCGGTTCGGATAGTGCAGAAAGTCGTTGTGGTTGAGCTTCACGATGAACGGGATGCGGTGCGCGTAGCGCCTCGCGACGATCCCCAGGCCGCCGAGTGTCGTGGCGATTGCCGAAGAACCCGCGGCCAGGGCCAGCTCGACGAGGTTCGCCGGGTCGAAGTAGGCGGGGTTCTTGGAGAAGCTCGCAGCCGCGGAGTGCTCGATCCCCTGGTCTACCGGGAGGATCGACAAGTACCCCGTTCCACCGAGCCGCCCGTGGGAGTAGAGGGCCGCTAGGTTCCTGACTACGGGGATCGGGCGATCGGTTCCCAGTACGACCCTCTCTATGAAGTCCGGGCCCGGGAGACAGAGCTCGTCCACCGTCACGCCCTTGCACTGGTGCCCGAGCAGCGACTCAGCCTCGTCGCCGAGTAGTGCCTCTATGTCTGTGGCCATGTCGCCGAGCCTATGCCCGTTGCGCGCCGCGCCGCCCCTACGGGCGGCCTGCCCTCCGATGACGTGGACGCGGTGCGGTACCCCTGCGACACGGCCCCTCTACGGGGCCGCGGTGATCGCGTTCACGGCTCTGTCGACGCCGGCGTCGTCCACGTCGTTGTGGGTGACCAGCCGGCAGATCCCCGGGGCGATCGTGCCGGCCTGCACCCCTTCGGTGAGAAGGTGACCGAGCAGTGCCGGAGGGTTCTCGTGGGCGAACACGACGATGTTCGTGAGCACTGACTCCGGGTCGAGGCCGCAGGCAGGCCAGCGCTCCGCCACGGCATCTGCGATGCGTCGTGCCCTTCGGTGATCCTCGGACAGGCGGTCGACCATCGTGCGAAGCGCCACCAGGCCCGCCGCGGCGACCACTCCCGTCTGGCGCATCTCACCGCCGAGCCGCTTGCGTTCGAGCCGGGCGCACTCGATCGTCTCAGTCGACCCCGCCAACAACGAGCCGATCGGAGCGCAGAGCCCCTTCGACATGCAGCTCATCACCGTCGTCACCTCGGCGGCGAAGCGCTTCGCGCTCACACCCGTGGCCACCTCCGCGTTGAAGAGCCGAGCACCGTCCATGTGCAAGGCGACGCCCGGGGCCGCCGCCGCTACGGACCTGAGGTCCTCGATGCTCCAGGGCACACCACCTGCGGGCATGTGCGTCTGCTCCACGCATACGAGTCCCACCGCCGGCTGGTGGTGTGAGGAGGCCTCGATCGCCCACGAGACGTCTTGCGGGTCGAGTCGCCCGTCGTCGTCGTCCACGAGATGGAATTGCGCTCCGGCGTTTCGCGCCGCGGCGGCCTCCTCGTAGATGACGATGTGCTGGCGCCGCCCGGCGACGACGAGCGCCCCCGCACTGCACAGGACGCGCAGCGCCACTTGATTGGCCATCGTGCCGGAAGGAACGAACAACGAGGCTTCCTTACCTACTCGCTGGGCGTAGGTCTCCTCGAGCATCCGTGCGGTCGGGTCCTCGCCGTATCCGTCGTCGCCGACTTCGGCCTCGGCCATGGCACGGCGCATCTCGGGGGTCGGCTTCGTGACAGTGTCGCTTCGGAGGTCGACGAGTCCGGCACCCACCCGCCCGACTCTAGGAGCCGGAGCCGCCCTGACGCCGAGTCCTGCGAGCCGGCACCGCCTTGGCTCCGAGTCCTAGGAGCCGGAGCCGCCTTGGCGGCCAAGCTCGGACAGTCGTTGGCGCGCGTCCGCGAGGTCGGGATCGGTGGTCGCCACTCGGGCGAACAGTTGACGCGCGTGAGGCAGGTCACCGGCGCGTTCGTAGAGGTCGGCGAGCACGTACCACTGCCGAAGGTGGCGCTCGGCCGGATGTCGCAGGTTGCGTGCCGCTCCGGCAGATACCAACAGGTCGATCGCCGGATCGAGCTCACCCCGATCGGCCCGGTGTGCGGCGAGCACCAGCCGTCCCTCGCACAGCACATCGGCGGGAGGAGAGCAGGAGCGCAGCTCCTCCCACAGCGCCTCCACCTTGCGCCGCTGCCCCTGCGCCCGGCAGCAGTCCATGATCACGGGCAGCTGGCTCGGGTCGTCGCCGGACAGAGCTCTCGCCGCCGTCAGGTGTCGGACGGCTTCGCGCCAGCGGCCGAGCCGGTAGCACACCAACCCGTGCAGTTCGCGGGCCGCGGCCGACTCCGGCACCAGCTCCACCAGGACCCGGGTGACCCGCAACGCTTCGGGATAGCGGTCACGGCGGTACGCGCGGGCGGCGTGCGCCATCATGCCGGCAAGGTCCCGTGCCCGCTCAGGTCCCACCACGGCCACGAGCTCCTCTGTGACATCTCTGGGAAGGGTGACCTCCTCGGTCGCGCCACGCCGCCGCGCAGTGCCTTCACTCCTTGCGGCAGACGTGGCGGCAGAACGCCCGGCCTTGGCTGTTGGCGAACGCGGCTCTGTCCGCGGGCGCCGACCTCGTGTCGGGCCCGCGGACGCGTAGGACCCGTCCATGTCGTCCGGCTCCTCCCGCACCCACTGCGTTTGGCGTGAACGTGCGGGCCGGCCGGGATCTCGAACTACAGGCGGTGCGGCGTCGGTGACGGTCAGCCACATCGAGCGCGCTCCTCTTCGGGCCACGCTTCCCCAAGCGCGCGGGAAGCTCGGCCCGGGTGAACGCTTCTCCGTCGCGGCTCTGCTCGCTGGCGAAGGTCGGCTTACCTGGGGCCGTCTATTTGGGGATGCCCCTAGTTCAGTCCTCCTTTCAGGAGGCCTGTCTCCAGGTGCAGCGACACGGCGCGTGCTCGAAGGTGGCGTACCTTCCCGGGACCTGCCTGCCTGCGACCTGTCGGGCCGGGTTCCTCTCCGTGGCGACGTCCCGGCCCTGCTTCTGCCCACAGGTCTGCCCACAGGTGGTTCATCCAGTGAGGATCTCCCCGGAGAGCGGCCTGATCTGCTGACAGGGCCGCGCGGCCAGCCGCTCTTAGCCGCACGAGCAGGACCTCCTGTCCCTCTTGCCGCAACCTGACGCCGCGCGCCTACTCCTCGAGAGGAATCTTTGCTCTTACTCTTACTCTCCCTGTAGGGGTTCTCCTTGTTGTGGTTCTTCCCACCGCGGTTGCGAACACCAGCCGCCCGAGCATCAGGTTCCCGAGCTCGGCCCGCCGGCCTGGGACGGCCCGACCGTCTCGAACGGCCAGAAGCTGCGTCTCTGACCACGTGCCGAGTGTAGAGCCTGCGTCGATCGCGCTGATGAGCACAGCCTCTACCGGGACGAATCACGCCCAGCGGCGGGATGGAGACTCACAGTCCTGAAGGGAATGGTCTCCGCCTGGGTGTTGCGAAGCAGAACCAACCATGACCCAGCCGGCACAATCCCCAAGCCCTCGGGTGATGCGAAGCCAGTGCGACGAATGGGATCCCAACGTCAAGGCGTCGCAGAACAGTAACATTCTCGTAACGTTGCACTGGCATGAACACGGCGTGAGCCAACCGAGAAAGCGAGGGGAAGATCGTGCGATTGACCAAGACGTTGGTGATGATCGGTGCGAGCACCGCCATGGCGGCGCTGCTCCTTGCGGCATGTTCCTCCTCACCTAGCACGCCGAGCGCTCCCACGCCGTCGGGGGCGACCAGAGGCGGCACTCTCACGGTCGTGGGGTCGTCCGACGTGGACCACTTCGACACCGCTTCCGCCTACTACGACGTCACCTACACGCTGCTGCGGGCGATCGCCCGGCAGCTTTACCAATACCCGACGGCCTCTACCACCGCAGGCCAGGCAAACCCGGTACCGGACCTGGCGACGGGTATGCCTACCATCACCAACGGCGGCAAGACGTACACCATCACGATTCGTTCGGGGGCCAAGTGGAACAGCAGCCCACCTCGTCAGGTGACTGCCGCCGACGAGGTCCTGGGCATGAAACGCCTGTGCAATCCGGTCAACCCTGTTGGTGCCCCAGGGTACTTCGAGGCGACGATCGTCGGAATGCAGAGCTACTGCAACGGGTTCACCAATGTCAGCGGCGACGTGGCGAGCATCAAGAACTACATCGACACCCACAACATCGCAGGAGTGAAGGCCACCGGTGCCGAGACGGTGCAATTCACGCTCACCCAACCGGCCTCGGACTTCATCAACATCCTAGCGATGACGTTCTCGTCGCCCGCGCCGGTCGAGGACCTCAAGTACCTGCCGGGAAGCACCGACTTGGCCCAGCACTTCTTGTCCGACGGGCCCTACGAGGTCCAGAGCTACAACCCCAACAGGAGCATTGTCCTGGTGCGCAACCCGTCCTGGGACGCGTCCAGTGACCCCCTGCGCCATGGGTACGTGAACAAGGTCAACATCGAAGAGGGCGTAGCCAATACACCCATTGCCGCCGTGCAGCAGATTCAGGCCGGCACAGCTCAAATGGAATGGGACCAGAACGTCGACACCTCACAGCTGGCCGGAATGGTGGCGAGCCATGACCCGGACCTCGTCATCGGCCCACAGGGCGCGAGCAACTTCATCACCATCAACCCCTACATAGTGATCAACTTCCTGAGCCCGAACAACGGGGGAGCGCTAAGCAAGCTGCCCGTACGCCAGGCCCTCGAGTACGCCTTCAACAAGACGGCGGACTCAGAGGTCTACGGTGGCTCGGTGATCTCCCAACCTCTCAACCAAGTGATACCAGGCGGCAGCGTTGGGAACGTCCCGGGCTATGACCCGTATCCGACGACCGGCAACAACGGTGATCCGGCCAAGGCTAAGGCGCTCCTTGCCCAAGCTGGCTACTCACCGGGGCAGATCACGCTGAACCTGGTGTACCGCACCAACACCGTTCACCCCCAGGTCGCCCAGACCGACCAGTCAGCCCTCCAGGCTGCAGGCTTCAAGGTCAACCTGATCTCTTCGACGGCTAGCGACTTCTATTCGAAGTACTTAGAGAACGTGAGCGCCACGAAATCGGGCGCCTGGGACATCGCAGAGCCTGGATGGATCCCGGACTGGCTGGGCAATAACGGTCGCTCCATCATCGAGCCGCTCTTCGACGGCCGAACCTACGGGCCCAACAGCGTCGACTACGGCGACTACAACAGCTCGACAGTGAACTCCTACATCGACAAGGCCGAGTCCGCTACCTCGGCAAGCCAGGCCACGGTCTACTGGCAGGATGCCGCAAAGCAGATCATGACCGACGCCGCTGTGGTCCCTATCGCTGCGCAGAAGGTATCCATCTACCACTCCAGCAAGCTCCACAATTGCTACTTCAATGTCTGGACGGAGAACTGCGACATCACCAACGTCTGGCTCAGCAGCTGAAGTGGGTAGGAAAGGCTAGGTTCTGTGTGATCCCCGGCGTCTCAGACGCCGGGGATCACATTTTCTTGCTCATGTCGCTTTTTCCCACTACCGCACATAGAGTTACTTCGATCTTGAGCCTCAGAAGATAGGGCGAGCACGTGGGCCATACGGCGTGCGACAGAAGCTGCCCGGTCGTCGTATCTCTGGCAGCATGTAGGCCTGTCGGCTGGGCTTCCTTACCCAGGGAGTGAATGACTTGCTGCTCGAAGTGGAGGATCTTGTCGTCTCGTTCCCCACTCCCGACGGAGTCGTCGAGGCCGTGAGGGGTATCAGCTTCGCAGTGGACTCCGGCCGGACGCTAGGCATTGTCGGCGAGTCCGGCTCGGGCAAGAGTGTCGCTGTCCAAACGACGATAGGCCTTACGGTCGGGGCCAGAGTGTCGGGCCGCGCCCTCCTCGACGGAAAAGACCTGCTCACCATGTCCCCGGCTGAGCTCCGTGCGGTGCGGGGGGCGAAGATCGCGATGATCTTCCAGGACCCGATGTCGAGCCTTCACCCCTACTACCGAGTGGGGTGGCAGATCATGGAGATGATCCGAACCCACCAGGAGATCGACAAGCCAGCTGCGCGAGCACGCGTCGTGGAATTGCTGGGCCTGGTCGGCATCCCCCGTCCCGAGGAGCGGGTCAAGGACTACCCCCATCAGTTCTCCGGCGGCATGCGGCAGCGAGCGATGATAGCGATGGCGCTTGCTCTCAACCCGGCGTTACTGGTGGCCGACGAGCCGACTACGGCGCTAGACGTTACCGTGCAGGCGCAGATCATGGAGCTGATCAGGCATCTCCAAGACGAGCTTGGTATCTCCGTCATCCTCATCACCCATGACCTCGGGATCATCGCCGACATGGCCCACGAGGTCATGATCATGTACGCGGGCAGGGTAATGGAATCCGCTTGCACACGAGACATCTACTACAGCCCGCACCACCCCTACACCGCCGGTTTGCTCAACTCGCTGCCCCAGAGCGGCCACGAGGGACAACGCTTGCCGTCCATCGCTGGGCAACCACCGAGCCTTATCAACCCACCCTCGGGGTGCCCGTTTCATCCACGCTGTGCCTTCACGATGCCCAGGTGCCGTACCGCCTCACCACCTTTGCGCCTTGTCGGCACTTCGATCCATCGCTCGGCTTGTTGGCTGCCAACCGAGCTCACCGGGTCATCCGTGGAGACAGACGTGCGTCGGCATGCTGCCTCTGCAGCGCAGGGCGGCTCGATACCGTCGGCCGTAGAGGGCAGCCCGATTGCAAATCTGGGCAAGGACGAAGCGTGATGGTATCGCGCTCCTCGTCCCGACCGAGCTCCCAACCCGATGCCCTCGTTCGTCTCGAGGGGGTAACCAAGCACTTCCCTGTTCGTACCGGTCGACTCCTCCAGCGCAGCTCTGAGGTCGTGCATGCTGTCGACGATGTGACCCTGGACGTCGTGCGCGGCGAGACTGTGGGCCTCGTAGGAGAGACAGGCTGCGGCAAGTCGACCCTGGCACGCTGCATCACGCGGCTGGTCGAGCTGACATCGGGCACCGTGCTCATCGATGGTGAGGACATTTCGCGCTTGAGCCGCAGGCGACTGCGTCCCTACCGTCGACGGATGCAAATGATCTTCCAGGATCCCTACAGCTCGCTCAATCCCCGCCGGCGGGTCGGGTCCATCATCGGCGATCCCTTCATCATCCACGAGCCGAAGATCGGCTCCGATCAGCGCAAGGAACGCGTCCAGCACCTCATGGAACTGGTGGGACTTAACCCCGAGCACTACAACCGGTTCCCCGCGGAGTTCTCGGGAGGCCAGCGCCAGCGGATTGGGGTGGCACGCGCCCTAGCACTCCAACCAGAACTCATCGTGGCCGACGAACCGGTGTCCGCCCTCGACGTGTCAGTCCGCGCCCAGGTGATCAACCTCCTCGCCGACCTCCAGGAGGAGTTCCACCTCACCTACGTATTCATCACCCACGACCTCTCTGTCGTGCGCCATGTAAGCGACCGCGTCGCGGTGATGTACCTCGGACAGATAGTGGAGGTGGCCGAACGCGACGACCTCTACAACCGGCCTCGTCATCCCTACACGAAGGCACTCCAGTCTGCCATCCCGGTGCCCGATCCCGACGAAGCCGACCGTCGCACGCGCACCGTGCTGGGTGGTGATGTCCCTTCACCCGTCGACCCCCCGAGTGGATGCAGGTTCCACCCACGCTGCCCGAAGGCTCAAGCCCGCTGCGCCGAGGAGGTGCCTGTGCTCGAGCCACGGCTCGGCGACAGCTTTGGACATACTGTCGCGTGCCACTTTCCGCTGTCCGACGGTGAAAAACTCCCCGAAGCACCACCGCCAGGGGTGGCCGATATCGCGTCGCTAGGCAGGCCTGGCACCGGGACACGCGGCGGCGGCCAGTCTGCCATCCCTCGGGGCACATCGTGACTCAGGGGATGAACTTAGGGATCGGCGGTCCCGAGGCCGAGACCAGCGTCGGGGCAGCCACGACCATCGAGGGCCGTAGCCCTTCGCGGTTGGCCTTCGAACGGCTGCGACACGATCGGGCGGCAATCGGCTCGTGCGTCGTTATCGTGCTCATCATCCTGATGGCAGTGCTCGCCCCGGTGGTGGCACACCTGACCGGTCACGGTCCTGACACCCAATACTCCTTCGGCCGCTCCCCTGCGGGCATACCGGTCGGTCCCGGCCGTCACTTCCTGCTTGGCGCGGACGAGCTGGGGCGTGACGTACTCGTTCGCATCTGCTACGGCGCTCGGATCTCGCTCCTAGTCGGCGTGGTGGCGAGCTCGCTGGCCACTGCAGTCGGTGTGGTCATCGGTCTCGCGGCCGGTTACTTCGGCCGGGTGGTGGACACAATCCTGGCCCGTTTCATGGACGCCGTGCTGTCGCTACCCTATCTGATCTTCGCCATTGCTCTGGTGTCGGTCGTCGGCAACAGCGACCGCCTGCTGGTGATCATCGGGGTGATCGCTTTCTTCTCGTTCGCCTCGGTCGGCCGCATAGTGCGCGGCCAGGTCCTCTCGGTCAAGGAAAAGGAGTTCGTCGAGGCAGCCCACGCGCTCGGTTCCGGCGACCTGCGCATCATGTTCGTTGACATCCTGCCAAACGTGCTCGCCCAGGTCATCGTCTACCTCACACTTCTCATCCCGGCGTCGATCGTCTTCGAGGCCACTCTCTCGTTTCTCGCGATCGGGATCGTGCCACCGACCCCGAGCTGGGGGGACATGCTGTCGGAGGCCCTCCAGTACTACCAGGTGGCCTGGTGGTACTTGATCTTCCCCGGCTTGGCCCTACTCGCTACGACGCTCGCTTTCAACCTCCTGGGCGACAGCGTCCGCGATGCCTTCGACCCTCGCTACAACCGTCTGTTCACCCGCAAGGGCGCCAGTGTTTTGACCCACACCGTCCTGCTGAACACAGCTGACGAGGACAGCTCGCTATGACGCGCTTCCTGGCACGGCGTATCGCCTTCGGGGCGCTCGTGCTTTGGGTGGTAGTGACAGTCGTATTTATCTTATACTTCGTCGCCCCCAACGACCCCGCTCGCCTGATCGCCGGGCGCCTGGCGAACGCCCAGACACTCGCAGCCGTCCGTCACAACCTCGGGCTCGACCAGCCACTGATCGTCCAGTACGGCCATTATCTTTCGCGCTTGCTCCACGGGAACCTTGGCTACTCGTACGTGGGCAATGAGTCGGTCACTACCATCATCGGCCAGGACCTCCCCGTGACCGCGTCCCTCGCAGCGGGAGGAGCTCTGATATGGCTCATCATCGGTGTCACCTCGGGTGTGCTCGCGGCCAGGCGCCCGCGCACACTCGCCGACCGCAGCGTCACCGCCTTCGCGCTGTTCTTCTATTCCATGCCGACATTCCTTCTCGGCGAGTTGTTTCTGCTGGTGTTCTTCTTCGAACTGCACCGAGTGGGCTTCAACTTCTTCACCGTGACCGGCTACGCCAGCATTACCCAGGACCCGGCCGAATGGGCGCGGCATCTGATCTTGCCCTGGTTCACCATCGCTCTTGTCACCGCCTCGATTTATTCGCGCCTCACGCGCGGTTCCATGCTGGACGTGCTGGGCGAGGATTACATCCGGACAGCGCGCGCGAAGGGACTCACCGAGAGACGGGTCATCTACCGTCACGGTCTGCGCGCCGCTCTGACGCCGGTGCTCACCGAGTTCGGCATCGACCTCGGTACCCTACTCGGCGGAGTCATTGTGACCGAGAACGTGTTCGGCCTCCCAGGCCTCGGCAATCAGCTCCTGACATCCATCACCCGCGAGGACCTGCCGGTCATCATCGCGCTCGTGATCCTCGCATCGACTTTCATAGTGGTGGCGAACATCGTCGTCGACGCCTTTTACGCCGTCCTCGACCCTAGGGTTCGCCTCACGTGATCGACAAGAAGGCCCCCTGCAGCTGCAGGGGGCCTTCGGACAAATCCCGGCAACGTCCTACTCTCCCGGGGGGATGCCCCCCAAGTACCATCGGCGCTGGCGGGCTTAACTGCCGTGTTCGGAATGGGAACGGGTGTTTCCCCGCCGCCATGGTCACCGGAAACCTTCGCTCCTGGCGTCTATGTGCCCGCTTCCCTTGCAGATGCGGCACACCGACGCCGGTGGAGCGACCGGCCGGCCGCCCCTCGAGCGTTCCATAGCGAGCACGAGCAATAGCTCCAAGCCCTCGGCCGATTAGTACCGGTCGGCTGAACACGTTGCCGTGCGTACACCTCCGGCCTATCAACGTGGTCGTCTAGCCACGGGCCTTACCAGGTTTCCCTGTGGGAGACCTCATCTTGGAACGAGCTTCGCGCTTAGATGCCTTCAGCGCTTATCCCATCCGTAGGTCGCCAACCAGCCGTGCCCTTGGCAGGACAACTGGCACACGAGAGCTACGTCCGTCCCGGTCCTCTCGTACTGGGGACAGCCTTCCTCAGGTCTCCTGCGGCTGCATCGGATAGGGACCGACACTCTTGTTACCACCGGCGCTACCAAGCGCCGGGGGCCAGTTCATTTCTGCCTGGCTCTGCATGTCGCCATGCAGGTCGGACCATCTCTTCACCACTCCACTATGGAGGTGGTGCTTGGCATATGGTCTCTGAGGATTCTGGATTCTGAACTGCGATTGAACCGGCGATACCGGCCACCGCCATTCATACGAACAGCCACGGCTGCTAGTCGCCGGAATCCATCTCCGTCAAGGTGCTCGCCAACATCCATTCGCCGGACGATTCCAGCGAAGGTCACGAACTCTCCTTGTTTACAGCTCAGCAACGGATTTCGTTCGAAGAACGGGATCACTTTCTCGAGGAGATCTTGTCGCCTTCTGACCACGAACACCATCGTATGGTCCATCGAGCCACGGTGATTCTCCCGTATAGATCCGCAGCCGACCTGAGCCCGAACCAGATCCAAGATCCGGGCCCGGCTCACGTCCTGACTTACTCGAAACTCAGGCACGAGTTGCCAACCGACTCTCGTACAACGGTTCCTTTGGATCGCTACGTGAAAGCTTCCTTCTCCATCGACGAAACCCGCGATATACGCATCCAGCCTTTCCTGCTGATTGGCCGCACCTGTCGCATTGTCACTTTCCTCGCTGTCCATGGCTCCCGAGCGTACGATCCGGGTGTAATGGCCACGACTTCTCGAGGACGAGTAGCGCAGGATACTTTCGGCTTTTCCAGCAAATAGCCAAGTTTATAGACAGCGCGGTTTCGTTCACTGTCTCACGACGTTCTAAACCCAGCTCGCGTACCGCTTTAATGGGCGAACAGCCCAACCCTTGGGACCGGCTTCAGCCCCAGGATGCGACGAGCCGACATCGAGGTGCCAAACCTTCCCGTCGATATGGACTCTTGGGGAAGATGAGCCTGTTATCCCCGGGGTACCTTTTATCCGTTGAGCGACGGCGCTTCCACAAGCAACCGCCGGATCACTATGCCCTGCTTTCGCACCTGCTCGACCTGTTAGTCTCGCAGTCAAGCTCCCTTTTGCCATTGCACTCGACGGCTGATTGCCAACCAGCCTGAGGGAACCTTTGGGCGCCTCCGTTACATTTTAGGAGGCGACCGCCCCAGTCAAACTGCCCACCTGACGCGGTCCCTGGCCCGGATCACGGGCCGAGGTTAGAGCCCCAGTACGAACAGGGTGGTATTTCAACGTTGTCTCCACCCCGGCTAACGCCGGAGCTTCCCAGACTCCCACCTATCCTACACAATCCGTACCAAAGCTCAACATCAAGCTGCAGTAAAGGTCCACGGGGTCTTTCCGTCCTGGTGCAGCTAACGAGCATCTTTACTCGTACTTCAATTTCGCCGGGTCTGTGGTTGAGACAGTAGGGAAATCGTTACGCCATTCGTGCAGGTCGGAACTTCACCATCTCCCCTCTCATCGAGGGGGGCAGACTATGCCTTCATCTCTGCAAGTTCATCGATGATGTCCAGCGCGCAATACCCGCGCTTACCGCTT
>Ga0208821_1001348_pt1 | contig 14158 bp, 13 predicted proteins | sample June2015DPH_20_5_FD_184720 | JGI IMG/M metagenome (GOLD analysis project Ga0208821, IMG submission 184720) | Peatland microbial communities from SPRUCE experiment site at the Marcell Experimental Forest, Minnesota, USA - June2015DPH_20_40... | ecosystem: Environmental > Terrestrial > Soil >... | reverse complement strand
GCTGCGCTGCTTCTCGACGACGACACCGTTCGCAACTGGCGCAAACTCTTCGAGCAACGCGGGATTGAAGGCCTGACCAGCTTCGACATGGGCGGGAGCGCGGGCTTTTTGAGCGCCGCGCAAGAAGACGCGTTGAAGGTCTTTGTCAGCACGACGCTGCCACGCTCGACGCGCCACGTCGGCGGCTGGATCGAAAAGGAGTTCGGTCTCGTTTACGAAAGCCGTTCGGGGCTGATCGCACTACTGCAAGGCTCGCGGGAAAGACCGCCGCCGAAACCATTTCGGTCATGCTGGCGGTCTTCGCCCGCATCGAACCCGCGCTGCGCAAGTCCATCACTTTTGACAATGACACGGCTTTCGCCCAGCACTCTCTTCTCAGAACCATGCGCGCCATGACCACTTGGTTCTGTGACGCCTATGCCTCGTGGCAAAAGGGCGGAGTCGAAAACGCCAATGGCCGATTACGGCGCTGGTTGCCGCGTCAGATCGACATCGACAAAGTATCGGATGAGGAAATCCAGGACATCGTCCTCACCGCCAATCTCACGCCGAGAAAATGCCTCGGCTTCAAGACGCCGTTCCAGGCGATCCTCAAAGAGCTTGGCAAAAACGTGCAAATCCCCCATGCAAATCCGCTTCTCATAGACTCGTTGCACCTCGCTCCAGAATCCACGCTGCCGCCGGAGTCGCCCGTTAAAACCGCCCGTGTTATTGTCGTGCCGCACCAATGATCTGCTCATCACAACCCCAACGGCGTGATCCTGGTATTCTCGTTATGTCAAAAGACAACAAGCAAGAATCTCAATTGAATACAGATGCTTCTGCTGCGATACAGGAGAAACTCAACCAGGGAAGGGACTGCTACCTGCAGGGCGCCCTGCCGCAGGCAGAGAAACATTGTCAAGAAGTGCTTGCGCAATCCCCTAACCACGTTGATGCATTAAATCTGTTAGGCCTCATTGTGTGGCAAACAAAAGGCGCTCAGCGAGGGATCGAACTATTTGATAAGGCCATCGCGCTGAAGCCGGATCACGCCAAGGCGCATTGCAATCGCGGGCTTATCCTGGCGGTTTTGCGGCGGCTCGAGGAGGCGCTGGCCAGCTATGACAAGGCCATCGCGCTGAAGCCGGATTTCGCCGATGCCCATAACAACCGTGGCGTTGCGCTGAACGACCTCAAGCGGTTCGAAGAGGCGCTGGCCAGCTATGACAAGGCCATCGCGCTGAAGCCGGATTTCGCCGAGGCCCATAGCAACCGTGGCGTTGCGCTGAACGACCTCAAGCGGTTCGAAGAGGCGTTGGCCAGCTATGACAAGGCCATCGCGCTGAAGCCGGAATACGCCGAAGCATACAGCAATCGCGGGCTGGCCCTGAACAATTTGCAGCGGTTCGAAGAGGCGCTCGCCAGCTGTGACAAGGCCATCGCGCTAAAGCCGGATTTCGCCGAGGCGCATTGCAATCGCGGGCTGGCCCTGAACGATTTGCAGCGGTTCGAAGAGGCGCTCGCCAGCTGTGACAAGGCCATCGCGCTGAGGCCAGATTTCGCCGAGGCATACAACAATCGCGGGCTGGCCCTGAACGATTTGCAGCGGTTCGAAGAGGCGCTGGCCAGCTATGACAAGGCCATCGCGCTGAAGCCGGATTACGCCGAGGCGCATTGGAACAAGAGTTTGTGTCTGCTGCTAGGAAGACGCTTCGAGCAAGGTTGGCGTCTGTATGAATGGCGCAAGAAGAACCCCCAGTATGTCAAACATTTCGCGGCCCGCTCTTATTCTCAGCCGCTTTGGCTTGGCGAGGAACCAATCGTCGGGAAAACGCTTTTTGTCTATTGGGAACAAGGTCTTGGCGACACGATACAGTTTTGTAGGTTTGCGAAACTCGCGGAACACATCGGCGCGAACGTTGTTTTTTCAGCGCAAAATTGTCTGCACGGGCTATTGAAAACTCTTAGTCCGTCGATAACGCTCGTCAAAGAGACCGAAGCGCCACCTAATTTTGATTATCATTGCCCGTTAATGAGCTTGCCGCTGGCGTTCAAGACGGCGCTTGAGAGTATTCCAACGGACACCCCTTATCTTTGCGCGGAACCTAAGCGTATTGAAAAATGGAAACAAAAACTCGGCGATGCTGGCTTCAAGGTCGGCATCGCATGGCAAGGGAGCAAAACAAAGATAGATATTGGAAGGTCATTTGCGCTCACGGAATTTTTCGCCATTTCTCAAATTCCGAACGTGCGGTTGATCTGCCTGCAGAAAAATGAAGGCGTCAAACAGCTGAATAAACTGCCGGAAGGAATGAACATTGAAAGTCTTGGCGAAGAATATGATGCTGGCGCTGACGCCTTTCTTGACGCTGCCGCGGTTATGGAAAATTTGGACCTTATCATAACCTCGGACACCGCCATCGCTCATCTGGCCGGCGCGCTCGGACGCCCGGTTTGGGTCGCTCTCAAGCATGTTCCTGACTGGCGCTGGCTGTTGGATCGGCGTGATAGTCCTTGGTATCCAACGATGCGTTTGTTTCGCCAACCAACAAGGGATGATTGGAAGGGTGTTTTTTCGGATATCGCGAACGAGTTGATCACGTTGGTCTGCGCCAAGCCATCGCACTCGACTCCGATTTATACGGCCATGAATTTCAATTGGTTAGCAGGAAGTTTCGGCGCATCGTACTCGACGATGATTTATCCGACCATGGATTTCAAAAAGACACCGACTCCGAGAGCGCCAATTTCGTGGGGCGAGTTAATAGACAAAATAACGATCCTTGAGATTAAGAGCGTCAAACTTCTCAACGAGATGGCGCTCGCGAACGTGCGAAAAGAACTATCGCTGCTGCTGGATATCGCTGGGGCGCAGGTTCGAGGAAGCGAGGTTTTGGGCCTGAAAAAAAAGCTAAGAGCGGTCAACGAGGCGCTTTGGGAGATCGAAGATAGTATACGCGAGAAGGAGTCGGCCAACGAGTTCGATCAGGATTTTATCACGCTGGCTCGATCCGTTTACAGACGAAATGACGAGCGCGCTAGCATCAAGCGACAACTCAATGTGCTTTTTGCATCAGAGATCGTTGAAGAGAAGAGCTATAAAAATTACTGATTATTGTGCCTCTACCCCGTTCACGCGACAACCCGAAAATCCTTGGGGGATATGACGCGGAAATTGTCGGTGACCGAATCGCGTAGGTCCGCCCAACGTCGGGGAACTTTTTCACGCAGGAAATCGAGCGTCGCGTCGGCGAATTGGGCGCATGTCGCATAGGTTTTGTTATGCGTGACGTTTCTGTGCATGACGCCCCATAGCCGCTCAATCGGGTTCAAATGCGGGCAGTAGGCCGGGATGAAATGCAGCTTTATGCGCCGCCCCGGCTGAGCCAGCCATTCCCTCACGATCTTGGCGTGGTGATAGCTCGCGTTGTCGAGAAAAACATGGATCAACGCGAGCAACGGATAGAGCGCCTCGATCGATTCCAGCAGCTTGATCGTCGAGAGAGCGTCGACGGTCTGGGCCTCGATCATCCGGGTTTGTCCGGTTTCGAGATCGATGGCGCCGTGAATGTTGATGCGTTGTCGCCCACTCGTTTGTTCGATCGCAAGCTTTTCTTCGCTCGGCGCCCAGCAGCCAACAGGCCGCGCCGCATGGGTCGGATGCACGGCGTCGGCGAACATCACGGCCTCGTCGTCGGCCAAGGAATTCATGAGGTTTTCATAGCTCGAGATGAAAGCCTTCTGCTTTTCTTCGTTGAGCTTGCGCGGGATAACGTTCGGCTTGTGATATTCAAGACCCAGCCGATGCAGCAGTGCGATCAGCCCCGAACGGCTTTCGTAAACGAGACCGAACTTCTTTTCGATCCAGGCGCCGACGTGGCGCGTTGAGCGCGGCAGCGTCGTGCTGACAAAGACCTTCAACGCGTCTTCTTGCGCGGCGCTCAAAAAGCCCGCGCTCCCGCCCATGTCGAAACTGGTCAGGCCTTCAATCCCGCGTTGCTCGAAGAGTTTGCGCCAGTTGCGGACGGTGTCGTCGTCGAGAAGCAACGCAGCGGCGACGTCCCGACAGCTCCATCCGTCGTCCAGCAGCACAAGTGCGTTGGCCCGTCGCGTCACCCGAGAGGCCGCCAACCCATCCCGCGCCAACGCGATCAGCTTTGCGCGATCCTCTTCGCCAAGGAAATGGCCTCCAATCATTCTTCTATCCGAATCCGTTCAGCCGCAAAATGCAAGGAAATTCTCCCGGATTCTCAATGAGTCGGGGTATCTTATCGACATGCCTAAGGCTACGCTCTGATTGCGGTTGGCCGCGGTGCTGCTTTGGTGTTTCCTTTGCATGGTGGCGATACTCTGCTGCCGCTCCGTCTCTTGCGCTTCTCGCGGCGCCGAAGGGTGGTGTCATCAACGCCGTTTTTTGCCAAGCGCCGCCGTCACTGCTTCCACTGTGGCCGGGCTGCCGATGGGGAACGTCTTGCCTCGCGTGTGCAAAACACCCTTCCAAGGGTCGAACACCGGCACGCCAGCAGCGACAAAATGCGTGCTGTCCCGCGACACCGCCACCAAGTCTTTCAGGGCGGCGATGGCGGCTATGAACAAGTCTGGCTGGCCAAAAGTGTGCCCGCGCTTCTGGCCGTCGACCACCATCATTTTCCACCGGACGATTACGTCCTCGGTCACGGGCGTTACGCGCCCGGCGAAGAGCGGCCGGATGGTGTGATCGAGCCAAAATTGTATATCGGCGCGCCGAGAGGGTTCCTCGATCTGCTCGATGCCGTATCTGATTTCGCCGAAGGTGATTTCGCTGACATAGAGAAGATCGCCGGGCTGCGCCTCGATGAACGCTGCCACCCCTGCATCCGCCTTGGCTTTCCGCAATTCAGAGATGACGTTGGTATCGAGGAGCCATCCCCTCACAGCACAACGTCCCTCACCGGGGATTTGACGGACAGCCTCTCGAATTCAACGTCGGCGAGGGGCGAGCCGCGCAACGCCTGAACGATGTCGCGCCCGGTGACGGGCCGCTGCATCCGATCGAATTCAGCGGCACCGACGACAACCACGGCGTCGCGGCCATGCAACGTCACCCGCTGGGGGCCATGAATCTGCGCTTCGCGCACGACTTCGCTCAACCGCGCCTTGGCGTCTTGAAGCCGCCAGCGATTGCCGGGAGGCAGGCTTTTCCCGCCGGTTTTGGAGCGTGTCGTCGCGGTCATGCGCCTTTTTTCTGGTTCTTATGACCAGATTATGAGCGACGATCTTCCGTTCTGGCAAGGGAATTCGTGGGGGGCATTGCTTCAGGCGTCGTCCAAGCTCTTCGGGCGCAGAGAAATCAGCTTCTCCAGCGTATCGGCGATTTGTTCCATTTCGCGCATCATCTGACCGACTTGCTCCTCCAAATCGCCATCAAAAAAGCAGCACAACATTTCTGTTGACTTCGGGGCGCGCAACAGAAATGTTGTGTTCATGAATGGCGCCCAAGCCAAACGCTTCCTGGCCAAGAAAGGCGCGGCATTCGCCCCGGGCAAAGGCGGCCATCTGATCGTGACGCTAAACGGCAAGCGGTCGATTTTGCCACAGCACGGCGGATCGAAAGAGATAGGCAAGGGCCTTTGGCAGGCGATTCTCAAGCAACTCGGGATTAAGGAATAGGACATGCGCTACGCTGTCACGCTCGCTCCCGACGACAACGGGACAATTCTCGTAACTGTCCCGGATATTCCCGAGGCGGTCACTTTTGGCGATGGGGCTCGACGCGCGGCGCTTGGAATGGCGTCGCAAAGTCGATAGTGGCCCTTGGCCGCGACGGCTCGCTAATAAGACGCTGGGCCCGATGACGAGCCTGTGGCGAGCCGTCGCCGCGCTGATGGCCGACGATGGCCCCGCGCTATCGGGTTGGCTTGAGTTGGCGCGCAATCGAGACGGGGCGCGCGTCGTGCGCGTCACCGGTCGGGCCGAGGTGGGAAAAGCGTGGCGAGTCCCGACGCTTCTTGTCGACGCGGTTCTCGACACAAAGCTGGTTCGCCCATATTGGCCCAACATCGAGAACAAGGGTCAGTTCCACGTCCACGCGCCGCACCAAGTCATTCGCCAAGCGACCGGCAAGAGTTTCAGCAAAGCCGCTTTGGCCCCGCCGAAGACGGCAGGAGGCGACGACAAGCCAAGAGCGAAGGCGAGGCGCAACATCCGCGCGCTGATCCTGAAACGCGCCCGAGAGCTGGGCGGAAGGGCGCTCGTCGTCGGCAACAAAGCGACCATCGAGGCGATGCAGTTCCCGCGCAATGTCGATGTTGCGTGGTTCAACGCCGTCGCCGGGCGTGACCAGTGGAAGCGCGTGCGGCTCGTCGTAATCCTCGACCGCGACACTATCCGCCTCTGCCCTCTTCCCTAAAAACAACAACATCGCCAACGCGGGTGGTGGCTGGCCTGCTGCTGGTAAGAGCTGCTGTACGCCGAAGGCGATGAGGCAAGGTTGTCCCTTCTAGCGAAAAAGCTGAATCCCGCCTGGACGAGTACGGCGCCCGCGCGAAGCGCGCGCTATGGCGGCGTGCTCGGACAGGACGGGGGGAGCAAGCCTGCGGCTTGCTCCACAACAGACGCCGCCAGCATCGTTGTACAAGACGATGTCGGCGATTGTAACGGGCTGCGGTGATCCCCCGGCGCTCCCATCGCTCGTGATGATGTCGGCGGCCGAGAGAGGAAGGCCGTGTACTACGACGCGTCTATCGACGGCCCCGGCTTCTGATGTTGTCGCCAGCGCGACACAGGCATGGTTCCTGTTCGTATTGGATTTGGCCATAGCGTCGGCGCGTCCAAGCGTGACCGTGAAGAAGAACCGCAGCGCGACAATCGCGCAATCTTTATGGGGCCGAGCGCGAGCATGTGCGCGGCTTGAGGGAGACGCCGGAATACAAAGGCTCATCGCGCCTGCGAAAGAAGGTTGAGATGTGCTTTGCGCATCTCAAGCGCAACCTCAATTTGCGCCGAGCCGATTCTTAAAAGTCCGCGCGTCGATCAATCGGTTTCTCATGCGATCAAGCAAAAGTTACGCAAACAATCCGCGAGGACGCGATCGACCTCTTTTCTCGCGTAATGGGTCACGGCAGTCGAGTCTGTCCCGGTTGTCCCCGCACGCTGGAAGGGAATGCGGCCCGCCGCTATAGCGGCTGTCGCTGCCGCGATCAGCGCCTCTCGGTCGTTTGTCCCGTCTAAGAGCGGGATTAAGGTCTGGCCCGTCACGCCGAAATGGACGTGCTCGTGCCGCAAATTGGCGGACCTGACCATGTTCGCCGCGGCGTCGCTACGCAACAACGGGCAAGCGACCGGCTTTTGCGTCAAACTCTTGGCCATGCGTGTCGCTTCCGTAGAAGGGGTCAAAACATTGTGGAGTGTCATGTAGAACAAGCCCTCCGCCAATGTCGCCTGCGTCTTTGCGTCCGCGGGCGCTCCCTCCCTCTCGAGTGCGGTCATCAGATCATCGAACGAACTCGATTCGGGCAGACGCGCGATCAGGGCCTCCACCGCCCTCCTCATTGTTGCGTCGCCGGTGGAAAAGGACACGCCGGCGCTGTCCATAAACACGGCCTGGCCATTCTTTTTGCGCGCGAACGCCAAACCCGGGCGCGCGGACAGATGCAAACTTTTGATCGCCGCCGGAGCCAAAGCCCATTCGGATTCTCGTTCCTTGTGGACGAGGAGCGTCTGCCGGAATGTTCTCCCGCTGAAGGTGTCGATATACTGTTCGAGGAGCTCTTGCTGATCTCCCGCGAGGCCGCGCAAAAAGGCTGCGGCTGCCGGAACCATGTTTTCTGGCAGCATCATGGACGGTTCCGCTTCACCGAGATAAGCGAGGCCGTGCGACGCAGCGTGTTGCATAAATTCGGTGAAACTGCATGGTTCGTTGCAGTCCTCGAGGAATTCGTGGGCGATGTACGAATCGTCGAAGTCCTTGAGCGCCGCTGCCTCGTGATGGAAAATTCGGCCCCAGGTGCTTTCGGACGGCAGGTAATGCTTGAGGGAGGCAAGCAGTTCACGCGCTTGCGCGACCCGCGCCTGCGCCGACCCATGCGAAGCAGCATGAAGGGCGAACAGGTCCCGCAGCGGCTGGCGTAGACGCCAGCCGGGCAGCACATTGTAGCTGATGAATGCAACGCCGGTCGGCGCAAGATTGTCGTGCGCAATACGAAGAAGCGCGTCGCGCACGGGCGCTGGCACCCAACTGTAGACGCCTTGGCCAATGATGTAATCGAACGCGCCGTCGTTGGGGAGAAGATCGGTGATGCTCTGCTGTCGTAGATGAACATTGGCGAGGCCGAGCCGCGCGATACGCCGGGTTCCCTCCTCAATCTGCCGTTCCGAGAGGTCGACGCCTAGGAAATACGCATTTGGATGCCGCGCCGCGAGCGGGATTAGATTGCCGCCGGAGGCGCAGCCGAGTTCGAGTACGCGCGCCGTGGCGACCGGCGGTGAGGGCAGGTTGAAGAGCTGCGCCACCGCCGCGAGCCGACCCGGATGTGCGTGCGGGAAAGGAAACGAAGCATAGGGCAGCTCGTCATAGGAGGCCGCATTACGGGCAATGGCGCTTTCCAAAGTGTTTTCAGTCTGTCGGTTCATGGTTCGCCTTCTGTCCTGCGGCACGGTTTTGAGCCGGGATTCGCCGTATGGCTCCCGGCCCGAGTGGAACTTTCCTCCAATTGGGCAATTGGGCGCTTTTGACAAGGCGGAGCCGTTGCCAGGATTCCCGAACAAAGCTTTGGGCGCGTCGGCGGGACGCTGCTACAGGGGTCATCGCAGAATCTTCCCCAAATCCTACGCTAAGCGGAAAGTAGAACACTATCAGCATGTTGCGCAAACGAACGTTTGTGCGGCTTTCGAGCCCCGAACTGAAAAATCATGGCTTTCCCGTTGCGCAACTCGGTTGTCTAATTGAACTGATTGGCAACAGGTCAAGGCGACCGGCCTTAACGTAGGATTTGGGGAAGATTCTGCGATGACCCCGGATATGCCTTCCAGACATGCCAGACGACACAAGCGACCGGGCAGAGCGCGGACGAACGGCTTGTGCGCGCCTTGGAGGCGCATATAGGGTCATCGTGGAATCTTCCCCAAATCCTACGCTAAGGATCGTCCCGCAACCGCGTCTATGATTTTGGGACGCCAATCAATTTTTGGACGGGGTTTCTGGACGGATTTTCGACTGATTTCGACGCGAGACGCCGCTTGTCCATAAAAGGAACGGTTTATAGACGATTCTGCAATCCGCTGATTTAGCGTGATAATCGGCTTAGCGTAGGATTTGGAACAGATTCCACGATGACCCCGTATAGCTCTAAGCCCGGCCTTGATGCGTTCTTTCATGATGTAATGCTCTGCCTCGGCGTGTCCGTCGATACTCTGCTGCCGCTCCGTCTCTTGCGCTTCTCGCGGCGCCGAAGGGTGGTGTCATCAACGCCGTTTTTTGCCAAGCGCCGCCGTCACTGCTTCCACTGTGGCCGGGCTGCCGATGGGGAACGTCTTGCCTCGCGTGTGCAAAACACCCTTCCAAGGGTCGAACACCGGCACGCCAGCAGCGACAAAATGCGTGCTGTCCCGCGACACCGCCACCAAGTCTTTCAGGGCGGCGATGGCGGCTATGAACAAGTCTGGCTGGCCAAAAGTGTGCCCGCGCTTCTGGCCGTCGACCACCATCATTTTCCACCGGACGATTACGTCCTCGGTCACGGGCGTTACGCGCCCGGCGAAGAGCGGCCGGATGGTGTGATCGAGCCAAAATTGTATATCGGCGCGCCGAGAGGGTTCCTCGATCTGCTCGATGCCGTATCTGATTTCGCCGAAGGTGATTTCGCTGACATAGAGAAGATCGCCGGGCTGCGCCTCGATGAACGCTGCCACCCCTGCATCCGCCTTGGCTTTCCGCAATTCAGAGATGACGTTGGTATCGAGGAGCCATCCCCTCACAGCACAACGTCCCTCACCGGGGATTTGACGGACAGCCTCTCGAATTCAACGTCGGCGAGGGGCGAGCCGCGCAACGCCTGAACGATGTCGCGCCCGGTGACGGGCCGCTGCATCCGATCGAATTCAGCGGCACCGACGACAACCACGGCGTCGCGGCCATGCAACGTCACCCGCTGGGGGCCATGAATCTGCGCTTCGCGCACGACTTCGCTCAACCGCGCCTTGGCGTCTTGAAGCCGCCAGCGATTGCCGGGAGGCAGGCTTTTCCCGCCGGTTTTGGAGCGTGTCGTCGCGGTCATGCGCCTTTTTTCTGGTTCTTATGACCAGATTATGAGCGACGATCTTCCGTTCTGGCAAGGGAATTCGTGGGGGGCATTGCTTCAGGCGTCGTCCAAGCTCTTCGGGCGCAGAGAAATCAGCTTCTCCAGCGTATCGGCGATTTGTTCCATTTCGCGCATCATCTGACCGACTTGCTCCTCCAAATCGCCATCAAAAAAGCAGCACAACATTTCTGTTGACTTCGGGGCGCGCAACAGAAATGTTGTGTTCATGAATGGCGCCCAAGCCAAACGCTTCCTGGCCAAGAAAGGCGCGGCATTCGCCCCGGGCAAAGGCGGCCATCTGATCGTGACGCTAAACGGCAAGCGGTCGATTTTGCCACAGCACGGCGGATCGAAAGAGATAGGCAAGGGCCTTTGGCAGGCGATTCTCAAGCAACTCGGGATTAAGGAATAGGACATGCGCTACGCTGTCACGCTCGCTCCCGACGACAACGGGACAATTCTCGTAACTGTCCCGGATATTCCCGAGGCGGTCACTTTTGGCGACGATCGCGACGATGCGCTGGCGAGGGCCGTCGACGCAATCGAGACGGCCATAATGGGCGCGATGGCCGCCCGTGAAGACGTGCCCGCTCCGCAAGCCGTGGGCGCTGATTACGTCACGCTGCCCGCCTTGTCATCGGCCAAAATCGAACTGTATCAGGCCATGCGGGCGGATGGCGTCGGCAAGGCCGCGCTTGCAAAACGTCTCGGCGTCGCATTGCCGCAAATAGATCGGCTGATAGACCTGAAACACAGCTCCCGGCTCGATGCGATTGAGCGCGCATTCTTGGCGCTTGGCAGGTCAATGACCATTGTCGTCAAAGCAGCGGCCTAAGCGCCCCGAGGCGATTCGACGCCGCCGGGAGTTTTTCGTAGCCGCTACGCGCGAGGTTTTTGTCGCTCCATAAAAAAGAGTTTTCGGACAAATACGTGCGCCCGCGCGCGAGACGGGTTCCGTGGGCGATAGACGGTTTATCGCGGGGGGGTTTGCGGATCAAAAAAAGGCGCGCGCGCTGGTATGGCGGATGTTGATTCCGCCAAACATCCGCAACACCATCTTGATATTGCGCGCGATTGGCGACGGGCTGTCGGCGCGGTCTTATTTTTGGTCTTCCTTTGCGACACGGCGAACGGGTTTTTTTGCCGGAATGCGCCAACCCGAGCGAAACGCGGGAACAGCGGACGGCGAGAAAAAAAGCAGGGCGGCGGCAAAGGAACGGCAACGCGAACACGGCGGGACCACGCCGTGCGCGCGCATGGCGATGGCGGCGACGATGAGGATATGCGGCCGGCGTTTCTCAAGCGGCAAGAGACTGAGCGCGCGGCCGCCAACGTGGAAAAGATCAAGAAAGGAATCCGCGGACTGCCGGGCGGCGATGCGATGGAGGGTTGATAGATCATGAATAAGCCAAGCAAAAAGGATGCTCCGCAAGAGCATCGCGTCGCTTCGTTTTTTCCCATGCTAGAGGATGCCGGAACGTAAAATACTGGCGTTCGCCGTCGATGGCGCTGCGCTGGGCGGGCGCGGCGATGCAAGAAGCCGCGAAGGGTTTCCGCCGGCTCAAGGCCCACAAGCCGTTGCCGCTCTTGAAGGCCGCACTCGCCAAGCGAAAGGCGCTGGCAACCTCAGCGAACCAGCATCTTGTCCAAACGCCAAAGGCTGCGTAGACTCTCAATCCGCGACGCCCGCTTCTGGATTTTCAACATCAAGCGGGACATCCCCAGCGACTACGTCTTCTATGAAGGGCAGGTCAACAGGCAACCTGGAAATGCCAATGGATCTAAAATGTTATGTTTTTCAGGGATGGGAACCGCGAATCATTCCCGCCCCGGCGCAGCGCGACTGGATGGACTCGGCGCCGGAAAGCTTTCCCTACCGCTGCCTGCCGCTGGCCATTGCCAACAGCCATGGCTGGCAGGTGTTGACCCCCTTTGGATTTGAAGTGGAATGGAACGGTGGCCCAGCGGCCGAAGATGTGATCGTGCGGCCCGATGCCAATGTCTTGCCGCATGAAGTGCCGGTGCCCCTGTTTGGCCTGGGCACCTTTACCATCCATATCCAGGGGTTGTTCCGCACGCCGCCGGGCTGGAACATCTTCGTCTCGGGCCCGCCCAATGCCGCCAAGGACGGCATCGCCCCCCTGGCCGGGATCATCGAGACCGACTGGCCACCCTACACATTTACCATGAACTGGCGGATGACCCGGCCGGGCCATGTGGTGCGCTTCGAGGCGGACGAGCCCATTGCCCACTTCTTTCCCATTCAGCGCAACGTGATCGAAAACGTCGCCCCGCGCTTTGTGCCAATCGACGAGGAGCCCGAGCTCAAGGCCCAGTTCGAGGCGTGGTCCGCCTCGCGCGATGCCTTTCAACAGCATGTGCGCGACCATCCGCCCGCCAAGCCCGCCGACAAGTGGCAGAAGTTCTATTATCGCGGGTTGATGCCCGATGGACATTGCCCGGTGGCCGATCACCAATCCAAACTGCGCGTGGCCGAATTCGCCAACGCCGGCATCATCCACCATGCCCCGCGCCCGCCCGCCGCCGCGCCCGCGCCGCGCCCGGCCGTCGCCGCGCCCGCGCCGCGCCCGGCCGTCGCCGATGATGCCGCCTGGACCATCGCCAAATATGAATGGATCCTGAAAACCCAGGAGCGCCAGCGCGCCCTTTCCACCCAGGCCAGCGGCATCTTCCGGGTGAGCGATGTTTCGGGTTCGGGCGAGGAGTTTCTCGACCATTTCTATGCGCCGGGCCGTCCGGCGATCCTGTGCGGCGCGATCGACCACTGGCCGGCGCTGGCCAAATGGACGCCCGACTACCTGCGCGCCACCCTGGGCACCGTGCCGGTGGAATGCCAGGCCGGGCGCAGCGGCAACGCCCGCTTTGAACTGGACAAGGACGCCCACCGCACCACCATGCCCTTCGACCGGTTCCTGGACCGGGCGCTGGCGAACAGCGGCAACGACCTTTACATCACCGCCTACAACAACGCCGCCAACACCGCCGCGCTGGCGCCGCTGGATGCCGATGTGGGGGAGGTGGACGACATCCTGGCCGCCGATGCCCGGGGCATGATCTGGATCGGGCCCGAAGGCACCTTTACCCCCCAGCATCACGATCTGACCAATAACCTGCTGGTCCAGATCACCGGGCGCAAGCGCGTGGTGCTGGCCGCGCCCGGCGAAACGCCCAAGCTCTACAACGCGCTGCATGTGTTCAGCCAGATCCCGGACCTGACGGCGGCCGACATCGATTTTACCGCCTTTCCGCGGTTCCGCGATGTGCGGCTGCTGGACGTCACGCTGGCCCCGGGCGAGGCCTTGTTCATCCCGGTGGGCTGGTGGCATCAGGTGCGGGCGCTGGATTTTTCCGTGTCGATGACCTTCACCGGCTTTCGCTGGCCTAACGACAACTGGCAGGACCATCCGCGCCGGGCCTGATGCGCCCTGGCTGGCGCGGCGCGCCGGCTGCGGCTAGGATGCGGGCATGATCGCCCATACCATCCAGCTTGCCCTGGCGCCGGTGGTTGCCCTTTGAATTTTCAGCCCGGGAACAAAATTCTCTGGATGGTACCCTGCCCGTATACGCCCCCATGTGGCTTGAAGAATTAAACCACTTACCCGTCAATGACTTAAGCAAAACCGCGCGCGAGTGCTAATGTTCCGGTAAATCTACCGCAGCATTAACGAGGTCAGCGCAAGGTCTGTTACTTTTTGTACGGCTTCTTGGACGAATAGTGAACGGACGCCGGTTTTCGCGTCTCGTCGGCAACGTTAAGGGGCTGAACCGCCGTTGGGTGTTGTTGTCCGGCAATCGACCGTTTGGCGGTCGATCACCGATCTGTCCAGAAACAGTGTTTGAGGATGGCAACCCGGACGGGATGATTGTCGGACGAGAAA
>Ga0208821_1001347_pt1 | contig 14162 bp, 9 predicted proteins | sample June2015DPH_20_5_FD_184720 | JGI IMG/M metagenome (GOLD analysis project Ga0208821, IMG submission 184720) | Peatland microbial communities from SPRUCE experiment site at the Marcell Experimental Forest, Minnesota, USA - June2015DPH_20_40... | ecosystem: Environmental > Terrestrial > Soil >... | reverse complement strand
TGCCGCTCAGCCAGCTCATTGACCAATTCCATGCACAGGGCAACGTCCGTGTTGAAATGCCAGCGGCCTTCCATGTCTTCCGTGACGTGCCGAAGAGTCTGGTGCGCCTTGCGAAGTACACCCCGCTCCTGGGGCGTGAATTGACCCTGTGTGTCTCCGGCACTCGAAAGCGCCTGCACACGCCGGAGATTGTCCGCATGCTTTGAAATCAGCCGGTAGACCTTCGCCAAGAAGCGCGCGGCGCCTTCAATCCCGGCGTCGCTCCACTCCAGGTCTTTCTCAGGCGGGGCCGCGAAAAGCATGTAGAGCCGCACCGTGTCCGCGCCGTACTTGGCGCACATTTCCGTGGGGTCCACCACGTTGCCCTTCGACTTGGACATCTTCGCCCCGTCTTTGATCACCATGCCCTGCGTGAAGAGGCGCGCCACCGGCTCCGAGAACTCCACCAAGCCGATGTCCCGCATCACCTTGGTGAAAAAGCGCATGTAGATCAGGTGCAGGATGGCATGTTCGATTCCGCCGATGTACTGGTCCACCGGGAACCAGTATTTGACCACCTCTTTATCGACCGGGGCCGTGGAGATGTGGGGCGCGGTGTAACGGTAAAAGTACCACGAGGAGTCCACGAACGTATCCATGGTATCCGTCTCGCGGCGCGCGCCTCCCGAGCACTTGGGACATGTGGTGTTGACGAACTCGGGAAGGTCAGCGAGTGGCGAGCGGCCCCGGCCGGTTAATTTGACGTTCGAGGGCAGCACCACCGGCAGGTCTTCCTCCGCCACAGGGACAACCCCGCATTGGTCACAATAAATAACGGGAATGGGCGTGCCCCAATACCGCTGGCGCGAGATCCCCCAGTCCTTCAGACGGTACTCTACGGTAAGCCTCCCAAAGCCCCTTTCCTCCGCGTCCTGGGTCATGCGCAGGATGGCCTGAGTCGAAGAGAAGTTGCTGTAATCGCCGGAATTCACCAGTTTTCCGTACTCAACATAAGCCTCTTTGGGCGTGGATGCGGGCGCGTGCCCACTTGAATCTGCGGGAACGATGACGGTGCGAATGGGCAGCCCGAACGTCGAGCAAAACTCGAAATCCCGCTGGTCGTGGGCCGGCACCGCCATGACCGCCCCCGTCCCGTACTCCATCAAGACGAAGTTGGCAATCCAGATGGGAACTGCCTCCCCGCTGAAGGGGTTGCGCGCTCCGAATCCAGTATCAACCCCAAGCTTTTCCAGATTCACTTCCACGCGCGCACGCACGGCGGAGGCTTTAATGCGCTCCACCTCCTGGCGCAGTTTCTCCGGCGAGTTCGAGCCGGCGACCAGTTTCTCCACCAGGGGATGCTCAGGGGCCAGGAAAACTGCCGTGCAGCCGAAAATCGTGTCCACGCGCGTGGTAAAGACGGGCAGAGGCTCTCCCAGTTCAACCACACCGAAGTCCACTTCCGTCCCCAGCGATTTGCCAATCCAGTTCTGCTGCATGGCCAGTACCCGTTCGGGCCAGCGCACCAGCTCTTTCATGTCTTCGAGGAGTTGCTCGGCGTAGGCGGTTATTTTCCAGAACCACTGCTCGAGCTCGCGCTCGACCACGGATGTGTCCTCATGCCGCCAGCAACAGCCGTTCACCACTTGCTCGTTCGCCAGTACCGTTTCGCACTGCGGACACCAGTTCACCCGGCTCTTCTTGCGGTACGCCAGGCCTCGCTCATACATCTTGAGGAAGAACCACTGGTTCCAGCGGTAGTATTCGGGCAGGCAGGTGGCAATCTCGCGACGCCAGTCGTAACTCACGCCCAACCGTTTCAATTGCCCCCGCATCCGGTCGATGTAGTTGAAGGTAAATTCCGAGGGATGGCGCTGCTGCTGGATGGCAGCGTTTTCGGCAGGCAGTCCGAAGGCGTCCCACCCGATGGGATGGAGCACGTTGTAGCCCTTCATCCACATATAACGGGCCAGCGCATCGCCAATGGAATAGTTGCGCACGTGCCCCATGTGGATGTCGCCAGAGGGGTAAGGCAGCATCTCCAGCACGTAATACTTCGCTCGCTCGACGGCTGCCTCAGCCTCGAAGAGTCTTGCCTCTTCCCAACGCTTCTGCCATTTTGCTTCGGTTTTTTGTGGGTCGTAATTGGAGTCCATAAGAACAGTCTAGAGTCTAGAGTCGAAAGTTCAAAAGTCACAAACCACGTTTGAGTCGAATGCCTTGGATCGATAACCAGCGGAACGCGGGTGAAAGCTGCTGCGCCACCACGCTGACAGGCCGAATGCGACGAAGGAACTCATGGGAATGCGAGTCTTTTCACATGAGTTTTCCTGTTTCTCTGGAATGACACGAGTGCCACGCCCTTCATGTCCCTTTTCGACCTTCGACCTTCGACTTTCGACTCAGAATTCCAGCCAGCGTCCTCATCATGCGGAGGTTCCGCTTGTCATCCCCAGGCCCGTCAAACGGCGTCTCACAAATGAATGGAATCGCCCTGAGCTTCGGGTGACGAACAATGCGGCGGAAACCCTCCTTCCCGATCTGGCCCTTCCCAATGTGCTCGTGCCGGTCGGCATGGGAGCCAAAGCCCGTCTTCGAGTCGTTGGCGTGAATCACCCGCAGGTTCTTCAGGCCTACCGTTGAGTCAAGGCTTTTCACCGTCTGGGCAAGGCCGGCCTGAGTGTGAACCGCGTAGCCAGCTTCGAAACTGTGCGCCGTATCGATGCAGACGCCCATGGGCAAGTCCTTTTCGGCGTCAACCACGATTTCCGCCACCTCTTCGAACGTCCGCCCAATCGCCGAGCCTTGCCCCGCTGTGTTTTCAATCAGAATCCGCAGCCCGTCGAGCTTCAGGCCGTTCGCTGCTTGCCGCACGGAATCAATGCACGCTCTGATTCCTTGCGTCGTGGTGCTGTCTTTGGCGCTTCCGGGATGTGTAACCAGATAATCCGCGCCCAGGGCCACCGCCCGCTCAAGTTCTTTGCGGAAGGCCGCTATCGACCTTTCCCTGAGTAAGGAGTCCGCCGACGCCAGGTTGATCAGGTAGTTGTCATGAATCACCAGTGGCGACAGGCCGTAAGCGGCACGAACTTCACGGAATCGCTCGCACTCCTCAGGCGTGGGGTCCTGCGCTCTCCATCCACGAGGGTTGGCGGAGAACATCTGAAAAGTGTCACAGCCGATCTTCTTGGCGCGATGCGCCGCGTTCTCCAGCGCCCCGGCAATCGAAGTGTGAACACCCACTCTCACGCGAATGTGTCCAAAGGTTTAATCCTTCATGTTAACAGAGCCGTTCGAAGGGGGTCAAATTTCAGCAGCGGGCAAAGGCAATTCTGAATAGTGAATTGTGAATGGTGAATTCTGAATTGATGCATCCTCTTCCCGTCTGCCTGCTGGTAATAGCTCTTCCCGTCCCTAGCGGATGCTGGAAAGCGTCTGCGAACATTGTCATTCCGACCCTGAGCGTCCATGGGCCTGCGGCCCACCCAAGGAGATGAAAATCGCCGGTGTTGTCACCCCCGCGAAAAGCTTGCCCTGAGCTTGCCGAAGGGCGGGGGTCCAGGCCAGTCCACATCGAGCTGGATTCCCGCTTTCGCGGGAATGACAGGCCTCGGGTGATTTTCGAGCGAGCGGAGCGAAGGGGAGGAATCTCGCTCTGGAAACAAGGGAGTTGGGAGATTCCTCCTTCCCTTCCCTCAGCACCGGCTGCGGCTCCTCGGAACGACAGGCTGCACGGGGGATTCTCGCCGTCCTGCCGTTCTCTTGGCACGCTTAATTGTCTCCAGTCGTCCCGCACAGGTTGATCTAGCCTCAAGTCCCCAGGGCCAAGAAACAAGGGCTGTATTTTCAATAACATACCCTCTTTCGACGCGTAACTACCTTTGTTTTCTATAACATTGCCGCTTCGTTGCCAGGTTTTCCACAGTTGTCCTTTGTTTTCAATGACATTCCCGCGTCGTTCCTTCACTTTTTAAAGTTACAAATCTTTTCTTTCCCTGTCGGCGGTGACATTTTGTCGTAGACTGTGGTACGGGCCGAAAGTCGCGCCAACTGGAACTCCCCTCAAACGCAGTAGGCAGTAGGCAGCCGGCAGTAAGCAGAACGCAAAAGGCTGGAAGCAGATGCTCTTCATTCTCACTCCTGACTCCTGAATCCTGAATCCTGAGTGGTCCTTTGTTTTCAATGACATTCCCGCGTCGTTCCGTCACTTTTTAACGTTACAAATCTTTTCTTTCCCTGTTGGCGATGACATCTTGTCGTAGACTGCGGTACGGGCCGAGAGTCGCGCCAACCGGAACTCCCCTCAAACGCAGTAGGCAGTCGGCAGCAAGGAGAAGGCAGAACGTAGAGGGCGGGAAGCAAATGCTCTTGATTCTCACTCCTGACTCCTGAATCCTCGTTCCTACACGACCACACTTATTATACTAGCCTATCTCCCTCAACTTGTCAAGAGACACGATGTCCCCCGGAACGGCCGACCCGGCTCGACGACGGGCAACTTCGCTCTCCCGAAAATCGCCCCAGGTCAGTCATTCCCGTCCCGCCATGGCGGGAGGAATCCAGCCCTACGTGGACTGAACTGGACCCCCGCCCTTCGGCAAGCTCAGGGCAAGCTTTACGCGGGGGTGACAACACCCGCAATTTTCATCTCCTCGGGTGAACCGCAGGCCCATGGCCACTCAGAATGCAATCCCAGGATCATTCCAGCGACCTGTTAGTATTTCTCCGTCCCACCAGGTTACATCTTCTTCTCTCGGTGCGAAGTTTTTTCCGCGCGGCAATAGTGCTTCCGTGTCCTCTCTTATTAGTAGAGCCTCAGCACAGAGGCCACTGAGATGCTCCGTGCTCTCTGTGTTAAGGGTTTAGGGGCACGGAGAACACGGAGAATCTCGTTTTGGTTGCGGTTGGGGGCGCTGCCAGGCTACGCGCGAAATGAAGAAGAAATATAGTCCGAAATAATGCAGAGCAAAACGTAGCCATTTACTGGCCGCGAGTGCTGTAAATGAACTCTCGACCTACAGCCTCGTCAGAAAGCAGGGGTGCCGTTGAAATTAGGATTGCACACGCCATGGAAGTTAGCTAATATGGGTTAGCTAAGAGGAATCGTTATGCGCTTTATAAAGGTACACGAAGCCAAGACCAATCTATCGAAGCTGATTGAGCAAGCTTGCCACGGTGAAGAGGTCATCATCGCGCGCGGCGCGACCCCCGTCGTTCGTCTGGTTGCCATCGGAGAAGTGCAAGGGCGGCGGCAGCCGGGCGTTTTGCGCGGCAAGCTTCGGGTGGGTCCGGAATTCTTTGAGCCGCTTCCTGCCGAGGAACTTTCCGCCTGGGAGTACAACTGGACATTACCGCCGATCACGGCATCCGTGCCGGTCTCCTGCCCGGCCCTCACAAAGACCCGTTTGACCGCATGCTGATTTCCCAGGCTCAGGCCGAGAACGTACCCATCGTCACCAATGAGCGCACCTTTGAAGCCTACGGCGTACGCCGGGTTTGGTGAGACCAGCGGCGCCAAAGACCGGTCTCCTATTGCTGATCGCCGATTGCTGATTGAAAGAGCGCCTAACGCGGACCTGTTCTGTGCTGTGCTCACTCGGCCTCAAAACCTGGCCGCGTGCGGACTGAGCGCTTCGGAGGTCGAGCGAGTCCTAGACGATCTGGCAGCGGTAGCCCAGCCGGTCAGGCTTGCATTTCGCTGACGACCGGGGTTGTCGGATCCCAACGACGACATGGTTCTGGAAACGGCCGTGAACGGGAACGCCCATGCTATCGTGACATTTAACCGGCGTGATTTTGAAGGCATCAGCAGGGACTTTGGTTGCGCTGTCATCCTGCCCGGAGCGGCACTGCAACACGCGACGGTCACAGACCAGGCTTGTCCAAACTAGCTTGAGGATGGGCCATCGGATGGTGTGGGGAGCGCTTGCCGCGCCTCCTCGAACCGCTCCAGCGATCTTTCGCCCAGGCCCCGGTCGAACTCGCGCATCCAGCGGTGATTGAGCACTCTGGCTAGTCGCAACCGGCTCTCTAACCCTTCGAGAGCTTGAGGCACGCTCATAACTCCGAGCGCACGCGCCTCTTCGTACATGGCTTCGAGCAGACGCAGATTGCGGCGGAAATCGGCAGGTTGGCGCAAAACCGTTTCCCTCTCCCACGCTTCCCAAAGCGCCGTGTCTTTGATCACCAACGCCTCCCTCAGCCCAAGTTCCCTGCAATTATATCTCAAAGCGCATCACCTGAAACAGTCTTCGCCAGTCCGGGCAAGAATACAGGATTCAGGATTCGGGATTCAGGAAAGATTGGGGTAGTCTTGGTTTGACAGATAAGTGAAGGTTGACGGCTGAGAGCTGCCCTTCTTACTCGACGAGATCCTTGAGAGGCAGGCTGAACTCCGGGAAAAGAGATGACGTCAGGGAATCCGAGGCCCCCAGCGTCTTGACACGCTCGAATCCTTTCTCTTGTCGTCGATAAATCTCGGCCGAGGGCCCGTCCGGATCAATGATCCAGTACTCCTTAACGCCGGACCGGGCATAAAGCTTGAGCTTCGTCGTGCGGTCAATCTCAGCGCTTGTCCTGGAAAGGACTTCCACAACAAGATCCGGAGCACCCTGGACATTTGTTTCCGTAACAGTAGAAGAGCGCGACTTGGAGACGAAGAGCAGGTCAGGTTCGACGACATCAAATCGTGAAAGAACAACGTCCAAGGGAGCAACCAGCCTAGCTATTTGCGCTTGTAGACGGCCACACCGTAGGGTGCGTAGATAACGATTCCGCTAACCTTCCCTGTGGCGTCCTGCTTGAATTCAGCGTTTTCACCGGGGCGGTCGACCACCCGGAAAGTGGTCCCGTGGTCCGGAGCTAATGCCATCTTCGGGTTGCCCTGGCTGGCAAACGCGAGGACATTGCCATCCAGAATGACCGTGAGGGGTGACCCAGGTGTGTCATAGTCCCCGACAAACGCGCCGAGGAAGGCCGGATCGAACATGCGCTTTTCCGGTACGCGAGTAAAGACGATGGGCTCTACCGTTGGCTCGAGCGGCATGCTAACGCCGGAGATATCACCTTTCAAATCAGTATTGAAGGTCACCTTCAATTTCTCGAATTCATCCTTGGGATTGGCTGGAACCTGAAACGTGTCGTAGTGGAAATGATCCAGCGCTCTGCTGATGCGATTGAGGGTTAATTGAAAGGCGTGGCCAGTTGAGCCATCTGCGAGCGCGATGGTCACATGACCATAAGCCGGGTGGGAGAATTCTCCAATGTACTCTTTCAAGTCGTGAGAAGGACGGGTACCAAGCTTCTGCCCGGTGTAGCCCTGCTTTTCAGCCGCCTCTTCGGCTTGATTGTCCTGCTTCTCAATGGCTTGATAACGCTCGGGCCAGTCAATCTGATCCAGGCTTAGCAGACGGTCAATGACGTTGTCGGCGATAGCCTCCGAAAGATATGTCCCGTCCAAATTGGCCAGGACGATGATTCCCGCTTTGTCATTCGGGAGGAATTTGAAGCTGGCTCTAAAACCATCAATGGCGCCACCATGCTGGATGAGCGCGTGCCCGCGGTAGGTTGTAATATCGAACGCCAGGCCATAGCTGGCGCCGCCAAACTCCTTGAAAGGCGATTGTCCAGGGATTGCCATCTGCGGGGTCTGCATCTGCAAAGCGTTGTTTTTGGAAAGAATCTGCTTGCCGCCGATGGATCCAAGGCTCAAGTGGAATATCAAGTAGCGCGCCAAGTCGTCGGCATTGCTGTTGATCTCTCCCGCCGGACCAACGGCGCCCTGAACGTAGAAAGGGATTTTATAGACGAGTTGGGTTTTGCGATCCTTGCGATAGGGCTGAGCAAAGTCAGGGCTCTTCTGGGAGTCTCCGACCGAAAAGTTGGTTCCGGACATGCCGATCGCGTCGAGCACGCGTTTCTGCACCGCCTGTTCCCAGGTTCCACCGGAGATCTGGCCGCCCAGATAGCCGGCCGTCATGAACATCAGGTTGTTGTACTGATAGGTACTGCGGAAGGGTTTGTTCGGCTCCAGGTAGCGCAGTCGTTCGATTACTTCTTCCCTGCTGATATCCTGCGTGTACCAAACCAGATCGTGACGAGGGAGGCCCGACCTGTGCGTGACCAGGTCCCGCATGGTCATTTCTTCGGTCGCTACCGAATCGTGCATGCGAAAGGCCGGGTAGTAATCGCGTATCGGCTTGTCCCACTCGAGCTTGCCCTCATCGACCAACGTTCCCAGCATGGTGACGCTGAAAGATTTCGTCACCGATCCGATAGCGAAGAGCGTCTTGGAAGTGACCGGTAACTGCCCCTCGACATCGCGATAACCGTAACCTTTACTGAGGATGACCTGACCATCCCTGACGATGGCGACGCTAACGCCAGGCACTTTGAACTGCTTCATGGTCGCAACAACATAATCGTCAAACCCGGTGAGGCTCGGATTCGAAGCCGATTGCGCCGGCGCGCTTGCCACCGGGAGCACAAGCAAACACGCGAGAATCACCAAATTGTAAATGCGCAAAAACGTAAGTTTTCTCATGATCTTCTTCCAACTTAGGGGAGTCAGGCGCGACACGGTAGGCTCTTTTCGAAGCCGAATGGAACGGGAATGGAAATCGGAAATGCATTTGCAATATTTTCAGGTTTAGCCTTGAGGGGTATAAATCCCAGCTCTTTCAGGGCTTGATCCAGCGTTCCCCGTTCGAGGCAGCTAACAATAAACAGTTCGGAAGCCTCGATCAGATTCTTCTTGGCTGCCGCCAACGTTTTGCCCTGGGTAGTGAGGTCAAGCGGGGGGCAGTGAGCAATATACCAATCACCTTCCCGCTTCATCACACCGAAAAGCGTGAATTCAGCCTTAACCATTACCCTCATGTCCGGCTCCTCCTGCTGCCATTGCAGGTGTCGCTCTGAGTGTACTATGAACGCGGACGAAATTGTAGTGCGCAATGTACAGCGAGCTAGAAGACCTCACTACCTAAAATCGCCGCTACAACTTCATTCGGACTCAGTCTGCTATAATCGCAGGCTTAGCAAGATGCCGAGAAAGCAGAAGTCAGGAGTCAGAAGTCAGGAGTCAGAAGGCCGGCGGCAACATGTAGCGGGGGAAAGGAAGGAAGCGCGAGGGTTCAGTGAATTATTGGCTCATCGAGAAAGCAACTGTGCAACTGCTCTTCAATGATTCGATGACCCGATGAATCAATCACTCAATTCTCTTCAGCCCCTAGCCCCGTTTTCCTGGGAGGCCATTCTTGTATCGGGACATCCAGCAGAGGATTCAGCAGCGATTTGTGACACTGGTTCGCGAGGTCTTTGACCTGGATTTCGCACCCCCGGCACTCGACTCCCCACCCTCTTTCGAGATGGGCGATCTGTCTCTAGCCGCCTGCTTCGAGCTGGCCAAACGCTTACGGCTGCCACCCCGCAAAATCGCGCAGACACTCGCTGCCCGCTTTCTGCCCATGCAGGGGGTGGAACGTGTCAGCACCGCCGGCGCAGGTTATCTGAATTTCCATCTGGACCGAGCGCAAGCCGCTGCCGGAATATTTACCCTGCGGGCCTCAGGCCAGCCTTCCCTGCCCTCTCACCCAGGCAAGGTCGTTGTCGAGCACACCAGCATCAACCCCAACAAGGCTGCCCACATCGGGCATCTGCGTAATTCGATTCTGGGCGACACCTTCGTTCGCCTGCTCAAGTTCCGGGGAAACCAAGTGGAAGTGCAGAACTACATTGACAACACAGGGGTGCAGGTCGCTGACGTGGTGGTGGGCTTTATCCACCTCGAAAAGAAAAACCTTCAGGACGTCGAACAACTCGTCCGGGACCCAAACGTCCGCTTCGACTATTTGTGTTGGGACCTCTACGCCAGAGTTTTTCAGTTCTACCAGGCAAACCAAGACGCGCTCAACCTCCGTTCACAAGCCTTGAAAGAGATCGAAGAAGGCCACGGAGAACCGGCCCGCATGGCCGACCTTATCTCCACCGCCATTGTGCGCAAACATCTGGAAACGATGCTGCGCATCAACGTGCAATACGATCTCCTGGTGCAGGAGAGCGAAATTCTGCGTCTGGACTTTTGGAAATCCGCCTTCGAGCTGCTGAAGAAGAACGGCGCCATTCGCTACGAAGATACCGGCAAGAATGCCGGCTGCTGGGTCATGAGCCTGGCGGAATCCACTCCCGAGGAGGGCGAAGAAGAGGCTGGCGAAGAAGACGTTAAAATCATCGTGAGGTCCAATGGTACGGTCACCTATGTAGGCAAGGACATCGCTTACCACCTTTGGAAGTTTGCGCTGCTGGGAAAAGATTTCGGTTACGCGCTCTTTTATCGCTACCCTGACGGCCATGCGGTGTGGCGAACCAGCTTGCAAGGCGAGCCCGAGGCCCCCTCCTGCGGCCACGCTTCCAGCGCCTATGCTGTGATTGACACGCGCCAGTCGTACCTCCAGAACCTGGTGAACGCGGCGCTTCATGCTCTGGGGTATCACCAGCAAGCCAGCAACCTGCACCACTTCGCCTACGAAGTGGTGGGACTTTCTGCGCGCTGCGCCGAGGAATTGGGAGTGGAGCTGAGCCAGGAAGACCGGCAACGCCCCTACGTGGAAGTCTCCGGCCGGAAAGGACTGGGGGTGAAGGCGGATGATTTAATCGACACTTTGATCGCCAAGGCGCTCGAGGAAGTCCGCTCCCGCCAAATGACCCAGAACATTAAGGAGCAGCAAACCTATGCCGGCATGATTGCCGTTGCCGCCTTGCGTTATTTCCTGCTCAAGTTCTCGCGCCGCATGATCATTGCCTTCGACTTCAAGGAAGCGCTCGCTTTCGAGGGTGAGACCGGGCCCTACCTGCAATACAGTGTCGTCCGGGCAAGAAACATCTTCAACAAGTTCCAGGAAACTCATGCGGACTTCAAACCCGGGAGCCTTGACCGCGCCGTCGGGACTGAGGTGCTGAGGAGATTCTTCTCCAGCGACGATGGGCTTGCCTATTGGGAGCTGACTCTCCTGATGGCGCAATTGGAGATGATTGTCGATCAGGCCATCACCAGCCAGGAACCCGCAGGACTCGCCAAATACGCCTTCCGACTCGCGCAAGCCTTCAACAATTTCTATCACCGCTTCCATATCCTGAGTGAGCCCGATGCCGATCGACAGCAGTTTCTCTTGTATCTGGTTCACCTTGTGAATCAGACGCTGACCTCGGCTTTGGAGTTGATGGGGATTGAGATCCCGGAGCGGATGTGAGGTCTTTGAGGATGCTGAAAGTGGCGGTGTGCAGGGCGTTTTTCACCCGAGAGGCGCCGAGACACAGCGCCGCGTGCGGCTGCGCGGCACTTCTACCGTGAGGACATTCTCTCAGAATTCTTTGGCACGGTCGTACGGTGCCTTTGTGGCGAGGAGATTCTTTCAGAATTCTTCCCCAGCGCCGCCCGCAGCTGCAACCCAAATTTCAGATTCCAGATCCAAATTTCAGGTTTCAAATCTCAGATTTCAAATTTCAGATTTTGGGATGTCCGTCAGCAACTGCACCAGTGTTCGATCGCCATGGCCGGTTGGCCCCTTCGCCATGAAGGGCTTCTCCTCATTCGACCACCGGGTTCCCGCAATGTCCAAGTGTACCCAGGGTGTGTCACCGGCAAACTCGCCCACGAACATCGCTCCCGTAATGGCGCCACCGTACCTTCCCCCCGTGTTGGCAAGATCCGCGATAGAACTCTTGTAGAGGTCGCGGTAATCTTCGTCCACCGGAAGCGCCCACATTTTCTCCCCCGCCGTGGCTGCCGCTGCCAGCACGCGCTCCACCCATTCTTTGTTCCAGCCGAAAACCCCCGTGGTGGTATTCCCCAAAGCGATGGTGACGGCGCTGGTAAGGGTGGCAGCATCAATCAGCACCGTGCAGCCGAGCTGCTTCGCGTAGGTGAGCGCGTCGGCAAGAAGCAGGCGTCCTTCGGCATCCGTATTGAGGATTTCGATGGTTTTGCCGGACATTGAGGTGATGACGTCGCCGGGCTTGTAAGCTTTGCCGCTGGGCATGTTCTCCGTCGCCGGGACGACCGCCGTGACCCGGAGATTGGGCTTCAGTTGTGCTAGGGCCTGCATAACGCCGAGCATCGTGGCGCCACCCGCCATGTCGGTCTTCATTTCGTGCATGCTCTCGCTGGGCTTGATGGAGATGCCGCCGCTGTCAAATGTGACCCCCTTACCCACCAAGCCGATCACCGGCGTCTCGGGCGCGTCCGGCGGTGCGTACCGCACCACGATGAGCTGCGCTGGCTCTTCGCTGCCCTGCGCGACCGCCCAAAACGCTGCCATCTTCAAAGCTTGAATCTCATCCGGGCCGAGAACTTGGCAGTCGAGGCCGAAACGCTTCGCCATTTCCTTCGCCTGCTGGGCCAGGAGCGTCGGCGTCATTTGGTTGGAAGGTTCGTTGACCAGATTACGCGTGAAGTTCTGGGCTTCGGCAAGAATCCGGCCTCGCTCCCGGGCGGCCTGCGCCTCCTCGCCGGGTGGGCTGGAGAGTGCCAGGTCAAGCCGGTCGATCCGACGTGGGTCGGTGCGCTCGGTCTTGTACCAATCCGCGTCATAATCCGCAAGTAAGGCGCCTTCCACGACGGTCTGAATGCACTCCGACTCCGACCCCGCCCCGTGCACAACCCAGGCCATTTCGCGAACCCCGCGGCCCCTCAGGTAGCGCACCGCTGTGCCTGCAAGGCGACGCTGCTGCGCGCTATTGAACTTCTCCTTCTTCCCTGCCCCCACCACTAATAGCTTCGCCGCTACCAATCCCGGCGGGTGGTGAATCAGCGTACACTCGTAAGCCTTGCCCGAAAGCTCACCTGTAGATTGCAGCTCGTGCAAAAGGCTAAGGGATTCGGAGGGTAGCCACTCAACACTCCCGCTGGATGCCGGCGACCCTTCAAAAGAAAAAGTCACCAGAGCAGAACTGGCGAGTTGCGCCAGAGGCTCGTGGCGAAATTCAATAATCACAGAGCATTGACTCCTCTTCGACAGTCAACAGTCGACAGTTCACAGTCGGGCTCTAGGAGCTTGGGGCTAGGGGCTGGGGGCTGGGGGCACACCCAACGCAGGTTCCCTGACATCCGACACCTGGCACCTGAAACCTGTTCTTCTGACCCCAGCCCCGAGTCCCCAGCCCCTAGTCCCTAGCTGACACCTGACACCTGGCACCTGACACCTGCTTCACGTGTGCCGCCGGCGATGTTCGCGGATGTCCTGTTGGACTTCTCTTTCGATGGTCCGCCGTCGAGAAGTCTCCCGGTGGTCGAAAACATTCTTGCCTTTGGCCAGCGCAATCTCGAATTTGATCATGTTGTTCTTCAGGTAAACGCGCGTGGGGATAAGCGTAAAGCCCCTCAGTTGCGTGCGCCCGGCAAGCTTGTCGATTTCCTGGCGGTGCAAAAGCAGGCGCCGGTCCCGCAGCGGGTCGTGGTTAAAACGGCTGCCCGCCGCATAAGGGCTGATGTGGCAATCGATCAACCACACCTCGTGGTTCTTGACCATCGCGTAACTGTCCTTCAGATTGACCTTGCCCTCTCGAACCGACTTCACTTCCGTCCCCGTCAGCTCGACGCCGCTCTCGAACCTTTCCAGCAAATGATAGAGATGTGGCGCCTGGCGGTTAACCGCAAAGTTCTTCGGGGCAGGGTCCGCTGGCTTTCCCACAACACGCTCCCTAAATTCCGACGTATCCCAAGAACCAAAATGTTAGCACATGCGAAGCTTCCGCGCACACGAAGGGTTGTTCCCACGAAAGTAGTGGTGTCATTTGGAGCGCAGTCATTCCCGCGGAAGCGCCAGTCATTCCCGCGGAAGCGCCAGTCATTCCCGCGGAAGCGAGAATCCACTCCGCGAACCTTTGGAAATGTGCTGTCGTCGGACTGGATTCCCGCTTTCGCGGGAATGACCGGCGGCTCGAGTAGATCCCCATTCCAAATAACACCAGCACGCCCGCGAAATCTCCATTGTCAAATCACCGCGCTTTCGATATGATGTATTTGCGGGGTGGAGCAGTCTGGTAGCTCGTTGGGCTCATAACCCAAAGGTCGCTGGTTCAAATCCAGCCCCCGCAACCAACCCTCATGTCCCGTGTTTCTGGCAAGGCCTACTTCGTCTATATCCTCTGGAGTCCGCGTGCGAGACGGTTCTACACCGGCCTAAGCG
>Ga0208821_1001331_pt1 | contig 14314 bp, 8 predicted proteins | sample June2015DPH_20_5_FD_184720 | JGI IMG/M metagenome (GOLD analysis project Ga0208821, IMG submission 184720) | Peatland microbial communities from SPRUCE experiment site at the Marcell Experimental Forest, Minnesota, USA - June2015DPH_20_40... | ecosystem: Environmental > Terrestrial > Soil >... | reverse complement strand
TCTTCGTCATGCTTGCCGGCGGCTACTTTGTGCGAACGGGAAACCTAACGTTTCTGAAACAAATCTGGCCGAACATCAAGCGCGCCTTGCGTTGGATGGACGAATACGGCGATTGCGAGGGAGACGGCTTCGTCGAGTATGAACAACGCTCTTCCAAGGGTCTGGTGCAACAAGGTTGGAAAGATTCCCATGACTCCGTCTTCCATGCCGACGGGCGTATGGCCGAGCCACCGATTGCTTTGTGTGAAGTGCAAGGCTATGTGTACGCGGCCAAGCGGTCCGCCGCGCTTATCGCACGCGCGTTGGAGGAGCCGGATCTCGCCGAGGAGTTGGATTTAGAAGCAGAAGCGCTACGAGCGAAGTTCGAAGAAGCATTTTGGTGCGATGATCTGGGTACCTACGCGCTTGCTCTGGATGGGCAAAAGCAGCAGTGCCGCGTGCGTACTTCCAACGCGGGGCACGCTCTTTTTTGTAAGATTGCGAGTCAAGAGCGGGCCGAGGCCGTAACTGCGTCGCTGATAAGTGAACAGTGCTTTTCAGGATGGGGTGTTCGGACGGTCGGCGCGTCTGAATCTCGCTACAATCCGATGTCCTACCACAATGGTTCCGTCTGGCCTCACGACAATGCCCTGATCGGCCTGGGTTTCTCGCTCTATGGCATGCAGGAGCAAGCGTGCAAAATCCTGCATGGCCTGTATGAGGCCAGTCGCCATGTTGAATTACAACGCCTGCCCGAACTCTTCTGCGGCTTTCACAAAAGACCCGACGCAAGCGGCCCAACTCTCTATCCGGTTGCCTGTGCCCCCCAGGCGTGGTCTGCGGGATCAGTATTTTTGCTCTTACGGGCCTGTCTCGGACTTGAGGTGCGGGATCGAGAACGACAAATTCACTTCGCAAATCCCTGTCTGCCTTTGAATCTGGATGAAGTTCGCATCGAAAATTTGCGGCTCGGAGATGCCTCCACTGATTTTCTTATCCGCAGGGACGGATCAGGTGTCGCCGTCGAAGTTCTGCGCAAAGGCGGTGACATCGAAATCCTTAAATCCGTGTAATGCTCTGCCTGTCTCCTGCCGTTAGAGTCAAAACCCGAAAAGCGAGCTTAGGGCCTAATTCGATGTGCTGTTAATCATTTTAGCCAATGGATAAAATCCTCTGAAATATTCTGGCCCTAGCGAAGCACTTTTCTCAGATTCTTCGAGAAGGTGACTCTTCCGCCTATTTCTAGCACTTTCCCGTTCATCCTTCGTTCCTTGAGTCGCTTCTTGAACTAGGTCAGCGTCAGCGGCGTACACAGTAGTCCTGACGACATCTGGGAGCAGCCCTTCAATGTTTCGTTTACCTGCGGAGGGGTAAGCGGCGGCGCTTTCCCCCTGAGGTCGAGAAAGAGAAGAATCAGTGGCGCGTCAGAGGGACGGAGGCGAAGACCCGTTACGCGTTTATGGCAAATGGGCGTCGCTCAGTTGGCCGTATAACGGCCTACTCGGAGATGTGCAACCCCTGACTCCCAGTCCCCTCTGGGAGGTTGAAGCGCAAGCCTCCCGATTAACATTAGGATTCGTTGATACTTTTGTGGTTGGAACTAAAACTTGGCCGCGGCTGGAATCATAAATTGGCCAGAGAGCGACTGGAGAGGGTCTATTTTCAATAAGGCTAATCCGGAGTCTTTGGCTCGCTGGAACCATAATGTGGCCGAAAGTGCAAAATGGAACCACAACGTGGCCATAGGTGCGAGACAGCCCTGCATGCGTGAGCGTAGGAATTGGCTACAGCGCATTGCTTGCCAGTCGGAGGTTAACTCGCTACCCTGGAGTACTACCGTCCGCAGCATTTCTTGAATTTCTTCCCGCTCCCACAAGGGCAGGGTTGGTTCCGTCCCACCTTGGGTTGATTCCGGCGATACGGTTCTGGCACCTCCAGGTCCACCTGCAGGGGGCTGAGGCTGGCCTCGTCATCCTCAACGCCCTCCGCGTATTCATCGAAACACGGCCACGACCCCATTTCCTCGACAACATCGTCGATCAAGGTGTAGCGATCCTTCGCTCTCTCCAGGGTCGCCCGTGGGCTTTTGGCCAGTTCTTCCGTAATCTCTTCCCAGGCAATGAATCCGGGGTTAATCAGACCCTCGTCGTAGGCCTGACGAAGATGCTCCGCGGCTTCCACGGGGCCAAGATCGGCGCAGGCCGCAGCCAGACTATCCCACACCATGCTGGGTGTTCGGCCCAGAGTGTGGAACAAGCCGCGGAAGTAGGTCATCACCTCCTCCCGGCTTCGCCTGCCGCAGGCTACCAGTGTCAACAGGCCGTCCAGCGCGGCGGCACGCACGTATTCATTGGCGTGTTCGTTTTCCACGAGTGATGTCATGCCTCCAATATCGCCGTCTGATACCGAGGCGAGAATCCTACCCAGGTCATCGGTGACGACGTCGCCCGCCAAGTCAAACGCCAAGTCGCCCGGCGCAGAAAAAATCCTGACCAGCAAGGGGTAGGCTTGGGACTTCCGGAACTGAGCCAGGAGATACATGGCATAGATGTGGATCATGCGATCGCCGTTCGCGAATGAATCAGGATCGCGTGCCACGGCCTCAAGAACCTCAAGGAGAGGCGGGATGATGTCGTCACGGTTGGCGACCGCTTCCTTAAGGGTGGCTTCGGGAAAGCGGCCTTCGTATCGCTCCAGGCACGAAAGGATTTCTTGAGCGTCCATAGGATTCCCGATAAGCCTACCACGGCCGGACAGACTTAGCTGACAAGGTTGTCAGGCCGGCCTTGGGGCAATCCTGGGGAAGGGGAAAAAGGGTTTGACAATAGCAGTGTATAAGTGTATATCTACATGCGTACATGAAGGACAAGACACCCGAGAATGTGCGGTCGTGGTTCACCGAAGCCATCCGGCAGATGTGGCCGGTGGCAGTCGGATCGCTTTCCCTGAGGCGGGGCCGCTGCATTCGCCCGAACTGTCCAGCCTGCGCCGCCGGCAAGCTGCACACGAACTATGCCCTCTACGGACGGCGCGGCAACCGGCGGTTCTCTCTGTATGTCCCTGAAAGGTTGGTCCCGGAGGTGGAAAGGGCTATTCGGAACGGCCGCCGTCTGCATGAGTTAATCAACGAGGCTGGGATCCGGTATGTGATGGCGCTCAAGCAACAGCAGAGACCCAAAGACTAGTGCCCTCGGCAGTGGCCGTCGGGGGAAGAGGAGGGACTCGATGCTCGATTCGGAGGAGCTCTCAACTTGGTACGCTGGCCTGAATCTTTCGCCAGAGGCCCGGTCTGTGATCGATCGAATTCGCTCCTCCGGGCCGGCACGCCGGGTTGGCGGCGGCCATCGGAACGTGAGCGGCCGGTACCCCAGCCGCAAGATGGGCGTGACGATCCAGTTCGAGAGCCATCGCGTTGAACTCGCAGGCATTTACGAGATGGAGCACGATGATTCCGTGTGTGAGTTCTATGACCAGCCGCCCTCCATCAAGCTGGATTACTTGAGCGCAGGAGGCCGTTCCTTAGGCGTGATGCACACGCCGGATTTCTTTGTCATTCGGAAAGAGGCAGCGGGCTGGGAGGAATGGAAGACCGAGGAAGAGCTAGCCCGGCTTGCTGAAAAGAATCCAAACCGTTACCGGCTCGATGCGGAGGAACACTGGTGCTGCCCGCCTGGGGAGAGATACGCGAACGAATGGGGATTGTATTACCGCGTGCGGTCGTCTCGGGAGATCAGTTGGACTTTTCAACGGAATCTTCAATTCCTGGACGATTACTTCCGAAGCGAATCGCCCTGCGTCTCGGCAGGCGCCCTTGAAAGGGTGCGGGCGCTGGTCACGGCTTTGCCAGGTTTGTCGCTCGAGAGCCTCTTCGGGACCACTCAAGATGTAATCGCCCGGGATGAAATTTATGCGCTGATTGCTGAGGGCGAAGTTTTCGTCGATCTCCACGCAGCGCTACTTACCGAGCCGAGCAAGGTTGCGGTCTTGGCAAGCCAGATGTCACAGCCGGGGTTCGTAAAAAGGGTTGAGCCGGGTTCTCTGTCTTCGGGGACACCGGTCGGCCGTCTGAATGTGGGCTGTGTGCTGACGTGGGACGGCGCGAATTGGAAAGTGATCAACGTCGGAGAAAGCATTGTCAGCCTGCTGCGCGACGACCGGACTTTGAGCGAAGTTCCTATCGGCGTGCTGGAGGCGTTGGTAAGAGAGGGGCGTGTCAACTGGTCGCGCCCCGCTGGCGTCGATGGCGATAATAGTCCGCTACTTCAGATCTTATCGGAAGCCAGCGTAAACGCGTTGCGAACGGCCAACCGACGCGCGGAGTTGATAAGGGAGGACGGGAGTTCTCCACTTCAGAACCAGGTCTCTTCTCGCACGCTCCGTCGATGGAAAGCAGGGTATCGGCAAGCACAGGCCAGCTACGGCAATGGTTTTGTTGGACTACTCCCGCACATCGAGCGACGGGGGAACGAAACGGCCAGGCTGCCCGTGGCGACGAAAACGCTCATGGAGCGATTCGTCAAGGAGGATTACGAATCCGCGAAACAGAAGTCGAAATTTGCATCCTGGATATCTCTGACGCTTGCCTGCGAACGTGAAGGCTTAGTGACTCCCAGCTACCGGACCTTCCGTTTAGCTATCTCCCATCGGCCACCCCATGACCGAGCTCTCAAGCGACAAGGCCGCAGGGCCGCATACGTCCATGAACCGTTCCATTGGTACCTGGAACCGACGACTCCCCGGCACGGTGACCGGCCGTTTGAAATCGCCCATATCGACCACACCCAACTGGATCTCGAATTGGTCTCCTCCGACAGCGTCCATAACCTCGGCCGACCGTGGGTGACTTTGTGTACGGACGCTTTTTCGCGGCGAATCCTGGCTGTCTACGTCACTTTTGACGCGCCGAGCTATCGCTCCTGCATGATGGTCATGCGGGAATGTGTGCGGCGGCATGCACGCTTGCCTCAGATCCTCGTGGTAGACAATGGCTCGGAGTTCAGCAGCACATACTTTGAGACTCTATTGGCACGCTATGAATGCATCAAGAAGACCCGTCCCCCGGCAACGCCACGCTTCGGCTCGGTCTGTGAGCGGATCTTCGGCATGGCGACCACGCGTTTCATTCATAATCTGCGCGGCAACACACAGATCATGCGGTGTGTCAGGCAAGTGACCACATCGGTGAATCCCAAAAATCTTGCCGTGTGGAACCTACCGGGCCTTTGCCAGCGTTTGGCCGAATTCGCTCACGAGGTTTACGACACCACCCCGCATCCTTCTCTGGGCCAGAGCCCGCGGGAAGCTTTCGAGAGGGGCCTTGCCATTACGGGCCGCCGACTGCAGCAGATGATTCCATACAATCGTGAGTTTCTGGTGCTCACTCTCCCTGCTCCAAAGAGGGACATGGTACGGGTACAGGCGGGTCGGGGAGTGAAGGTCAACTATCTATATTACTGGTCCGAGGCTTTTCGAAATCTTGAAGCCGAAGGCAAGCCCGTGGCTGTCCGGTATGAGCCGTTTGACGCCAGCACGGCGTACGCTTTCGTTTGCAGCCAGTGGGTCGAATGCCACTCGGAGTTGTATACAACTTTTCGCGGCCGCTCTGAAAAGGAAGTGATGCTGGCTTCCAGGGAATTGCTTAAGGAAAAGCAGAATCACTCACGACAATTCGGCGTGAATGCGCGACGGCTAGCTGAGTTCCTACAGTCGGTTGAGGCGGAAGAGGCGCTGCTGACGCAGCGTCTCCGCGACCGCGAAGGCAAAGCGACAGAAGCCATGCGAGCCAGCCACATCTCTTCTTCCGAGGAAGCGCGTGTTGGGGAAGGACCGTTGTCCAAAGAGTGGCGCGGCCCGGAGAAGAACCAGATTCCAGACCGCATCGAAATCTACGGAGAGTTTTGACACTGTCAGCAGATCCCGAATCATCCCGACACACCCTGAACGAGTCATGGACCGAAAGGTTGAGGCGCTTCCGGGACTTCACCTTGGCACACCCGCGCCTATCCGAGGCGAAAGAGAAGGTGCTAGCTGCGATCCGAGAGTCGGCTTCGAACACCCTCGTCATGGTATCTGGCCCAACCGGCGTCGGTAAGACCACCTTGTGCGCCAGGATCGAACAGATTCTTGTCCAGGAAATGGCCGGGAATCTAGCGACGGATCGCGCGACAATCCCGGTCGTGAGCATGAACGCTGTGTCGCCCGAATCCGGCAATTTCAATTGGCGCGATCATTTCAGGCGGATGCTTTACCAGATCGAGGAGCCTTTGGTGGATTATAAGCGCCTGCCGCCGGGCAACGGCAATCGCTCTGCGTGTTCGCTCGCTCAGGCAGGCACGGGCCGTGCCGGATCCGAGTATCGCTACGCCGTTGAGCAAGCACTCCGATTTCGCCACCCCAAAGCCGTGTTGATTGATGAAGCGCAGCACTTCGCCAAAGTGCGATCGGGGCGGAGACTCTTAGACCAGCTCGATGTAATCAAGTCCATCGCCGATCGCACCCGGACGATTCATGTATTGTTCGGAACGTACGATCTCCTTGCCTTTCGGAACCTAAACGGACAGCTGAGCCGTCGCAGCATCGACATACACTTTCAGCGGTATCGGGCAGAGGAGGCCGGGGATCGGAGAATCTTTGCCGGTGTGTTGCGATCATTTGAGCGCCAGCTTCCGTTTCCGGAGCCCCCCGATCTGGTCAAGGATTGGGAGTATATCTATGAGCGGACCATAGGCTGTGTCGGTGTGCTGAAGGATTGGCTCATGCGGGCGCTTCCGACTGTCCTGCGGGCTGGCCGGACAGCTTTTGGCCGAAAAGATCTGGAGCCCTATGCCTTGTCCGTCTCGCAATGCGACAGGATGCTTTCCGAGACGTTAGAGGGTGAAATTCGCTTGCGAGAAACGAAGGACCTTCGGTTGCGTTTACGCCTTCGTTTGGGTCTGAGCGACGACACGGAATCCTTTGAGCCAGTTGCGTCCGAGCCTTTGGATGTAACCTCCGGTGGCCAGGGGCCTCGGAGGCCAAGAAGACGGCCAGGCCAGCGTCGTCCGATACGCGACAGAATTGGAACAGCTCAGGTCGTCATGGGCGGCGGTTTGCATGTATGAAATTTGGAACCTGAAGATCCCCGAGATTCCGCCCCGGGCGCGGCTCTATCCACTGGAGCCGGTCGGCAAAGGAACACCGTTCGTCGAGGGTCTCACGAGCTACATTCTTCGGTTGGCGGATGCGCACACCGTTCCGGTGGGAGCCCTAGTCAGGCACGAGCTGGCGCATCTAAGGTCGCCCGCTGCGCCCCGGGGGCGCTGGAAGGATCGCCATAGATTTCGAACGCCGGGTGTTTCGTTAAATTCCTATTCCATCAATGGATTGGAGGAGGGTGCTTGGCGTTGGGTCGGAGCACTAGAAGCGGCCACCTTACGAAGCGACCTTTCCCATCTGACGCTTCTGCCCTTGAGGGAGTTTTTCTGCAGTCTCCATCTTTTTCGTCGGGTCAGGGCGTGGTGTCGAAGCTGCCTTGAAGAGTGGCGGAAATTCGGCAGCACGGTCTATGAACCGCTGTTATGGAGTCTCAGACTGAGCAAGGTTTGCCCAACGCACCACTGTTATCTGGTGGAAAGGTGCCCCTTTTGCCGCCGGGCAATGAGTCCTTTGACTGCCGACTCTCGTCCCGGACACTGTTCACGGTGTTATCGTTGGCTGGGGGTGAGTGACGGTGAGCTGTTCATCCCGTCTCTACCTCTCAACCCCGCAGAAAATCTGGAGATTCGGCGAACGGCATACCTGGGAGAACTGCTCGCCTGTGCGCCCCAACTTAGCGGCAGATTTTTGCGACAGAATTTTCTCCACAATCTGCGCAGATGTGTGCAGGAGGTCTTTCAGGGCAACAGGGCGGCGTTCGCGCACTTCGTGAATTGCCCGGCAGGCGCCGCCGAGCTCTGGATAACGGGAGCCGCGACCCCACGCATCAATCGATTTCTTGAAGCATGTGTCCGGCTCGAAGTGCCCATGGTTGCATTCCTGAGGGATCCCTCGCAAGGCGAAATGATCAATTGGGTTTCACTTGCAAGTCGCATCGACCATGATCGGCCTGTGGGACGGTACCGACGGAGGGAAGACACTCTCCGGGCACTCGAGTCAGCGGTTAAAGAGCGTCCTGCTCCCACCCTTGCGCAAATTGCCCGACGTTTGGGCTACAAGCGGACAGAAGGGTTGCGCAACGTCTCCGCCGAGATTTGCAAGCAAATCACGAAAAACTATGAGAACTCTTTTGCTCCGGAACCTTTTTATAAAGGGCCGCGGCCTCGAATCTGCGAGGTCACTAAAATCGAGGCGGCCCTTCGGGAATCGCTCGCCCGACAGACACCCGAGTCTGTTCCCAAGATTGCCGTGCGGCTCGGATACGCTCACTCCGGACCAATACTGGCTGAGTTTCCTGATATGTGCCGGGCAATTAACGCGAAACTCGCCGACAGAAAAAAGAGTAGGCTCAACGCGATGAGGCGGACTATTCTCAAAGCTTTGACGGAAAGCCCTCCCCGACCGTTGCGTGAACTGGCTCACCGATTGGGCTACCGCGATAAGAAAATAATCGGACGATATTTCCCCGAGCTACAGGCTGCGCTCATAGCTCGGCGCGAGGCCCACAGGCGGAGAGACTCCCGTCAGTTGATCCTGAAGCTGCAAAGCATCCTTCGCGAGCAACCGCCGCCCTCAGCTTGTACCGTGGCCCGGAGATTGGGGCTTTCTATGAATACCCTGCGGAGACGCTTCCCAGAGCTCTACCAGGGGATCGTGGCAAGAAGACTAACCCACAAAAAGAACTCATGATCTCGCATCAATTATCCCTTCCGGGCACCAAGAGATTGCTTTAATGACTTAAGGCAATCCTCATCTCATCACCAATCTGGCACCCGGTAGTGATCATCTGACCGGCGGCCACTGTATTCCAGAAGCCCGTTATTTTCCCTCCGCATCGGCTGAGTTGGAACCATAAAGTGGCCGCGGCGGACAAATTATGGTTCCAATTACAACTTTTACACGAAGGGAGGTCCCCCATGCCCTTACGATTCGGTCACGCCGGTGATTTTCACCTCGATCAAGACCGCTACTTCGCCGATACCGCTCAGTGTCTGGAATGGTTTGTCGCAGATACCATCCGGGCGAGTGTTGACCTGTTTGTGATCAACGGCGACCTAACGACCTACAAGGCCACAATCAAGGAACGGAACTTCTGGGTCGACATGCTGGTCGAAATGGCCAACCACGCTCCGGTCATTCTGATTGCCGGTAATCACGGTGCTGAGCTGGAGGGCGATTTATATGTGTTTGGTCGGGCTAAGGGCAAACACCCGATATACCTTTGCACCGAGCCGCAGTTAATTGAGCTGGGTGAGGCTTCCGTTGCGGTCTTCCCGTATCCCCGCAAAGCAGAGATGGCTGGCAACGAGCACAGTTTGGGCGAGACCTTCGCCCGGCAACTCGATGAGTTCAATCGACGTTTTGAGCAGCGGCATGGATGCTACAAGCTCTTCTTTGGGCATTTCGGGGTGGCAGGTGCAAGGGTGAGCAGTGGTCAACCGTTGGTCGGGCGATGCGCGGAGTATCCGCTTGATCCGCTACGTAGCCTGAATGCCCAGTATGTCGGGCTGAGCCACATTCATATGCGACAACAGCTCGCCCCTCGCATTTGGTACTGCGGCTCCCTTTCCCGGTGTGATTACAGCGAGGTTGAAGACAAAGGCTACCACTTGGTGACACTGAATGGTCCTGAGCCTTGCCTGGACCTGTCGGATTTGACTGTTGAATTCAGGCTGTCGCCCACTCGGCAAATGGTTGAGCTTCACGCCGTTTACGAAGATGGCGAGCTGCGGCTACCCGACAACCTGGATCCACTCACCTTGAAAGACTCACGGGTGAAAGTCGTGGTGACGGTCCCCAACGGACCTGATCACCTGCTCAGCCGTGAGCAGCAGGACGTTCTCCGGGAGAAGTTATTGGCTGCCAATCCCGCTGAATTGAAAGTTAAGATCGAGCACGATGCGGACCTTTCGGTAGAGCCTGCTCCTATCGCCGCTGCCCATTCAGCAGAAGCGAAGCTTCGTGCCTATTGGACGATGAAAGGCTTGCCACCGGTTGACCGCCAGGAGCGATTGCTTGCCAAGCTTGCGGAAGTGGAGAAAACAGTCCTCTTCGGTTAAGAAAGCTGAACACCCGGGAGTGGTACAGTTTGAATTGCTAAGGCAATGCCTCCGCCTGGAGCCTTGTGATAAGGGGTTGCAGACTGTCCATGACATTCTTGAAGAAGAAATCGCACCAGAGCTTGCGTAATGGACTATCGAGGATTAGACCAAACCCATCCTTCTCTTTGTTTCCGATCGCATCGCCCGCTTGGCTAACCACATCCAAACGCCACTTCTTTTGATTATATCGTCGGTTGAAACATACGTTGCAAACCGACTTGTTTCTATAAAACCCTCAGCGGTCATTAACCGTTTTGCTTTATCAAGTCTCATCATGACATTTCCATAAATCCACTGGATCATGGCAGGAACTCCATTTTTGACGGCTTCTTCCATCACCCTTTGAGATTTGAAGGGCGCACCACAGTCATCAGCCCGCCAAACCTTTAGCCCTTAATTATAAACTGTTTCACTACCGAACACCCTATCCTTATTATATGCGCCCGAACGGTGACTAACCCTGGGAGGACATCCAATGAGATTGAATTCCCTTCGGCTGAGGGGAATTACCGAGGCATTCCCCAATGAAATCTGCGTTGACTTCGACAGTCTGGGTGAGGGGCTGATCGCCATTGTGGGTGAGAATGGCGCCGGCAAGTCCACGCTGATCGGATTGGTTTTCGCGGCACTCTTTCGCCAGCTCCCCGGCCAAAAGCGTTCACTGTATGACTTCGCCACCCATGCGCAGCCAGAAATCGACCTCACTTTCAGTGTCAACGGTGCCCGCTACCGGTCACTCCTCAAGATCGATCCCAAGTCCCGCCAGATGGAAAGCTATCTGTTCAACGGGGAGGGGAGACCGCTTACCAACGGCAAGAAAGAGCCCTTTGAGGAGCTTGTCCGCAAATGCGCTGGCACGCCCGACTTTTTCCTCTCCAGCATCTTTTCCAGCCAGAAGCGCACGGGTAACTTTCTCTCTCTGGATCGGAGCGAGCGGAAGGAGCTGTTCATCCGAGAGTTGCTCGGATTGGACCGGCTGAGGTTGATTGCGGCCGCTGCCAAAGACAAGGGCGATGCAGTGGCCAGGACCACGCTTGGTCTGGATGGCCAGGCGAAAAGCTTGAGGGAGCTGGTGGAAGCGGCGGTTGAATGTCCCGGGGAAGTTGAGGCCCGGCTCGCGGAGGTGTCATCCCGTAATGAGACCCTGGAGTGTGAAAAGCGTGCAGCACAAAAACGGCTGCTGGAGCTTCAGGCTGCGGAAGCCAGTCGAAAGCCACTGCTGGCCGAAGTCGAAACCCTGAAGCAGCGCCTGCGCAAGGCTGACGGCGAAATCACCGAAACCAAACGCCAGATTGGAAGGGATGAAAGCCTACTTGCGGGAAAGAAGAATCTTGCCGATTTGACGGAACGGGGTGCTGTACTTGCTGCCCGCATCGAAGAACTCCATCGCCAGATCCGAGAGATTCAGGGCCTGGAGACCTCCAACCATGATACCGAACGCACTGTTCAAACTCTGGATGCTGAACTTAGAGCCACCCTGGGAGACCTGGAGCGGCTGCGGGTGGAGCGTGAGGAGTTGGCGGTAGTGCCTTGTCGAGGGGAAGGCCAATACGCGTCATGTCCGAAGATTGGGCGTGCCATCGAAGCCGGCGTGAGGATTCCGACGTTGGAGGGAGAGGTTGCCACACTTTCAATTGAAGTCGATGTCCAGCGCAGTTCGGTCATTCAGATTGTCACCCCATCCATTGAACTCAACCGGACACTCGAAGGCTGCGAGCGGCAGCGTAAGGTAATTGATGATGATCGACGGCAATATGATGAATTGCGGGCTGTCGAGGCACGTCGGGAGGAACGGCTGAAGGGCTTGGACCGGCTCAATCAAGCCCGAACAGAGCTGGCCGACGAACTAGCAGGGAAAGAATCGGTACTCTCCATATTCGCTGATCTTGATGCCCGTATGCAGGCATCACGGCGAGAGTTTGAAAACACTGACCGTCTGATTATCTCCTGCCGTCGTGAACGGGACAGCCTCATTGCCCGCCAAGCACAAATCAAGCAGCGCCAGGAGCAGATTGATACAGCACGGACTCGCTTGGCCCAGGTCGAGGCTGAACTCGGGGCGGCCAGGACTGAACAGGAAGATTACACGTACCTCGCCAGGGTGTTCGGTCCGGACGAGATTCAACTCTGTGAGATTCAGGCTGCCGGTCCGCAAGTCTCCATCCTGGTGAATGCTCTACTGGAGGGCTGCTTCGACAATAAGTTCGAAATCCGATTCAGGACGCAACGCCCCAAGGCGGACGGTAGGGGAATGGTAGACGATTTTGATGTCGAGGTCCGCAACAAGAATCTCGACCGCACTTGTCTGGTTGACGAACTTTCAGGTGGACAATTCGTCCTGGTCAACGAAGCCGTCAACCTGGGCATCGCCATCTACAACATGCGGCAGGGCGAAACCATTCGTTACGAAACGCTGTTCAGGGACGAAACAGTGGGAGCTCTGGATGCTGCCAATGGCAAGGAGTACGTGCGCATGTTGCGCCGGGCTATGGATCTAGGAGGATTCCACCAAGTCATCTTTATTTGCCACACGCCACTCGTGTGGGAGTTGGCGGACAGCATCGTTTCAGTCGGTGGCGGCAGTGTGGTCGTAGGTGACCCGGGAACGGCTGCCTCAGAGTGACGAGATGCAAATTGGCACCCCAAATCTAATGTCAATGCTAGGATCCGAACTTCCAGTCAGAGTTGATTTTCTTGAGGATCGCATTTGCACCTGCTAGGTCCGCTGGCTTCTTGCCTTTCAATCGGATCTTAACGGCGAACTCCGGTGTTGAGCCCGCCAATATTTTGGTCAGCGCAGGTGCACCTTCCTCGACGAAATCCTGCAACTGCACGAGGTCGAGTGCGGCCTCTGTGGTTTCGTTCGCACCGGCCGAGGGCTTGGGTAGGGGCGGGGGAGTACCACCACCCGCGGCTGGCACACGCAACTCCCGCTCTCCATCGGCATTCACCGATGTAAACTCCGGCCCACCACTCGCGCGCACCAAAATGCCCTGATTGACTGCCTCGTTGAGCACATCAATGAACTGGCGTGTCGGCCACGCCTTGCCTTTCTGGGATTTCAATTCGGAGTACAGCTTACTGATCGTTGTCTTCTCCGGCTTCCCGGTCCAGGCCGCAGCCAAGGCACCCGGAAGCAGATCCACCGCCCGCAATCGTACGGGCGGACGCAAGAGGCTTGCGTCGGGATCGAGTTGCAGATCTGTCGGCTTGTCACCAAGTAGGCTGTCATTTCCGAAGACCAACCATATCTCTGCGTGTTCTACCGCTTCGGCGATGGCTTGATGCACCAGTTTATAATCGGCCTTTGGGATTGGTCGCTTCTCCGGTGGATAGCCGGGTTGGGCGACCTCCTCGAAGACATGCTCGCCGTCGAACCAGGCACAAATGGCGGATAGTTTAACCAGACTATCATTACTCGGCCACAGGCCTGCTAGGGCCGCAGGTTGGACCGCGGCTCGATGAACCTTGGTTATGGTGGCCTTTGCGGGCAGCCACACCTCCGCAAAGTCTGCCCAGTCCACAATACCCTCGATGGGGGAGTGCCAGAACCAATCCTCCCCACCACCCGGTGGCATGTAGCGGAGAGCCAATAGTCCGCGGCTGACCGCTTCCTCGATTGTGTTGATTACCACCTGTCGATTCACCAGCTTCGGCATGTCTGGGTAACGTCCAAACGCCTCATACAGGTCTTTAACCTTGATGCTCGGATCGCTGGCCGGCCATTTGCTGAAGGGACCACCAGGCAGAAGAGCTTCTGGGTTGATCTTTTTCCGGTAGATGCGGAGATCCTTATCATCTCTCAGCGTCGGAAAGAGTGCTTCATCACCCATGGTGAACTTTTTCTGCTGCGCACTGCCGACGTTGTCCACATAAATAGCGAGTTCGAAGGCGTTCTTCACAGCACTTAGTGCTTCCTTCTGCGATTGCTTGTCGCGTTTATTGACAGTTTCCTTTTGCTCGGGCTCCATTTCCTTGAAGGTGGGCTAACGACCAGATAATGAGCAGAAATTCTTGAGGAAAAGGGGTAACACTCCAGAGCCGTGGTTCCCGGGAGGAACCGAAAGGAGTGTTACCTATGGAAGGTACAAACGAAGTTC
>Ga0208821_1001330_pt1 | contig 14320 bp, 24 predicted proteins | sample June2015DPH_20_5_FD_184720 | JGI IMG/M metagenome (GOLD analysis project Ga0208821, IMG submission 184720) | Peatland microbial communities from SPRUCE experiment site at the Marcell Experimental Forest, Minnesota, USA - June2015DPH_20_40... | ecosystem: Environmental > Terrestrial > Soil >... | reverse complement strand
TGTATATACACTTCAATACATATAAGTCTATGTGTGGTATGCGAAGTTATATAAGGTATGCCGGTGTATATGGTATTGTCGAAGTGTAACGCCTCGACGAAGGTGAAAATGGTATGGCTACGAAGGAAAAACTAACCAGGGCCCAGAAAGCCAAGCAGCTCTTTGAGGCCGGTGTGCGACCCGTTCAGATTGCTTCGCACGCCTGGGAAGTTGCAGGTTCAAACGGGCGAGCCTATCAGGTTCAAGAGCTCGCCGATGGAACGTTTCAATGCACGTGCCCGGACGCACTATACCGCTCACATCAAGGCGAAATGTGCAAGCATGCAGAGCTTTTGTTACTCGTACGAGAGTTTGAGCGTATAGTGATCGCTGAGTATGCGGACGCACCGATGATGGACGTTAAGCACGACATCCACCTAAAGCGTGACAGAATCGTGGTGTTTTAAATGAAAACCTGCGATCAATGCTCTCGCGCGTCCAACTTAAACGCGCCTCATCTTTGGTGCGATCGTGATCACGCCCATTATGAACACGACCGGCCCGTGTGTGGTTCGTTCGACGTCGCGACCGGACGGGAGGCGTGAAATGGCAACTGCATCAAAAACCAGGCTGCCGCTCGGCTCGTATGTGCTGTCGAGCCGTGCAGTGCTGATAAACCTGCGCTTGGGAATTATGGCGCTGTGGTGGTTAGGAATCGCCGCTATCGCGCTGCTGATTTTGAAAGGGGTGGGGATATGAGCTCACCCACAATTTATCTCGACGCAGATGAGCAAGAAAACCAGCGACGGCGTGACCTGGCAGTTAAAGCAATTTGCGAGGACTACTGCAAGAAACGATTATTGTGGAATTTATGCGACTTCCCCGAAGGAGAGTGCCCGTTATCGGACTTGGCGCTTGAATTGTTGGCGCCAGGGTATAGCCGGAAGTATGCGCATTTGCAGTTTGTCGACGTCGAGCGAGGTGGCTAAAATGTCTGGCGTTATTTTCTTTTTCGACCTAGGCGGGGGCTTTCTAATTCAGCTCGTGCTTAATTGGCTATCAATTCATGGCATGTGCGCTGTGAACGGACAAGCAATCGTCCAGGCATACCTCGCAATACTCATCCGGGACTTTGGCACACAAGCAACGTCCGCAGCAGGCGGCCTCGTTTAGAGGTTTGAAAATGGACCCGTATGAGAGGGTTTGCTGGGGGCTTGAAGGACTGCTTATGCTGCCGTTGATCATCGCGTACTGCGCAGCGCTTAGTATTTGTCAAGGACTCGACCACGACCGCCGGGTCCGGATGGCAATAGCAGAAACCCGCGCAGCTGAAGCACGGAGTAGACCGAGACGACCATGACCAAAATTCACGAGATTGCTCAAGAAGCGGAGAAGTACCGGCCACCCGAAAAAAAGGTCTATGAATCGGAAAAAAGGTGGCGAGACGCACACAAACACCGGATAGATAACCAGGCTTTTGAAGCAGCCGTGAAGTTTGCCGGACAGCTACAGATCGAATATGGCCGCGAGGTCACGGCGTCTGAGGCCATTATCGAAGCATTTTACCGCTTAAACGGCGCTGTTCGTACTCACCAAGATGAACCTAAGAAACGATAAAAGGAGTGTGATACCAAGCTAGTGTGATAAGCAAAAATCTAAGACTCAGACGCGGGGCCCTAAGTGATCTAGTAACCGTTTTTCATCTCCCCCAATGTGACCAAAAAGAAACACGGCCCCCGTCTCTTTTTCTGTTCGGAAAAAAAGAAAGGAGGTTTAAAAATGGACATTAAGGACGTTACGACGTGGAGTGATTTTGAATTAGAAGACACTCGCAAATATTGTGAGTGGGCATTAGCGCATAAGGATTTTACTTCCGTCTTAGACGCTGACGGTGTATTACAAGAAGGTCACGAGGCGCATGTATCTTGTATCAATAATGGTGGGGATGTCCCGTTCGAAGAGATGGAAAAATCGGCGGCAAATCTGTTGAGCGAGATCAAAGACGAGCAAAAGCGGAGGGCTGAAAAATGAACGAAAGCATTGAATTTGAGGACTATGAACCGGCCGACCTTGTGGATCCGGAAGCACACGCGCATCACCATACGATGTGCTATAAGGACCGCTGCAGGTTCGAGATTGACCTGGAGGAGTTACACGCAACGAACGTTGACCTTTTAAAGAGGATTGAAACCCTGGAGCGGATAGTAAAAGCGTTGACCAATGGATCCTACTAAGGACAATAATACGTGAAGATTATCCGGAAGTTTCGCTTCCGAAATTGTCGGCAGAAGAAGCAGTAAAATTAGCCTTCTAAGGACAATACGGTCAATGAAACCATGCACAGCCGATTGTGCGTATGATCTAGTTAAAAACTGTCGGTATGGACTTCATACAAAAGATGACGGGTTTAAGTGCAGCTGCGCGCCCGGGGACTGTGAGCGGTGTCACGGCCGCTGGGCGACTACCTTCTTGAATGTGACAAAATAATGCAAGGATTAGGCGCAGGATTAGCAGGGGGGTCGATGGCATCAGAGCTCGACGATCTGCCGCAGCTTCCGGATGGCAATGCGCTTCCGGGGTCAACGCAGCAAACACCGTTCCGGCGTGGCTTGAAGATTGGTGCGCTCATCGTTATCGGGTTTTGGTTGTTCGTGTTTTTGCTGCTGCTTGTCGGCTATCTGATATTTCATTAGATACGCGACAAACCGAGGGAGTTATCAAAACTCTAGGCGACGATCGATGAAAGTTAACACATTGAGATAATTTGTCGCTGCGAAACGACATGAAAACGTCGTGTTTTGTGGCGTGGGCCCAGGCATAACACCGTTAACTTAGCACAAATCGTACTACTTTAACCGCATCCGGACACTACAAACGGGCCCGAAAATCGCGGAGCTCTGTACGGCCTCAGTCGTTTCTCAAAAGTGAACAAAAGAGAAATTTTGTATCCTAAAATGAACCTTTGTATATGCCCGGTTATAGTGTTTCGTTCATTCTTTTTTTCGTCTTTGCCACCAATGCTTTTTAGGTGTGGCTTCTGTCAAGAGCTTCTGACTCACGGCATCTAACAAACGTGTGTTTTGATCTTTCAAAAATGCAACTTGGTCCTCGAGAAGTCGCTGTTGAACTTTAAGTGATTCTAATTGCTCAGTTAGTGACTTTTTATCTGCTTCCCACTCGGAAGTTGATGGCTCAAAATGTTCATAGATACAGCGAGTTATGAAGCTCGATCTACTCTGGACTCCTGCCGCCTCGTCTATACGCTTGACAAGGTCCGGCTTAAGACTGACAGAAATCTGCATAGTCATCCGGTCGAGTCGGTAGGTTAAATCCTTATTCATTTGTTCTTGAAGCACACAAATACACCGTAACTCCTACTTGTAAATGTTCACTTTCTGAACGGGACCCTGGTAAGCCTTTAAATGGCAAAAAGAACACCTAAGAATCGGACTCCCGTGTGTGTTTTATTTAGGCAATGTGCGGCTCCAATTCCTGCCCGTTATAATCATAGAAATAGCAGATATGGTAACTCCGTAATCTTCTGCTAGGGCCCACTGTGGAGTTTTATATTTCGCGTAGTCCGCCCTAATCGCATCAACTTGCGCTTGTGTTAGTTTTTTTGGCGGCATATCGCGACCTTTCACGACCATATCTTGCATATTGTCTGTTGGGGTTCCTAAAAACAAATGCCTAGTATTGTAACAGCGTGGGTTATCACACTCGTGTAAAACATACATACCTTCAGGAATCGGCCCGACTAACTTTTCATAATAATACCGACTGACTCTAACAGATTTTTGCTTATTAGAATCCCACATCCGGCCATATCCATTCGGGTACGTCTGCCCTTTCCAATATCGGCAACTCGTCAGCCCCCTCGCTTTGCGACCGATTTTACGCATGATTCGCCTCCCAAAAATCAAGCAAGCGATTAATCACGTCGTCGTACGTCTCGCGGTACGTCCCAAAATCTTTAAGACGTTCTCGCGTCTCGCTCTGAATCTGTATAACTACTCGCATATTCAATATGTATGACTATATGTTAGTTATACTTTACTATAAAAAAGATTTAACGAGCTAGGAGCTAAAACGATGACTCTGTCGGCCCACGCACGTCATTTAAACAACTGGCGCAATACCGTTCAATACCCCTGCGCTCATGAAAACGATTGAAACCTTTAACACAGACGTACCCGAGGTTTTGAGATTGTTGGTCCTTGCAAACGATCGGGTGTGACTTAGTTCTCATTCTTTTCAGAGCTCCCAGCCGAGGCTATCCAACATGCCACGTTTGACCGGCGTATCTGGCATCGGTACGTCGAGGTTTCCATCTTTATCGAACAATGGGCGCACTCTTGGATCATCAAAAGCGTTCTCAATATCCTCGAGACTGAACACGCCCGCAGCGTTCTCACCAAACTCAGCCATATACTCCTGCTTAAATTTCCATTCTGACATGAACGCGCGCCTGTCCTCAAGCCACTCTTTAGAGATCCTAGGACACTCTTCAGCGGTAATTTTCAATTTGAGCCATCCCTTGCCCTCCTGCCATTCTCTAAAGAAGAATCCTCGCCTTCCCCAGGGCGTAGAAAGCAGGATAAGACGGCCGCCGCTTACCGCGAGCATAGGCGTGAGTGCATCATATACATCATCCGGAGTTTGCGCCGCCTCGTCAATCACTATCAAGCTCGGGGCACTAAAACCTCTGATTGTCTGGCCGCTGCACGGCAGGCTCACGATCCTCGACTTATTGCGCAGTTCAAGCGTGTGTTTATTCTCAGCGTCACTCGGAACTGGCCGCCCCAACTGCTGGTAAAACCCTGTCACCTTGCGAAAGAACTCCGTTGCCTGCCGATATCCTGCACTGATGACGAGCACAAGGGCCCCCGGATTATAAAGGGCGTGATGCAACGCAAGGACCGCAGTAAGGCTCGATTTCCCAGCCTGCCGCGCACAGTTGAGGATAACCTTCTGCTCGTTGGATAACAATAGGTCGCGCTGCCACTTGTCAAGCTCCGCATACCCTAATTGCTCAGCGAACGCCACGGGATTGATTGCTAGCGCGGCGTGGGCACGCACGGCATGTACTGGCTCAATTCTAGTTTTCTTCATTCATCCTTAACCATCGCTCTGAGATCTTTACGCGTTCCTCTGGGTCAAACGTCTCGACAAGCATGTGCTCGAAGTTGTAAAGTTCAGGGTTCATCAATATATCAATCTGAGCACCGTCTGAAAACTGGCCTGAAAGCTTACCCATTAAGGTGAGCTGCGAAACTTCACACTGGAGCGCCTGAATCGCCGCGCGCATATCCCCGGTCTGCCGCGCTTCGTCGTAGACTGACAGGATGCGTGCTCTCGACTCAAGTAAGGCGTTGACCACGTTTAGGCCATCAACCTCGACGGGTTCGGGCTTCATCGATTCCTTAATCCTGGCCGCAACGTGAACGCGCATATGTCGTGATATTGCGGCCGGATTGCAGTCGACTATCTTGGCTGCTTGTGCTTGTGTTAACTCGCGTGCTGCTATTCCCTGTTCAATCGCCGCTTTTTCCGGATGGTTACATAATTTGCATCGCGTCATTTTTCTAGTTGATAGTGCGGCCGGACCGCAACGTGTCTAGTTTACCGCAACGAAGATAGTCATTCGAGTAACGACGCTGCAAGGTGGTTAAGCGCTACCTTTGTGAGCACGGGGTCGCCGTCGGTCAAGTGTTCGAAATTCAAGCGTATTAACTCAACAACAAGGTTCATAAGCGCGTTTTCCCTGTCTGTGAATTCTTCAGACATTATTGCTCCTGGTCCATCATTTGCTGCTTGATCCACTCACTCATGCCTTTGGCTTCGCGTCCCTTTGCCACTTGCTCATTCAATTCTTCCAATACGGCCGGGCTCTGTTCTACTGCTATTTGTTCGCCAAGATTCCTCCAAAAGCCTCCGAGCTCTTCAACTGGCTGCATCCTCTGACGTCGGACCCTGGCCATATCGCGTTGGATCTGACCGGCGGCACGTGCCTCTTGCAGTGGGATCCCTACGCCGGTTTCTACATATTGCCGCCGCTTGCGCTCTGCTTCGAGCTCTTCCGCGTGGTCGAATCGGTAAAGCTCCTCATTGGCATCCTTAAGCTTTTTCTCAGCTTTTCTAAAGGGAATGGTAAGTTGCTGGATTTTTTGCCGGACAAAGTCAACGCGCTCTATAGAAACGTGCTCACCTTGCCCTTTTTTACTCATAAGCAGGGCTTCTTTGGTTTCCCATACGTTACGGGCCTTCTCAGCTTGTTCGTATGTGGCTTTCGCTGATTCTACTGCGTTTACTAATTGCTGACGTGGATCCAGGGTCGCGACGTTTTGGGCATTAAATTCTCTTAGCTTTGCGTCGCGTATATAGCGCGCCTTTTTAAGCTCTGCTTCGAGCTCGCTGTGGTCTTGATAGGCTGCACGTTCGACCTGTGCACGGGTGGCGTTCTTTGGGCGACTCGCCTCTTTCAATCGGGCAGCCGCTTGAACTAATGCCTCTTGCGCCTCGTCGTACTCTTCTTGCAAGCTCTTTTTACCGTTACCGCTCATCTTCTACTCTCCTTGTTGCAGGTATTGTTCTACTTGCGGCCCGTACCCCAACGACTTAGCCATCAATGCTAACAAGAAGTTAGTGCTATTAAGCGCGGCAACCACGTCGTCTAAGGTCGCGTCGCCTTGCTTACTCATAGTACTGCGTCTGGGACGATTGCGGGTCAACGCTGCGAATCTGGCGGGCGTTGTACTCTTCCCACAATTCTGGGTTCTCGGCCCACGCGTGCGCCTCTGCCATTTCTTCAGTCATATACGGATTCTCGGCCATCTTCTGAAGCGCAATTCTCTTAATTTCGACGTCGGGCTTCGCACGCGTCTTGTCGAACCTTTCCTTCATCTGCATGACGGTTAAAAGCGCGTCCTGCTCTTGTTTTGATACTTCCTGCTCTTCGTCGAACGCATAACCTTCGTCTGACTTTTCCACATCGTCGGGGAAAATAAGTATCGTTCCTGGCGCTGTGGCGGCGATTTGAGCAAGCTCCGGCTCTCGCTGCTGTACCTCAACGTGTGCCTGTTCATAGGTAAGCGCTTCGCCCTTCCGGACCATACCTTTCGCTGCTTGGTCTAATAGGTCCTTTGCAAACGCTACTGCTTCATCTGTTGATTTTCGTAGTTCTTCAGTTTGGTTCATTCTCGTTCCTCCAATTGTTTTTTCTAATCGTTCAATTTCGTTCTCGAAATCTAATTCAAGCCCGTCACGCTTCCGGACTATCGAAAAACGGCGTTTATTGGCTCCGCTCTTGACAAGGGCCCACTCATCAATATCGAGGTTAGTAAGTTGCGTGGGTGTGTGGGCCGACTTCACAATGCCCGAGTTAACGTGCCTCAGTCCGGTGCCGCCTATTGAAAAGGCGTTTAAGGTCCCGTTTTCGACCTGCTTCCATAATGCGTTACTGTTGATCCGGACCGCACCCACCCATGAGCCTTTCGTCACGTGCGTTCCGTCGTCGAGTATGAGATCTTGAGGGGCGAGATACGACTCAACAGGTACGGCCGGAGCGGTGCCCTGGTGTTCGTGCGTGACCCTAGCCTGTCCACTTGCCAGTTTAGCCATAAAGCCCCAGGCCGCGTCGCGCACGTCCGTGTTGCTGGCATAATCCCCTTGCGTGTCTATATCGGCGCAATACGCTCCAGAATCACCGCAGCTTGGGTATACCACGCCGCGAACGACTTGTGGTTCTGTCGTTGACTTGTGCAGCTGGAAAGTATAGCTCCACTTTGTAAGCTGGTTCTCGCGCTGTGCCTTGCGTTTTGTCTTTTCTGCTTGCTTGTCTTCGCAGCTAGCCTCGTCGTCTTCGTCGTCGCACTCGTTGTCAATCAAGCCGTCGTTTGGCGTGGCCGGAAGGTCCTGCTTTTCTAGAGCCAGCGCGTAGTAGGCAAATGGGTCACCCCACAGCGACGGGTCCAAATCGTCATTATTCATTTCTCATTTTCCTCTTTCGTGTTTTCAGATATTCGTCTATATTCGTGTACCGCAACTGCTCCGTGAATTGGGAGCGGTGTTTTTCTCTGTTTGTTCGTCTCTTTTTTTGTGCCTTCCAGCCTCGTTTCGTCATAGGTATTCGCCAAATCGTCCACTACTTCGTCAATCTTCTTTGACATTCGTCGTGCCTTCTTTCTCGGGATCACCGCGGAGCTTAGTATATCCACACGAAGGTTGAGCGCCCGCGTTTGGTACGCCGTGAGCTCTTCCAGCGCAAGCGAGCGTTTACCCGCATCCGGAAGCGTGGAAAATAGATAATTGGCAGCTTCGCTTTCAGTCATGGTTTACCTCCGACTTCGTGGGTCATCTTGGGGAGAAGTCTAGAACCCAAGAATGACCCTTTATAAAGAGGTGTTGGTAAAAAGGAGTTTAACTTCGTGGGCCGGCTCCGAGAGCTAAGCAGAGCCGACCCTAGACAGAAGTAACTAAGGTTAAAAGGAAGGATCGCGGACTTAACCGCACCAAAACAACAGGGCCCTACCTGTCGGGTTATCGTGTTAGCATTGGTCCTCTAGTAGTGTTCGTTTTCATGTCCTACCTCCATAATCCTCAACTTCGTCTATAATCTCATCAAGGTCATGTTCAAACTCGACAAAATTTGCGTCTGTTTGCGTCTGGTTTTTTTCCTCTTCGATATGGTTTCCGTTATTTGATTTGATAGCCTCTCCTACCGTATCACCACTAACAAGGTAAGTCGGAAATTTGGGCGACAGACGCAAATCGGTCGTTTGGTTAATCTCCTTGTACACATATTCTATACATGAAGTAGTTTCACCAAACAGCACTTTTGCGTCTGTTTTGACGTTTTGCGTCTGGTCTTCTTTCTCATCTTCAGCACTCTCGACAAGGCGGACGTTTTTCCATCCACGAGCCTGCATCGAACCAATACGGGTTTTTTCAATCTCTACGCCTTCCTGTTTAGCGTAGGACGGCGCTATTTTGGCAAAATGCGTACTAAATGACCGGGCATTAGTGACTTGTTTCAGTAGTTCAGCACTAGCAGTGTCTTTAAAGCGCTGGAATAGCACAGCATTTGTTGTTTCGACAATAGCGTGGGCGCTGCCATCTTTTTGACCGTCGTCAAATACTACCTCCTCACGAACAAACGAATTAAGCGGGTTTATTGCATTTTGGAACTCGTTAGACGTCTCTTTGATGCTCTCTGGAATAACAAGCCCAGAATCCTTGCGGTCGAAATAACCCTGAACCACGAACATAAGCGCCGCTGATAACTCTGTCTCATCATTCGTCAGATGTTTTAAAACGTCCGCGTCGCGGTCTTTCTCCGGTATCGGATGCACAAACTTAGCGACCCGGGTGCGCTCTTGCATTGCGTCGCGAGTCCATTCATCTTCAACGTTGAGCGTATAGGTGCCGTTTGACTCGACGACGATCGTGCAAACTAGCTGTATCTCCTCCGACGTTCCGAATAATTGCCGGAGTGTTTTCGTGCCGGAGCTCGTGAAGTTCTTTAGCCGTGATTCGTCAATAATAAAGTCTGCGGGGGCCTCTTCTGTCCATATTATACGCTTATCCATAAGCGCGATAATCTCAGGCCTGGCGGCGTTCGACGCTATCCCGTGTCGCGACTTCGTTAAGAGTGATATATCAAACTCTGCGGCGTAGTCGCCCAGGGCCTTATAAATTGGCTGCGTAACGCTGCTTTTGAGTGCAAACGGCATGCCATAGACAAAGAGCCATTCTTTATTTTGTGTCGTTGGCTCTAAACCTAAGCCTAAAACCCGTTGAATATAGATTATCTCCTCTGGGGGAAGTGCTTTAAACAGCGTTGGAAAATACAGTTTAGACTCGTGCAGCAGTGGAGGGAACGGGACCGCCGTCTTCATAGTGAGCATATCCTCGCGCCGGTGTTCTCGAAACTCACGCTTTTCGAGGTCAAGCGTCCCGTTTGGGCAGTTTATAAGCATCTTGTTTGCATTAAACTCGCTTGGGTCGATGGCAATACGACGGTCAGACTCCGCGCTTTTAATCATCTCACGGATATGGTTTTGAGCTTCACTCTTATAGGCCCAGGCCGTGAGTTCTTTTCGCTTTGCCTTATCCTTGACTGGTAGCCATTCGACTTCTGAATGAACCCGGATGACGGTTTTCTTAGCTAGGTGCTCGATAAGTTTCGTTGTATCAGGGGCCCACCTGATACCATCCCAAATAAACCACATCTTGAGCTTGGCGCAATAGCGTATCTTATGACCATAATACGCGATAAGACGGTTTGCGTTGCCCATATCCGTGAGGTTGTAGCCGCATACAATCCGCACGTTTTTCTTGACTTGAGTCTTAAGGTCAATTTGCGGGCGGTAATGTTCCGTTATACCTGGCGGCAAGTCACTCATCGTCTTCTCCGTCGAAATCGATGCCGGCAAGATTTCTTTCGATATCTAGCCTATCCTTTCTTTGCACGTACGCAGCGTCGAGCTCATCAACGGCTTTTATAGCCTCATCGGTTTGCTGGTCGCCTAGTGGTTTTTGTTGTTGGATCCGTCGAAATAGACCAATAAGCAACCACACCGGCACCTCGTCAGCGTAACAGCCATGAGCCCACTCGCCGCGCGTTCCGTCCTGGTAACTAATCAGCGCACGCTCACGCGGGTCGTCAGCGGTCAAATACCAGCTAACTGAATGGTGCGAAGCTATCTTTTCCCGTATCCCTTGCTGAACTACGTGCTGATACTCCCATAATACGTGCTCAATCTCGTCGAATATTTCAACGGAAAAGTCGGCGCCGCCGTTATCAAGCTCACTGATAAGCTCCTTAACGCTGCGGTATGTGTCGCTCTCGTGCACATCGCCGGGCATTAGGCACCCAAATTCAGGCGTGAAAATAATATCGCTTCGCGGTTCGTTGAGCGTGTCTTTAATAATCTCCTCAACGTCGCGCTCAACCTCATCGTCACCCTTGCCACGTTTCGCGAGGTCAATCATCAACGGAACGTCGCTGAAGAGGTCTTTTAGTGATAATTCTTTCGCGCGTTCGTGGACCCACTTGCGGTTTTCTTCGGGCGTCATTCGCACCCCCCTTGCGCCGGAGGTCGAAAAATCCACGTGCAAAGTGCGCTATCTTCCCAGCGAGCCCGCTCATGCTTTTTCAGCTTTCTTGCCTTAGATTTAAAGAGCTCGCGCTCGTCGGGTGGTAAATCGGAAAAACTTAATATATCTTCAGCTAAAGCATCCATGTAGATCTGTTTCCTGCCAGCGTCGAGTCACCATCTCGGCGTTGACCCCTTGCGGGTTTTTCTTCTTTTGAAGTGTTGTTCATAGCGCCATACTACCTATTTTTTTCGATATGCGATGAGTTTTTATTGTAGCATGCCAATATTGTACATGCTAATCCTGGAGCCGTACGTGAGTAATCGCTCACGGCGGCCTCCCATTGGGAGAAGAGCTTGGTGCAAATTTTGATTCTGATCGATCAGCACCAAAAACTGCACCCCCGAAAGTTCTTCTTTTGTAGAGTTGTTTTTCCATAGTCTCAGCTATTCGATTTTGATACGTCCAGCGGCAGAAAGTACAGCTTACACACTCGCGTTACCATAAGCGAAGACACACAGCCTTGAGCAACAAGCGCGTCGAGGTGTTTCTGGACGTGTGAAAGCGCACAGTTAACGGCCTTTGCGACCTCGAACTGCTGCATCGGACCGTCGTTTAGAACAGCAATGACACGACGATCTAATTCTGCCTCTTCATTGAGGTAAGCTGCATAGTCCTTTTTGTGAAGATTCTTTAGCAGTGTAGCCTTGTTTTCCTTTCTAGGTTCTCTTCACTTAATAGAAACCATTGATTGCATTTAAGCGCGTCTAGTATCAGGTATTGATATATCGCGATCTCTTAGTTTTTCGACTTGTAAAAGTCCATCAATATCTTTAAGAGGTCGTCTTGGCTGAGTGACTTATCAAGGTCCGCCGCAACTTGCCGCTTCAGACTTTCTAACTCGCGCCTCGTGTCCTTGCTGACAGTAATGCTTGTTTTATCCTCAGTTCTCATCGATTCTGAACTCATCTATATCCTCCTTTAATGTTACGCTTTGTGCTTTTCGTCTTGCACGTTTATGTATATACACTTCAATACATATAAGTCTATGTGTGGTATGCGAAGTTATATAAGGTATGCCGGTGTATATGGTATTGTCGAAGTGTAACGCCTCGACGAAGGTGAAAAAGATGGCTAACAAACTAACACGCGAACAAAAGGCCAAGCAGCTTTTCGATGACGGTGTCCGACCTATCCGGACCGCTGACGGTTTTATGGTTCTCGGTTCAAAAGGTGAGTTCTACGACATTGAAAAGCTCGCTGACGGCACGTTTAATTGCGGCTGCCCGGATGGCTATTTCAGAGCACATCAAGGGGAATCATGTAAGCATGTGCTCTTGGTCCTGATGTGCCAAGAGTTTGACCAGGCCGCATCGTGTGACCAATGCGAGCGTGCGAGCAATTTGAACGCGCCCCATGTCTGGTGCGCGAGGGACCACGCCCATTATGAACACGACCGGCCCGTGTGTGGTTCGTTCGACGTCGCGACCGGACGGGAGGCGTGAAATGGCAACTGCATCAAAAACCAGGCTGCCGCTCGGCTCGTATGTGCTGTCGAGCCGCGCAGTGCTGATAAACCTGCGCCTGGGCCTTATGGCGCTGTTTTGGGTTGGTATCGCGAGTTTATGCTGGTTATTGCTTCGGGGTGCGGGCCTATGAGCGACACACTACGACCTGTTAAACACCAAATATTCATCGACGAACCGAAGCAACAAACAAGGGGTGATTCGCTAGGGTAACGTGATAAGCAAAAATCTAAGACTCAGACGCGGGGCCCTCAGCGATCTAGTGACCGTTTTTCATCTCCCCCAATGTGACCAAAAAGAAACACGGCCCCCGTCTCTTTTTCTGTTCGGAAAAAAGAATAGATGGAGGTTATTAAAATGGACGCCGATTTAGAGATTGAACAAGAGGCTTTTCCAGGCATGGCCGCCGAGATGTGCCTTAAGGACCGTGAGCGGTTCGAAAAAGAAATTGAAGAGCTACACGAGAGCGACGTTGAGCTCTTGCGACGACTTGAAAAGCTGGAAAAAGCAGTAAGGGAACTTGGTATCCTGCTTTGAAAAAGTGCACGTCGGAGTACTCTTACGATGTCGTGAAGCGCTGCCGTTACGGTCGGCACACGAAAAGGGGGTTTAAGTGCAGCTGCGCGCCCGGGGACTGCGGGAGGTGTCACGGTCGCTGGGCGACTACCTTCTTGAAGGCGAAAAAAGAATGACAGACGAACCAAAGCAAGAGAAAAAGCCGCTGGGCCAGCTTATAGACGAGGTAGCAGACGGGATCAATCAGGCTATCAGCGGCGACGGATACGAGTCGCTCACGCTTAAGGTGATTCGCTTAGAAGCTGAGAACGCGGTCCTGCGTGAACAGATTGCATCGAAAGACAAGATCATCGACATGCTGCGGCAGCAAGCAAAGCATGGGTAAGCATTATGAAAACAAGCAAGCAAGAACGTGATCGCTTAATCAGACGGTATGAAGAGCGCATTAAAACCACTAAGGCCATTGACAACGATTTCACAATATTGGCGGAGGAGTGCCACACTAGCGAGCTCTACCTGCTGGTAAACGAAACGGAACGTTATCAGGCAGCCTACGACCACGCATTTAGTGCGATCAAACGAGTGCTTGACTGGGGCGATGAGTGCAGCGCGATAGAACACACGCTTGAAGAGCTCGCGAAGGAAGGCGACGCACGGTCTATAGCTCTCCTTAGTAGCGATGTTTGCAGGGCGTTCCGCGAGTCACGGCGTGAACGAATACCGCGGTTTTTGCGAGAGAAGCAGAGAATAGAGAAATCACTAGACGGGAGTCTATACAGTCACGCGCCATAGATTATCTAACCTCTTGATAGTCCTTGCCGTCTCATTAATGACGTTGCTTGATATGCCATAATCCTGCTAAACGTCTCTGCCTGAGCCTGCGACTGGATCGTGGCATTATTGAAATTCACAGAGAAGGTATAGTTGCCGCCCATTGTACTAACGCCCTCCGGAGGCGTTACAACTTCGCCTGCGTGAAGGTTTACAAGCCCTGATTCCGTAATGAACCCGCCTGATTGTGCTGTAGCAAAGAAGTTTTCTGCACCGCTTACTGCCCCACCCGCAGCACTTGAGATCGTGCCTCCTGCAGATAACGCCTGACTGCCGCCTGGGAGTTGTTTAATCGCGTTCTGGACTGCATTGGATAGCCACGTGGCAAAGCCTTGCGCAGCACTTATAAGCCAGTCACCTAGTCCAGAGAT
>Ga0208821_1001329_pt1 | contig 14351 bp, 22 predicted proteins | sample June2015DPH_20_5_FD_184720 | JGI IMG/M metagenome (GOLD analysis project Ga0208821, IMG submission 184720) | Peatland microbial communities from SPRUCE experiment site at the Marcell Experimental Forest, Minnesota, USA - June2015DPH_20_40... | ecosystem: Environmental > Terrestrial > Soil >... | reverse complement strand
CTGCCAATCCAACAAACCGGTCTGCATCATCTGTTTTCCTCCTGCCTCGTTTTTGGTGACCGTAACATACTGGTTGCTAGATTGGTAGAGTGTTGATAGTAAATTTAGCTAATTTTTAGAGGAACCCTAAAGATATATTAGTAAAGGATATTTTGAAAACGACTCTGTAAATGATTGAACGGGCGAATTGCTTTGACTAAAAATTAGCAGCGAAGCGGAAAAGAATTGAAGGTTGTGTTGGAATGAATAGAGTCGGGATCCAAGACGTGGATATCGAATGCAGGAGTCAATTCTTGATGCAGGGGAGTTGAATTTAAAATTACGACGGTTGGATCGTCGTGCGTAATGAGTGAGCGGAACGGACAGTGATTGGCCAGCTGGACTTGCTTACCATGGGCAAAAGGGATCCCACCCGCTAATCGATGGGCCATGTTCAACGGAGGCACCCCGAATAAAATAACGATGAGGAGCGTCGATGGAACAAGAATTAATAATTTGTGCCTTCGTAGCATAAGAAATCTTTAGATCAACTTTTAACTTAACCCTGACTTTAAAGCAAGCAACTCCAGGATCCTTGTAGCCATCAACCCAAATCTGAGTCCAACTCATCTCTATTGTAGTGCGTCGTAAATCTCTTTACTTTGATTGTCATTCCGGGCTTGACCCGGAATCCAGTCTTTTAGCCCCTCTGGATTCCTGCTTTCGCAAGAATGACCGTTTTTGATGCCACACTATACGTGAAGAAATGTTGGACGCATTACACTATTCGATTTCTTTAAGTAGAGCTCTGACCCTCTCTTCGATCATATCCCTGATCTTCCTGAAGGTATCCAGCGATTTTCCTTTGGGATCTGGAATCTCCCACTCAATCACTTTTTTCGCAAGGATGGCTGGGCATGCCTCTTCACACCCCATCGTGATAAGATAATCCATCTGGAGGGGAGGAAGATCATTCAAGCCTTTGGGTCTCCTGGCAGAGAGATCAATCCCTTTCTCGTTCATAACCTCGATGACAAGCGGGTCAATCTCAGATGAGGGGCGAGAACCAGCACTGTGGGCGTCTATCTTCCCATCTCCAAGACGTTCAGCAAACCCCTGTGCCATTTGACTCCGCCGGGCATTTTCAACACAGACAAAAACGATTTTCCGCTTTTCTCTCATCTCTTCACCTTTCATGGCTCGCAGGCCACGTGACAAACCCCTGTCGGTGTTTCCACCGCATAGGGAAAGTATTTTCTCTTAAACCAGAGAGCCACGTTGACCAGGCTAATCAACACCGGCACCTCCAATAGAGGGCCTATGACAGCAGCAAAGGCCTGGCCCGAGTTGACCCCGAACACGGCGACGGCGACAGCGATGGCCAGCTCGAAATTATTGGATGCGGCCGTAAAACTCAAAGTCGTGGATTGTTCGTAAGTGGCTCCAACCTTCATCGATAAATAGAAAGAGACAAAGAACATGACCACGAAGTAGATGAATAATGGAATCGCTACCCGGACGACATGGAGTGGAAGCTGAACAATGAATTCTCCTTTTAGGGAGAACATAACCAGGATAGTAAAGAGGAGGGCAATCAAAGTGATTGGACTGATCTTGGGGATGAATTTCTCCTCGTACCATTCCCGTCCAAGCGTCTTGAGGCCGATGATCCTCGAAAGCACACCGGCGATGAAAGGAATCCCTAAATAAATGAAGACACTCTCTGCGATCTGACCGATCGTGATCTTGACCGCCATTCCCTTCAGTCCCAGCCAGGGTGGCAGGACGGTAATGAATATGTAGGCATAAACTGAGAAGAAAAGGACTTGAAAGATCGAATTGAAAGCCACAAGTCCGGCGCAGTATTCTCTGTCTCCGGAGGCGAGATCATTCCAAACGATGACCATGGCGATGCATCGGGCTAACCCGATTAAAATTAACCCGACCATGTACTCGTAGTAGCCAGAGAGGAAAGTGATGGCCAAAAGGAACATGAGGATAGGACCGATGATCCAGTTTTGAACCAAGGACAAGGCCAGCACCCGGTAATTCCTGAAGACCTGGCCCAGCTTTTCGTATCTCACCTTGGCCAGTGGCGGATACATCATCAGAATAAGCCCAATGGCAATGGGGATGTTGGTCGTCCCAACCTGGAACTGATTCCAGAAACCAACCACTCCTGGGTACAGATATCCCCAACCTACACCGACAAACATCGCAAGAAAGATCCACAATGTCAGAAAGCGGTCCAGAAAAGAGAGTCTTTTGCTCATCCGCTCTTCAACCATCTCATTCATCCTCCTCTGTCATGGATTTATCTCCTTAGAGGTAGTCATATACCCTGCGGCCCGAAGAAGTTCAAGCAGAACTTTCTGTTTTCCCTGAAATTCCCCTGAAAAAAGAGGATCACATTTCATAATATCTATGTCTTGTGCAACCAATTTGACAGCAAAGGCAAGGCAAGCCTGTTCACCACATTGTTTGCAATTTGTCCCTGGAAGAAGTTTGAAAATATCCAGTGCCTTGAGTTCGGCTGCCATGGAATAGTTGGGTTCGATTTGATCTCGTTTCTCGTAAGTTTCGTTGATCAGATCCTTTAGCCATTTTAGAATTTCTTCTGCTTCATTCTCATCTTCAATTTTGGCCAACGTGATATGGTGCGCATGAAGAGTAAACAGTTTTCCGTCCTTCCTGATGGTTAAGGTTAAAGCCGGATGATTATAAATACAACCCTTCAGGACCGCGTTCAGAAAAGGGAATACCTCAGGAATTTCATCCGAAACATCTGCAATCACCCGGATCTTTTCTGGATCGGCCAAACAGGGAAGCGTTCGTGAAATTTTATATGAGTGAAGAAGCATTTTCATGCCCTATAGGGTAATCCCTGAATAAACCATGTAGACTCCCACGAGAAAAACGATAGAACCTCCGATCCTTTTTCCCCATGTTGCCACATTTGATATCCCTTTAAATCTAATAAAACCCTCTGCAAAGCCCGCGGCGACCCCAGCCAAAAAAATCAGTGCACAATGGCCGATTGCGTAGACAAACAACAGAGATGTTCCGTAAAGGATCTCTCCTTTTGAGGCGACGAAAGTGAGGATCAGGACGAGGATTGGGGTAGCGCACGGAGAAGACACAATACCAAAGATGAGGCCGAGGAGCAAAGCTCCCAGTATCCCCCTTTGTTTCGGTTGAAGATGCAGGGGACCGGGCAGGTTCCACTCATAAAGACCAATCAGCTGGAGGCCGATGGCCACAGCAATTCCGCCTACGACGAAGTACCATGTGCGGCCGGCCACGCCAAAAAGTCCCCCGATAAACGAAGCAATGGCCCCTAAAATTGTAAACGTGATCGACAGCCCGAGGATGAAGGTCAGAGAATAGAGCAGAGCCTTGCGGCGATCTCCTCCTGAATATCCTCCTACGTATCCGATGACCAACGGAATGGTAGCCAATACGCAGGGGCTTGAGGAAGAGAGGATGCCTCCTACAAAAACTCCCAGGTAGGCGAGAAAGGGGTTTCCACTGAGCGATTGGGAAAGATGATTGAGAAGGGTTTCCATGGGTCATTTAACCCCCATTTGCTGGAATATCTTCTTGATCGCTTCTTTGTCCATAAACCCTTCGTGCCGAAAAACCTCGTTGTTCTTTGAATCATAGAAAACCTGTGTTGGAATGAGGCGAATCCGATTTGCCATGGTAAGCGGGGGGTCCTGGTCAATCTCAAGGATCCTTATAATGACACGGTCCTTGTACTCTTCTGACAGTTCCTTTAGGATTGGCGCCATCGCCTTACATGGGATACACTTGCCCCTTCCGAAATCCAGGAGCTTCGGAAGGGGGACCTGGGCAATTTCTCTTGGAAACCGTCGATCTACGGAAGGCTCTGAGAAAGTGGCTTTACACGGAAAAACAAAGATCGTGAAAATCACTAAAGTTAAAAATAGGATATTTCCCTTTTTCATCGGTTCTCCTCTCCTATGGGAATTACGGTGCTTCGAAAGAACGGACTAAACGGCCTCTTCCGGCCTGATCAAGTTGAGGTTTAAGGCACTGTTTTAGAAACAAAAGCGCCTCCACCTTGTCCTCGTCGAGGAGAATCCTCGTGAGTCTTAGAGTATCTTCAGCAGTCAATTTGAGTATGATCGATTCGTTCGTCATTTCTCCCCTCCGACTGGCTTAATTTTAGTCTTGAACAGCACTCGGCCTTAATGTCTACTGAAGGTATCCTTTTGAGAAGGCTTATACGAAGCCTCGAAGACCGGCACTCAATGATCCCTTGTCGCCTGCTCCAACTGAGGTTTGAGGCATTCTTTTAGAAATGCCAGGGCCTCCTCCTTGTCTTCATCAAGGAGAATTCTTGTTAGCCTTACTGTTTCCTCAGAGGTCACATTCAGTACAATCGGCTTGATCGTCATGCCTTTTCTTCCTCCAGCCATTTCTTAATCACCGATTTCATTGGAAGGATCCCTTTGGACTTAACTTTCCCGTTAATAACGAGCGCAGGCGTGGATGGATTTCCATACTGAGACATCAGGGCGGGGTCCGTTATATGGTTCAGGCTTGCTTTGATTCCTGTTTCGGAAAGAACAGCCATGACATCCTGCTCCAGTTTGTTGCAGGAATAACAGCCCGGCCCGAGGATAGCCACTTCAAGGAACTCACCCTTTTCTTCCTCCATTTTCTCTCCCAAAGACCTTTTGAATTCCCTAAAAAGTGCTTTGGCATATCCCTCCTTAACGGATTGCGGGATATAATTCTTTTTTCCTGCCATTTCGACCAGCATCTGTTTTAAATCAGACTCAGGCATTCCTCTTTGAGCCTTCAACTCCTCAAAGATTCCCTTCAGTCCCATGAGACCAACCTGCGTGTTGCCGACGAGAACCAGACGATAGTCCTTTTCCTGCATGGCCTCCTCCAGATGATATTAGATTCCCCTTCTTTTGGAGATGCATGAAGCCAAATAATTCGTCACTTTTTCTATATCGGAGGCGTTAAGATTGAAATCATGATTCTTTTCAATGCCGAAATCTGTGACCTGAACATACTCATCAATATTGAAACCACCATGTTCCAGCGTCTTCTTGGCACATGCCACCGGACAACCATCAATGGCAACAACTACTTTACCCGCCTTTGTCGATTCGATTATCCCGCTCACATGGCCTCCAATTCCCGCCAAACAGAAAATCTTACCTACGCCATCTTCCGTCAATTTTACACCTACGTTATTGGCAATCTGCCCAACGTTGGACCCCCCTGAGCAGGAGAAAATCGAAATTTCAGTGGGCTGACATAAGCATTTCTCTTCTTCCATTTTTGCCCCTCCTTTTTATTTGAGCCATTCTTTAATTTCGTCAACCTTTGGAATGTTCCCTGCTATTTTGATCACCCCGTCCACAGCCAGAGCCGGCAGCGCGAGCACGCCATAATTAGTAATGGTCTCAAGGTCCAGCACTTTACTCACTTCGGCGCTGATGCCAAGTTCTTTGACCGCCTGCTTTGCTCGCTCTGTAATTTGACACATCTCATGCATCCAATACCCAGAATCTCAATTCTCCTCATTGTCTTTACCTCCGCATCTAATCTTTCAGACTCATTACTGTGATTCTCGCCATGCGGACGACCAACCCTATACAGGAATAGGTTATTTACATTTCTTCCCTTCAAAAATTCATTTCCTATTTTATCCAACCTTCGATCTCTTCTGCTTTCGGAACTTTTCCAGCGACCTTCACCACCCCATCTATCGCTAGAGCTGGAGTGGATAACACCCCGTAGGTCATGATTTTCTGGATGTCTTCAACCTTGGTAACCTCGACTTCTTTGCCGCTCCGTTTAACGGCTTCAAGAACATTTTGATACAGCTTATTACAATTCGAACACCCCATGCCTAAAATCTCGATCTTCATTTCACGTTCTCCCTTCATTTTGAATTTTAGTCTTCTCTCATTTGAATTACAAAATAGCATTAAAGAGATAGCCTATGATGATAATGGCCACAGTCACTATGCCTGCAAAAATAGCGATCAGTTTAGGTTTAATGACCTTCCGTAAAATAATCATCTCCGGCGTGGAGATGGCCACGATGGACATCATGAAAGCGAGCGCCGTCCCCATGGGTAATCCCTTCTCTACTAGAGCCTGAACAATGGGAATAGCTCCTGCGGCGTTAGAATAAAGAGGAATCCCGATCAGAACGGCAATGGGCACAGCAAAGGGATTCCCCGGTCCAGCATACTTCAACACAAAATCCATGGGGACATAGCCGTGAATCCATGCCCCGAGGCCGATGCCAATGAGGACGAACAGCCACACTCGCCCAATAATATCTTTGGTGTAGTCCCGAGCATAAGCAAATCGTTCCATCCAGGTGGGGGCAGCCATTGCGCTTTCGCCCATCTTAATCCGGTATACATAGTCTTCGACCAGATGCTCCAGTTTTAGCTTTCCAATGATGATGCCTGCGAAAAAGGCAAGGGTGACCCCGGTGCCTATATAGATCATAGCGATCTTCCATCCGAACAAGCCCCAAAGCATGACCAAGGCGACTTCATTAACCGTAGGCGACGAAATCAGGAAAGAGAAAGTTATTCCAAGCGGGAGACCCGATTCTACAAAGCCAATGAACATGGGCACCGCCGAGCAGGAACAGAAAGGAGTGACGATCCCTAAACAAGCGGCCAAGAAATTGCCCACGTACTCGCGTCGATTGCCAAGCAGTTTACGTGATCGTTCAGGGGGAAAGAAACTCCGGATGACAGCCACCACGAATATAATCACTACCAGAAGTAAAAAAACCTTCATGGAATCGTAAAAGAAAAAGTCAAGGGCTTCCCCTAACATGGTCCCAGGTTTAATCCCCATTAATTGATAAACCAAACTGTCAGCCAGATACTTCAACATGAAACGTTCTCCTTAACCGATGGTCTGTTGGCAAAAAAACCAACAGCCGCTTTAAAAAAAATTACCTGCACAAGCACACTTGCTGCTTTTTCACATTGCTTTCAATTACTGCTGTAACGCAACTGAAAAAATCAGTTATACATGGTACATCAAGCCTATAGATCATATCGCTACCGGTTTTTCTCGATGAAATTATTCCCGATTCTTTTAGGACAAGCAGGTGTTTCGATACGGTGGATTTATCAAGCTTGAACAAATCGAATATCTGCGAAAAGGAGTGTTCACCGGTTTTTAACATCTCGACCATCATCAAACGGACGGGATGAGCCATTGCCTTTATAATTTTTGATCTTATTTCCGCTTCTTCGAAGCTGATCAACATGAACTGTCTCCTTGTTGGTAATTATGCCAACAAACCATTAATTTGTCAAGACCCGTGATTTAGAATTTTTAAGATAACGCGTTACGGGCACGGAGAGGATGCAAGTCCCACAGAGGGGCCATTTTCCTCCGCGCACGGTACACATGCCTTTTTCCCATTAATTTTGCGCAAAAGGTCCTTCTTGGTTGGCTCTCCGCAGAAATCACAGGTTTCAGATTCCATAATCATGGCCTTGGGAGGAATGTTCGGGGAGATGTCTTCAATCTTGAATATAGACTCAGCATCAGCCTCAAGAATTTTTTGGGTTCGTTCCTTCTGGAACCGTCTGAATCGGGCTAATTCTTCGGCGGACGCCTCATCCTTCTGAACCTTTTCGGAAAGGGAAAGAGATATCGGGTCCATCTTGACGGCATCAGGCCGGAGGGATACACGAATGGCTTTTCCCCTTTTTCTGTCCGCAAGGGAAAACGCATGCTTTCCGTAGTTCTTAAAAATGAAGTTTCCTTTCCCAAAAGTGCAACCTGTCATTACTTGGATGGCATCGGCCCCACAGGCATCCGTTTCCACGATCGCAAGCAACTCCTCATCTGGTGATCTCCGGACACTCAACCGATCCATGAGGGTTCGAGCCGCTCGAAATCCAATAGCTAACCCTGGGCACATGTGACCGTGAAATTCAACGCACTTGGTAAGGTCTCTGCTTGATAAAATCGTTTCGCCTTTCATATGGTTCTTCCTTTCTTTACATCATGATTTTATCGTGCCTTGTTTAAAGCTTAAATTCAAGCCAGTCGAGCGTCCCTTGGATATTCCTTACTCATGTCCCATCGGCCATTGGCAAAGATCCCATCGTCTGGTCCCATCATGGCTTTTTTATCATTTGATTGGTTTGTTAACTTATTCGGGCTGCCTTAGCCTTGGCGAGAGTAATCTTAGCCTCCGCAAGTTTCTTATATTCTGTTCTAGTCTTCTTAATGTTCCCGGCAGCCACGGCTTTCAGAAGGTCGCCTTCAAGTTCGGCCACTTCAAGGAGTTTATAGTAGTCGAGTGACTCTTTGAGGTGGGCGAGCACAATCATTCCGGTCAAGATGGGATGGTTGTTTGTCACGTTGGCATCCTTAAATCGAATCCCATGCTCGAGCTCAACTTCCATCCCCTTGTGGAATTCTTCAATCTCGATTTTCATCTTATCCGTATTCACCTCTCCAAGAATAACCTTCGCTTCCCTCGGAAGAACCTTAGCTGTCTTCAATTTTGTCCAATCTCGAAGTTTCAGGTTTTTGCAAACCCTCCTTACTTCTTCCTTTCTTATATACTCTGGTATTTTCATAAAATCTCCTTTCACGTCCAGCCCTAATCCTTCAGCTACGCGACGTCCACAGTCCCTATCCGCCTTATAGACAGGTCGCGAGGGGAGAGTGTTAAAAAGCCATCTCCGGCTTCCAGACCTTCCACACCTTTCCTACCAGGTCTGGGCCTGGTTTTAATGTAGGCTTACCTGGCTGCCATCCGGAGGGCATGACCTCGCCCGTCGCACGCACATGCTGAAAGGCCTTGACCTGCCGGATCAGTTCGGGAACGTTCCTGCCAACCGGTGGAGCGACAATCTCCATTGCCTGAATGACCCCATCCGGATCGATCAAAAAACGACCCCTTATGTTAACTCCTGCTTCTTCATCGTAGACACCGTAAGCGCTCCCGATACGGCCTCCTGCATCCGACAGCATCGGAAAGGGAACCCCACCTTTCACCATCTTTGAGAGTTCTTCTTCCTGCCAGATCTTATGGATGAAGCGGCTATCTATACTGCATGACAAAACCTCGACTCCGAGTGATTTGAACTCTTCATATTTGACGGCAACTGCCGACAATTCTGTCGGTCAGACAAAAGTGAAATCCCCGGGGTAGAAGCAGAGGGCTACCCACTTTCCTTTATAGTCGGATAGTTTGATATTCTTGAAACCTCCGTCGATATAGGCGCTTGCTTCAAAATCAGGTGCGGGTTTCCCAACTTGAGCTATCATCCTGGTTTCCTCCTTTTGAATTTGTGCGGGTTGAGAAGTCTTGGTTTCCGGCAAACTGATGATTCCCTTTGCAGGCTTCACACATCCATCTTTTGCTTCAGCCATATTTAACCTCCTTTCTAATTTAGTTTACCCTGTTAGAAAACCGAAGACTTTCTAACGTGGTTATTAGGAGAGTAATTTTATTTCATTCTTTAATTTCTTCTTCTGCGCCTTGCCCAGAAGGTGCTTCCTGCTGGAGCAGCAGTGCCACCTTGCGCTAATTGTTCACCTTGCTCATTGGGCTGCACAGCATCTTGGCCACGCCTTCGCCATAGGCAGGATCCGCCTTCGTGCAGTTGCTGATGTGCTTCAGCTTGTCGCCGTGATCAGGCCAGGTCGAAGCGGTCGAGGTTCATCACCTTGCTCCAGGCCGCTATGAAGTCATGGACAAACTTCTTCTCCGCATCCAAACTTCCGTAGACTTCAGCGAGGGCGCGGAGTTGGGAGTTTGAACCGAATATCAGATCGACACGTGTGGCGGTCCACTTCAGTTCGCCAGTCGCACGATCACGGTCCTCGAACACCCCATCGTCTTCAGAGGTTGCCTTCCACGTCGTGCTCATGTCGAGCAGATTCACGAAGAAATCATTGGTGAGCGCCTCTGGCCGCTTGGTGAAGACGCCGTGCTGGGACCCGCCGAAGTTGGCCTTCAGGACGCGCATGCCGCCCACGAGAACCGTCATCTCAGGAGCGGTCAGCGTCAGAAGTTGCGCGCGATCAACCAGCAGTTCCTCTGCCGTTACTGCATATTTAGCTTTCATATAGTTACGGAACCCGTCTGCAGCCGGTTCGAGTACGGCGAACGACTTCACGTCGGTTTGCTCCTGCGACGCATCCATACGTCCCGGCGTGAAGGGAACCGTAACCTTGTGACCAGCATTCTTGGCAGCCTGCTCGATGCCCGCGCAACCGGCCAGAACGATCAGGTCAGCCAGTGATACCTTTTTGCCGCCGGACTGTGCCCTGTTGAACGCTCTCTGGATGCCCTCCAGGGTCTTAAGCACCTTCGCCAGCTGGGCAGGCTGGTTGACTTCCCAATCCTTCTGCGGCGCCAGACGAATGCGGGCACCGTTGGCACCGCCGCGCTTGTCGGAGCCACGGAACGTGGACGCCGACGCCCAGGCGGTCGAAACCAGCGCCGACACTGACAGGCCGGAAGCCAGGATCTTGCCCTTGAGGGAGGCGATGTCCCGTGCACCAATCAGTTTGTGATTGACGGCAGGGATGGGGTCTTGCCAGATGAGCTCTTCGGCCGGAACCTCCGGACCGAGATAGCGTGAGCGCGGGCCCATGTCGCGGTGCGTCAGCTTGAACCACGCCCGGGCGAACGCGTCCGCGAGTTGGTCCGGATTTTCCATGAAGCGCCTCGAGATCTTTTCGTAGACAGGGTCGAACCGCAGAGCGAGGTCCGTGGTCAGCATACCTGGCGCGCGACGCTTGGACGGGTCGTGCGGATCCGGCATGGTACCGGCGCCTGCATCACCCTTCGGCTTCCACTGGTACGCACCGGCCGGGCTCTTCGTCAGTTCCCATTCGAAGCTAAATAAGATCCGGAAGAAGTTGTTGCTCCACTTCGTGGGAGTGTTGGTCCAGATGACTTCCGGACCGCCGGTAATCGTGTCGTTGCCTTTGCCCGTGCCAAACCTGCTCTTCCAGCCCAGGCCTTGCTCCTCGATGCCGGCGGCTTCCGGCTCTGGGCCCACCAGTGACGGATCACCGGCACCGTGGGTCTTGCCGAACGCATGGCCGCCCGCGATAAGGGCCACCGTCTCCTCGTCGTTCATCGCCATGCGAGCGAAGACCTCGCGGATATCCCGCGCCGCAGCGATCGGGTCCGGGTTGCCGTTCGGGCCTTCTGGGTTCACATAGATCAGGCCCATCTGAACGGCGGCGAGGGGATTCTCGAGTTCCCGGTCACCGGTGTAGCGCTTGTCTCCAAGCCACTCGCTCTCGGAGCCCCAGTAGACGTCCTTTTCCGGTTCCCAGATGTCCTCACGCCCGCCGCCGAAACCGAAGGTCTTGAAACCCATCGACTCCAAGGCGACGTTGCCGGTGAGGATTATCAGGTCGGCCCAGGAAATTTTCCGGCGGTACTTCTGCTTGATCGGCCAGAGCAGTCGGCGCGCCTTGTCGAGGTTCGCATTGTCGGGCCAGCTGTTGAGGGGTGCAAAGCGCTGGCTGCCTCTGCCTGCGCCGCCCCGGCCGTCGCCGATGCGGTAGGTACCGGCGCTGTGCCACGCCATACGGATGAACAAAGGTCCGTAGTGGCCGAAGTCCGCCGGCCACCAGTCCTGCGACTTCGTCATCAGCTCACGGAGGTCCTTCTTCACGGCCTCCAAGTCGAGACTCTTGAACTCCTTAGCGTAGTTGAAACCCTCGCCCATCGGATTGGACTTGGAGGAATGCTGGTTCAGGATATCGAGGTTCAACTGGTTGGGCCACCAGTCGCGGTTCGCCGTGCCTCTACCGGTTGCTTGTGGGTTTGCTCCGCCCATTACCGGGTACTTTCTGTCGTCAGTCATAACGTTACCTCCTCTCGTTGTCTGATTTTATCCACTGTGGTGCTACCAATAATATAGTGCTTCCTTGCCCATCTAGCTAACTTCTTGTCTTCTGCTATATGTTTTCTTCTTTCTCTTTTTTATCCAGTGGCTTAATAGCCGATTTGAAATCAAATCAATAATTCTTCTTATGGTTTTTGTCTGATGGATTTGTCTTTAGACTTCTTTTTAGGTGGGGAGGGCATCCCCATTTGCTATGAATTTCCAGTCAATAAACCTCGCAAGGCATCTGCAACATTTACTATTAGGACACATCACTCCTTCGTTTTAATTCGGAATCATTCCGAATTAAATTTTATAAGAATTGATTTCATTTTTATCCTTCCAACGATTCTCCTGTTTAAGTGATTAAGTGGAATGACGGTAAAGTTTCTTCCTGCACTTCTGACAGTATCCGTAATATTCCAGTCGGGTGTCCGTTACCAAAAAACTGGTTTTTCTGCTTACTTCTCCTGAGTCGATGTCAACGGGGAGCTTGTAATCCATAATCCGACGACAGTTTTTGCAGACTAAATTGATGTGATCTGTGACGGTTCCCTCGTAACGGTTTTCCATTTTGTCAAATTCCAGCGTCTTGATGATTCCGTGCTTAGAAAGCTCATTTAGAGTGAGGTAGACTGTCGATAAGCTTAGACCCCGGGTCCTCCCCTTCGCAGCATCATAAATAACCCTTGCACTGGGGTGAAGAAGATTCTTTTCCACGAGAACGTCAATGACCGCGAGTCGCTGGGCGGTGAGCTTGAGACCTTTTTCTCTCATCTTCCTGATGAGCGATTCTTTCATTGTCAGACCAAATTCGGAACCATTCCGATTTAATAAAAGCATACTATTGCTCTGATCCTTTGTCAAGTTGTTTTTCTCAATCCGGCTTGTAAATTTGATCTCTTTTCGGTATCGCTAACGGGAAAATTGCAAGAAGCTTAGTTCAAATATCAGCAGACACAAAATCGGTCAGGTCCTTTTCCCTCAAAATACTTCTTTTCCATTTTTCGATAGAAGGGAGGATATAAGGTAAGAGCCTCATGGAATAATAAGGCGGAAGTAATGGCAATCCCAAGAGGTCTCCGAAGACCATGAGCATAAAGAGGCAGTCTAAGCTCTCTCTATCCCTTCTCAGTTCGAGATTCATTTCGTGGACGGTCATGCCATACAGAATCTCTCTTAAGATTCTTGGGAGGTCCTTAAGCCTTGCAGCAAAAGAGAAAATCATTTTTCTCATTTATCTTCTCGTCGAATGGTAAATCCCAAAAAGACATAGGCCATAATACCTAAAATAATGATTGACGTGTTCACCTCGGTTAAAATCATAAAGGGCACAACGACCATCTCTAAAATAATATGTAAAGGATCTTGTCTCCTTTTTTAGTCCCACGAAGAATCTCCATATGTCTCAATGAAGCAAATTCTCTTCTCAGTTCTTCCTCGGTCAGGTTAAGGTTCTTTATCATCTCCTCAGCAGTGGCCTCTCCTCTTTCTTTAATGTAGTTGACAATCTTAGACTGCTGAGGCGTTAGAGTTGAAAATTTGTCCTTACCTTTTAGAAAGGTTTGGGCCGAATGAACCGCCCATGGATCGCAAGCCTTGGGGGGCGATAGAAGATCCATATAGCAGTCTTCACAGAAGGTTTTCCCTTGATGTTCGTAGCCCTGCTGCTTTTCTATTTCCTTACCGCATCTGGTACACTGGATAAGCATCTCTATCCTCTCTTTAGGCCATAGTCCTTTGAAGGCTCTCTGTAGATGACAGAGGTGCCTTGGATCACGTTAAAATCGGCTTCTTTAAATATTTTAACACAAGATTTCACATCCAATCCTCTTCCTCTGGAAGTTTCAACTTCCGTATCACGTGGATTGGTGCCCACCTCGGCCCAGAAGAGATTCGCCCCTGCCATCGCCCCCAACAAATTGGGCTCATGCGTACAATTCCCGACCAGATCTCTGCCCATCGCCAATCGAACAACGGCAACCAGAAAAGCCAATTGAAACTCACTTATTATGCCGTATTTTCCCAGTTCAGAACCCGGAATGCTGATTCGCCGCATGGCACCGCTATAACAGGGGTTTATTTCTCTTCCAACCAGAATTTTTTCTGCGATCTCTTCAACCGAATGCTCCGGACCAATTGGTTCCACGCAGGTCCCAATCAACAGACCGGCCTCACGAGCTGCCCGGATGGTATTCAATCGGACCTGTGGATCGATCTTCGTATCTCTCCCTTCACCCATCCTGACGGCATGGTAGATCCCGGTATAACCGGCTTCTGTTAATTGTTTCGCCTCTCCGTACCCGAAATCCCCGATATTGGCGATCATGATGGTCTCAGGCTTAAGGCAACCTCTAAAAATGTGAATTTTGAAAGTTAGAAATTCGTTGAATCGAATTCAGAGAAAATGTTAAGCACAAAACCCTATCGTTCATCTTACGAAACCTATCTGAACCGATCTTTTGATCGCTT
>Ga0208821_1001325_pt1 | contig 14381 bp, 13 predicted proteins | sample June2015DPH_20_5_FD_184720 | JGI IMG/M metagenome (GOLD analysis project Ga0208821, IMG submission 184720) | Peatland microbial communities from SPRUCE experiment site at the Marcell Experimental Forest, Minnesota, USA - June2015DPH_20_40... | ecosystem: Environmental > Terrestrial > Soil >... | reverse complement strand
TCTTAGAGGGGCATCCCAAACTTGGCGCCTCCTGGGAAGGATTCGTGATCGAAGAACTCCTTCAGTTGGTCGGCGAACGCAGCGCTTACTTTTGGGCGACGCAATCAGGCGCGGAGTTGGACCTCTTGCTTTTCCTGGACGGCTCGCGTTATGGGGTCGAGGTGAAGTACGGCGACGCCCCGGGCATCACCAAGTCCATGCGTGTGGCCCTTGCTGACCTGGGATTGCGGCAACTCTTCGTGGTCTATCCGGGCCGCGACGCCTACGATTTGGACAAAAGGGTTACGGTGCTTCCACTCGAGCAAATCAGAGCGCGACTCCTGTCTCGTAACCGCGCCGCGGCCGTACACCGAGCAACTGGACGCTGAAAAACCTTTTTGTTCAGATTCTGTGCTCATGTGTGAGAGAAGGTGTTACCAGGTAGCACCAAATTTCTACGAGAACACGCCAAACTATCACGATTTCACTCCCACCCGAAATGGCGGAGCAGGTTGAGAACGCCATGAAAACGGAGCATCGGACGCGCTCCGAACTCGTCCGCGAAGCGCTCCGCACCTACATCTCAATTCGTTTGCTCCCCCAAGAGAGCCCCACGTCTTCCGAGCTTCGTGCCATTCGCCGTGGTGAGGCCGCATACCGGCGGGGAGATTACATAACCCTCGATGAATATTTCCGCGAGTTGGACCGTCGTCCTCGCCGGGCCCGCAAGAAAGGCTCTTGAACGCATTAAGTTGGGGTGATAACGAGCCCTCGAAGGGGGAATCTTTGCGCGCGGCAAAGAGATTCACCAACAGTAGTACAACGCGGCTGGTGGCCGCAACCAAAACGAGGCTCTCTGCGTCCTCCGTGCCTCTCAGGCTTTAACACGGAGCACACTGAGCCTCTCAGTGACCTCCGTGTTGAAGCTCTTCTGACCACGGAGGTTACGGAGACACTACGCACAGCAGAAAAAATCTTCGCGGCGCGAGAAGAAGATGAAAACTAGTGGAACAGCCTGCTCTGCGCCACCCGCATTTTCTAGCGCGGGCTCCCCAGCGCGGGCACGGCTCTCTTTTTGAGGTAATGGTCGAAGAAATCAGCAGCCGCATGATAGGCCGCCAGCCAAGTGCGCTGCCGCAAGAAATCGTGAATCTCGTCCGGAAAGACGAGTTGTTGGAATTCCACACCCTGTTTCCGCAACCCCTCCACCAGGCGGACCATCTCCGTGAAGGGAACGTTGCGGTCATCATCCCCCTGGACCAGCAACACCGGCGAGCGCCATGTCTTGAGGGAGGCCAGCGGCGAGGACTCCCACGCCAGTCGTGCCGCGTCAGGCCGTGCGGCGGGATCGTAGGAAGGAATCCAGTTCTGGATTTCGAGGTTCCAGTCATGCACGCCGTGCAAGTCAACGCCGCAGGCGAATAGCTCGGAGGCTCGGGCCAATCCCAGCGCCGTCAAATATCCGCCGTAAGAACCGCCCCACAGGCCGATGTGATTCGGATCCACCTCGGGGCGCAGGCGCAGGTAGAGGCCGACGCCCTCGACATCGTTAAACTCGCTCGCCCCGCTGGGCCCGTAGTTGAGCGCCTCGCGAAAGTCCAGCCCATAGCCGATGCCGCTACGGTAGTTGACCGATAGCACCACGTAACCGCGGCTGGCGAGATACTGGTTGAAGGCATAGGCGTTGTGATAGTAGCCCATATAATGCCAGCCCAGCAGCATCTGGCGCCGCGAACCACCGTGAAAGAATACTACGGCCGGGTGCCGCTGCCCGGAGGCCTCCTCCTTAGGCAGAAAAAGCTGCGCGTGGATGCGCAGCCCGTCAGCGGCGGGAAAGATCACTTGTTGCGGGGTGACCAGATCAGCGGCGGGAAAGTCGGCGGGAAGCGTTTCGGGAGCGAGGTCGCGAATTCCGCCCGAGTTAGCCAGAATTGCCGGCCGAGCTGGGCGCTGGGCGTCGGAATGGAGCAGGGCAACGGTGGCGCCGTCGCTCATCATCACCGGTGACCACTCCATTCCTTCACCCCTGGTCAGTGGAGTGGCGTGGTCACCCGTGACCGGCTCGCGCCACAGGTGGCGGCGGTCGATGTCATCCTGGTTCGAGGCGAAAATCAACTGGCGGCGATCGGGACTGAGGGAAACGAACTCCACTTCGAAATCGCCGGGCGTAAGGAGCTTTGCCGTGCCGCCCGCAAGGGGAACAGAATAAAGATGAGTCCAGCCGTCGCGCTCCCAGGGAAACACCAGGTTATCGCCGGCGCCCCAGAAGATCTGATGCTCGGCCACAATCTCGCGAAAGACGCTGCCGCGACCGGCATCGGCGCGCCAGACCTCGTGACCCTGACCGGTGGCAGCGTCGGCCACGCGGATCGACCACGGCTGGCCGGTACGTTTCGGCCCGAAGATAAGGTCGTCGCGTGAGGAAGGAAGGTGCAGGAAGGCGACGTGCCTGCTGTCCGGCGACCAGACAGGCTCGGAATCCTGGTCAACGCTCGGATCGAGATACAGCAGGCTCTTGCCCCCCACGTCGTACACCCCCACGAAGCTGTGATCTCCACGGCGGCTGACGAAAGCAAGGCGCGACCCGTCGGGCGACCAACGGAGCGAGCTGCCTTTGCCCTTGTCGTGGATCAATTGTTCGGGCTTGGCGCCTTCGGCCAGCTTAACCAGCCACACCTGGTCCTTGAAGATGTACGCCACACTATCGCCCTTCGGAGAAACCGCCGGAGAATAGCCCTCGGCGAGCTTGCGCGGCGAGCCACCGTCGAGTGAGACAACCCAGACGTCCTGTTCGACACCCTCGGGGGCGCTGGCGGGGTTGGGGTAGCCGCCGCCGGTCTCGAAGTCGCCCCCGCGAACGTAGAGTATCGCCCGGCCGTCAGGAGTCCAGGTGAGCTCTCCGATCTCCTGGCCGTCGTCTTGGGTGTACCGGGTGAGCTGCCGTGACACATAGCCTCCGCCCCCACCGGGCTCGGCCACCCAGATGTTGCGAAGGCCGCGCGCATCGAACACCCAAGCCACCCGCCCGCCCGAAGGCGAAGCCACGAGCTCGGTTGGGAATGGCGAGCTCATCACTTGTTCGAGCGTGAAGGAGCCTCGCGCCGCAGGGACGCCCCCAAGGACGAAAAGCATAAGGGCAACGGTCTGCAATCTTCTACCAGCGAGTGTGAACACGGTTATTCCTCCTTGTGCGGCATGCGTGGCCGCGTGGGCCAAGTCCGTTCGCCCGTAGCGGCGATTTTACATCGCCAAACCAGCATGCGCGACCGCGTTCGCCAAATCAGGACCTGAGCGGGCACAACGCCCGCCCCTACGCGGCGTCCGTGGCCGCGTGGCCCAAATGCTACTGGACCTCGCCGGGAAAGTAAATGGTAGCGCATCCGGCCAGGAGTGCGTCAAGGTCGCGAGTGGCCAGGTGTATGCGCTACACCCGAAAAGGCCCCCGACCCGGCTCTCCCGCGACTGCGAGATCGCCGCCCTCTCACCAAGAGAGAGGGCGGTTTTGGCAACTGCCACGCGCGCCAGAAAGGACAGCCCTCTTCCGAGGGCTGAGCGTGTCCCACATCTTCCGCTGGACACTGCGGCCCCACCTCCAACCTCTGCCCATTTCCCGGGGAGAATGGCAGGGAATTGGGTCTCTGCCCTCTCCCTTGGGGCTGAGCGTGTCCCACATCTTTCGCTGCACACCAGGGGTAGAACTGAATCCATAGCCCTCTCCCTTGGGGCTGAGCGTGTCCCACATCTTTGGCTGGACACCGGGGGTAGAACTGAATCCATAGCCCTCTCCCTTGGGCCTGAGCGTGTCCCACATCTTTCGCTGGACACCGGGGGTAGAACTGAATCCATAGCCCTCTCCCTTGGGCCTGAGCGTGTCCCACATCTTTCGCTGGACACCAGGGGTAGAACTGAATCCATAGCCCTCTCCCTTGGGGCTGAGCGTGTCCCACATCTTTCGCTGGACACCAGGAGTAGAACTGAATCCATAGCCCTCTCCCTTGGGGCTGAGCGTGTCCCACATCTTTGACTGGACACCGCGCGTAGAACTGAATCCATAGCCCTCTCCCTTGGGGCTGAGCGTGTCCCACATCTTTGACTGGACACCGCGCGTAGAACTGAATCCATAGCCCTCTCCCTTGGGGCTGAGCGTGTCCCACATCTTTGACTGGACACCGCGCGTAGAACTGAATCCATAGCCCTCTCCCTTGGGGCTGAGCGTGTCCCACATCTTTGACTGGACACCGCGCGTAGAACTGAATCCATAGCCCTCTCCCTTGGGGCTGAGCGTGTCCCACATCTTTGACTGGACACCGCGCGTAGAACTGAATCCATAGCCCTCTCCCTTGGGGCTGAGCGTGTCCCACATCTTTGACTGGACACCGCGCGTAGAACTGAATCCATAGCCCTCTCCCTTGGGGCTGAGCGTGTCCCGCTCCGGCGCTTCCACCAGCCGGAGCGGGACGGGTGAGGGGTCTCTTGCTCAGTTTCGCGAACCAACCTCTTCCGTAGCGCCTCGGTCGTCCCCCGCTGTGCAAAGCAATAGTACTCCGCGACCCGGTTTTGCAGGGGAGACGGGTGGCGAACCTTTACCTTCAGTGTCCGGTCGCGCTACGAGGACGATGTCGCGTTTTGAGCTTCGGTTTGGTTGCGCCGCAAGGGGCGGGCCGCACGGCCAGAGGGAGACTATAGCTGATGCGGAGCTTTAGCTGGACAAGATGGGTTGCGAAAGGATCACGATTACAAGACACGGCGTTCCGGCGGCAATGCTGGTGCCGGTTCGAGACTCGGATCGAAAGCTGACGCACGAGGAGATTGTCGAGGGCATGCGCGCGTTGCGCAAGCGCGTAAAGCCCCACACCATGAGCGTCCGCGAAATGATAATTGAGGGACGGCGATTTTGAGCGGCGTTGTGGTGCATGCGTCGGTGGCGCTTGCCTGGTGCTCCCCGGATGAAGCGAGCGAATACGCGGACGGGGTCCTGGTGGCACTGAAGGGCAGACGCTCGTTGTTCCAGCCGTATGGGGGCTCGAAATTACCAACGCGCTACTGACCGGTGAGCGTCGCAAGCGATTGAAGCAGCCGGAAATCCTGCGCTTCGCCGCTTTACTGGAGGGACTTTCAATTCTCCAGGATGGCCAGGCAGTGGGTAGCGCAGACCTGCGCTTTTTGCAGGTCTGCGGCTTTTCAAGATTCACGGCGGCAAAAGCCGCAGACTTCGATATGCACGAAGTCTGCGCTACCCGCTGCGGTTCACCCCCACGCGCGTGGGGACAACGACTTAATGCCATTTTAGGAAGTGTCCATCACCGGTTCACCCCCACGCGCGTGGGGACAACTCTTTGTCGCGGTCGCTTAGACCTGCGCTCGCCGGTTCACCCCCACGCGCGTGGGGACAACGAATGGAGCTGTTGCGTCTCGGAGGGCAAAGGCGGTTCACCCCCACGCGCGTGGGGACAACTTCATCAAACTCACTAAGCTCTATGCCAAGAGCGGTTCACCCCCACGCGCGTGGGGACAACAAGCTGAAAGTTGGCTTTCCTTTTCGAGAGACCGGTTCACCCCCACGCGCGTGGGGACAACGACTCCATATTCGTCACATCCGCCGTGTCCGCCGGTTCACCCCCACGCGCGTGGGGACAACGGATACGGACGAGGTTGGAATGTGCGCGCCGCCGGTTCACCCCCACGCGCGTGGGGACAACTTCTGCGACACCACACCCATATCAAGCTACATCGGTTCACCCCCACGCGCGTGGGGACAACACCCCAAGAAATAATTCCCCTGGGAACCGTACCGGTTCACCCCCACGCGCGTGGGGACAACTTCAAACTGGCGTTCTTTATAAGATGCAGAAGCGGTTCACCCCCACGCGCGTGGGGACAACGAACCCTGCCTGTAACTACACTCACGACTCCCCGGTTCACCCCCACGCGCGTGGGGACAACTTTCAGCGGCAATGCGAATCGCCGCGAGCTGCCGGTTCACCCCCACGCGCGTGGGGACAACTTTGGGGTATAAGGCCGCTGTGCTGCCCGATGCGGTTCACCCCCACGCGCGTGGGGACAACACATCCAAGTGCTTGGTCTTGATATTGTTTTGCGGTTCACCCCCACGCGCGTGGGGACAACTGGGGTACGGTGATCCTGCCTGCGGCTGGGAACGGTTCACCCCCACGCGCGTGGGGACAACTCCGCGACCTTCTCCTCCAACACGGCCCGCTGCGGTTCACCCCCACGCGCGTGGGGACAACATCGGTCGAGCAGAAGGTGCAAGCCACCATTACGGTTCACCCCCACGCGCGTGGGGACAACGCATCGGCCTTGGCCTCAGCCTTAACCTGCGCCGGTTCACCCCCACGCGCGTGGGGACAACGTGATCGAGGACCGTGCCTTCAAAGTTCTCCCGCGGTTCACCCCCACGCGCGTGGGGACAACCCGCAGTCTCACAAGCGCGCGTCGGCCCCAGCCGGTTCACCCCCACGCGCGTGGGGACAACATCGCCAGCACGCGCCCCGCGCCCTCGGAGGTCGGTTCACCCCCACGCGCGTGGGGACAACCTAAGTGGATTCGCCTTGCCACTCGCCGATACCGGTTCACCCCCACGCGCGTGGGGACAACATCAAGCGCCAGCCCCGGCACATGCAGCATATCGGTTCACCCCCACGCGCGTGGGGACAACTTCTTTCCAGCCCATGAAACCTTCAGCCCCGGCGGTTCACCCCCACGCGCGTGGGGACAACACTTACTAAATTATTGATTCTGCGGCATGCGAACGAGAAAAAGGCCCTCGAAGTCATCGATGACCCGAGCTGTTTGGCCCCAGGTTCGGACTCGAAAGCCCTGTTCATTGTCGCTTGAATAGATAATCAAGCACCCGCCTCCCTTGGCCTGGCTGCAGGCTTTTTCCCAGAGCCGATCACGGACCATGGCGGAGACGCGTCCCACGAACACTCCCGCCTGAGGTTCCAAAAACCAGCGAGTCAGCTCGCCTCGCAACCCTGGGGGGACGCGCTCAAGAATCAGGACCACCATCGCCGGGCTCCGTTTCACCGATTTCGGGGGCTAGCAGGCGGCCGCCTTCGACCTCTCCTTCCAGATTGTCCCAGAGGAAGCCGGGGGCGGCGGCATCCAGGTCGAAGGTAGTGTCCCAGGCCGTCGCTTTTGCCAGCATCAACGCCCTTTGGACATCCGGGATGATTCTCTCCAGAAGCCGCGTGGATACGAACTGATCGCGGCAGGTGATGCGCACCCGGCGTTCCAACTGTCCCGTCCCCTCGGCGGCGGCGCGAAATGCCACTGGAACGGTAATTTCAGCCTTGTACAGGTCGGCGAGATCGTAGACGAAGGACAGCATCTTGCCGGTGTGGATAAACCCGAGTGCGGGCGAAAAACCTGCTGACACGATGGCAGCATGGCAGATTCCATATAGGCAGGAGTTAGCGGCGGACAAGGCTCGGTTGGCAGGGTCCGCCTTGCTCCACTCATCGCGTTTATAGCTGCGGCCCGACCACGTGATGCCGGCTTCCTGGGCGGCCTTGGCGTAGGCATCGCGCACCCGCACGCCCTCCATGCCGCGGATTTGCTGGAGGGTCAGGGCAGGGTCGAACTTCTCCGAAAATCGCAACTGATAGAGGCGGCGCACCACCTGCATATGGAAACCCTGGTCCGCCCACAGCCTCGCCTGATGCAGGAAGTTGGCCGCGTTGCGCGTCTCGCCCATGCCCACGGCGTAGAAGCGGACTCCCTCCTCCCCGCACCAAGCCACCAGGCACCCATGGTCCGCCAACACGGAGATGGCGGCGTGAGTAATCGAGACGCCCGGACCCAACATCAGGAGAGCCAGATTGGCACAGGGGACCGGCACCTTCCCGGCTTGATCGTGGACGGCAATGGCCCGCTCTTCCTGATCGACGTGGCAATGCTCGACGTACAGATAACTCCACCCGTCACTGAACTTGGGTAGAACGTGGAGATCTTGAATTCTCACAGAGCCTCCAGCCCGTGCTGTAGCGTCGATCTCCGATCGACGGCGGTTGTAGCGTCGATCTCCGATCGACCGGGGTTGTAGTCGATCTCCGATCGACGTTACGGCGGTCGGAGACCGCCGCTACAAAACCAGGCGATGGATCTCACCCTGGTACGGCCAATCTTCCGGGCGCTTGACTAAACCGGCCCGGACCGGATTCTGCCGGACATATTCATATTTCTCCCGATAGGATTCTTGCGATCTCAGGACGTGATCGAAAAAGTCTTTCTCCCAATGTGTGCCCTCGCCCTCATCTTCCCGGAGGACTTTGGATAAATCCCCGCGCAGCGCCTTGATCCATTTCCCTAAAGGTGGGGACTCACGACAAAAGCCGGCGAAAAGATGGATGTGATCAGGCATGATCATGAAGAACCCGACCCAAACAAGAAAATCGCTCGCCCGTTCGGAGAATCTCGTGAATTCCCGGTGAATCGCAGGATTTGCCAACGAGCGTTTGCGGTCCTGCGTACACAGCGTGAGATAGTAGATTGGGCTGCCCGTATAGAGCCAGTCCAGTCGCCGCAAGCGGGGTTTGAATTTCATATTGGCTCGATCTCCGCTCAAGAAATGTTGCACGGATCCCCGATCGACAAGGGATTGTAGCGTCGATCTCCGATCGACGTACCGGCGGTCGGAGACCGCCGCTACAGCGAGAGCGGCGCCACGGAAAGCAGGCCGAAGCCGAAGGCTTTGCCGTGCCCAACGCCGCCCACGATGGTTTCTCTGAAGCTGTCCGCGTCCTCAACCGTAAGCGTCCCCTCCAATAACGCCGAGCGAAATTTCATGCGGCCGCCCGTCGGCCTCGGGTCGGATCGGTCTCCTGCGCCCCACCCGATCTGCAAGACCCGGAAAGTTTCCACTTGGAATCCACCTTGGCCGCCCTTGCCGGCGAACCATTTTCGTATCACATCGTCGCGGTTCTGGTCCTTGTCCCAGGTCAGCGCCACGCGTTTGCCTTGGGCCTTCGGGCGGCCCCGCTTATCTGTCCCCTCTCGCGTCCTCGTAAGATCAACGCCCTCTGTGCTGGTTTTTATCTTCTTACTCAGATTGGCGCGGATACGGAAGCGAAGCCGCTGACCCTTCTCAAAGCGGGGGTCGAATTCCTGCACCTGAGGGGGAGCGGCTAGAGGATTCAGAAGAAAACGGGCGTTGTGGAAGGCGTAGCCCCAGTCAGGCTTTACGGCAGAGTTAGACTGGACGAGGATCACGACCCGCCCGCCCGGTTGCGGGTCGATGCGGAAGAGAAAGCCGGAGTCGCCGTCACGTCTTACATGGACCTGGTTGTTGGCAAAGTCCGCGGGTTTGAAAGGCTTGAGGAAGTGGGGATCGTGGGATATTCGGTCTTTGGATGGAAACGCCATGCAAAGGCGCTGGTGGACGTGATGGAGGTTTCGCAGCCAGAGCCGCCCGGGCCTGGGGCGGTCGGGGTTGGTGCCGACGTCAATCAAGAGGCAGGAGAGGTACATGGCTATTCCACCTCCTCAGCGGCAAGGCGTCTGCGGCGAGTCTCCAGAGAGCGGAACCTGATAATCTCTTCCCGCTTCTCGATGATCTTGTCGCGCCAACGGGGCTCTTCGGGGTTGATGCGGTCCAAGCCCATTCCGAGCCCGTACTCGATCATGGTCACGGCGTCGTGGCAGAGGCGGCAGAGGGAGCGCAAATCGTCCCGGAGTTCGCCGCCGCCCGCGCGGCGGTACGTGATGTGCTGCACGGTGCTGGCGGGAGACTTGCAAAAAACGCACAAGTGATAGTCGTCGTCGAGCCGCTCCTTGCGTCGGTTTTTGTACTCTGTGTTCGTGTAATCCGCTCTTGGGCGCGGAGGCGGTGGCGTGTCGCTCTGCGGTGGCTGCACCGCAAGTGTTACGTCGCCGTCCGCTCCGACGCGCAACTGCCTGCGGATGACGAATCGGGGTTGGTGCGACGGCGGCTCGAATGTCAACGGCACGTCGTACCAGACGAGCGCATCATCGGGCGCCTCGGGCTGCTCGTTGGTGGGTTCCCAATCAAGCAGGCAATCGACGGGTCGCGGCTGGGGATCGTCCTTCAGCCGCCGACGCCAGGGGACCGATTCGAGGGCAGAAAGCAAGTCGGGGAATTCACCTCCCGGATGCTCCAGCAGAGGGCGGCAAGGGGGGCAGCACTTTCTGCCGAGGTAGAGTGTCCACTTGGGCGCTTTGATTGCCGCCTCCAGTTCCTCAATGAGGTCCGGTTCGCCCTGAAGAGCGACGAGAAACGAGGCGTCGCAAAGGTATTCGCGGCGGGTGAGCATGGCTCCGGACTTGGTTCCCCCCTCGGCGGTACGCATCGGCATCCCCGCACCCACCGTGTGATAATCCCACCAGCGGACCCCTGGCGCATCGACGCGTACGCCCATGCGCAGCCGGGCCAGCCTTGGAAGCCAGCCTTCGCGGGCCTCTGGCCGGGAAACGCCCAATGCCGCGCAAAGCATCCCGATGACGCCGGACTTGGTCGGCGCCTCGGCCGTGCGCCGAATGACGAACTTGGATTGCTGATCGCCCCATGCCTGAAGAGGACCTTCAAGCCGAAGTAGCAGCGTCTTTGCGCTCATGGGGCACCTCCGGATTCAGGACCACTTTCTTGGCCTCCTGCCAGTCGTAACCGATTTCCTTGAGTACAGCCGCTATCAGTTCGTCAAGAGACTTAACATCTTTGTCGGCAAGCGGGACCTCACGCTGTTTCTGTTTTCCGTCTTCGCTCTCCGTGGTGGTAGCCGTCAACGGATAGCGGAGATTTGGAGAGAACCAGAACCGCTTCGTCGGCTTGCCGTATCCCGTATCTATGTCGTTCACATAATGGGCAAGCTGCGCCACGCTCTGCGAGATGATGTCCCGTTCGCCCTGAGGAGCCGCCGGTTTGGCGAAGGCGTTGGCGTAGCTGATGGGAGTGTTTCTGACTTCCACCAACATCCCGTCAGGAGGGTTGTGCGCGGCAAAACTATTTTGTTTTCCCGTGGGGTTGGCCAAGGCCGCGGCGCGAATGAAGGCGCCGACGGTATGGGCCGCCAGTTTTTCGTGATTCGTCCCGAAGGGCTTCAGGTTTTTGACCAGCGTTTCCCAATGAATGGAGAAATACTTGTAGAAACATGCCGAACCGAACATGGCTTCATCCACGTAACCTGCGCCCGCGTCCTCGCCGGGGACATCATCGGCGGCGACATAGTAGTCCACCTCGGGCCGGGCCTCATGGGTGGAAATGGCATGGGCGACTTGAAGCGATGCCTCAACCGTCGTGTCTTTGAGGACTCCCGTTTCAAGCATCCTGCCGCTCAGCGCCATGTCCGGCACGGCGACGGATTCACTGATGAGCTTGCCGAACTCCGCTGCCAAGGCCTCGTCCGTTTTTCCGTCGCCCTGCTGGAGGAGTTCGGCCATGCGTGTAATCGCCTCTTGGGTGGTGTAAACCAGCATCTTGCTCCTCTCAGCACTTTCCTGTTCGTCTTCTCCTTCCTGTTTTTTTGCTTTCTTAGGCTCCAGCCCGCAGGCTTTGAGAATGTTCTCCGCTCGCTTCCTGACGTCTTTGCCCGTCACCTTTTCCGCAATCTCTTTCGCCAACTGGCGGGTGCGAACTCCGCCCAGCAATTGTCTGAACTCCTCACTCATGCGGATGCTGCGCTTAAGGCACTGGCTGGAAATACGGGAGCGCAAGACTCCGCCAAAAAAGCAAGTCTTGGGCGCGCCCAGGTCATCCCGGTTCAGGTTGGCCGGGCTGTGATTCTGAATGGCGTGAATCTGGATCAACATGACTCTCCTCCTCTTGGACAGTTCAAAAATTCCTCGGCCCATTTGAGCCGGGTGGATTCGCGTTCCCAGATGGAAAGATCGTTCGTCAGCCGCACCCAGTCGAGTTCGAGGTGCTTGGAAGCTATGAGGTCGATTGCCCACTGTAGGGCGGGTTCGATTTCAGCAAGCGGCAGCGTGAGCATCCTGTCGAAGCGTTGCTCGAAACGCTGCCGCGCTGTTTTCTCGCCCGGCCGGGATCGCCCGAGCTGGCGAGCGAGGGTCTCGCGGGGTGAATGCTCGAGGGGCCGGAGGGCGTAGAGTTTGGCGACAAGCCAGGCCACCTCACGGCGAGGCGCCCGTTGGGTTTGCGCCCGCAGCGGCCACCAAAGGCCTGCGAAAAGGTCAAAGCCCTCTACCGATTCGTCGAGCCCTTGCCCGGCATGGTTGCGCAAGAGCCCGAGCTCACCGGGTTTCAGTCGAGTCAGAACTTCGACGTACTGCTCCGTTGGAGTCACTTGTCCCCCCCTTCGTCTTTGTTGTTTCTCTTTGGCCGCATGTCCGGCTTTACAGCGGCAATTTCTTGTCGCCTCCGGAGGGAAGCGGTTGTGTAGCCCGGGGAAAGCGATTTGGCGACGGCGGCCATCAACGGACGATATTCCTGGGCCGCCTCTTCCCATGCCTTACCGCCTTCTGCGATCATCTCGTCGATTTTTCCGGAAACCGTTGCCTCGGCTTGGGGACGAACAGCGGCGACTGCGGAGAGAATTTCAAGGTGTCCTCTGTTTCGTGAAGTCTCTCGCGGTTTGGCTCTGCCAACGAGCTTCCAGCCTTCCTTCTGCCACGCCTGGATTTCTTGCAAACTCGCCTGAACCTTCACGTCGTCGAGCGCGGCCAAGAATTGAATCTCCCGCTCGGCTGCTTCCAGGTATTTGTCGTTCTGCACTGTCGCAAAGCTGACGACCCACAACTTACTGTTCCCCTTCGGCTTTTCCCCGCACAGGATTCCCGCCACGACCTTCGTCCACTTCCCAGCCGCAGCGTCGGCCGGGCCAAGCGCGCTGAAAGGCTTCACAATCTCGTCGCCTTCGCTGATGGTGTGCGGGTCGTTCCAGATTCGTGCCAGACTGCCTTCGCCTGTCTTTGTGCTCCCAATACCCGCAAAGACACATTGACGTATCAGAGCCTCCCTGCGCCCGCAGGCGATGCAGTTGGACTCTGGTGTCTCCGGAGTGTCTAACCAGACGCGCCGCGGTACCCACGTTAATCCTATCAATAATGGAACATTGCCGTGTTGAGGGAGGCTTATGTCCGGATTTTCCCATGTGGGCGTGCCCAGGTTCATCTCCGACGTCTTCCGCCATGAGAGGCGCAGGGTTTCGGAAAGGCAGTCGCCCATCGGCACGATGTAGATCGGCGGTTTTTGATTGACGCCCGGGGGCTTGCCGCGCCCGGCCGACGTAGCAAAGAGCGGAAGGCGCAACAAGCCCATTGCGCAGCATGCCGGACATAAGCCGTTTCTGAAATCTGTCCCATGCCGGAAGTGCCAGAAGTTTGTGCCGGTCGGCACTTCTTGCATCAGATAGTTGACGGACAGCTTCTTCTCAAGTCGGTTAGGCTTGCGTTGGTAAAACCGCTTCCCATCGCCCTGAAGGTTGAAACAGTCTTTGTTGTCATCGAGTTTCTTGAACCAATCAGAGGGAAACGAAGAAATCGAGTTCTTGTCGTCCGGGGGATTCCCTTTGCACCAATAGAGCAACGCAAGCAGGAAACGCAGGATGGCCAGGCGGTCCATTGGGTTGCTGGCCGCGATTTGGCGAATCCGGCCTGCTTGCCTAAGGGCCTCACTAATGCCCACGCGACCGCTGTGCCCATCTTTCCACAGAACGGGAATCCACTTTTCTTCGAGCAGGTTGTACTCCACGGCTTCCTCCTTGCCTGGGCAAGAGGCGGGTGGCAGGCCCGTCGCGCCCCGGGGGGACCGGACCGTCCGCTGCGTAGCTACCACAGGACAATCATGGCGAAGGTATACACCCGGGACGCGGCAAAGGCAAGGCCCGAAGACCACGACAACGGTTATCGCGTCCGCTTAGCCCACACTTCACAGGCTGCAAGGCGCGCCGTTGACTAAGCGCAGAAGCTTTGATGCCTCCGCGGCGTTCCGATTCGGAGGGAATCTTGCGATCGATTTCGCGGGTGGCGCATACGTCCCGACGGGTTTTTGTCGGGATGTATGCGCCCCTCGGCATGTCGACACCTTCATAGCCTCTTGTCCATGCTCAAGATCGAACCATCATTCCAGAAATAGAACCTCCCGCCGCAGCGCGACCACGGCCAGTCGCCCGGGTGCTTGACCAGCACTCGTTTGACGGGATTGTCGCGCCTGTGATTCAATTTCTCGTCTCGCTTCTTGGGGCTCCAGATGTTCATGTCGTAGAACCCACCCCAACAATATATCGTCCCTGTGGCGCATACATCCCGACAAAAAGAAGCTGTGAAAAAATCAAGAAAATCGAAAAATTAAGAAATTTTCTTGTCTTAGCTATACAGCTATGATATATTAGCCTCTGACCGCACTTCCGGCGGGGAGGCCAAGCATGGGTTATCATTCCACCGTCCAAGTGATCCAGCGGGGCGGCAAA
>Ga0208821_1001323_pt1 | contig 14385 bp, 9 predicted proteins | sample June2015DPH_20_5_FD_184720 | JGI IMG/M metagenome (GOLD analysis project Ga0208821, IMG submission 184720) | Peatland microbial communities from SPRUCE experiment site at the Marcell Experimental Forest, Minnesota, USA - June2015DPH_20_40... | ecosystem: Environmental > Terrestrial > Soil >... | reverse complement strand
AACGGTCAGATGGTCACGTTCCTTGCACAGCAGCAGGCCGATGGACGGTCGGTCGTCGGCATGGCGCAACTGGTCGTCCACGGCTGAAAGGTAAAAATTCATCTTGCCCGCGAATTCCGGCTCGAAAGCTTTCATTTTGAGGTCAATCACGACGTAGCACCGCAGCCGCAGGTGGTAAAACAGGAGGTCGAGGTAATAATCCTGGCCGCTGATTTCCATGTGATATTGCCGGCCGACAAATGCGAATCCGACGCCGAGTTCGAGCAGGAATTTCTGGATGTGGTCGAGCAAACCCTGTTCGAGGTCGCGCTCGTGCGCGTCGCTGTGGAGTGTGAGGAAATCGAAATTATATGGGTCTTTGAGCGTTTGCTCCGCGAGATCGGACTGCGGCGGCGGCAGGGTGCGTTGAAAGTTGGTGACGGCTTTGCCTTCGCGTTTGTGCAGTTGCGTTTCAATGTGGTGCGTGAGCACCGCGCGGGACCAGCCATGTTCGATGACCTTGTGAGCATACCAGAGGCGGAGAATCGGGTTGGGAATTTTTTCCAACAGCAACACATTGTGTCCCCACGGAATATCTGCCACAGGCTGTGGCAGATTGTGCCCGTCCAATTCTGCCACAAGCTGTGGCAGAATCTTTGAATCCAAATTCCCGACGGGCTGCCGATGCTTTTGGCTTCCCTCAGTCCATGCGAGATAAAAAGCCCGCATCCGCCACACGTTTCGCGGAGAAAAACCATCCATTTTAGGGAACGCTTCGTGCAGGTCATCCGCCAGCCGTTCCACCACCTGCTTGCCGTAGCCCTTGGTCGTTTGCGCCTCGACAATGATTCTGCCGATGTCCCAATAAAGCAGAATCAACTCGCGGTTGACGGAAACCACCGCGCGAAGTTGCGCCGCGCGGACCCGCGCCTTGAGGTCGGCGAGGAGCGTGGTGTAACCAGCGGGGAGCGCGCCGGGCAGTTTGCCATCCTGTCGGCTCGTTTTTGCCAAACCTGTGGCTGTCGTCTGTCGTTTCGTCATACAAAAAGTTTGCCTGCCGTTCTGCCCACAACAATCCTCAATCGTTTTCGGAAACTTCGGCCATCATGCCGAATTTTGCCGGTGTTGAAAAGGTTTTCGCACACATGACTTTTAAGGTGTCCGGTGCGGCTGGCCATTCTTGTCGCACGCAATTCTCCACGCGCCAAATCCTAAACGGCAGACTCCCGGAGCCGGGCGGCGGGTCAACGGTGGAAGCCGAGGGCATACCGAGGAACGACCTTGACGCGACGACCGGCGACATACAATTGAATCTGGATTCGCGCGCGTCATTCTCAACGCGACTGCGCCCATGAACAAAGTTCAGCGAATCCAATAATGGCCGATGCAAATTCCATAGCCGAGAGCCAGCAAGAACCAAGCGACCGACCGAAGCATCACCCGCCACGCGAAACGGTCTTGCAAGTCGTTGGAGACTTGTTCCAATCGTTCGCATTGAGCCGTGGTGCTGGCCTTGATGTTTTCCCATTCAGACGCCGCGCTTTCCATCAAAGATTTGATCCGACTGGCAACCGCCTCTGCGTCGGCAAGCTGCACCTGGATTTGTTCCGCAGCCTGCCGGGTTGCCTGAATGTGAATTTCGACAGTTTTTTTCAACTCCTTGTTCTGGCCGTCCACTGTGCCGGCAAAATCATCTGCCAGCGCCTGACTCTGCCGCCGGTATTCAGCCAGATGCAGTTCAATCAATTTACGGGCATCATTCATCAGGCGCGGCAGATTGGCCGCGATGCGCCATTGCGCCTTGGTCAGCAATGACAGTTGCACCGGAAAACTGCTGTCCGGCCCGACGCTCCATTCATGCAACAGGCGGTGAATCTGATCCACTTCCTCGGCGGGCGCGTCAACCAACAGGGCGGTCAAATCATCCTTGTCCATATTCATTCGCCCAAGTTGAGCATCGGATGCTTGGGGCGGGCCTGTTTTGCCGCCGGCTCCGGCTGTGATTCGACCTCCGGCACCTGTTGCTCCGGCACCAGCAAATCGGCAACAGCGTCGTATTGCCGGAACATCTGCTGCATCGCCCATTGCATTTCACCGGCCAGCATCAATTCCAAGTGTGCGGCTCCGGGCGTCGCCACTTCCGCAAAACTCAACTTGCGCCCCGCCTTGGCCTCGGCGCGTTTGATGGCCAGCAACGTGATGGAAGTCACCACCGGCAACGTCAATTCCTTCGCGCCAAACTTTTTCAATTCAGCCTCGATGTTGGATTTCTTGAACAGGTTGGTTCGGACCTTGGCCGGGTTGTGGACAATCACGTAATCCACGCGGTCGCCCGCGAAATAAAACAGTTCGAGCAGATTGTTCATGCTCTCGGTGTCCTCGCTGGGAAACAGGAAAAACGTGAAGCGGATGCCCTGCGTTGCGAGCGATTCGAGCAATTGCAACGACTCCAATGCCTGCACGATGAGGCCGTCGGCCTGCGCCCGGCAATCAATGACGTGAACCGGCGCGTCACTGCGCGACACGTTGCGAAATAATCCGAGCAGGGTTGATTTGCTGTCGTCGTCATTACCCAAAACATAAGACTGCACTTGGTCGGGATGGCGGTCGAAAAAGGAACGGTGCCGGTCATCGAGGTCGGAGCCATTCCAGATGATTTGGTGATAATCCAGCCAGGCGGTGCGGAACTCGGCCTCGAAACTTTTGCCGAGGCTGCCTTTGGATTGGGGATTGATGTGGATGCGTTTGGTAATGTTGGTATTCATGTGAATTCTTGGTCGGTGTTAATGTTTTTGATGTTTGGGCGAGTAAAAGGGCTTGGTTTCGGCAACGGCGATTGGCGTGCTTGCGGCCGGCTGGCCGCTGCGTTGGGGCGGGCGGGTTGGAATTCGGAATTATTTTCCGCATCTTCCCAATGCGGTTTGGTCGCCCGCTTCAATCTGCGCCGGTAAAATAGATATGGAGCATGAAACGTGACGCGGATGCCCTTTTCACTCAACAGCAAGTCGGCGATTTCCTGCCATGTCTTGCGCCGTTGGCGCAGCTCGCGGATGAAATCGTAGTGCGGTTCCAAAATGCTGTGGAACGGTTTGCCGCCGCGTTTTTGATGTGCCGTTTCAGTCATCGCCGGACAGAATAGCCCGATAATGAAAAACGGTGGAAGAGAGCAGGTGAAAGTTAAAGTGAGATGAAATCACGCCGCGTGTAGCGGCAAAGGGCGACGAATGGCGACAAATTCAAGTGACGAAAAGCGGCGAGTGCCGACGAAATGTCAGGAGTGGATGCGACAAAAAGTGACAAATGCGTTGTCGCTTTTCGTCGCTTTTGGTTGCCTGGTTTCTGTTTGCGTTTTTCACTACCGATTTTGGTAGGGGATGGTGTCTCGAAAAAATCAAGGCTTTCAAGTTTCAGAAAGCTGTCAGAAATCGCGTTCGGCTGAACGTATCAAATTGGATGATGATGGGCGCACTGACCGGGCGTTCTGAAACCGGCAGCGAAACGGAGCAGGTCGGGAGTGGCATGAACGGACGACGGCGGAGTTGAGCGCGGTTTTAGAACGACCGATGAGTGCGTAACCGTCTAGGTTTCAACGGGGAGGCGATTTGTCTGGCCGGTTTGTGAGGCACGAGCAAAGCCGGTCAGTCAAAGCGCCGACCTTAACGCTGTCTGATTTTCCCAATGGTTGATGCCGGGGATTTCAAACCTGCCTTGCTCGTAATTTTGCTGGTAACGGTCTATACTTCGTTCGCCGACGCTACCCAATCGTAGCCGCCATCCTTGAGGCCAACCGCTTTGAAGTGCGCCTTGCCACACTGGATTTTCTTGCGCTGAATTTCTGGAATTTTCAGCCAGTCGGTGGTGCCTTTGGTTTCACGCACCAGATACAGCTTGTTCTGGCCGTCCGGCTCCTCGCGCACGATGGCCCAATCGGGATTGTAGGTGCCGAGCGGTGTTTCAACCTTGAACCAATCCGGCAGTTTGAAAAATAATTTAATGTCTTTCCGAGCATCCAATGCCTTCGCAAATTCATATTCCACCTTGGACTCAAATTCGACGACATCGTAAATGCTGTGCCCCACTTCGAGCAGGCGCGTGACGTAGCTTTCCAGCTCCTCGACTTCCAGCCGGTGCATTTCCCACTCGGCATCCGCGATACGCTCATATTCGATGCCTTGAACCATCAGGTCGTGGAGTGATTTTTGAATGGCGGCGACGGCGTGTTCCAAAAATTGCTGCGGGTTGTGCGTCACCTCGCCGAGTCGGTCGGATTTATGCAGAATTTCCGCCAGCGTCGGACGCGTCAATTCCGTCTCGCGTTGCAGATGGCCGAGCAAATCCGGTATCGGCGCGCGATATTCTGGTGCGCGGATGGTCTGGGCGGAACGTTCCTGGCCGAACACGCCTTCTTTCAAGGTCATGAACAACTCGTGTTTCTCCCGCCGGATGAACGGTGATTTGATCTCCGGCATTTCCCGCAACTCACCGGCACAGCGGGAAACCAAGTCGGCGGTGGAAAATTTAACGGCATAGCGTGTCTTGCGTTTGATTTTGTCCCAAAGATTCTGGAAATCCGGGTCGAGCAGGCGTTGTTTTTTCAAGATGCCCTTGCGCCGCTCGCGCTTGTTCAAAATGCGATTCTCAAAATTCACACCGCATTCATTTTGCATCTCGTCCTGCAACTTCTTGGCAAATTCCTTGAAACTCTCACTGGCAACCACGGTGAGCCGGTTGATTAGCGGATCAAAGCACCGTTCGCCGTTCTCGCGCACTGGCAGACGCAGGCCGCGCCCGATGGTCTGCCGCCGCTCGCGTTCCGTGCTGATTTCGCGCAGTGTGCAAATCTGAAACACATTCGGATTATCCCAGCCTTCACGCAGCGCCGAATGGCTGAAAATAAATCGCAGCGGCTCGGTGATGGACAACAGACGCTCCTTATCGCGCATGATTAGATTGTAGGCTTCATCATCCGCTTTGGTGGCGCGGCCTTCGCTGCTGTCTTTGGGTTTGCCCTTGTCCACGGCGAAATAACCGTTGTGAACCGTCTCAACTGCCAGCGGGTTCAAGGACGCATAGCGAGGCTGTCGGGCGAATCCCTGATACTCCGCCGTGAACCACTGCCGGAATTTACCATCCGCCTCGGCGTAGTGCGCCACGCGATCCACGAAGAACAGGGACAGCACTTTCATCCGCTGATCCGGCGGTAACTGCGCGATGCGCAGTTCCTTTTCAAAATGTTCGCGGATGGTTTCCCGCACCTGGATGCGCAACACGTCATCCGTCCGCCCGCCGTGCGTGATGCCGGTCGCCAGATTCACGCCGTTCTTGAACTGGAGATATTGATTCCCGGCATCAATCAGATCCACCTCGTAGCCGCGATAGTTTTCGCGCTCGCCAGATAACGCGAACAAATCGCTTTCCTGCGTCACCGTAACGGTTTTGCGTTTGCAGCCGCTCGCGCCTTCGACATCAATTTCCAGCTTGGCGGAAATCCGCGTTTTGGTGGCGGTGATGGATTTGACCGCGATATAGGGCCGGTTGAAATCGCCGCCGTCCACGACCGAATCCACCTCGATGCGCTTGACCAGCCTCAAATCGTAGGCTTTCACCGGATCGAGCCGGTAAACCAGATTGAAATAATCCTTGTGCGTCGCTGAATAACGTAGCGTGCAGAGCGGATTCAGACTTTCGATGGCTTTCGTCCGTAGTTCGGTGGCCAGATTTTGCGGCTCATCCACGACCACCACGGGCCGGGCGTGCTGGATGAATTCGATGGGCCGACGCCCGTTCATCTGATCTTTGGTGTTCTGGATGACGGTGCTGCTTTTATCGAACGCCTGAATGTTCATCACCATCAACTGCATCTGGTTGCTGGCGGAGAACTGCCGCAGCTTCGACACCTGCGCCGAGTCATAAACCCAATAATCCAGCGGCGCGTTGCCATAGAGCGATTTGAAATGCTCCTTCGTGAGTTCGATGGCGTTCAACACCCCCTCGCGAATCGCCACGCTGGGCACGACGATGATGAATTTTTTCCAGCCGTAGCGCGCATTTAATTCAAATAGCGTGCGCAGATAAACGTAGGTCTTCCCGGTGCCGGTCTCCATCTCGACGGAGAAATTCAGTCCCGCCAGTTCCGTCGCCGGCTCCAGACCGTTTTCCGTCTGGATTTTTTGGACGTTGTTCAGGATGGCGTCGTCGCTCAATACCAGCGAATTGCCGACGCCCATTTCCGTGAGCAGTTCGCCGGCGAACACGTCGCTCTGCCATTGCAGCGACGCCCGCATTGGCGGCTGGCCGGAAAAAACATCCACGACCGACCGGATGGCGTCCAACTGGAAATCCTGGTTGCTGTCGAATTTGATTTTCACGCCGTGTGAAATTCAATGCCGTGGGATTTCATTTCCAGCACGATGTTGGCTTTTAGCTGGTCGTTGCCGGCGAAGGCGATGTCCAGACAGATGACACCTTTGGGTTTACGCGCCATGAGGCCGCGCAAGGTTGCTTGCGTGAGCTTGCGTGCCAGACAAATCACCAGTGCGCCGTCGGCCACATCGTAAAATGGCTGCTCCCCGATTTTGCCGGCGGTGATTTTGCTGGTGAGCGGCAGATTGCTTTTGAGCACCAGTTCGTAAAGCAGGGCATCGTCGGGACGGCCATCCTCGACGTTGTGGGCTATGAGTTTTAGTTGTTCGGCCAGCGCCTCGCCATCCTTGGGCGCGGCGGCGGCATCCCAAACCTTGAAATTGCTGCTGCCCAATTTGAACACCCTGAAGCCCAAATCCAACTCACGCACCGGCACAGTGCCGCCTAGTTTTAATTGTGATGCGGCTGCATCCTGTTTTTCCCCCTCGGCGGCGGATAATTTTTTGATGACCCGGCGGACGCGCTCCTTGGTGATGTCCGCGATGGTGGCAAAATCTTTGCGCCCGGTCGGTTCGGGCAACTGGACGAGGATGAATTTGCGGTTGCCGCCGTCCTGCGCGTTTAATTCCAGCACCGCCTGCGCCGTTGTGCCGCTACCGGCGAAGAAATCGAGGATGACAGAATCCCCGCTCGAACCCAGCTTGACCAATTCCAAAAGAAGTCCACTCGGTTTCGGATTCTCAAAAGCGGTCATGCTGCCCAACAACTCGGTCATTTCCGCAGAACCTTCGGTATTTAACGGAACAAAATCCCAGATAGTCGGATAAGTGATTCCAGCCTTTACGTCGCAATAGAACCTTTTCAGTTTTGGACGGCCTTTTCCATCTTCACCAAAATAAATTTCATTTTGCGCCATCAGCTCGGCGATTGTTTCGCGGCTGAATCGCCAGTTGCCGTTTGAGGATGGCAGATGATCTTCCCCGGTATTTGGGTTCTTGATTGGAAAATTGAGCGATTCAACGTAACGGCCTCCTTTTACATTTGCCATCAAGTCGCCTGCCGTCCACGGACCTTTGGGGTGATTGTCGGGATTTTGGTAACGCGCGATTTGTTCTTCCGAACGTTGTCTCAAATTTAATCCTGCGGTCTGGAGGTTACGCGCGAACAGAAAAATGTAGTCGTGATCCGCACCGATGATCTTGTCATTCGGTGGCGTGCTCCGCTTTTTCCAAATTATCTGCGCTACGAAATTTTCCTCGCCGAAAATCTCATTCATTACGGCGCGGAGGTTATGCACTTCGTGGTCGTCAATGCTGACGAAAATCACGCCGTCCTCGCGCAGGAGATTCCGCGCCAGAAACAGGCGGGGATACATCATCGTCAGCCATTTGCTGTGGTAGCGACCGTCCGTCTCGGCATTGGTGGTGAGTCGGATGCCTTCGCCGCTGACCTGGCCGGAAAATTTCAGGTAATCGGCCAGCCCTTCCTTGTAGTTGTCAGGGTAGATGAATTCGCCGCCGGTGTTGTAGGGCGGATCAATGTAAATCATCTTCACGCGCCCGTGGTAGCCGCCTTGCAGGAGCTTGAGGGTTTCCAGATTGTCGCCCTCGATGATGAGATTTTCCGTGGCGTCAAAATTCACGGACTCGCGGGGCAACGGTAGCAACGTGCCGGGACTGGTGGTCTGAATGGCACGGATGGCATCGGATTTGCCGGCCCACGAAAGCCCGTAGCGCTCCGGCGCGTCGGTGGCGGCCTCGCCGAACAGTTGCGCGAGTTTTTTGAGATCGAATTTCCCCTCGGTGGACGCTTCGGGAAACAGTTCGCGGAATTGCGCCAGCCGCTCCGCGTTCACATCGCGCGAAGTCAGCGGCAGTTTTATTTCGTCACCCGTGGGCATCGTCATTTCAATCGTTGCTCGCGCAACCATGACGACGGGAAACTTCTAAAAATGGAAAAGAAGAGGCGCGGACTCAACGCACCCTGACCCGAGGCACCGCGAAGCGCCTGTGAAAGAAGCGCGCCAAGCCGCGCCCACTTGGGCGCGCTCGGTCGGATCTTTCACGGGCTTGAAAATTCGCGGTTTTCGGGTCAGCCCGTAGCCGTAGCTACGCAAAATTGTTTTGGTTAAATAATAATCGTCGTTTTAGTTCTATGAACTTGGCGAGGTTACGCCGAACGCGGGCGCACGACAAGCAAAGGAAATCCTGGACACGACACCGTTCCCATCCGGTCCGGTGGCTGATGCCAGACAATCGGACGATTTAACTACGGGTCTGCTTCAGTCGGTGATGAGGAGGTAAAATAATTTTGTGCAATGATTGCACAATTTTCGCCCTGAAGTCTGGCAGGCTGGCCGTTGTGAGAATGACGTTCACTGTCCCCGTTTCCGCTGCCGGAGATCGGCGGAAAACGGAGGTCTCATTTTGTGTAAAGATTACACAAATCGGGAGATTTCTTCGGCCATGCTTGTGCCGAATGAAAAAATCACTGGCCAAGTGCATTTCGTGTATCAGCTACACCCGCGCGGGAAAGGATTCAGGCAAACTGCCCGGCATGACTGAATTGGCGGAAATACAAATGCGTGTCTGGCACGCCTTTGCCGGTTCGCCTGCGGATAAATTGGTAAAACGTGAATGAAGAAATTTACGATTGTTCAAAAAACGAACAAAGCCTTTTGAAAAACCGATAAAATAGCGCCTTATGTTTACTGCCGTTGCGCAAAAAAATCTTGGCGATGGCGAGAATTATTTCGACGAGCACCTGTCGCAGAATGATTATTACGCGGCGGGTGAAATCCGTCCCGGCCAGTGGATCGGCGCGGGCGCGGAACGGTTGGGATTAAACCAAGCCGTCACCCGCGAACAATTTCATGCGCTGTGCGAAAATCGAAATCCTGAAACCGGCGAACGGCTGACGCAGCGGCAACTGAAGGAGGGTCAGCGGCGGGTGTTTTATGATTTCACCTGTTCCGCGCCGAAATCGGTGTCGGTGCTGGCGGTGACGCTGGCGGATGAACGGCTGGTGACGGCGCATGAGGAGGCCACGCGCATTGCGTTCCGCGAACTCGAAGCCTTCGCCGCTACCAGAGTCCGTAAGCAGGGCAACCAGCGTGACCGCACGACCGGCAATCTGGCCGCCGCCGCGTTCACGCACACGAGCAGCCGCGCGCTCGACCCGCAACTGCACACACATTTCACGGTGTTCAACGCCACGTTTGATGACAGCGAACGGTCCTGGAAAGCTCTGCAAGCGGGCGGCATGTATGACGCCATCCGTTACGGCACGGCGGTTTATCGGAATGAACTGGCGAAACGGGTGCAACAAATCGGCTACCGGATTCAACCGTCCAAACATGGCTTTCAAATTGAGGGCGTAAGCAATGAAGTGTTGAAACGGTTTTCCAAACGCACAGAGCAACGTGACGCAGTGGTGAAGGAGTTGGAACAAAAGCTGGGGCGCAAACTTTCCAACAATGCCATTTCTCTCGCAGTCCACCAGAGCCGGGCGGAAAAAGTCAAAGGCATCTCGACGGCGGAAGTGCGTGAACGCCAACTGGCACAATTGCAGCCCGATGAATTACAGGCGTTGAAAAAACTCTCGGCATCGGTTCAACCCGTCCGGCCAGTCCGTGTCTTTGAACCAGAAAACCAAGTCTTGAACCATGCCGTCGCCCATGTGTTTGAGCGCAAGTCGGTGGTGCCGGAGCATGAACTGTTGAAGGTGGCCCTGTCGCACCGTCCGGGCGAAGTGGATTTGCCGACGCTGAAAGCGGCGGTGGAACATTCGGCGGACCTGGTGAAAACCGAGCGCGGATTTTCCACGCGGCAAATTCTGGCAACGGAACTGGATTTGATTCAGACGGTCAACGCGGGTTGCGATACGGTTGCACCGTTGCATCCCGGCTATCGCCCTGCCGACTGGCTTGGCGAAGATCAGCAGCGGGCAATTTATCATGTGCTGCGCACCAGTGACCGGATCACCGGCCTGCGTGGTCTGGCGGGCACGGGCAAAACCACGGCGTTGCGCGAACTGGTTGTCGCCTGCAAGGAAGCCCGCGTTGAACCGCTGTTCTGCGCGCCGACGGCGGCGGCGACGGATGTTCTGCGAAAAGAAGGATTCGAGGCGGTGACATTGCAAAACCTGCTGATGATGAAACCGGCGTTGTCCGCCCGTCAGTTGGTGGTGCTGGACGAAGCCGGGGCGGTCGGGATGGACGACATGAAGCGGCTGTTTGACCTGGCGCGGGACGCACGCATTGTGCTGTCGGGCGACACCGGCCAGCACGCCTCGGTCGCGCGTGGCGATGCGCTGCGGATTTTGGAGAACCATTCGGATTTTCAATCCGGCCAATTGACCCGCATCCGGCGGCAACGCAAAGCCGAGTATCGCAAGGCGGTTGAACTGGCCGCGCAGAAAAATACCAATGAAGCGTTCGCACAATTGGAGCGCATGGGAGCGGTGAAAGAATTTCCAAATGACAAACTTCACGACTCCGCCGCGCAGTCGTATGTAAAAGCATTGCAGCAAAACCAATCCGTGCTGCTGGTCGCGCCGACGTGGAATGAAATCGAGGCGGTGACGGAAAAAGTCCGCGCCGCGTTGAAAACGTCCGGTCGGCTGGCGGGTGACGAAAAGGAATTTCAAGTTTTTGATTCGCTGTCGTGGACGGAAGCGCAGAAGCGGGATGCGCGGCAATACCGTCCCGGCATGGCAATCCAGTTTTACCGTCGAAAATCTGGTTTTTCCAAAGATGAAACCGTCGCGGTGGTCGCCGTTGAAAATGACGCCTTGAAAGTCCAACGCGCGGACGGTTCCGAAAGTATTTTCTCTTTGGGTCAAGGCTCTGCCTTGTTTGATGTGGGAGAGAAACGGAAATTGAAAGTGGCCGCTGGCGACAAGCTACTGCTGCAATCGAACTGGCAGAAAAAATTCGTGAACGGTGAGTTGGTAGAAGTGAAGGCGATTCAGGGCAATTCCGTGGTGCTGGCCGATGGCCGGGTGATTCCAGAGAATTATCGCACGTTCACGCACGGCTACGCCGTCACGTCGCACGCCGCCCAGGGCAAGACCGTGGATGAAGTGTTGGTCGTCGCGTCGTTGCGTTCGCTGCCGGCGATCAATCAGCAGCAATTTTACGTCAGCATCTCGCGCGGACGCGATGCCTGCCGCGTGTTCACTGATGATGCCGAGATGTTGCGCTCGCACGTCACCCGTTCCAGCGCGCGGCTGGCGGCGGTGGAAGTTGTCCCGCCCGCCCACCGCCGAAAATTCATCATGACTGTTTTGCAGCGCGGGCATCGCTTTCTGAAACAGTTCCGCCAGCGCCTCGGAATGCAACAGACCATTTTACCTGACAAGCGCAGCCCTCAAATGAAAACACCCCGTTATGAACACCAACGAACCTCCACCCACCGAATCGGCGTCTAACCCGCGCGACAATCCTTCTTACGGCACGGATTCCACGGTCGCCACTTTGAACGTGGTGGCCGACGACGGCAGGAGTTACCAACTGCCTTACGCGCAATTTCTGTATGCCGAGATGATTTCCAATCCGGCGTTGGAAACGAAGCCGGATGCCCCGCCTGAAAAGCTATTGGTCTGTTTTGCCGTGGCCGAAGTTGCGGTGCTGGGGAGCGGACTCAAGGCCGTTGAACGGGCGATCCAGAAGTATGAATTGAAATTTGTGAAGTCGGCTGACCGTCGCTACGCCGCCACGTTCAACACCCATGTTGCCGCCGTCGCCATCGCTTTTACCAAGGAGAAAGTATGAATCCCGAATCGTCATTGAAATTACAGACGCTGGAAAAATTTCCGGTCTTGATGACCAAGGAGAAAGTGGCCGAAGCGCTGGGCGTTGCCACGCACACCATCCCGCCACTGGTGCGGTCGGGACTGCTCAAGCCGCTCGGCCATCCGGGGCGTTATTGCGTGAAACATTTTTCGCGTGACGCGCTCGCGGAGAAATTCGCCAGCCCGGAATGGCTCGATAAAGTGGCGGCGGCCATTCACCGGCACTGGCGGAACAAGAACGCGCAGAAGCGGGCACGGCAGGCCCAACCGGCATGAGGACGGGCGAGTCCGTTACGCAGTTGTGACCGTCGGCGCGGACACTGGCGCGTCTGGCTTTGACACGGCGCACTGGATTTTCTAGCCGCCGCGCATGGCAAAAAGGTTACTACGAAAGAAACCGTTGTCGCTTCATGCTTGAAATCCTCTTCCCTCCTCGACACCCGCGTCGTTTATTGCGGCGACCATCTGTAACATCTCGCCAAGCTGCCCGATGCCTGCGTGGATTTGATTTACATTGACCCGCCCTTCAACTCCAACCGCAACTATGTAGTCTTCTGGGGCGACTCCAAGGAGAAGCGCGCCTTTGAAGACCGCCACGAGAACACCAAGGCTTACATTGACTACCTGCGCCCGCGCTGCGTGCAACTCGCCCGCGTCCTCAAAAAGACCGGCAGCTTTTATTACCACTGCGACTGGCACGCCAGCCACTACATCAAGGTGATGTTCGACCAGATGTTCGGCGAAAATAAGTTTCAAAGTGGAGCCGCCGGCAAGGCGCAATGCTAATTTCAGGCATCAGTCAGCTTCATAAATATCTTGCGGTTAAGCGCAAACGGGAGTAGCGTAAGCAGATCCGGCAAGATCCGGAAGTTAACCCAAAAATAATCAAACCGTAAAATTATGAAAAACTTGGAGGCAATTTGTGTCCCGGTCGCAACGGCGGGATTACTACTCACAGCGAGCTTCCGCGCGGAAGCGACCGACATCACCTGGACCAACACCGTCAGCGGCGTTTGGAACGCGGCGGCCAACTGGAATCCCAACACCGTGCCCGGCGCGACCGACACCGCCATCATCACCAACGCGGGCGTCACGGTCACTTTGGACATCAGCCCGACGGTGGGCGGAATCATTCTCGGCGACAATGGGCCAGGAACGGTGACGCTCTCGCTCGCCGGCCAGACGCTGACATTGAATGGCCCATTGACCGTGAATCCCAGCGGCTCGTTCACCGTGGACAGCGGCACGCTTGCAGGCAACCCCAACGCGGTGTTGAGTGGAACGATTGGCTGGACCGCCGGTTTTTTGGAAGGGATTTTGACGCTAGCTCCCGGCAGCACGCTGAACATCAACAACAGCGCAAACAATCACACCCTGCAGGGTTGCACCTTCACGAACAACGGCACAGTGGCATGGGCGAGCGGAACCATTCGAGGCGGCAACGGCACGGCGATTTACAATTACGGTTTGTGGGACGCGCAGGACGATTCGATCTGGAACAATCTCAACGGTGGCACCGGTGTGTTCAACAACTTCGGCACGTTCCGCAAATCGGGGGGGGGCCTGCGGGTCCCAACTACACGTTATTCGCGAACGCAGTGGCATTCAACCAGCTTGCCGGTGTGCTGGACGTGCAGAATGGCACCAACGGCTTGGAACTGGCTTTTCAGGGTGGCGGCAATTTCACCGGTGGTTACATCACCACCAATCAATTCGGGCTGACGGTTCTGTCCTTAGGCAATTTCACGTTGAACGGCACGGTGACGGGCACCAACACTTGGGAGGCCCCCGGCAATCTGTTCGGGACGAACGTCATCAACGGCGCTTTGACCTGGGTGGCGGGCGACTGGAACAGCGCGGCGTTTGTGACCATTGCCCCCAACACCACATTGATCGTAGCTGGCGTCCTGAATTCGTGGGGCGGCACGGGTAACAACAACATGAACGGCACCGTGGTGACGAATTATGGCACGGTGGCATGGGCGAGCGGAACCATTCAAGGCGGCCACGGCACGGCGATTTACAATTACGGTTTGTGGGACGCGCAGAGCGACCAGATTTTCAACAATGCCTATGGGGGCAACGGCACAGTCTTCAATAACTTTGGCACGTTCCGCAAATCGGGGGGGGGGCCTGCGGGTCCCAACTACACGTTATTCGCGAACGCAGTGGCATTCAACCAGCTTGCCGGTGTGCTGGACGTGCAGAATGGCACCAACGGCTTGGAACTGGCTTTTCAGGGTGGCGGCA
>Ga0208821_1001319_pt1 | contig 14399 bp, 13 predicted proteins | sample June2015DPH_20_5_FD_184720 | JGI IMG/M metagenome (GOLD analysis project Ga0208821, IMG submission 184720) | Peatland microbial communities from SPRUCE experiment site at the Marcell Experimental Forest, Minnesota, USA - June2015DPH_20_40... | ecosystem: Environmental > Terrestrial > Soil >... | reverse complement strand
GGATTCGCACTCCGCCTAAGATGAGCTTGCGGCCGGGGATGAGGCGGTGTAAGTCGTTCCCGATGCCAGTACGAATAGAAGTCAGAAGTTCTGAGGGCGGATGCGGCGGCTGGCGTGAAGGAGACTTATCTCGGCGCGAGCGGATGTCTGTTTCTGGCTTCACCTGATGCTCTGAGGCTTTCACCCTTGTGCTGCTTCCTGCCGTTCGCGTTCTTGCGCGATGTAAAGGCGGGCGAGAGGCAGGTCAGAGGGTTTAGTAATCTTGATGTTGCGGTCAGAACCCATAATCACGGTGACGCTGTAGCCAAGCCGTTCTGCCAGGCTGGAGTCATCCGTTCCGTAAAAGCCGTCCGCTATGGCCCGGCCATAAGCCTCACGGATAATCTCATATCGGAAGGCCTGGGGCGTCTGCGCAAGCACGATCCGTTCGCGCGGGATGGACCCCAGGATCATGTGTTGCTGCACTTGCTTTACGGTATCAACACTGGGGATGCCGAGGATTGCGGCGCCCTCCTGGCGCGCGGCGGCGACCACGCGTGGGATCATTTCCAGATCAATAAACGGCCGCACGGCGTCATGGACCAGTACCACTTCCGTATCCGGCGCAGCCTGATCCAGGCATCGGGCCACGGTCTCCTGGCGCGAGGGCCCCCCTTCCACCAGCCGCACTAGCCTCGCCAAATGCTCGCGCTCGATCTCTTTTTGAGCGCGTTCTGTATCTTCCGCCCGCAGGCCAAGAAAAATGTCGTCAACCGCCTCGGAGGCGACGAATTTCCGCAGCGTGTGGACGAAAATCGGAACGCCCTCGAGCGATAGGAATTGCTTGGGTGTTGCGCTCCCCATGCGCACGCCCCATCCTGCCGCTGGAATGATAGCCAGAACGCTCATAGAATAAGGTCCCAGGTGTCAGGTTTCAGGTGTCAGGGACTTGAAACCTCGCTTACTCGTCTCGCTTGAAAGCAAAGGCGAGGGGCGCCCTCCGTCGCCGCCACAATCGTGAAGCCACCCACGCCCAGCCTACTGATGAACGGGCTCCACGACGGCTTTTCGTTCCTCGAACTTTCCAAAAATCATCTTGCCCGCGGTGGTTTGTAGAACGCTGGTCACGGCGATGTCGATGGTCTTGGAAATCATCTTCTTGGCATTATCCACCACCACCATCGTGCCGTCATCAAGGTAGGCAACACCCTGATTGTATTCCTTGCCTTCCTTGAGGATATATACGCGCATGGTCTCACCCGGAAGCACGACAGGCTTCAGGGCATTGGCCAGCTCGTTGACGTTCAGCACCGCCACGCCCTGGAGTTGGGCCACTTTGTTGAGGTTGAAATCGTTGGTGACGATTTTCCCCTCGAGCTGCTTGGCCAGTTCGATGAGTTTCATATCCACTTCCCGCATCTGCGGAAAGTCTTCCTCAACGATCTGGACCTGGATGGTGCCCATCTTCTGCATGCGCTGGAGGATATCCAGGCCTCTCCGGCCACGATTGCGCTTGAGCTGATCGGAAGAATCGGCCACCAGTTGCAGTTCGCGCAGCACGAATTGCGGGATGATCAGCAGCCCATCAATGAAACCCGTTTCGCAAACGTCGGCAACGCGGCCGTCGATGATGACACTGGTATCCAGTATCTTAAAGTTCCTCTTTGGCTTCACCTCAGCGCTGAACAAACCTCCCAGGGCAGATAGATTCAGTAAATCGCCCTTGTTGGCGCCCAGCACCAATCCCACGTAGGCCATGAGAAGGAGCAACGTCACCTGAAGAAAAGAAAGGCTTACCTTATCCAGTGCCGTTACGCTCAGCAGGTGGCTGATCATGAGCGCCCCAAGAATTCCAAAAATTGATCCTGCGGCAGCTCCGATCAGCCGCTTCAGGCTGGCTCTTTCCAGACGCATCTCGAAGAAAATGAAAAACACTCCCAGGGAAGCACCCAAAAGGGCTGCCAAAGACTTGGACAGGCCAAATGGATGCAGTTGGAATGATGCTGCAATAATGACCAATACAAAAATTATGCGGATTCCTGTCATTTCCCAGGACATTACCTAGAACTCCCTTCCGGGACCCAATCAGTTCCATATACATGAAGGCGTTGGCTCCCAAATAATCACTCCAAGCAAGTCAGTATAGCATTCTGGCTAAAACCCTCCAAATTGAACAGGTATGGCTGAACAGGTATGGCTTGCCGACCAGTCAGTTCGGTGTCATTCTGAGGCCCCGTCCTTTGGGGGCCGAAGAATCCCTGCAGTTTCCTTGAACGGCCACCCAGTGAACGTTCCCGGCGAACTGCGGAGATCCTTCGTCGTCCCAAAAAGCGGGACTCCTCAGGATGACATGCCTGGGGTGTGCGCTGTGCCTGGCCATTTCCAACCTCCGAGTTCGAAGTTAACGGCTCTGGCGAGGCTTGATGATGATCGGAGTGCCCATAAAGCCGAACCTCTCCCGGATGCGGTTCTCGAGAAACCTTTCAAAAGAGAAGTGCAATTTGCCTCGACGGTTGGTAAAGGCGACGAACACGGGGGGAGCGACTCCGCCCTGGGTAAGGTAATAGATCCGTGTTGGCTTCCCGGACGGGGTTGAAGAGCGCTCGAAATCCACCTCTTTGAGGAACTGGTTCATTTCCGACGTGGAAACACGCTTGCGGCGAGCTTCCGCAACCTGGGCGATGGTCTTGAGCAAATTACCCAGCTTCTGGCCAGCTAAGGCGGAGATGAAGACGATGGGGGCGTAGGCGAGGAATTTCATCCGCTCCCTTATTATCTGGATGTAATCGCGCGTCGTGTCCTGCCCTTTCTTGACCGCGTCCCATTTGTTGACCACGATGATGACCGAGCGCCGGCTTTCGTGCGCGTAGCCACCGATGTGAGTGTCGAGGGCCGTGATGCCCTCCGGCCCATCCAGCATGAGCAGCGCCACGTCGGCGCGCTCCAGGTGTTTTCGCGCCTGAATCACGCTGAGCTTCTCCGCCAGCAACTTGGTCTTGCCTTTGCGGCGAATCCCGGCGGTATCGATAAACCGGAAGCGAAGTCCGTCGCGCTCGAATTGCGCGTCGACGGCGTCGCGCGTGGTACCGGGCAGCGGCGAAACGATGGAGCGCTCCTCCTCGAGAAGGCTGTTCAGCAGAGTTGACTTCCCCACGTTGGGCCGCCCAATGATGGCGACGTTGATGGTTTGATCGCGTGCAGGCGTCAGCGTAGCCGCTGCCGACTCATCGGCAGATTCGGGGTGTTGTTCTTCAGGCGCCTCAATGGAGACTGCAAAATCCTTTGTGATGTGCTCGAGCAGATCATCCACGCCTAGGGCATGTTCGGCGGAAAGGGGGAAAATGTCGGGGATCCCCAGGCTGTGAAACTCCGCCGCCAAGGGCGCATGCTGAGCGGCGTCAACCTTGTTCACTGCAATGGAGAGCGGCTTCCCCGTGCGGCGTAGCAGGTGCACCAATTCTTCGTCGAGAGGCACGATTCCCTGGCGGGCATCCACCACCAGAATAAGCTGAGCGGCTTCTTCGATAGCCACCTGTGCTTGACGGAAGATCTCAGTTGGGATTAGCTCCTTTTCGAAGGGAATCATTCCTCCCGTATCGACTACCTCAAACGGCTTGCCGAGCCACGTGGCAGGAGCGTAGAGGCGGTCGCGCGTCATTCCCGGCTCGTCGCCCACAAGCGCCCGCCTGCGACCGCAAATGCGGTTGAACAACGTGGATTTGCCCACGTTGGGACGGCCGAGAATCACCACGCGAGGAAGTCGGGTCACAGAAGAACTCCAAAGTCAAAGGTCGAAAGTCCAAAGTCTAACATGAGGCAGAAGGAGTATGGGCATGTCATTATGGGTGTTAAACTGACAACGCAGCGGGGCGCCTTACTACCCGCCGGCGGCCTTGCGGTAGCGGGCCATATGTTCTTGAAGCTCAGGGTCTTGTGGGGCGAGCTGCAAGGCTAGCAACTGGACTCGGACAGCCTCCCGATAATTTCCGTTGGCGTAATTGGCCTCCGCCAGCGTATCGATGAATTCAGCCTCTTTCCATTGAGTTAATTCTACCGCCCGGCGGGCGTGCTCGAGTGCCGCGCGCGGGTCGCGCCATCTGGGGTCTTCGCAGGTGGCGTAAAGCCACGCCAGGTTATTGTGCGAATCGGCACTGTTGGGCTCGATCTGCAAGGCTTCTTTGTAATGCTGGATTGCTTCCGAATAGAGCTTCTGCTCGGCATAGAGGTCAGCCAGCAGCCGCTGCCCCTCCGCCGTGGTCGGGTTTTTGCCCAGTGCGGCCTCAAAGGCCTGTTGCGCCCTAGCGAGGTCACCCTTCATACGGTAGGCCACGCCCAGCGCGAGCTGCGCTTCCGGCGCGCCCGGGTTCAACCGCACAGCCTCGCTGTATTCCTGGATGGCTTTGTCGAACTGTTGCCCCCGCAAATACAGCGCACCCATCATCTCGTGGGGGCGCTCGTCGCGTGGCGACCGCTGCGCAGCCGCCTGGAAACGTTCCAGCGCCTTGGCATCCTGGTGGGCGGAGCGCAACCGCTCGCCTTCCCGGAGCAACCGAGTGACATCTCGAGAGCTCGCGTAATGCTGCGCGGTGGAAGCCATCGCCAGGGCCACCACCAAGATAGGCACAGCGACCAGGGCTTGGGAAGTCCGCTCTTCGCCGGACCATGGCGCCAGGTCATGCGCGGGTGGAGGAATGAGAGCCGCCAACACCATGCCAGTCAGCAACCCGCCCAGGTGTCCCCAGTAGTCGATCCCTCTGACCCAAAAGCCGAAGATCAGATTGAGCACAATGAAAGGAAGAATTCCTCTGCCGAAAGCGCGTCCCCAATGACGTGGGATTGCGTTGCGGTGCAAGTAGCCCGCCACCAGCATGGCGCCGGCGATTCCGAAGATAGCTCCTGATGCCCCCGCCGCGACGTTCCTCGACAGGCTCATGGAGAGGGCCGAGCTGCCCATGCCGGCGGCAACGTACAGCAGCGCAAAACGCCCATAGCCGTAAACTCGCTCCAGGATGGGGCCGAGAAGAAAGAGCGCATAACTGTTGACGATCAGATGCAGCCAGCCGATGTGAAGAAACATCGGCATGACCAGCCGCCAGTATTCCCCACGCCGAAAGTAGGGACTGAACGATGCCCCGAAATCCAGAAGCACGTCCGTGTTCGTCGAGCCCCCGGCGAAGGTCAGGATGAGAAAGACAACAACATTGATCCCCAGGATCACGAGGGTGGCAACGGGCCAAGTTCGCCGCTGCACGGGGATCAAGGGCGGGCTATTACCAGGAATCATGATAGGGGTGTCAGACATAAGAAAGCAGTGACGAGCAAAGATTCAGAAGACAGGAGTCAGAAGTCAGAATCCGCAGCCCTTGGGCCTGCTTCTCCCTGACGTCTGAAACGCCGCACCGGCTTTTCTGCATTCTGACTCCTGACTTCTGACTTCTGACTCCTCAGCCCTGCTCCTCACTCGTGACTTGCTCGTAATATTTTTCTCCCGCGCAACTCCGGCACAGGACGCGGTCACCCAGCCGGCGTTCTCGCCCGTCGTTAACACCTTCGCCGCATTGCTCGCAGGTGACGCGGGAGCGCGGGCGTCCCGGCAGGTCCTCCGGTTTCAGTTTCACGCGCACCGCCTCGAGGTTAAAAAGCTCATCATTCTCCATCACCTTGTACGCTTCAAGCTGTGCCTGAGAGGAGCCGGTAATGGCCGGGAACATGGCCTTGGCTTTGGCGCGCGAATCGTCACGAGCCACCACCCGCACCGCCCGGCCCGTCTCGAGGTTCACGAAGGTCGCCGCAACCTTCCCATAGTCCAGATACTTGAGTGACCGCTTGCCCAAGCGGCATCCGGTGACCAGGCTAACGGCGTCCGTGGCGCAGCGATCGATTTCGACAAATGTTAACAGGCGCTTGCGGTCTTTGACCGGATCATCAATACCGATCGACCTCAGCCCAAGCATCGCCATACGGATGCCCAGAACCTGACCGGGGCACATGTGACCGTGGCTTTGACCCGCCAAGGCGACGTATTCTTCCAGAGTCTTCATCTGCGATGTCTTTTAAGCAGAGACCCTCGCCCAAACCTGCGCGTGGTGTCCAAATCCCACGTCGCCTGTTTCTGAATCGTAGCCTTCATTATACCACCCCAATTTCCGCGGCCCTCCAGGGAGCCCTTGCCCGATACTGGTGTCATTTGCGTGGGCGCTGCAAGTCGCAGTCATTCCCGCGAAAGCGGGAATCCACTCCGCAAGCCTTCGGAAGCGCGTTGTCGAGGAACTGGATTCCCGCTTTCGCGGGAATGACTGGCATTTTGGAAGCGATCCCATCCCAAGTGAGACCAACAGCCGTTGTCCGCGTTGAATATGTGTATTCTGATTGTCTTTCCGGAATGAGCCGGTTGGAATTATTGAAGAGGCGTTGCCCCAGACCCATCCTCTGAGCTTGCCGAATCAGGATTTCTAGGCATTGTCCGGGACTTTGCCCGGGAAATATTGCCGGTGCGAAGCGCTTTGGAGTGCGGCGGCTTGCTGCCGCTTTTGCGTCTCGAGCTTGCTCGAGCCAACGCCGTAGCGCTGACCCCGCATCGCGGGGTCAGCATGGTGCGAGAGCGAGAAAATGCCGACCTAAAGGTCGGCGCTACAAAGTGGCAGCCCGTCAGTTGACGGGCCGCACTCCAAAGCCCGGCGCTACAACCAGGGTTGTCAAATAAGGTGCAAACCTCAGCGCAACGGGTACCGCCCACAATCCCGAACGGTCTCATACATCGCCAGCACATTTTCGATGGGCACGCGCACCTGCACGTTGTGAATGGTATTGAAGACAAAGCCTCCGCCGGGGCCAAATGTTTTCAGGCGCTCACAGACTTCCTTTCGAACCTCGTCAGGAGTCCCAAAAGGCAAAGTGTGTTGGGTATCCACGCCGCCGCCCCAAAAGGTGATGCGCTCTCCGAATTCCTTCTTGAGTTCGCAAGGAACCATGCCCGCCGCCGAGCATTGCACCGGGTTCAGAATGTCGAAACCGGCGTCGATGAAGTCCGGGATCAGCGCCCTGACCGATCCGCAGGAGTGGATGAAAGACTTCCACGGGGTGTGCTGGTGAATCCAGTTGTTGACCTGGAGGTGGAAGGGTTTGTACAGGTCGCGGTAGGCCTTGGGGGAAATGAAGGGACCATGCTGAGCTCCGAAGTCGGTCCCGGTCACGAAAACCGCTGCCACCTTGTTGCCGACAACCTGGTGAATCCTCTCCAGGTTCTCGAGGCCCATCTCACACTGGCGTTCAAAGATTCTGTACACGTAATCGCGGCGCGTCGCCGTGCTGACGTACCACTCTTCGATGTCGCGGATTCCTCTAGGGTGTTTCAGCCAGGGGCCAGGGACCAGGGCAATGTCCCCGAACGCCGTGCCGCCGAAGTTCGCCAGGATGGCTTTATCCGTCTCGGCGTAAAGCCGCTCTGCCTCACGCTGGAGGTATTGCAGATCCTCATCGGAGATGGGCCCGAACTCTTCGAGGTTATCCTCGACGTTCAGGCTTCCATCGTCAATGGGCGGCTGCCGAACTATGCTGTCAAAATAGAACCCGCCCTTGGGCAACCGGCCACTTGCCGGGACAGACTTGTCGCCTTCAGGGTACATCAGGATGTCGCCGTTCGGTTCGGGTTCGGTATTGAAACCCTCGGGAACCAGGACCGGCGTGCCCGCAAAAGTGGTCCACGATTTCCAGCCCTCATTCCGGAATCCGAACATATTGGCCGGCTTGCCCAAGCCGACCACGTCCACTCCCAGCGCTCCCATGAGGTCCGGCCCGATCTCACCGAGCATCTGGTAAGGTTCTATAACCCTGATGGGTGTGCCGGGCCTGTCCAAGCCAAGTCCCTGGCGCAGGCCGTAAACCGTGTCTACCTGCATCCCGGTCACGGCGCTGGCGCCAAGATCGAGTGGAACCCGGTCGGCCTCCTTGTGCTGAAGAGCAAGACGCACTCGTTCTCGTGAAGTCGTCACAGTCAAACTCCTCCTTCTGCCCCTTCGCCAAGCAGGCGCGGCTTTGGAGTGCGTCAGGCTGCGGAAACGAGCCTACGGGCCAGTTCGACGGCGCCGGGAGCGTCCTTACCGTAGCCATCGGCCCCGATCGAATGCGCCCAGGCATCGGTGAGAGGAGCTCCACCCACCAGGACTTTCACCTTGTCCCGAAGCCCAGCAGCCACGAGGGCTTCAATGATGGCCTTCATGTTTACCATGGTCGTGGTAAGGAGGGCCGACAGGGCAACAAAGTTTGCATTTTGCTGCTTCACGGCGTCCACGATCTTCTCCGGTGAAACGTCCACTCCCAGGTCCACAATCCGGAACCCCGCGCTCTCCAGCATCATGGCCACAATGTTTTTGCCGATATCGTGCAGGTCACCCTTAACCGTTCCGATTACCACCGTACCCGCGGGTTTGATGGATTCCTCACCCAGCAGTAGCGGCCGGAGGATGTCAGTGGCGCCTCTTGCTGCCCGGGCAGCGATCAGCACTTCCGGGATGAAGAATTCACAATCCCTCATGCGACGCCCAACTTCATCCATGGCAGGAATGATGGCCTTGGGAAAGAACTCGTGGGGCTTGATTCCCTCCTTCAGCCCTCGCTCGGTCAATTCCTTGGCGACCGGGGCCTTTCCATCGATTATTGCTTGTTGCAGCTCCTCAAAGATGCTCATAGCAGTCTCCTTAGTTTATAGATGTCGGTCTTGCTTGTGGAAATGCCAGTTCCTCTACAAAAACATCCTGGAAACTTGGATCGGCGTTGAGCGCCACGTGCTCGACGCGGCGGCGAACGCCAGCGTATGACCCGTCCTCGGAGTCGAGGCTGAACAGCGCAAGCTTTGCTCCCAGAAGCGCCGTGTTGCCTGCGGCTTCGACCCTTTCGGGCGGAAAATCAATCAAGCCAATGCGTTGCGCGCTGGCGCGATCGATGTAGTTGCCAAAAGCCCCCGCCAGATAGAGGCGGGTAAGTTCTTTCGCGCCCTTCCTCTGCATAAGAAGCTTTATTCCAGCGGCGATGGCCGCCTTGGCGAGCTGAAGTTCGCGAATGTCATTCTGTGTGAGGGCGACGGGCGGGGCCAGCATCCAACTGTTCTCGCCTTTCGAGAATCGCCCGGAAGTTGCGATCACCCCGAGTTCCAGTCCCGCTGCCACGGCGTCTACCAAACCGCTCCCGCACAAGCCGCTTGGAGCGCCGTCTCCGATGACGTGGCAGTGTACCCCGTCGCGGTTTACCGTCACTTGAGAAATTGCCCCGGTGGAAGCGCGCATACCCATGGAAATCTTGGCGGCTTCAAAAGCCGGACCCGCTGCCGTAGACGCGCAAAGCAATCCCTCCTTGTTCCCAATCACAATCTCACCGTTGGTTCCCAAATCAATAAGTCCGACCAGGTCATCGTGTTCAGTGAGCTTGGTGGCCAGAATACCGGCCAGCACATCGCTCCCCACGAACCCGCCCAGGCAGGGCAGGAAGCGCACTAGAGGGTCGCCCGCATGCTTCCAACCCAGCGCGCTGGAGCGGAAAGTCTGCAGCCCCCCTTCCGCAGGCTCAAACGGATAATGGGCGAGTGGCTCGGCATCGATCCCGCAGAAGAAATGGTGCATGACCGTATTTCCCACCACAACGATGTCAGCGATTTCGGCCCCATGCTTTCCCGCCGAAAAAAGCAACTGTTCAATGAGTGCGCCAATCTGCTGACGGATCAATGTCTCGAGTTGGTGTTGTCCACCCTCCAACACGGCGAAGTGCAGCCTGCTCATCACGTCGGCGCCGTAACGCGCCTGGGCGTTCAGCGCGGTGCTTACCGCCAGCACCCTACCCGTGGCTAAGTCCAGCAACTGAGCCGCAAGGGTTGTGGTGCCCAAATCCACCGCCACACCCAGACCTTGACGAGGCCGGAAGGCGAAAACAGTATCATCGACCAGTATGGCGGCGTCCCACTGGCGGAGTTCGATCTCCAGGTCGCCCTCGACAATACACTGGCAGGCAAGACGCCACCCGTTGGCGATCTCCTCAGGCGAAAGCCGCTCCTGTTGTGCCCGGTTAACTTCCGCCTTTCCGTTCAATATACGGATGCGGCAGCCCCGGCACCTCCCTTGGCCGCCACAGGGAAATTCAACTCCCTGGTCGAACAACAAGTCGCGCAACGGCGTTCCGGCCGGCGCACTCAGCTCGACGCGCGTGGGCCAGAGAATAATCCGTTGGGATTGGTTTAGAGTCAAGGGCCTTTATATCACCTTCCAAGTAGCGGCGAGTTTACCTCGCCACTGCTGCCGGTGTCATTCCGAGCGCAGCGAGGAATCTCGCCCTGATTCTTTCTTCCAGCTACCCCCCTCAACGCAGAGCGAGATTCCTCGCTGCGCTCGGAATGACAGCCACATGGCTGGGAATGATATCCGCATGGCGGCGTAAAGCCGCCTCTACATCAAGCCAGGTACAGAGTGCTCACGCGCGTACTGCACCATGGCCCGGAGGTTGGCGGGGGGTGTCTCCCGCGGAACCTCGCAACCCGCTCCTACAATGAAGCGCTCTCCGGCCTGCCGATGACACTCGCCTACCGCTTCATAAACGGATTCGGGCGTCCCGTCCTTCAGGACTCTCACGGGGTCGATGTTACCGAGCAAAACCTGTTCAGGTCCCATTTTTTCACGTCCCTCGGACATCGGTGAAAGCGAATCCAGTTCAACTATGGAACATTGCAGCCTGCCCATTCCCGACAGAATGCGCCGGGTATTCCCGCAGATGTGCAGACGGGTTCTTATCCCCGCAGCATGCAGCGCGTCAACCAGCTTCTTTTCGTAAGGCCAAACAAACTCGTCGTAAAACTTCGGCCCCACCAACGAGGCTGCTGCGTCTCCGACCCCCATTAGATCCGCTCCCTGCTCCACCTGAAATCGCGCGAAGCGCAATTCCATCTCGACCACAAATTCAAACAGGTCTCGGACAAAAGCCGGATCATCGTAGAAATCCAGCATGAGACTGTTAATGCCTCGCAGGTCGGCGGCCTCCGCGCAAGGACCCTCGATCCAGCCTTCCACTACCTTATCATTCCCGACTCGTTCCTTCATCAGTTTTACGGCCTGTGCCCGGTTGAGCATCCTTCCAGGAGTGGTGGGGTCGGGGATCTTGAGACTGGTAAGCATGGTCTTATCTTGCAGCAGAGCATTTTCTTCGTCGATAGCGGGAGGCTGGTCGGGGAAGAATTTGAGGGTGGCGCCCACAGCCGACGCCTCACAACCTGGGTCAGAAATCACACTGACGTGGTCAATATCAAAGCGCTCCGCAACACAGATCTGACCTTCGGCCTGGACGCGATAGTCCGTGGCGTAGTCGAGGTATTTCGCCCCGATCTGGTCGGCAGCAAACATCATGGTGATGGGCATGGCGGGAAGGGAGTCCACCGGCTGCCCTTGCAACATGGCGAGGACACGCTCGCGACTATTCATACACGCCCTCCTCTCGCGCCGTAGCCAGCAGGGCACGAATATTCTCCGCCGGCGTATTCGCAGGTATGGCGCAACCGGCGTTAAGCACGAAAAGGCCTCCGGGCTTCCACAAGGCGATCAACTGGCGGGTCTTTTCCCTGATCGTCATCGGAGTCCCGCGGGCGATCACTCCGCTCGGGTCGATGTTCCCAAAGAGCACGTGGCGCGTCCCCACGCTTGATTTGGCGCGCACCGCGTCAGTCTTGTAATCCAGTTCGAAGCCACAGAAGTCGTATGCAGATAGGAAGCCCAGAATCCCCGACGTGTCACCGCAAATGTGAATGACCGTGAAAATGCCCTCCCCCGCCAGATCCTTGACCAGCCTCTCCTCATACGATTGGGCAAAGCGGTGGAACATTGCCGGGGATACAACATCGGGCCCCGCCAGGCTGTCGCCCATGGAAGTGAAGTGTGCACCAGCGCGGATAAGTGCGCGGTGCACGGCCAAATGGCTTTGATAGCAAATCTCGAGCAAGCGCCCAATCGCCGGGTTTTCAGAATCGCTCGCCAAATCCATCAGGAACTCTTCGATTCCACGAACCATGCAGGCCAGATCGAATGCGGCTTGGTCAGCGTTGCCACGGATGGCCACCTCGTTGCCAACCTGTTTCACAATTAACCTTACGCCTTCGAGCAGGGCTGGAATGCGCCCATCGGTTTCCGGGTTGACCACCTTGAGGCGGTCGACGTCGCGCAGGCTGCGAATGGCCGGGGCCACGATGCGACCGGGCTCATTCGGGGCACATTCCGAAGTTGCCCCCATGGCCTCGGCCAACATCGTGGTGTCCGTGTCGATGAGAATGCAATCGTGGCCGTACTTGTCGAGAGCGGCCAGGTGAGCGCGCGCCATGGCTTGGGGATTGGAGCGATATTCTTCCATGGGAATCCCCGCCTCGCACGCCGCCAGCATAAAGTTGTGCAGGCACACCGGAACCCTGTCCGGGATCTGCCCCGCCAAGACTGCCTTCACGCGCTGGAGCGAGTTCATCATTCAGTACCATCCATGTAGCGCCGGCCTTTAGGCCGGCACTTGCCGACCTAAAGGCCGGCGCTACGACTACGCATCATTCAGCCCCTTGATTGAGATAAGCCCTCCGCTGTAATCGGCCGCGACCTGCTTTCCCGGCGGGACGAGCAGGAATTCCTTTTCCTCCCAGACTCCATCCACCAGTCGTTGGAACATGCCAAGGTCTCCAGCGAGTTTCTCGAACTTCCATCCGCGCTGGCTAGCTTCCTCTCGAGCTTGGCGCTCAAAGCTCCCGTCCGGCCCGATCCCCATATCAATGTATGTGAACTGGCTGTAATTCTTTGTCAGGTCGCCCAGTTCGCTCCAGAGATACTTGGCGTTGTCTTCGCCATAGCGTTCCACGAAGTCCTGGTAGCTCTGGCCGGCTCCCAGTTGTTTCCCCACGGAGAGCTGGCTGAGTTCCCCTTCCGCTTTGCCGCGCTCCATCCAGCCGGTAGTCTGGAAGTAGACACCGGGATGGTTGTTGAAGTAATCCAGGTAGCGCCCTGCGCTGCCGAGGAAAAGCGTGATGCAATCGTGGGCGCGAGGAATAACGAGGGGGTATTTGCCGGCGGTCAACCCTACCACGCCGTTGTTACAGAGGCCGTACCCGAGCAGCACGGCTTCATATCTGGGGTCGTCCACACGCTCCAGCGCGGCCTGGAGGCGCGCTTGCATGCCCTCGCTGCCGATGTCGTGCAGGCCCTTAGGAAGGAACTCCACATCCACGGTGTTCGGGGAACGCGCCACGACCGAGCAAAACTCCCGGTAGAAAATCTCGCAAGCGGTCAATTTCAGCCGCATAGTGCCTCTCCATGCTCGCTCCCGCCACGCGGGACCGGTTACGCCCGGCGGGACCGGCAGGTGCCGCCGGGATGGCGGCGCAACACTGTCCGCCCAATTATTGCACGCTACTCCAGTTACTTTATCAAATTATACTGGTCAGGCAAGAACTTACCCGCAAGGTGACTGGCGAACATTTCCGCCGCGAGCTTATTCTCATCGCGCCTTCAACGCCCCAGCCACAACAAAGGGGCGAGGGCGTTGGCCCGCATAAAAAGTCATTGATTTTGGCACCGGAAGTCGGTTTATCATAGAACGGTCAGCGCTAAGAAGAGCAAGATATCACGCCTGGGTTTTGATTGCAGCAATCTTCGGGCCAGAAACGCCACCCGGTGGGAGAAGTCCTATGACATTGTGTCCTCGCGGGGTATGCTTATAACTTGAATAAAATCAAATATTAGCACGAATTAGAATAACCATGTATATTTTCTTCTCCGGTGCATTCTGAAAAAAGGACTTCAATTCTATGAGCCTCAGTCAACTTGCTCTAACTATCAAAGAATCAGTGACTTTGAAGCTGAATGAGACCGCTGCCTTGCTCCGGGAAAAGGGCGAGCCAGTTATTCACCTGGGTGGCGGCGAGCCCAAAAGCAAAGCCCCCATGGACGCGGTAATCAGTTGCACATCCGTACTACAAACCGGCGATATCCGTTATACGCCACCGGATGGCATTCCGGCACTCAAAAAGGCCATCATTCGATACACCGAGGAGCACTACAACAAAATCATCTCGGCGGATAACGTGATCGTCTCGGGCGGAGCCAAGCAGGCGATTATGGTATTGCTCCACGCCATCCTCGATCCCAAGGACGAAGTCATTTTCCCGGCCCCCTATTGGGTGAGTTACCCGGAGATGGTGAAACTCGCGGGCGGCGTCCCGGTGGTCGTCACGCCCGAGGACGGCAGCTTCCATCCTACGCTCCGAGAAATTGCCGATAACGTGGGCTCCTATACGAAGGCGATCATCATTAATAGCCCGAATAATCCCTCGGGTGCAATGTTTTCGAAAGATTTTATTGCCGAAATAGTCGAGTTCTGCGAAAAGAAGAGCCTCTACTTGATCATGGATGATATTT
>Ga0208821_1001317_pt1 | contig 14401 bp, 14 predicted proteins | sample June2015DPH_20_5_FD_184720 | JGI IMG/M metagenome (GOLD analysis project Ga0208821, IMG submission 184720) | Peatland microbial communities from SPRUCE experiment site at the Marcell Experimental Forest, Minnesota, USA - June2015DPH_20_40... | ecosystem: Environmental > Terrestrial > Soil >... | reverse complement strand
AATCTATTTGCCCATTGGCAAATGGGGATGCGACCGACGGCTGGACAATAAGAGCCGGATGAATCGAGAGGTTCACGTCCGGTTCCGGGAGGGCGTGGAGGTGAAATTCCCCCGCGCTACTCGACTCGTCAGCTTTAGAGATTAGCTTGTATTGAAGACTTGAGGTGCAATCGCCGACTAATTGAAGGCATTTTCCGTCAGACTCCCATGGTCATCTCGTTTATTCCCCCTCTTTGATTCCCTGTTTGAGGTCAGGCATCTACAATCATGTCTTCTTATCCTCCATCTCTTCGCGAGGAGTAAATAGTAACTTTATTCTCCCAACGAGGAATACCATTATTTTAGAGGGCGATTCTGTCGATTACGGTCTGGAGTCAGCATGGGCGTCCGAATGAAACCTCTTTTGTATTAACTGGGTGGGGAAATGATCTCACCGATTATCAATAGAAGTCATCTGATTCTTACCGACGTGTCGATGAACTCATGACCTGCCTGAATATTTTTCGGGGGAATATTGGGGCCACCTTTCCGAAGATTGCCCCCTGAAGTCCACAACTGGGCATTTTGGTAATGCATGCTTGATTTGAATCGGTAATTCTCGATAATCTCGATAGTCTTTTTGTTCTCTTTTTGTTCTTGACAGAGGCTTTTTTTGTCGGTATGTTTAGCTCACGCAAGACCAAATGTTAAAAAGGAGGTTCGCAATGAAATCGTTCAAAGGAATCTTGTGGATAATAGTCTTAGGATTAAGTGTTGTTCTAAATGGTTGTGCCACCTTAGACAAGGGTGGAGGAGAACGGGTGCGACTGAAAGAGCCTCGGATTAAACCTCTTGCCGAGTCAGAATGGGATGCTGAACAGCAGAAGATTCTTGACCCATGGAAGATGAAGGATGGTCGGGTAATCAATGTCTGGACGACGGTTGCGAATCATCCCAAAATGGCGGATAGGTGGTTCACGTTTTCCCGTTATATTTTGAGGGAATCAACTCTTCCCGCGCGCGATCGCGAGATTCTCATGTTGCGCATTGGGTGGCTTTGCCGGTCTGAATACGAATTTGGATGGCACACAATTTTGGGGAAATCAGTGGGTCTGACCGAGGAGGAAATAAAGCGAATTACGGAAGGGCCAAAAGCCGCCGAATGGAATCCTTTCGATGCTACTTTGCTTCGGGCCGTGGATGAACTTTATTACGATGCCTTCATTACAGATGCTACGTGGAACACCCTGTCCAAACGCTATAATCAGCAACAGCTCATGGATGTGGTTGCTACGGTTGGCCAGTACAACTTACTGTGCATGTTTCTAAATAGCTTTGGCGTGCAGTTGGAAAAGGGCGTTCCTGGATTCCCCAAAGGCAAAGAGAAATAGGGAATAGACAAGAAATTGAAAAATGGTGTAGTCCTTGTTCGTATTAAAGGCAGGGTCAATTCGGCTCTGTCTTTTTTGTTTCTTTCCTTTGGTAATCATCAACTCCCAGATCATCTCCGCATTCAAGATTTGTAGGTGTTATTCTTAACGCTGTAACCCGCTATTGTGCTATCTGTCTCCTTCTATTACCACTAACATTTTTGGAAAATTTATCAGGAGGATAGGAGTCACCACTTAGGGGGAAGCCAATGGGTGGTGGCATGGCCCAGAATTTCTGGGGAGAATTTTTCTTTTAAATACCTTCCTTTAACCCCCCGGCCGGCAATCCAAGAACCACCTTTTCCATCCATCGACATTGAAATTTCAAGGGTCGATGCTTAAATTAGTATAACTTATGGGAGATGACCATGAAGAGACGTGATCGTTGCGGTAGTACGATGTCTTATGAAAAGTTCTACGGTCAGGCCGAGGGCTATTTTGGATGGAGATGTATCGTCTGTGGGGATATCATTGGCAAGGTCATCCGGGAGAACCGATTCCGAAAGAAACGTTAACTGTCTGGAGAAAGAAAACGGTTCGGAAGGTCACCTGGTCACACTTATCGTCCCAAGATCGTAAGCTTTTCTTTTAATTTCCTCGTTTTTGGAAACCTCTCCTTTTGTGGATGCTGAAGCCTGAACCACACCCAGCAAGTTGAGCCCGGTAAATTGGCAGGTGTTCTTGAAACTGTGGACAATGGGGTCAGCGGTGGAGACATTTGGGTCCCCGCAGACCGTAATCAAACCGATCCTCTTCCCCTTCATCTTAGGACGATAGGCTTTGTGCCATCGCCATTCCGCGTCAAAAAAAGCGCACCAGCGGTCTAGGTAGGCTTTCATCTGGGCCGTCATGGACCAGAAATAGACAGGAACACTATGAATAATCGCGTCTGCCTCCAAAATCTTTTTGTGAATCTCGAGCATGTCGTCCTGAACGGCGCAAACTCCTGTTTCATTACATTTTTGACAATCCAGGCATCCAGAGATCTTCTTCTTGCACAGGACGATCTTCTCTACTTCCCCTCCTGCGTCCTTGGCTCCCGCAAGGGCTTGATCTAAGAGGATGTCACTATTTCCTCCTACTCGGGGACTTCCCAAAATTCCCAAGACCTTCATTTGGTCCTCCTTCTAATTGTGTCGATAACGCCTTTTTGGACTTTAAGCTTTTTTCAGAGATTTGGCAACAGGGGAATTCAATCGAAGATTATTTTTAATTTGATAAACTCACACCGCAAGGATAAAATTGATTATTGGGCTAAAAAAAGGATGTTGATTACCGAAGAATGAAAGGAGGAATCGTTATGGAATTGAAGGGAAGCAAGACGGAAAAGAATCTTTTAGCGGCATTTGCGGGCGAATCCCAGGCGAGGAATCGCTACACCTATTTTGCGAGCGCAGCCAGAAAAGAGGGCTATGAGCAGATCTCCTCTATCTTTCTGGAGACCGCCGAAAACGAGAAAGAACACGCCAAGCTCTTCTTCAGTTTGCTTAGGGGAGGAGATGAAGAGATCATGGCCGCCTATCCCGCTGGCGTCGTTGGGAATACAGCGGACAATTTGAAAGCGGCAGCGGCCGGAGAGAATCTCGAATGGACGAAGCTCTACCAAGACTTCGCTGATGTCGCCAAGAAGGAAGGGCTTAGTGAAGCTTATGAAACCTTCAGCCAGGTCGCGAAGGTCGAGAAATTCCACGAGACCAGGTACCTGGGTTTATTAAAAAATGTGAAGGAAGGAAAAGCCTTTAAAAAAAATTCCTCCGCGAAATGGCATTGCCGCAACTGCGGCTACGTCTTTGAAGGGAAGGAAGTCCCGGAAAGATGCCCGGTCTGCAAGCACCCACGGGCTTACTTCGAAGTTCTGGCGGAGAATTATTGAAGAGCCGCGTCTGCTAAGGGGAGGTTCTACCACGAGCCTCCCCTCAAAAATTCCCCTTGTTCTTTCTCAGCAGCATCTTTTTGTTCCTCAGGGCAGCCGTTTGCCATTTCCTTTTCACCTATGCAACAGCTCTTCAACCATTTCCTCAAATTCCTCCTCATCAATAGTCTTTCTCTTCCTTATGGATTGTTAGGTTTTCGGATACATCGAAGACGGTAAATCTGCTCAAAAGAACTCCGGAGATCGAGGTCCGTCTCCGAAATATCAAAAAGAAAGATTGTTGTGCTCAGGAACGGATTCTCTCCATCAAACCTCAGACTGGAAAGGTTTCTAATTTTCTGGGCGTCTCTACTCGATGGACAATTTTGACCATCCGTCATATTTTTTCCACATTTGATCGGCCTTTTTTGTTCCGTAAGCGAGAACACCTTGAAATCATAGGAATAAAATCTTCCTATTCTGGCACATAAAATGCAGTATTAATCTCTTTGGCGATTCTTTTCCTTTTTCTGCTCAGGGTTTTGTAACTCTCTAATACTTTGGCAAAGAGAGGAAGAATCAATGCTCAAACCAAATCTGCGAATCTGCTTTTTCTTTTTGCTAGCATTGTGGATCTTTTCCTGTTCTCAAATAGGTCTCCAATTGAACAAGGAAGAAACAATCCCTGCCCCCATTCCGGCTTGCCAGAAAAATTGTACCAGAGAAGGAGGCGTGATCTCCCGTCCTTTCTATAAGACCTGGGTCAAATATGATCATCTTGAATTCAAAAAAGGATTCGATTTGGTGGTCAAGACACTTCAGTCTCAAGGGCATTGAATTCTTTCAGCCGACCCCGGATCGGGGACGATCAGCGCCACAATGTTCCTTGAAGCAGAGCAGGAGGAAGGCTATCCGGCTACAGTCACAATTGTAGAGGAAGGATCTTCGGTGGTCGTTCATATCAGCCTGAAGACAACATGGGGCAGCCTTGCCACGCCGAATTTGTGCAGCTTTTATAATGAATTTGGAAAGAATCTTTGGCAAGTCCTTGCCAAACCGCAAACAAGACAGCCCGTCCCCTCGTCACAAAAGCTGCTCAAGGAAGAGAGAGGTCCTTCACCGCCTCCGGCGACGGCCCTGAAACCGTCTCCACTCCCTGTCGCTCGGGGAAAGGTCATATGGGCCTATGTTAACCTCCGGGAGGGACCAGGAATACGGTTCAGGATCATCGGCAAGGCATACTTGAAGAACACTTTTGAGATTCTTGCCGACAACCCAGGCTGGATGCGGGTCCGGCTCGAAAGCGGGGCAGAGGGATGGATGAGTAAAAAAGCTGCGTTAGTGTTCCCTTTGACACCTTCTCCTCAAACTCCTCCGGCTGCCTCCCAGGATTCCTCGAAGACAGGGTCCTTATCGAAACCACCCGGCCCGATGTAGAGTCTTCTTTGCTTGACATACGTCCCTGTTTTTCGTACATTCAACCCATTCCAAAAGCCGGTTCATACCATACAAGACGGAGGAGACGATCGGGTGGAAAGTCTTAGAGCGGCAACCTTTTACATGTACGATTCGGACATTCCATATTTTTAAGATGACTCCTTTTTCCACAAGCACTAATTAGCTATTCCCAAAAGGCCGCTTTCTAAGACTTGGGAACCCGGCCGTCTCTTCCGTCAACGCCGGATTATAATACAGTCTCGACCGTCGAGAGGATAGAGATCAACCGTATGAGTGAGTTCTGGGCGCAAGCAGCTGCACTGGTTTGGGGGCCTGTCACGATTGCCCTGCTGATGGGTACGGGTATATACCTCTCCTCCAGGTTGAAGTTTACCCACCTCCGCCATTTCGGGTTGGGTTGGCGATTCGCTGCACAAGGGACTGCGGTCCCGAAACAAACCCTAGGGGAAGCCCCCGTGCCACCGGGGGACATCTCACCCTGGCAGTCGATGATGACCATGCTTGCCGGAGCTATCGGAAACGGCAATATCGCTGGCGTGGCCACTGCTATTGCCATAGGCGGGCCGGGCGCCATTTTCTGGATGTGGGCCAGCGGCCTCTTCGCCATGGCAACGAAATACAGCGAGGCTGTCCTGGGACTGAAGTTTCGGGAGCAGCTTCCGGATGGCAGCGTCGCTGGCGGCCCGATGTATTACCTCAAAAACGGCGTCCGATCACCAGTGCTCGCCTGGATGTTCGCTTTCCTGGCGGGGATGGCAGCCATGACCACTGGTCCCTTGGCCCAAACCAACTCGATGGCGCTGGTGCTCAACAGCGAATTTCACATTCCAAAGTGGCTCGTAGGGGCTGGCATCGCTATCGCTGCCTGGCTGGTTGTCATCGGAGGGATCAAGAGTATTGCCCGTTTTGCGGAAAAGCTTGTTCCGCTGAAAGTGATCCTCTACGTCGGCGGCTCGCTCTACGTTATCCTCGCCCACGCTCACTTGCTGTCGGAGACCATTGCCCTCATCCTGAAGAGCGCCTTTACTCCGACGGCCATGATCGGCGGATTCGGCGGCGCCTCCGTGCTTCTCGCTGCCCGTCTCGGCGCAGCACGCGGGCTCTACGCGAATGAGGCAGGACTCGGAACGGCAGGTATGGCTTACGGAGCGGCCCGGAGCCGGGACCCCGTGCGCCAGGGCCTCATTGCGACAGTCGACGTGTTCATCATCACCTTCGTCACATGCACCATGACCGCGCTCGTGGTGACGATCACAGGGAAATGGTCGAGCGGAACCATGAGCACCGCCCTGGTGGCTTCCGCTTTCAACACCAGCATTCCGGTGGTTGGAGGCTGGATGGTGGCGGTGAGTTCGTTCCTTTTCGGATATTCGAATCTGGTGGGATGGTCCTACTACGGTGAGCTTTGCTTCGGATATATCTTTCGATCCAATGTCCTAAAAATCTACGCGTGGATCTATTGCGGATTGATCTTCGTGGGTGCCGTCACCGAGGTGAAGACCGTGTGGAACTACGCCGACACCATGAACGGCCTCCAGATCTTTCCGAATCTAATCGCCCTGATCGTTCTGGCGCCCCAGGTGGCTTCAGCCACACGCAGCTACTTCAACCCCGCGACTTCGAAATGATTAGAAAGAAAAACCGCCGGACCTGTCTCCCCTAATTCTGATGCTTCAATAGATCTTGAAAGCGCACATCCATAATATCGAACTGCATCCAGTTCTCATCGTCGTAATGCCACCATTCTTCTGGTAAAGGGACGAATCCCGCCTTTTCCATCAGGCCCTTGAGAAGCTCTCGATTCCTGATCGCCTGAGCCGGAAGGTCTTGATAACGATGACCCGCCCTAAGGCTAAAATCATCGAACTCTGTCGGCATTTGAAGCTCCTTTCCTTGGGAATCGACAAGTGTCAGGTCGACTGCCGATGCTCGGTTGTGACGCGAACCCTTTTTTGGATTCGCCACATATCGCTCATCCGGAAGAATGGCCCAAAAGGCCCACTGGACAGACAAGGGCCTGTAACAGTCCCAGACCTTTAGACCGAGATTCATTCGCTCAAGCTCCTTCTGAACGGCATCCAGTTTGAGAGCGGTAGACTTCCTCAAAAAACACGAGTTGGAATCGTAAAGCCTCTTTTTTGTGAAATTATCCTCTGTCGCATACCTCATATCCACAATGACATGAGGGTTCACTTCCCTAATATCAATAATATCAGCCGCTCTTTCAGGCGAGTGCGCTGAGGTTTTCTCTTTCGTTTCTCCCAATGCCCTGAATGCCGTTCCGGTCGCGAGGAGAATGAAGATGACGAAGAGAACAATCAGCGGCTGTATTGCATGACGGTATTGTGTCGTCTTGGCTATTTGCTTGGCCCTGTTCATCCTTGAATAGACCCCCATCTTCCAAAAAGATTTTTCTCTATGGTATTCAAAATAGAGTCATAGGGTACTTAGTAAAGAGTCATAATGAGCTGACATATTTATCTTAAAATCTCCCCTAGCCCCTCTTTACCAAAGAGGGGGATGCCTCCCTTTTGTAAAGGGAGGGGGGAGGGATTTAATCTCCGGCTTCTATTCAATTACGGACTGACTGATCAATCGACCGAAACATGATTAAGGAGACCTCATTGCGCGAAGTTCGGATTCTGTCCCCATGATGATCAACGGTTTCTTAGCAGGATCGAGCCATCCAAGAATTTTCAAAATCATCTCCTCGGACATAGCCACGCAGCCAAGAGTTGAGTCCCCGTCATTCCATACGTGTAAAAAGATCGCACTTCCCTTTCCTTTCACAATAGGGTGCATATTGTATTCAATCACTACTCCATACTTGTACTGGTCGTCATCTCTCTTCATCTTTTCCCAAGACGCTGCTCTGGGTTCACCCTCGACCCATTGGTTGTAATCTTCTGAATTGACATCATCCACCCAGAAATCATCATCTATTGCCTGCCGGTATGGCATCTTGGTCTCAACCGAAGGATCGTACCCGAAAGCGAATCCCAAAGGGAAAATGCCGGTCGGGGACTTACCGTCACCCTCTCTCTTTTCGCCAACGGCAGCAAATCCCATCTCTCCGATCGATCCGGTAAACACGGGAAAGACGAGGTGCCAAACACCATTGGTTCTCTCCACGGCATGAATGGTGACGAAAACCGACGCGGAGTCTCGATTGGTCGCAAAGATGATTTGCTCGGATCCCCCTATTTGTGTGGTATGGCGTGAAATAAATTTTTTGGTGAAGCGGTTCATGTCAGTCGACGGAACACTTCCTTTAGCGCTGTAAATTGCGCAGGAGAATAAGACAGGAAGGATCGTCATGAAGAATAGAAAGAGAGTTGACTTTAGCTTGAAAGGGCCTGGTTTCAACATTTTCCTCTTTTAATGGATTCTTTTTTACAATAACAGCAATGAAATCTTAAAGTCCAGCTTTTTTAGTCGGAGAGGTTGTCAAATTAGGCAGAAGGGGCTGAGGCAAACTTTCCAACGAAGTTGAAAACTTTTCCTTAACACGGAACTTTTTTCCGTTCGGGTTGTCTATTAAATCAAAAGGCACTCAAAAAGGAGGTAATCTTATGAGACGAATTGCTTTTATGGTGATACTGTTTATCAGTTTGGCCACTCCGACACTTGGATGGGCGCATTTTGGGAAGAACGATGTCGTCGATGTGAGGATTGTCTCGGATAATGGGAAGGCGTTTCCGAAATACGAGACCTTTCTACGTGGCCACCGGGAAGGGGAGCATTACTATCTTGAGGCAGGCAAGGGACAGAGATACTCTATTCAGATTACGAATAAGTCGGACAGGCGTATTGGCGTCGTCATCGCCGTGGACGGGAGAAACATTATTGACGGCAAGAAATCAGATCTCCTCCGGAATGAAAGAATGTATATCATCGGGCCTTATGGTACCAATACCTTTGAAGGGTGGCGAACTGGCATGGACAGGACGAACAGGTTCTACTTTGCCGAGCAGTCCGATTCCTATGCCGAGAAAGTATTTGCCGATGCCTCAGCCATGGGGACTATTGCACTTGCTGTCTATAGAGAAAAGATAGCCCAAATCACCCCCCGTTCCGATATGTCACTTCCAAAAAAAGAAGCGCCTGCCGCACGAGCCCCTTCGGCTTCAAGCGAGAGTCGTCCCGCCGGCAAATATAAACTGGAAGAGAGGGAACAAGCTGGCACCGGATTTGGAGAGACAACCTACTCACCCTCCTACTTAGTACAATTTGATCCTGACCGTACCATTGCGGAAAAAATCGTTCTCAAATACGAGTGGCGATCAGAGCTTTGCCGAAAAGGAATTATCTCATGCGGTCCGAAAAACAGATTCTGGCCCGATGATTTTGAATTTGATCCGATCCCCAAGGATTTTAACGGATGACTAAATTGTAAAAGGAAAGGCGCGGCAAATGAGATCTTTCACTTGAATTCAGACCTGCGCGCGTGGAAAAAGAAACAACTCTATCCGGCATAAAAACACCGTTGTGAAGCCTTACGGTATGTTCCAAGATCCACATTTTTCTACAGTCAACAATCGAGTCTCGTCCCAGCGGCCTTTTTGCAAGAGATCACGACCGAAACGATAATTTTCACGATCTCGCCTCATTGCCTTATCGATTGACAAGAGACATTTCAGTGACCATCTTTAAATCAAAGGGCAGGGCTGAAAAAAAAACCTTGTCCACGCGAGCAGGACGGAAAAGGAGAAGTGCCTTGCACAAACGGGGCTGAGTTCTCGCACCGGGTTCCGTAAACTAAGATCGGCTGAGTTGACGCATAGATGCCGAAGGTCGGCCTGTAAGGAGACCCGAGGACAAACAACGTGTGTCCGAGAGTGGAGGAGAAGCCTCATACCCCATGTGTAGCGTTACATCGGGGGGAGGGTACTTTACTTAAAATCGCTCGGTTCTACGAAGACTTAGGATTTTGGCGTTCCCGAAATAGGTTATATGTCTTATCTCATAACCAATTATCCATACGCAGGGATTTCTCTTACTCTCATCCTCGGGGGTATTGGATTACCATTTCCAGAAGACGCCACCCTTTTACTGTGCGGGTTTTTAATTGCCCACGGCACCATCAAGCTGTTCCCTGCGTTTTTGATCGTATTTCCTCTTCTATTGATCACCGATTTCTTTGTCTTTCTTGTTGGGAAAAAATACGGAACGATGCTGGTTCAACATCAGAGATTCCGCAAGTTGATCTCACCAGAAAAACTTTTGAGACTTGAGCAGAAATTTAAGACAAGAGGAGCTTGGGTCGTTCTTTTTGGGAGACACATTCTAGGATTAAAAACACAGTTACTCCTTTTGGCGGGAGTAATGAAGATGTCTATAACAAAGTTTCTTATCGTGGATGGAGCCACAGCATTATTAACTGTTGCCCTATTTTGGGGGGGGATAGGTCTTTTAGGCGAAGGACGTATCGAGATGTTCAAGACGGAGGCGACGAAAATCGGGCATATTGCAATAGTCGTATTCCTGATAGTGCTCGCGGGTTGGGTCTGTTATAAGTTCCAAAAAAAGAGAGTTAAAAAAATAATTTCTTATTAAATCACAAGTGGGAGGATAGTGTATGAGATCATCGGTGACTGTGTTACTGTTAGTAGTCATCTTATTAAGTTCTTTTCCACAGTCGGTTTTTGCCGACAACGCCGGTCATCTTTTCTTCATTGAGCGGAACAAGAACAAACATCTTGTTCAGTATGACATCCGCCTCACGGAGAATAGAGACCTTTCTGATTTAAGGCCCGTTAACGCTTACTGGATTTTAGAGAATGGCAGGCGTGAGGAACTTAATTCGATTGAGAGGAAGTATGCTTATGGGATTATTCGTCAAGAGAAACTTGACAAGGACAAGTTCAAGGTCATTCTGGCCGCTTTCAAAGGTTGGGAGATCATCGTCGAAAGAATCAACGATACTTTTAAGGCCGTGGTCTCCATCAATGGCATAGAGAGTATCCTTCAAAAAATCTACATAAAATCCGAAGAGACGGGGGCCGGACTTCCCAGGGTCCTGTATGTCGAGCTTGTCGGCAGGACGAAGGAGAGGGGTCTTCCCATAAAAGAACGGATCGCTCCCAGATAATTCCTTAAGACGGACGAAAGCTGCTAAGAAACAACAGTAGGTACAACAGGGAGTTATCGACGTTATCTATGGATCATATTGCTATCTATCTCAATACCCTATGTTTGGCTCCAGCGTCGGATTTCAAAAAGCATTTGCCGTAATTTTCCAGAATAAGTTTGGTCCGGCACGCCTTAGTTTTTCATCCCTCTTCAATATTTCAAGATCACTGCAGGATCTACTTCCATTAAAGCGGAAACATCGGTGAAACTTTTGCTTGACATCTTCGGATGAAATAGCGAAGGTGTTTGTATGTTTTCATTGCTCATTCGGGGTGCGCTGGTAATCGATGGCTCGAATCGGGAGCCTTTTAGGGGAGATATCGCCGTTGAGAAGGGAACGATCGCAGACGTCGCACCGTCTATAAAAGGCGGAGGAAAAGCGGTCGTCGAAGCGGATGGGCTCGTGGCTGCCCCGGGTTTTATCGATATCCACTCCCATACCGATCTCAGCATCTTTAAACATCCCCTTGCCGAAAGCAAGGCGTTGCAGGGAGTGACGACCGAAGTGATCGGTAATTGTGGCATTGGCGCCTTTCCGGTGAATGATGAGCGAAGGGCTGTTCTGAACGACTACCTGAAAGTACATGACTTTCATCTCCCATCCCACGGGTTAAGTTGGAATAATTTCAAGCAATATGCAGACCAATTGGATCGCATCGGTCTCGGGCTCAATTTGGCTCCGTTAGTGACCCATGGAGCACTTCGCATCGCCATTTTAGAGACAAAGGATCGCACCCCCAGTCACAAAGAGCTTGAGAGTATGAAGAGCCTCTTGACAGAATCCCTCGAACAGGGGGCCTGGGGACTCTCCACAGGCTTGATCTATCCGCCTGGAAGTTTTGCGAAGACAGAAGAGCTGGTGGCCCTCGCTAAAATCGTCGCCCGGCATGGAACCCTCTACGCCAGCCACATCCGGGGCGAAGGGGCAACGCTCATGGAGGCCCTGGACGAGGCCATTCTCGTCGGAAAAAAGAGTGATGTCAGAGTGGAAGTCTCTCATTTAAAAGCGATGGGGAAAGACAATTGGGGCCGGAGCAAAGAAGCCCTTTTAAAATTAGAAAAAGCGCGTCAGGAAGGGGTCGATATCGCCGCCGATCAATATCCCTATGAAGCAACAAGTACTTCACTCACCGCCTTGGTCCCTCCATGGACCCTTGCCGGCGGTGTCGATGAGCTTTTAAAGAGACTCGCTTCTTCGAAGACGACAGGACGACTTCAGGCGGAGATTCTTCGTGAAATGAACCAACGGGGAGGCCCGAATCGGATTGTCATTGCTGAGATAGGTTCGGCAAAGAATATGGGACTTTCCGGAAAAAATGTGAGCGAGATCGGTGAGCTTTGGCATTGCACGCCAGAAGTTGCAGTGATGAGACTCCTCCAAGAGGAGAAGGCAGCCGTGGGAGCGGTCTATTTCTCATTATCGGAAGAAGATGTGGTCGCCATCCTCTCCAGTGATCAGGTTTCCGTCGGTTCGGATGGAATGGGGATGAACGCAGAGGAAGATTCTGAAAAATCGACCCATCCTCGCTCCTACGGGACCTTTCCCAGAGTATTGGGTGCCTATGCACGGGAAAAGGGGACTCTTTCTCTGACAAAAGCCATTTATAAAATGACAGGATTGGTTGCCGGCCGGGTCGGTTTAAGAAACCGCGGCTTGATCAAACCAGGGTTCGTCGCTGACATGGTATTATTCGATCCCGTCACGATTCAGGACCGAGCGACCTTTGATCATCCCCATCAATATGCTGCCGGCATAATCCATACATGGGTGAACGGTTACCCTGTGGTTCATGAGGGAAGAATAACAGGAAATACCCCAGGAAAGGTTTTGCGAAAGAAGAAGGCTTCATCCTAAAGTTTTCTTGATAAAAGGAGGATGACCCGATGGGAACAGAAGGTGGGTTCAACGTATGGTTGGGCTTGTTGGGCCTTTTACCCCTCGTGGTTTATATCGTTCTCGTCTTCCGGGATGTCGATCCCCTTCCAGCTACAGCGATTTGCGTCTTGATCGGAGCGATCCTGACGCACCAGAGCCTCATCTCCTTTGGAGAGGCCTTGGCAAAGGCGACGGGTTCTTTTCTGGCATTGGTCGGTTTGATCATCATGCTCGGCCGCGGGCTGGGAGAGGTGCTGACCGAAACCAAGGTCAGTCACACCCTTGTCCATAAGATTATTTTTGGAATTGGGATCGATACTGAAAAGAAGGCCATGCTTGGAATCATGTTAGCCTGTATGGTGGTCATCGGTCTCCTGGGAACCATGGCAGGAGGCAATGCGATTCTTGCTCCGATCATTTTGCCCATTGCCGCTTCCGTGGGGCTTTCTCGGAGTGCGGTGGCAGTTATCTTTCAAGCTGTGGGAGAGGAGGCTTTGATCCTCGGGCCTTTTACGCCCCCGGTTGTCACGCTTCTCGGTTTAACCAAAATCGGCTATGGCGAGATGATATTATTCGCTGCCGGGCCTATTGCTCTGATCACATTCACTGCAACCTGGTTCATGCTCCAGAGGATCCAACGCCGAACAAAAGAAATCAACCCCTATGAACGTTTAGAGGGCGTAGAACAGTTTGTCCCAACCGCTCGGAGCAAACGGGCGACAGGTACCTTTGTCGCTCTCTTCCTTGCAGCAGTCATTTACGGGATCATTGCCAAAGCGACAACTTCTTATGTGATTATCGTCATGCTGGGACTTGCCGTGATGACTGGCTTGGTGGGTGGATTGAAGTTTAATCAGATTCTTAAACTGGTTATTAAGGGAATGGCTGGAAATGTGGGGCTCTTCTTTCTGTTCTTGCTCCTCGACCCCTTCATCAATTTTATAAAGCTTGCAGGTGGTTTTAAAGCCTTGGCGATCATTCTCAAACCTTTGGTCGATCTCGGCGGAAAGACAGCCATCGTTATCCTGGGGGGCCTCATCGGGGCTTTCGGCATTTCAGGCGCCACGGTGGCAACGCTCAACATGCTCCACTCCATGTTCAATCCCATGCTGAGCAAACTGGGTGTCTCTATGCTGGCTTGGTCCGTGGCACTAATCGTCGCGACAAGAGTGAGCAATTTCATCTACCCCGGCGCCAACATGTTTAGTTCCCTGGGATTTGCCGAGACGAAGGATCTCAAATCCATGCTAAAAAACGGTTGGGTCGTCGCTGCCTGCCAAATTCTTTTCCTGGTCATCTACAGCTTGCTTTTTGCATGAACCCCGTTAGAAATTACAATCCTTAATTCTTCATCAGCTCCTTCAATTTGTCGATGGCTGGGGGGAGGACCGAATTGACTCACATTAAATGTTACCCGTTTGGTTAAGCAAAAGGTATCGTTGACTCATAATTCATGTTACCCGACAATATCCCCTTTTAAGGGGGATTGTCATGAGTCCACGAGCCAGAATGGAATATCTTGAGACCATCTACTTAAGATACAAGAAAGCCTCGGTGAAAGAAAAAACCATGATCCTCAACGAATTCTGCTTAAACTGTGGTTACCACCGAAAACATGCCATCCGACTCCTAAATCATTTCAAGCGCTTTACCAAGCCTAAACCTAAGAAAAGA
>Ga0208821_1001309_pt1 | contig 14464 bp, 12 predicted proteins | sample June2015DPH_20_5_FD_184720 | JGI IMG/M metagenome (GOLD analysis project Ga0208821, IMG submission 184720) | Peatland microbial communities from SPRUCE experiment site at the Marcell Experimental Forest, Minnesota, USA - June2015DPH_20_40... | ecosystem: Environmental > Terrestrial > Soil >... | reverse complement strand
CAGGAACAAAAATTCTGCTCCACCTTTCTGGCCCAGGCCGCCAAGGACCTCCAGAACCAGGGCCTGGAGGTGGATTCGGCTTGCGAGGACGGGGTGCCGGCCCGGGAAATCATCGCCTTCGCCCAGAATAAAGGTTACGACCTCATCGTCCTGGGCACCCACGGGGCCGGGGAAGTGGCCTGGTATATGGGCGGGGTCGCCGACAAGGTGGCCAGCCATGCCACGGTGCCGGTTCTCTTGTTCCGGACCCTGGAAATCAAACCCCCGCTCCTGAAAGAGATTTACTCTGCGGTGCCAGGGGTTGACTTCCCCAAATAATTACGGTTTCCAGTTACCGCCACGGTTCGGGACGCTGAGAAGAAGACCCTCTTGAATAAGCCGGTTTACCGCCTCCCAGAGGGGGGTGCGGCTTATTTCCATGTCCCGCGCCAGTTGTTGGACATTGAGCCTGGCCCCTGGCTGAAAGCTGCAATTGGTGATCCTGTCTCTCAGGATCCGGTAGGCCTGCTCGCTCAATTTTGCTTTCCCCAGTACTGTTTTCATGCTTCCAACATAACTCCGTGGCAAATTTTGTCCACATATTGCATTCTTAATTTTTCATGCCATATGCAGTTTCTGGGAACGCTAGATTGGGCATGGTTAAATCCCCCTTTGAAAAAGGGGGATTTAAGGGGATTTCAAGAGGTTATATTAAATCCCCCCCTACCCTCCTTTTCCAAAGGGGGGTTAATAACCAGTCATTTTCAATGGATAATCAATTGCGGCACAGACCATCAGGTTGTTAGCCACTCAAGGGTTTGGGCAGGCTCTTTAACGGAGGTTCTTAGAGACTCAGGTTTCGTACCCCTGAATTCAGTCCACGAGCGGGACGCCTATGCTACCTGGACTTGGTAGCATAGGCCTTTGGCCTATGTAGTCAGTTATTAATGGAAGGATGAAAAGGGTTCCATCTTTATTCCCTCTCCCCCAATGGGGGAGAGGGCAAGGGTGAGGGGGAATTTAATCTCTTTTCCGCTCCCATTTATACTTGGTGCGAAACTTGAGTTAGAGAGCCTCCAGGAGTTCATCTCCGCCTGGCCATGGGGGGGGGCAATAAATCGAAGCTTACCAGTACTTTTGGAGTGTTGCTATCCGGCTCGGACCTAAGGTAATCATCTTCCTTCTAAGCCAGGGGGTGGAATATGCTCAGACCTGAAGTATACATTACCCGACTCATTCCCCACGAAGGCCTCGACCTGCTCAAAGAAACCTGTGAGGTTGAGATCAATCCCGAGGACAGGCCGCTTTCCCGCGAGGAATTACTCGCCAAGGTTAAAGACAAGCATGGGGTCATCGGCATGCTGACGGACCGCATCGACGCCGAGTTCTTCGGAGCCGCCAAGGCCCTCCTGGGCTATGCCAACTTTGCCGTGGGCCTTGACAATATTGACGTTACCGAGGCCACGAGACGAAAGATTCCCGTCTCTAATACCCCAGGGGTCCTCACGAAGGCGACGGCTGAAATGGCTTGGGCTCTTCTCTTTGCTGTGGCCAGGCGCATCGTGGAGACGGATCAAATCATGCGTTCAGGGACCTGGCCCGGCTGGGGCCCCCTCCAGTTCATTGGCGCAGATGTGACCGGGAAAACCCTGGGGATCATCGGCAGCGGACGCATCGGCACCGCCATGGGCCTCATGTCCAAAGGCTTTCAGATGCCGGTCCTCTATACCAATGCCTCCGGTAAAGAAAACGAGACTTTGAAAGCAGAACTCGGGGCACAGCGGGTTTCTCTGGACCAGCTTCTGGGGGAGTCGGATTTCATCAGCATCCATACTCCGCTCACCCCCGCCACCCGGCACCTGTTCCAGGCCGAGACCTTTGCCAGGATGAAGCCTGCCGCTATTCTGATCAATACCGCCAGAGGACCTATCATCAAGGAGGATGACCTGGTGGCCGCCTTGGGCTCGCGGACCATCGCCGGCGCCGGCTTGGACGTATACGAGTTCGAGCCCAAAATGGCGGAGGGACTGGCCGGCCTCGACAACGCCGTGGTGGTCCCTCATATTGGTTCAGCCACCAGCAGCGGTCGCGGCGGGATGTCCCTGCTGGCAGCCAGGAACCTCCTGGCCATGCTGCAGGGCCGCAAGCCGGAATCTTGCCTTAATCCTGAAATCTACGCCTAGAATATATTGTTCAGCTGACCAGCAGGCAAATCAAATCCATCACGTTGGTTCGGGTGGGCCCGGTCTTCAACAACTGGCCCAACTGATCGAAGAAGTTATAAGAATCGTTATTCATAAGGTACTCAACCGGATTAATCCCCTTCTGCAAGGCCTCTTTACAGGTGTCCCCATCGGCAAAGGCTCCGGCGGCATCGGTAGGCCCATCGGTGCCATCCGTGCCGGCACTGAGGAGGGCGATTCCCGGCCAGAGCTCCAAGGCAATGGCTGCGGCCAGGGCCAGTTCCTGATTCCGGCCGCCTTTTCCCGGGCCCCGGATCGTCACGGTGGTTTCCCCTCCGGCCAGGATACAGCCAGGCGGGGAGATGGGATTGCCAGTCTCGATCATCTCTTTACCAATACCCACCAAGGCAAGCGCGATTTCCCGGGCCTCTCCCTGAATGAAGGAAGAGAGGATCAGAGGTTTGTATCCAAGCGCCCTGGCCTCGGCGGCTGCGGCGAAAAGGGCGGCGCGATTGCTCCCCACCACCAGGTTCTGAACTTTTGCAAACACGATGTCGCCGGCTTTGGGCGTGTCCTCGATCAGACCTTGCGCCCCTTTATTAAGCAGGTCGAGCACCGGCTCCGGCAGGCTTTGGGTCAATCCGTAATGCTCAACAATTTTTAGACAATCGGCAAACGTGCTCGGGTCGGGAACTGTGGGGCCGGAGGCGATCACATCCAGTGGATCGCCGATCACATCGGACAAAAACAGCGAAACCACCGTGGCCGGGCAGGCTGCTTTGGCGAATTTGCCCCCTTTGCTGGCAGACAGGTGCTTTCTGATGGCATTGAGTTCATTGATGGTGGCCCCACATTCGAGTAAGAGCTGGGTAGTTTTCTGTTTCTCGCTTAACGACAGAGGAGGAAGGAGCGTCGGAGTAAGGGCGCTCCCACCGCCAGAGAAGGCGCACAAGACCAGATCTTCCTCTGTGCACTCCCTCAACCGGTCCAGAATGAAGCTCGCGGCCTCGAACCCGGCCTGGTCTGGCATGGGATGGCCGGCTTCCATGACCTGAATCTTTTTCAGGGGGAGACCGTGGCCGTATTTGACAATGATCCAACCGGCGGCGAGCCGGTCGCCCAGAATTTCCTCCAAAGCTTTAGCCATAGGCGCGGTACCCTTCCCAGCCCCAGTGACTATAATTCTCCTGAAGCCCTCCAAAGGATACGATCGTTCGCCTACCCGGAGCCGATTGCCAATCCGCTCAACGTGGCGCCTGACCGCTTCCTCGGGGTCAACGGCCTTAAGCCCGGCCATAAAGATTGCTTCAAGTGCTTTCCTGGTATTTTGATCCATGCTCACCAACCTTGAGGCGCATCATGCAGATGGAGTAAGGCGCCCGGCGGGATTCCTTTCGGGCCCGGATGTCCGGAGATACAAGAGGCCGTATGATCTCAGCGCTTTCCGGCCGCGGCGGCATCGGCAACGGGGAGGGGGATCTTGGATCTGGTGATTACCACCAAAACCGCCCCCAAGGCCATGAACAAGGCGTTGACTAAAAGACCACCGGTATAGCCGTAATGCAAGTCCTTGAGGTAGCCGGTGATGTAAGGACCGACAAATCCGCCGAGATTCCCGATGGAGTTTACCACCGCAATGCCTCCAGCGGCGGCCGTGCCGCTGAGACGCACCGAAGGCAGCGGCCAGAAGGTGGGCATGGCGCAAAAGACGCCCACCGCGACCAGTACGAAGCCCAAGGTGGCCATGGCCTGGTTGACCACCGGAGTGAAATTCCCGGCAAAGCCCTTGTAGGCAGTAGCGGCTGCCAGGGCAAAGCCCAGGGCGCCGGCGAACATCGCCCCCAGGACGTGCCATTCACGCTCCTGGGTACGGTCTGAGTGACGTCCCCAAAAGAACATGGTCAGAACGCCGCACAACGGCGGGATGGCCAGGATCCACTTCAGCGGCCCCGAGGGAATGCCCACCCCCTCCCTGCCCAGCATGGTAGGCATCCAAAAGTTCAAGCCATAGAGGCCCACCATCATGCAGAAGTAAACCGCACTCAACGCCATGATGGATGGGTGAACTATGGCGCGCCCGAGTGACATGTGAGGCTTGCAATAGTCCTCGGCATCAAGCGCTTTTTGGAGCCATTGCTCTTGTTCCGGTTTGAGCCACCTGGCCTCCGCTGGCCGGCTGGTCAGGTAGAACGGCACGATGAGGCCGAGCAAGAGGGCGGGGATTGCTTCTACGATAAACATCCACTGCCATCCAGCCAGGCCTCCCACCCCGTGGAGCTGCAGCAAATAACCCGAAACCGGCGCGCCGATGATACCGGAGATGGGGATGGCAGCCACAAACAGGGCGGTCATCCGGGCCCGGATGGTGGTGGGGAACCAGTAGGTCAGGTAGAGGATCATGCCGGGGAAAAACCCCGCTTCCGCAACTCCCAGCAGGATCCGAACCGTGATATAGCTCTTTGCGCCCACCACAAAGGCGGTAGCCCCCGCAACGATGCCCCAACTGATCATAATGCGGGCGATCCACTTACGGGCGCCAAAGCGGTTGAGGCAAAGGTTGCTGGGAAGCTCAAAGAAGAAGTAGCCCAGAAAGAAAGCACCCGAACCAAAGCCATAGAGGGTCTTGCTGATGTTGAGAGCCCGGTTCATGTCCGTCGCGGCAAAGCCGACATTGGCGCGGTCGAGGAAGGCAATAAAATAGAGAAGCATCATGAAAGGGATCAATCTCCAAGTGATACGCCGCAGTGTGTCATCTTGGATGTTGCCGGAGTACTGCGCGGTTTCCATTTCTTCCTCCTTGGGAAATGAGCCTCACCAAGCTCGCGGGTGCCTGGCAAATGTTAAGGTTCGGCACGCGTGCCAGAGCTCTCAAGACAAGTCCATCAGCTCTGGGCGCACGCGGTGAGAGAGGATCACCCGGCTCCTTACGGCCTTTCGAGGCCAGGACATTTAGTATAAAAAATTACTATATGAATGTTGCCTACACCCGGTCCAGGCAAATTGCAAGAAAAATTTCCCTTGGCATTTTTGGGGTCTTCTAATCTAGAAGTTCCGGATATCATCTAGGTATGAGAAGCTGGGTAACCCAGACCTGGGGAGAGACTGGGCTGACTTTACTGGCTTCTTGATTATTAGCTTAATTTGCCCATATGGGGAGAAAATCTTCAAATTTTGATGTCGTAATAGGTTTCTGGTCATAGCAGAAAGTGCAGATTTTCAAAGGGGCCGTCTCCTCAAAATAGGCATCTCTGGCAATTGGCCGCCCCATAAGACTCAAATTGGTCTTTGGCAATTGAGTGGAGTTTTAAGGCATTGTCAAATCCCGAGAAGCTATACACGCCGGTCCAAGGGAAAACCTACTCACTGTTTGCTGAGGGCGGCGCCAGCGAACATTACTACGCCGAAATAAAGCGCCTGGCAGATGTTTTCCTCCAGCGCTGTCCTAACGAAAAAAGGCTTTTGGGCCTGATACAGAAGGTCGGAGAAAGGCCCTTTCTTTTGGGCTTGAAAACCACGGGGGCCGATGGGAAGACACTCCGATTCGTTAGAGAGACTCTCAGGCAGTCATTGTCCATCTATACCCGGAAGGTTTCGAACCACTTGAAAACTTTGCCCATTGCGAAGAGGATGGACAGTACGCTGGCCACGACGGAGGAGAAATATCACCTGTACATGCTTGAGATCGAATTAGTGAACAGAATTTACAGAGAAGAATTCAAAAGCTCCGAATACAAGTTCGCCCTCATCGCCCATTGCCTTCGCGACTTCAGGCCGGAGTGCCGCTCAGAAGAAGGTGAATTCGAGGCTGTGTGCAGGGGTTGCACTGAGGACTGCTTCATTCACCTGGGGAGTGTCCTCCTCGAGAAATACGGCATCAAACCCTATATTTCTGTAGAAATGGACCAGGAGAGGCTCTTTGGAAGACTCAAGCAAGAGCACCCCAGCATCGGTGCGCTGGGAATCGCCTGTATCCCGGAGCTTGCCATGGGCATGAGGCTGTGCATCCGCACCGGCATCCCACCTGTTGGCATTCCCTTGAATGCGAATCGATGTGCCAGGTGGATGTCGCAGGCTCACGAGACCTCTTTCAATCTCGAACAACTTGAAAAGTTGCTTAGGTGAGCACCAATGTGGACCAACAGAAAATAGCTGTAACATGGGGCAAGAAACCCGATATAAATAGAACAATTGGTTTCCATTTGAGAAAAAATAGGGCACGATAAACTTGCCATGGCTAAAACCTATCTGATTTCCAGAAGAAATTCTGATATGATCGCCAAAGCGAAATGGGCTGCAGTCCAAAAAGTCAAAAAATCCTTCGAATTAGATATAATGCTGTTCACTTATTAATGGGAGCGGAAAAGAGATTAAATTCCCCCTCACCCTTGCCCTCTCCCCCTCGAGGGGGAGAGGGGATAAAGATGGAACCCCTTTCATGCTTCCGTTAATAAGCACCAAGATGATACGAGATCATTTCTTGTCATTCTGAGGGAGCCGGAGGCGACCGAAGAATCTCCAAACGTAGGGGCGGGTTTTAAACCCGCCCCTACATCGCTTTATATGAAAATAGCCCGGTGGGGCAGGCCGCAGTAATCGCCAACTAGGGGCGGCCAGGGACGGCCGCCCCACCAGCACCTGTTAATTTTCATTATTCGTTGTGACCTCCAGGTCATGATGGTTCGCTCAGCATGACCAAAAAAAATGTAGGGTAGGCACGGGGGCACTGACCACCGATTCCTTAGAACCTCTTTAAATGAACCGTATTGGAATTAGATGGACCATTTAATGGTCCGTCTAAGAATCTAGCGTAAAACCAAAGTCACTGCTGCCCGAGCCTAGCAACCAGACTTGAGAGTTGGTCACCTAGGACCTTAAGTTCCATGCAGGTTTATTTTTCTATCCCTGATTCTCGGTTATCATGATGACGTGCTAATGGCAGAGAGTCTATCTGACGTTCACGCTGGTTGTTGGCAAGGTAACCGGTTTCTAGCAAGGATAGGAAATGGTCGGCGATTTCTTCAGGGGAGAAAACTTCCTTATGCGGTTTGTACCACTTACAGAGCCAGTTGCACATTCCCAGGATGGCATACGCTGGTAGTCTGGAATCGACAGGCTTAAATACCCCTTTTTCAATACCTTCGTCAATAATTTTGACAACTGACCTGCCCTTGAAGCTTGAAGATACGGTGCACCTTACTGCTCAGGGAACTGAGATACTGACCCTAAGTCCACGAGAACTTACAGTGGTTGACTTGCCTTAGAGCGCCCCAATCTTCAACCCCCTCTTACCATCCTCACTGGTTCAGGCCAATACCTTCGCTAATGTGCTTTCCGGGCTAGAAGATCACATAATCTTCCAATTCGGCTTGCCGCCCCCTCTCCGTCAGGCGATGGGCGCAGCCCCCGCAGATGAACTTGGGTTCGGGGTTGAACCATTTGATTATCGCCTTGCTCTTGAGCATGCCCAGGATCTTGCTGGGCATCCCCGAGCCCATCAGGTCGGAGGCCACTTCGATCACCCGCCAGCCTGTTATCTCCATGAGGATCGGAACATTGGTGTAAACCGATAACTGTTCCACCTTGGTGATAAATATGGGCGTAGTGGATTCTTTTCGGCAGATGCTGCATTGAAAAGAGACCTTTTCCCCCCAGAAAATGCTGTTGAAGCCGTCTTTGGGCAGGCGCCGGCCTTTGAACCAATCAATGGCCTCTTCCAGGGAAGGGGCGAAATGGGGATTGAAAGGGTTCTCATTCAACAGGAAGAACCGTCCGAATTGCAGATCCTTGGGCTTGGTGGCAGCTTGAAACAATTCTTCGACATACATCTCCTGACCATGTTTTCTTACCCGGACCTGATACCTGGTCAGATCGGTGCACAATCGGTTCTCCACTACCTCAAACTGAGGCTTGGCGCCCCCCCCGCCTCCGAATATTTTTTTAAAAAATCCCATGATACTTCCTCTGGCCATGCGCCCCCAGTCCAGGACGGACATGGCACCGCCAAATCTAATTAGTTGTACCTATTAATTATATCCTTTAATTTTAGACAAATGCAATTTCTATGCTACTGAAAAACTTTCGGGAATTATCTGCTTGACATACCCTAAAATCTGTATTATACTTAATACCATAAAATCAGGTATAAGGGAAATCAAGATGAACCTAATCGAAATCGGCAAGCTGACTGAGGAAGAAGCCCGCGGATACATTGAGAAAATCCTTTGGCCCGATGGTATCCCAGTCTGTCCCCATTGCGGTCATAAGGGAGGGTGGGCGATCAACGGCGAATCTCACAGGGACGGCCTCTATAAGTGTACGGTCACAGCTTGCCGGAAACCTTTCACCGTGACCGTCGGGACCGTCATGGAATCTTCCCATATCACGATCCGCCAATGGGTCATAGCCTTTCATCTCATGTGTTCTTCCAAAAAGGGCATCTCCGCCCTACAGCTTAAAAGAGAACTTGGCCTGGGTTCCTATCAAAGCGCTTGGCATCTGGCTCACAGAATCCGTCTGGCGATGAATGAAGACCCGATGCTAAAGCTCCTGAGTGGGACCGTGGAGGTTGACGAAACCTATGTTGGTGGCAAGCCCAGGAAAGGAAATGCTGGCTCACCAGACAAGCCTAAATCCAAACGAGGCCGCGGAGCATCGAACAAGGTTGCGGTCCTGGCCCTGGTGGAGAGAAACGGCAGGCCCGTTTCCAAACCCATTGAGAGGGCTGATACTAAAACCTTGGAGGGGGCTATCAAAGAAGTCGTCCATAAAGATTCCGAGATTATGACCGATGAATGGGCCGGATACAGGACAATCGGCAGGGACTTCACCGGCGGACACTGGACCGTTAATCATGGTATTGGTAAGTTTCCAAGGGAAAGGATTTCTACTAATACCGTGGAATCATACTTTGATCTCCTGAAACGCGTTATCCACGGGGCCTTCCACCATGTCTCCAAAATCCATCTGCACAGAGATTGCGACGAGTTCTCATTTAGGTGGAATCACAGAAAAATAAACGATGGTGAGCGAACGGTTGAGGCCATTAAAGGTGGGAATGGTAAGCGCCTCATGTATCGGCAGACTAGGGAGAATAATTATGACCAAGATAAAGGAACGGCTTAAGCCGATTTCATTCTATGGTCACAAGCTCGAAGATGTGATTCGGGCTTTTTTGCAGGTTGATCCGAAACGTGTGAAGGACAAAGAGTATGAGACGAAATATAGCGTGAAGGAATCAAAGAAAGAAAATGACGAGAAATAAATCCATTGCTGCTCTATCGGGACCAACGGAAGGATTATTTATAGGATAGTTTGAAATTATCTGGATGTTTCAGGGGATTGGAATATTGATAAATTGCTGCAAATGTTGCTTCACACCTGAGAGCAGAGGTATTATATCCTGGCGAACTTCTATTGATGTGAAAATTCTCATGTTATAGCGTCCAGCTTTACTATGTTGGTCTATCGGTCTATAACAATTTTCATAAAAAAGTCTGCCCAGGTTGTTATCTTCGGTGATGCGCACAATCCTTCTAAGATGATCCCTTGGATGAAACCTATTAGTAGCAAAATACGCATCCACATAATGAACTGCGGAATAAAAGATGCCATTAACTACCCAGTCTAAATACGGAGTATTATCCAAGTCAAAGGATTGATAATAATTCTCATTATGCCTGGCCTTATCTAAGTGCTCCTGCAATGTGGGCATACGAATCACCTTCTAATTATGACTGATTCCGATGGACAAATATCATTAATTTTCCTATCTTCCCTATAAATTATAATAAAATCGAAATAATAATCTTTAAAAGTTTCAAGTATATCGTATTCTGCGCTATAAATAGTTTTTGCAATCTCCTTGTCATACTTGTTTATAACTGTCCCAATTTCTATTAAATCATTTTCTATTGAGAAGAAAATGTACTCCACAGCAGGAATTTTAAAAAATCTTTCACTAATTATATTTTCTATTTTATTACTAGTCCAATAAACTTCGGCAATATAACAATCATGAGCTACTATAAAATATGGTTTGACAGGCCCAACAGGAAGAAAATCTGAAGGGGCAAATTCGGGTGTATAACCGGCGAAGATGCTCGGTCTTGTAATATCCTCATATTCCCCATATGTTGAAAACGAATGCAAAAACTGATTATGAACTTTCACAGACTCTATGCCTATCATTTTAATGCCCCTTGGGGTGTCCCGCTCCCTGTTTTAACTCTTCTGGAGCTGAGACACTCATAACATTCGATGCCTGAACTACATAAACCGGATTTCCTGCGGGATCGTATTCATCTAATAGCTTAACAATGCTCATAACCACCGATTTCATGCGAAGAATTGTGCCATCAGATATCTCATACACATTAAATTCTTCTTTAGTAGATTTAAATTCTATTTCATTACCATCCACCATCTTCCCTTGGTAATTAACCTTAATTTTTCTCTCCACGCATTTTTCTCCTTTGTCGGGTGGTTTTTTACATTTATAGATTTATTTATGGCTCCATATGTGATTCAGGATGTAAAAGAATATCGCTTTCAGTGGGATAATAGAGTAGCATTAGATATGGCGATTTTAATGGTAGCTCAAAATCTGGAGCCTTCCATTGCATATCTGCCATAATGAAATCGACTTCTTCTTTATGACCATGGTTGCGTTGCTAACTTATCAGGCTGTATGTTGTTCATGGTAAATCTTCTCCAATGCCCCAAAATTAGGCAATGATTTTTTTGTTGATTTAAGGAATAGGCGTTCCAATTCATCCAAGATAGGTTGTCTACAACGGAAAACGCGCCCTGATTCAACGACAGCAATGTCAGTTGCTTGTCCGACTCCCGGTGCTGCTTCAGATGTTTTCTTAGCAGCATATACATTATATAAGGTATCGTTAAATGGCTTCCGGCTAGTCTGCCCATTCAATGAAAGAAAAACCGTTTATTTTCTGTGCTGATTCACATACAGCGGCGATACAAACAATCATAATTGGTTCTCCAATGCCGATATGATGTGAACAATATCACAATAATAGCGGACACCTGAATGCAAATTTTAGCAAAATGGTTGTCCATTTGTCAATCTTAAAGTTAATATCATCCCTCTCCATGGTCAATGGACAAAGAAACCTTTTGTAGCCTTTTTCGGATTCAATAGCCAGAAAGATTAAACCTTAATGTCCCAATAATTTTGAATCATGCGAACCCTGATTTGAGGATGCGAAATTCCTGAAAATAATATATATTAATATATCATGTCTATACAAAAATTCATATAGGCGCACTACCAAATCCAGGCCAAAAACTGTCAATTTAAAAATAAAGGGTATCTAAACCGGATAATTCCGAAACTTTCTATCCCTTCGCCTCCGTAATGCGGCGCCAAGTTCCCCGGCCAGGTTTTTGTCATGGCGCCATTATTAATACTTTATTTGATTTTGACAAACAAATTCCAGAGTGGGCAGGTCGGCTTTGCCTTGGCGCCGCATCTCTTTCCCCCTGCGTTACCCTTCCCGAGCCAGGTTCAGGGCGCCGCCCACCGCCACCAGGCGGCGTTGCCGGGGCGAAAGGTCCAGCCGCAGCCAAATTTCCCGGCGGTCCAGCTTCAAGGGCAGCCTTTCGGCCCCCTCCAGCAACAGCCGGCGCACCTGCGGCAGTTCCAGGGTATCACCCGGATTAAGCAACTCGTAGTCTCCGGGATTCTCAAAGGTTAAAGGCAGGATGCCGAAGTTGATGAGATTGGCGAGATGGATGCGGGCAAAGCTCTTCACCAACTTGACCCGCACCCCGAGGTACCTGGGGGCCAGGGCGGCGTGCTCCCGGGAAGAGCCCTGGCCATAGTTTTCCCCGCCGACGATGGCCCCTTCACCCCGGCCTTGGACCCGTCGGGAGAAATCCGGATCCAGGCGGGCAAAGGTAAACTGGCTAATGGCCGGCAGGTTGCTGCGCAGGGGCAGGATCTGGCTGCCCCCTGGCAGGATGTCGTCGGTGGTGACGTTATCGCCCACCTTCAGCCATACCTCCCCTCGCCAGGTCTCCGCCAGGGGGGACAGTTGCGGGAAAGGCACGATGTTGGGGCCGCGCACCACCTCCACCGGGGTGCCGGCAGGAGGTGGCGCCGACAGTGAACGTCCGTTCACCAGGTAATAGCGGGGAAAGGGAACCCCGGGCGCCTCCCCCAGGCTTCGGGGGTCCCGCAGTTCCCCGTAAATGGCCGCGGCCACCGCGGTCTCAGGGCTGGCCAGGTAGACCTGATCATCTTTGGTGCCGCTGCGCCCCGGGAAATTCCGGGGAAAGGTGCGCACCGACACGGCGTGGCTGGGCGGGGCCTGACCCATGCCGATACAGCCCCAACAGCCCGGCGGCATCAGCCGCGCCCCGGCCTCCAGCAGGGGCAGAAGCCCGCCGGCCAGAGCCAGGTTTTCCAGGACCTGGCGGGAGCCGGGGTTGATCTCCAGGCTGACCCTGGGATGCACCCGGCGGCCCTTCAAAGCCTTGGCCACCACCATCAGGTCCCGGAAGGAAGAGTTGCCGCAAGAGCCAATGAGCACCTGCTCCACCGGGATGCCCTCCAATTCTTTGACCGGCGCCACCTGATCCGGGGAACCGGGGCGGGCAATGAGGGGCGGCAACCGGTTAAGGTCCACTTCCTGGATTTCGGCATAATCCGGCCGACCCCGGACCTTAAAGGGGTGAAAATCCGCGTCCCGCCCTTGCAGGGCCATGAACCGACGGGTCTGGGCATCGGCTGGAAAGATGGAAGTGGTGGCCCCCAGCTCCGCCCCCATGTTGGTGATGGCGGCGCGCTCCGGTACACTGAGGTACGGCAGGGACGGACCGAAAAATTCCAGGATCTTTCCCCGGCCCCCTTTAACCGTCAGACGCCGCAGCAACTCCAGGATGACGTCCTTGGCCGACACCCAGGCCAGGAACCTTCCCGAGAGGCGCACTCCCAGGATCTCGGGCATTTCCAGGTAGTAGGGCTGCCCCGCCAGGGCCAGGGCCACGTCCATTCCGCCGGCTCCGAAAGCCAGCATCCCGGCGCCGCCGGCCGTGGGGGTGTGGCTGTCGGCGCCCAATAAGGTCTTCCCCGGCGCGCTGAACCGCTCCAGGTGTACCTGGTGGGAGATGCCGTTGCCCGGCGGCGAGAAATAGAGACCATAGCGGGCCGCCATGGTCCGCAAAAACCGGTGGTCATCGGCATTGCGAAAATCCGTCTGCATGAGATTGTGATCCACGTAACTCACGGCCACCTCGGGCCGGGCCCGCTCCACCCCCATGGCCTCAAACTCCAGGTAGGCCAGGGTGCCGGTAATGTCCTGGGTCAGGGTTTGGTCGATCTTCAAGGCCACCTCGGCGCCGGGGACCAAGTCCCCGCTCACCAGATGCGCTGCCATGATTTGCTCTACCACGCTCTTGCCCATATTTTATTCTCGGTTTTCCGGTAGCGGCCGTTAGCGGCCACTCCTTGAGTAAGATAGGGCGACCCAATCACAGGCTGGAAGCCTGTGCCACTGTCGCCCCTACACTGTTTTCTCCTCCAATACCTCTTTCAACCGCAAGACCTCCTGTCGCAGGCCCAGGCTGATGGCGTCATAGTCGGACGCCTCCGGGGCCACCTTAAGCCCCCGTTCCTTCAGATCCTCCCAGGAATGCGCCCGGCCGAAGATCACCCGGATGGGGCGAGGGCGGGGCAGGGTCACCCCGGGAGGCCAGGCTTCGTAGGAGCCTTGAATATAAACCGGGAGCAACGGCACCTCCAGCTCCCTGGCCAGGATGGCCACGCCCTTCTTAAACTGGCCCAAATCTCCGCTGGGGCTGCGGAAGCCCTCGGGAAACAGGGACAGGAGCCGGCCATGCCTGAGGATCTGGGCCGACACCTGCATGGCCTCCACCACATGGCGGCCCGAGTCCACCGGGATCACCCGGATCAGCTTGAGGAGATCCCGGATCACCGGCAAGTCGAAATAGCCGGCGTAACCTAAGGAGAACAGGTGGTGGCGCAACGGGCCGGGGACCGCATATGCCAGGATGAAACCGTCCAGAAAGCTGGCGTGGTTGGGGCAGAGGATGCATCCCCGGTCCTTTAGCCGCTCCCGGCCGTACACCTGGAGGTGGAAAAGCAATTTAAACAACGGGCCCACCACCGACGCCAGCCCCTGGGTGGCCAGCCGGGCCGTCCACCCTCCTTCCAGACCGATCTGCCGGAGCAGGGCCGGGGGCGGATCGGTCCTCAAAATGGTGTCCCATGCCGCCACCGCCTCCTTAGGCTCCCCGGCCGCCTCAGGATTCTTCTCCTG
>Ga0208821_1001304_pt1 | contig 14511 bp, 15 predicted proteins | sample June2015DPH_20_5_FD_184720 | JGI IMG/M metagenome (GOLD analysis project Ga0208821, IMG submission 184720) | Peatland microbial communities from SPRUCE experiment site at the Marcell Experimental Forest, Minnesota, USA - June2015DPH_20_40... | ecosystem: Environmental > Terrestrial > Soil >... | reverse complement strand
TCTGGTTCCAGCGGCCCAGATTGTAACGCAGCCGCTGCTCAATCGTGCGTTGTTTTTGTTCGGCCCTCCTGCGTAAGATTTCTTCCCGCCGTCCGTAGTACACATCGGCCGGGGTCACGTTGCCAATGGCCTCGTGATAGCGGCGATGGTTGTAATACTCGATGAAGTCCTGCATGGTTCGACGCAGTTCGTCCGGGCTGGCATAGACCAGCAGGTTCATGCGCGCTTTGAGCGTCTCGTGAAAGCGCTCGATTTTGCCATTGGTCTGGGGATGATGCGGCGCGCAGTAGATATGGCGGATTTCGAGCACGCGCAGATACTCCTCGAAAACTCGCGCCAGGTAGCCCGAACCATGGTCGCTGAGCAGCTTGGTGCGATCTTCGATGGGCACCCGTCGCATGCCGGTGAAGGCCACCGCCTGTTCCACCACGTCGCTGATGGAGTGCGCGGTCATGTCCGGTTTCAGATCGCTGGCCAGCACAAAGCGCGAGTAATCATCAAGCACTTCAATCGAGTAATACCAGCCCCAACCCACCACGAAGTAGTAACTGGCATCGGACTGCCACATTTGATTGGGCGCAGTGGTCTTCACCCGGAACTGCTTGCCGGCAGGAAAGCCCACCAGCGTGATCGTCCGATTTAGCCCGTGCCGCTTCAGCACCCGGTAGACGGTGGCTTCCGACACCGTGAACCCGGCGTAGTCGGTGACATGGCAGGCCACTTCGCGTGGGCTCAGATCGGGCTGCTGCAGAGCGGTTTCAAGAATCACGGTCTGCTCTTCGGGCCGAAGTCGGTTCCACACTGCGCCCGGTTCCGGCTTCCGATCCATGAGTCCCGCTTCGCCCTGGTCGCGATAGCGCCGCTGCCAACGATAGAACGTCGAGCGCGCCATCCCGAGCTCTGCGATCGTTGCTCGCTTCGGCTGCGGCGCACGCCGCACCAGCTCAATCATCTCCCGCTTCTTCTCCGCACTCACCCGCTCGTACCTCCGTCGCCCGAGAAGCCCTAGCTCTGGCTTTTTTTGAGCAGCATGTTGGCCACGCTCAGATCGGCCACCAACTGCTTCAGCCGCTCATTCTCCTGCTGCAGCGCTTTCACTTCGTCGCTGGTGGCCTCGCGCAGCGCGTCGCCACGCATGCGCCCTTTGCCCGCTTCCATGAAATCCTTCAGCCACTTGTAATAGATCGTGGGATGGATCCCTTCACGACGGCACAGTTCCGACACCGATATCTCGCCCCGGATCCCTTCCATGACGATGCGGATCTTGTCTTCGGTGGGAAACCTGCGCCGTGTCGCCCGCTTGGTCTTGCGGATCAGCGCACGGGCAGTCTCGGCGGAGCGGGTGGGCCCCGCCATTTCAGTGGGATTACTTTCTGGCTTGTTTTCTTCCGGCATGTTCACCCTTCCGGCCCCGCTGAGGGGCGCCGGAGTAGACTGCCGGCGCAGCACCCCAGCCAGCCAAATGCGGGCTGGCTGGGGCCCCGCTGTCGCCGCCAGTCTACTCCCTGTTTCGGGTGAACTGAATGCTCAAATGTGTAGCTTAACTTAGGGTCTCAAACTGTCCCATTTCCGCTGACGTGGGACACCCATCGGTCGAACTAACAGCAGACCACCGTGCTCCCGGAACGTTGCTCGCGGCAGCCAATCCCTCGGCGCCATACGTACCTGCTTGATTGGGCATGTTCGACCCGCTCATCCACGTCCATTGTCCGGCACTGTATTTCCACAGGTCGTTGAGCCCACCGTATGCCTGGATCGAGTAGTACAGCAAATGATCGACCAGCGGCAGAGTAAGGTCCGAGTTCTGTTGCAGTGGCTCAATAAAGAAGTGACCGTGGAGGGGACGCAACGACCCAGACCGCTCCCGCCCGGCAGCTTTCCTTCATTCGATCAAGAAGAATGGTCAGTCGGCGTGCATGAGGCAACGCTCGTATTTGTCAACGGGCACTGGGTCACTTTCAATGTTCACACTTCCGCGACTTCCCGTGCAGACATGTCAGAGCCGCTGGAAAAGGTGCTGCTGAGTTGGGACAACCAGAGGCAGAGACCGAAGTTTGTGATAAAGAATGCGACGTAAGCCAGAAGAGTCGTTCTGGATCGCGCGTCCCCTCGGAATCGGTCGTCAATCTTCTTCATAATCCGCTCCGCCCACTGGATGCTCGCATCGATGATCTTGTCCGTCCGTGGGCTCCCCTGTGGAGTCCCAAACAGGTCGTCTGCTGTCTGCATGTGCAGGCTCGCGAGAATCGCTGCCATGATTCCGAGCACGCGCTTTCGACCTTCGTCCATGGGCTCAACACCAGACCGTGATGAGAGTGGAACCTCACGCAACTTTGCGCAAGGTTCCGAACGTGAGTCTAGCATGTTCGTCTTTTGTTCGCCACGGCGAAAATGTGGGTAAAAGAGCCAACGGGTGGTCTTGATCGACCGAACAAAGAGCAGGACACGCTCGTTCTTGGGAGGTGCAACCAACGATCAGTTGAAAGGGCGATCACTGAAACCGAAGCGTGAGCGCGATTCGTTCCGCGTTTTCCACCTTGTCACGGTATGTCACGGTACAGCCTCTTTTTGGGCTTGGAATTTGCCATTTCTACTGGGATTTTGGAAAATGAGTGATCGCATCCAAACCCGCATGAATGCTAGCGTTTTGCCAGTTTTTGTGGCATAATGCGAAGCTGTCCGGGGCTGTTTCCCGGTAGCGCTACCAACTTTTTCTAGGCCCGTATTTCTGCACGTTGCCTCGTCACCGCCTCACAATTTGCTCAAGCTGTTCCGCTCTGGGCGCGCCTTCCAGATGACGTAAGGGGAGAAGAGAAAAGCCGTCCATGCACTAATGAAATCGGGCTTTCTGAGTGTGCAAAGCTCCAATCGAGCAGACCCGCCTTCTCCCCCGTGGAACAGGGTGCGCCTCGATATCTTCATCAGGGAATATCAAACTTGTGATTCCCTATTCCCGACAGACTCCTTAGGAAAAACGTCCAAGAGGATGCGAAGCTCAGCGTTCTTGACGTATGCCGATTATCGCATTCTCGACTTCAGCTTGATCATCTCGCCATCCACAGCGAACCTGCCGTATCCGTGATGGTGGATGGTCTTCGGATTCTTTTGCGCCGGATCGATCCAGGCCTTGAGCACTTCAAGGACGAAGAGATTGTACTTGTTGACGAGACGGGTATCGGCCACCTTGCATTCGAGATTGGCGAAACACTCGGCCACCAGAGGCGGCGTCACGCGCTCGGCTGGCGCCGGTGTCAGACCGAATCTCTCGAACTTCTCCACGTCCCGGCCCGAGCAGTTGCCGACTTCCACGACTTTGGTCGCCAGTTCCAGCGCCGGTACGGCGATCACGCACTCTTTCGTCGCCCGCAATGCGGCAAAGCTGTGATTGGCGCTGCTGACGACACAGGCAACCAGCGGCGGCTCAAACTCGACCATCATATGCCAGGACATCGTCATGACGTTGGCGCGGCCCTTGCGGGCGGTCGTCAGCAGAACCACCGGACCCCGGTTCGAGCAACTGGTAGACTTTCGGCAGAGGTAGATCTTTCATCACGGTCGCGGCTCCTGGACCGGGTCTGCAATGATGGTCAGGCGTAATTCATTAGCTGCTGATGCGATGTCCTGATACGAATCACGGGTTCTTCCGCGCTGCGTCGGCTTATTTCGGCTTCTCGGAAGTCGCTATCTGAACCTGAATGGCGTGAATGTTGTCGGACTTTGTGGTGTCCACGGAGACCACTCCAAAACTGCCGTAACTGCCGTTCGCGTCGCGCGCTTGAATGGTTCGCGTGGCCTGTGCTCCGGAAGGGCCTGGGCGCACCGTGCCGGTGGTTGGTGTGGTCACTCGTGGACCGGAGCCCGGATCGCCGGGGTCAGCCTGCTCCACTTGCGGTTCGGTGGTTTGCTGACCAGTTGAGCTAGTGCGCTGGGCGGTGGTTGCGCGCTCAAGGGTGCAGGCTGCCGTCCCCAGCCGACCCTGGGACATCGACGGAATACCGTGCCTCGACTCCTTGGAACAGGAAGTGCGCGCACTCGGTTCGCCGTGAACCCGCAGCAACTCCTCGAGTTGCGCCTTCACAACTCGTGGAGCGAGAAGATACCAACAGTGTTCGGATTACACTTGCCGCAGAGGACGCGCTAGCAGTGCGTCCGCGCTGTACGATGGTTCGAAGCTTTTAATCCTATCGAGCGTGTCATGATACCTGCACTCGCAAACCTGCAACCTGAACCGTTATGGAAGCACTTTGACCGATTGGCGGCCATTCCCCGCGCCTCCACAAAGGAGGCTGCAGCGCGCGACTATGTCCGGACGCTGGCCACAAAGCTGGGTCTGAAATCCGTACAGGACGATGTCGGCAATCTCGTGGTCCGAAAGCCTGCGCGGCCCGGACGCGAGGGAGCACCGATGGCCCTTTTACAGGGCCACCTCGATATGGTATGTGAGAAGAACGAGGGAACAGTTCATAACTTCGATGCCGATCCTATCAGGGTGGTGAGAGATGGGGACTGGCTGAAGGCAGATGGCACGACCCTGGGATCTGATAACGGAGTGGGCGTAGCGGCCGCACTAGCTGTGATGGAGAGCAATAACATTGCGCATGGTCCACTGGAGTTCGTTTTCACCATTGACGAGGAGACCGGACTCACGGGCGCTTCGGCATTCCCGGGTGGCTTGCTGAAATCTAAGTATTTCCTCAACCTTGATAACGAAGAGAAGGGGACGCTCTGTATCGGTTGTTCAGGCGGTGTCAAGACGACTGCTCGACGTAAAGTCAGACTTGCTCCTGCGGGTGCAGGATCGGCCTGGCGGATCAAGGTGTCTGGCCTGAAAGGTGGCCACTCCGGTGTCGATATTCATCAAGGCCGCGGCAATGCGCTACGAATCATGGGTGGGGTGCTTCAGGTCTTGCTTGATCGCCTTCCGATCGAAATCGCCGCGATCAACGGTGGAAGCGCGCAGAATGCGATTCCACGCGAAGCTGCGGCCTTGGTGTTAGCGGATCCTTCTCGCGAGAGCGAACTGAAATCGCTTGTAGCCACAACCGAAGCTGGATACAAGGCTGACTTGGGGGGATTCGATTCCGGACTGCGGATCACAGTCGAAAAAGCCGAACGCCCAGGGAAGGTGCTGGATCCGACTGACGCGAAACAAACGGTGGCGTTGCTCGCGAGCTTGCATCACGGCGTTCTGGCTATGAGCCCCGACGTTGCCGGCTTGGTTCAGACGTCCACGAACCTGGCGACTGTCAACACCAAGGGGGACGTGGTGGAGATTGTTACCAGTCAGCGCAGTGCGATTGAGAGCAGCATGCAAGCTGCCGCCCGCATGGTTTCGACGGTTTGTCGGCTGGCAGGGTTCGAAGTGGAGCACGGAGGCAAATACTCCGGCTGGAAACCGGAGCCCAACAGCGACATCGTGCGAAAGCTCCAGGAGGTACACAAGAAGCTCTTCGGCGAACCTGCAAAGCTGATCGCCATGCACGCTGGCTTGGAGTGTGGCGTCATTGGCGAGAAATATCCCGGCATGCAGATGGTGTCTTTTGGTCCGACGATCGTAGATCCTCATAGTCCGAACGAGCGAGTGCAGATATCGTCTGTAGAAAGCTTCTGGAACTACCTTAAGCTGGTGCTCGAGAACCTGTGAGCAGGAATTGGTGTCAGGGCGGCCGAAGCGGTGGCCCTTAAGCCACCTGGGCGAATGAAACGTTTATGGAACGTCGTTGACAGCTCCCTCTGGAGCTATCGTGGGGACAACGGACACCCAGACTCTCAGCGGAAAGTCTATTGCGGGTTCGGAAATCAACAGCGGCACGGTGGGCGCCACATATTTGCCTACAGCGCTGTCGAGTTCGACGACCATCAACGGCTTGAATATTGGCGCGACGACTGGCACGCTGTCGATCGCAAGCGGCAAAACCTTCGCGGTTAGCAACTCACTCACCCTGGCGGGCACGGACAGCACCACGCAAACCTTCCCATCGACGACTGCCAACGTCGTAACCAGCGTAACGACAGCGGACGGCGATCTCAGCGGCACTTATCCGAGCCCAGCGGTAGCTCAGATCTCAGGCGCTGCGATTCCAGCGTCTGCGGCGTTGGTCGGAACAAATTCCAGTAAGCAACTTGTTGCCAACACGGGCACGATTGCGAATAACACAAGCGGCATGGCGGCAGGGTTGTCATCTGGGTTATGTTTCTCTCAGTCCGCACCCCATCTGCTTCTTCCTACGTCCGCTTTGCACCCTACCAGATGGTTTGTACTACCTTTGCTTGACGGATTCGCTCATCCGCCGTGACCAGCAGCATGCCTTCGACAATGGCCGTGGCCGCGATCAGCCGGTCTGCCGGATCTTTTGGAAAGCCAGCCGGTAACTGGAGAGAGAGCGCGGCAATCTCCGGGGTGATCGGCTGAAGAATGACCCGCGTCACGGTCTCCCGAACAAACGACTCGATGCTGCCCACAACCTGAATGCGGCCATTCTCCGCCAACCAAGCCAGTTCCCAAAGGGTGATAGTGGCGACGGCAACTCCCGTGTTCTGCCGCGCGTCCCGGATGGCCTCGCGGGCCTTCTTGGACAGCCGTTTTGGGTCGCTCGCCATCCAGATCAGAACGTGGGTGTCGAGAAGGATCATTTGCACTCCCAGTCTTTCAGCGGAGTGATGGGCCCCACGATGTCGCCCACGATCTTCACCTTGCCCACCATGTACCCGAAAATGTCGTCGGCCTGTTTTTCGGCGGGAACCAGCTTGGCCACGGGTTTGCCGTGTTTGGTGATCAAGACCGGCTCCCCGCTTTGGAAGACCTGGTCCATGATCGCCAGGCATTGCGCCTTGAATGTACCCGCTGCCATCTCCTTCACAGCACCACCTCCGGACCGAAACAATATAGTCATAATAACATGACCATGGGAATAATGCAAAAAACGTCACTCGTGCGAATCGCTGCGCCCAGCCCGAGGCCCGCCCTCTCACGGTGTCCGGCTGAACGCAGGAGGCTTCTTTGTCCCACCCGACGGGCTGGGCGCGTCCGCGCCGGCTGTTTCCCGCCGGATCAGAACGTTGCCGGCGATTTATATCTGAACGGAATAAGTCTGCTCAAAAAAGCTCAAATCGCTTCCATGTTTCTGAGTTAGGGTCTCCGAAGTACGCAGCCCTAAGCAGCGGCAGTTTTTCTTGGGAGAAAGCCGTCAATGTTCTCAAAACCGCTTTCACCGGCACCATCGCCACCGGACTTTCGCTGGTGGCCATGGTCATCGGCGGGCTGATATTCGCCTATGGCGAGGGCCAATCGAAGCGAATGCTTAAGGGAATTTTGTTTCGCGGCTGAAAGTAAACTTTTACTGCAACGGGGCGCGGGGATGCAACTGGATTCTGCCCGAAGACGAACGCTGGCAGGGCGGACCACGTTTCTTACCGGATGGACGGTCTGACTACTGGATAGTTGTCGTAAATGTTAGTGGAATGTCGATGTCCCATTAGTTGCCGGTTCCGCAGGAACAAATGCCCGCGCCGCTTCCGAGCTGCTTCAAGTAGCTGCACTCGTTTTCCAGAACCATCCCTTCCCCGCCCAGCGATACCTGGGCAAAGCTTGTTTCCGTTTCTTGGAAGGCGCCGCCGCCGGCGGGTTGAGCGTTAGTCCCCCATCCAAGGATTACGCCAGTCGGGGCTAAGGAGCCGGGATCACATTGTGGATTCTGCGTGGGATCCGACGACACGACCTCGATGACCCCCTTTTGAGGTTGTTTTCCGGTCAGAGGATTTGCCGTGAGATCGTTGAGCAAGGAGAGGGTTAGCAACGCGCTGTCCGATACCGAGCATCCACAGCACTCGCTCAATACTTGGTTCTGGTCGAATACGTACACCATCGCGCACAGGCCTCCGGGACCCGGATTGGTAAGCCGAACGGCGCCGTCATAACCCGATGTCTGAGCACTGGCGACATCAAAGTAGTTCACGAGGAGGAGCGGGGTTACGGTGAGACTCGCCGATCCAGTAACACCGCTGGCTTCTGCGAGGATCGTCGTCGATCCAACCTGGTTGGCAGTCACCAGTCCGCCGCTGCTCACGCTCGCAATGCCTGGCTGTGCCGAACTCCACGCTACGGTTCCGGTCATGGCCTGCGCTGTTCCATCGCTCAAGGTTGCAATCGCTTGGAGCTGGCTGCTAGTCCCCGGGGCCATGGACAATGTTGCCGGGATGATGTTCAAGGCGATGGGCGGTATTATGGTGAGACTAGCCGACCCAGTAAACCCACTGCCCTGTGCGAAGATCGTCGTCGAGCCAACCTGCTCAGCAGTCACCACTCCGCCGCTGCTTACGCTAGCAATGCCTGTCTGCGTCGAACTCCACGCTACGATTGCGGTCATGTCCTCCGTTGTTCCATCGCTCAAGTTCGCGATCGCTTGGAATTGGCTGCTACTTCCCGGGGACATGGAGAGTGTTGCCGGGGCGATGTTCAAGGCGATGACCGGCGCTACGGTGAGACTAGCCGACGCAGTAAACCCACTGCTCTGTGCAAGGATCGTCGCCGAGCCAACCTGCTGAGCAGTCACCACTCCGCTGCTGCTCACGGTAGCAATGCCTGCCCCTTGCAAACTCCACGCCACGTTTCCGTTGATGTCCTCGGCTGTTCCATCGCTCAAGTTTGCCATCACTTGGAGCTCGACGCTATTCCCCACGGACATGAATAATGTTGCCGGCATAATGGTCAAGCCGACTACCGCAGCGCGAGTCACCGTCAGGTTCGCGGTTCCGGTCACGGATCCTACGGTCGCGCTGATGCTCGACGTGCCCATTGCCGCACCTGTCGCCAGTCCTCCCGATGTGATCGTCGCCACACCCGGAGCCGACGAACTCCACGTCACCGATGAACTCAGATGCTTCGTGCTGCCATCGGTGTATGTCCCCGTGGCGTTAAACCGTAACGAGTCGCCAACCGGGACCGTCCCGTTTGCCGGCGTGACCGCGATGGATACCAGCGCCGGAGGTCCAACGGCCACCGTTGTCGAGCCGCACACCGAGCCGGCGCAGCCACTCACCGTTGCCGTTCCCGCGGCCAGGGCATAAGCCGCACCAAGATCGGTGGCATCATTGGTGATGCTGATGGCTGCTGTATTTGAGGAACTCCAGGTTACCGAAGCAAGCTGTTCTATGCTGCTGTCGCTGAAGGTGCCCGTGGCGATCAACTGCTGCGCGGTGTCGAGAGGAACCGTCGGGTTGCTCGGACCGAGAGAAATGGAAACGAGATTCGGCGGAGTCAGCGTGCCCGGTTCGTATAGCTCGGCACTGGCTAAATAGCTGCCGTTGAAGCCGCCTGCAATCAGCACCATCCCAGTGTTCAGCAGCGTAGCCGTGTGCAAGTAGCGCGCGGTGTTCAGGCTGCCGGTGGGGGCGAAGGTCCCGGTCGCGGGATTGTACAGCTCCGCGCTGGTTAAGTAACCGCTCGAGCCGTAGCCGCCTGCAATCAGACCCATTCCGTTGTTCAGCAGCGTCGCTGTGTGCAAGTAGCGCGCGGTGTTCAGGCTGCCGGTGGGGATGAAGGTCCCGATCGCGGGATTGTACAGCTCCGCACTGGCTAAGGCGTTGCCACTGGAGTCCTGGCCTCCCGCAATCAACACCATTCCATTGTTCAGCAGCGTCGCCGTGTGGTCGTAGCGCCCGGTGTTCAGGCTGAGGGTGGGGGTGAAGGTCCCGGTCGCGGGATTGTACAGCTCGGCACTAGCAAAGATATTGCCGTTATTATCGGAGCCTCCCGCAATCAGCACCACGCCATTGTTCAGCGGCGTTGCCGTGTGATAGATACGCGCGGTGTTCAGGCTGCCGGTGGGGGTGAAGGTCCCGGTCGTGGGATTGTACAGCTCGGCACTGGCTAGAACGCCGCCGGAGCCATAGCCTCCCGCAATGAGCACCATTCCGTTGTTCAGCGTCGCCGTGTGGAGTTCGCGCGCGGTATTCAGGCTGCCGGTGGGGGTGAAAGTCCCGGTCGCGGGATTGTACAGCTCGGCACTAGCTAAATAGCTGCCGTTATAGCCTCCCGCAATCAGAACCATTCCATTGTTCAGCAGCGTAGCCGTGTGATAGAGGCGCGCGGTGTTCAGGCTGCCGGTGACGGTGAAGGTTCCGGTCGTGGGATTGTACAGCTCGGCACTGGCTAGGGCGCCGCTGGACCCGTAGCCTCCCGCAATCAGCACCATGCCATTGTTCAGCACGGTCGCAGTGTGATACTCGCGCGCGGTGTTCAGGCTGCCGGTCAAAACAAAACCTGCGGTGACGGTCAGTGTAGTCGAGCCGTTGATCGCGCCCGACGTCGCCTTAATCGTCGTCGTGCCTACACCGGCCGCCGTGGCCAAGCCCTGCGAGCCAGACGCATTGCTGATCGTCGCCACACCCGGAGCCGATGAACTCCACGTCGCTGTGCTCGTCAGAGTCTGCGTGCTGCCGTCGCTGTACGTTCCTGTGGCCGTGAACTGCTGCGTAGTCCCCACGGCAACCGAAGCGTTCCCCGGCGTCACCGCAATCGACACCAGCACCGGCGCCGTCACCGTCACCGTCAGCGTGGTTGAGCCGGTAATACTGCCCATCGTCGCGCTGATACTCGAGGTGCCCGTTGTCACACCCGTCGCCAGACCTCCCGCTGTGATCGTCGCCACACCGAGAGCCGATGAACTCCACGTCGCAGATTGAGTCAGATTTTGAACAGTTCCATCGGAGAAGTTCCCGGTCGCGGTTAGCTGCTCGGATTCACCTACAGGCAAAGAGGACTGGTTCGGACTGACCGTGATACTGAGCAATGCGGATGCTCCGACGGTGACCGACGTGCTGCCTGTTACCCCCTGATAGGCCGCAGACACTTGTGCGACACCTTCGCTTACGCCAGTCACGTTGCCCTCGGTGTTGATCGTGGCAACGGCTGACTGGCTCGTCTGCCAAGTCACCGAAGTACCTAAGGCGTGCTGAGTCCCATCATCAAAAATTCCCGTAGCGGTGAGCTGTAGAGTTTCGCCCTTCGTAATCAGCGGGTTAGCGGGAGCAATTATGATTTGTGTGAGTTTTGCGGGGTTCCCCCCTCCTTGCGATGCGCTGCCTGCACCGCAGCTCAAGAACAACCCGGAACATATGAGCGCACTAAGAACACCGATCGCGCGAGCGGCTGAACAAAGTCTCATGGTGGACGCCTGGCAACTCGGGGAGAGGGGCAAGACACGAACTAACCAGTTAGAACTATATCGAATGGATTATACCGCGCCAATTCCCATGTGGTACTAACCCATTGGGAGTAGCACATCGGTGTAGGCCGAACAGCCAAAGTAAAGCCTGCCGTTTTCTGACAAATGGGGGGTCGCGCAGCTAGACAACGAACTGAAAGCCACTGATGTAGCTCAGAGATTTGTTCCCGAGACAACGAACTGAAGGCCACTGATGTAGCTCGGAGATTTGTTTCCGCGCTTGGCAGTCCATCGCACTTGCATGAGCGTGGGAATCGAAACCGGAGCATCTAACACCGGGAGATTGCAGCACACGAACGTGTCAGCCTGGAGGGGACTCGAACTAAGGATGCAAACGCCGCCGCTGCTCAGATTGTGAATGCGACCATCAAATTCCTTCGGCAGCGCACCGGTCGTTTGACCCGACAGCAAGCTCCGTGCATGAACGTCAAGCACCTGCGGGAAACGCTCATGCTGGCGTCGTTCTCGGTCTGAGGGATACGTCACAGTATCGCATGATGACCGAAGTCGCTAATTCCGTAAATCCTTCAATCGAACTAATTCGCGGGTAAACTTCGAATGCGAAAGACTTAAGCGTTTGGCCTTGCTCCTGCAATCTTCCCAGCAATTCCAGAACGCGTTGAAACTTGCATCTTGACCATTACCAGTCGAAGGAATGCCTTTACGGTGTTAGGACTGATCTTCATGCGGGTTGCGATCTCTTTGCTGGTGAGACCTTGTAGGAGAAACTCGACGGTTTCACGTTCTCGTTGAGTCAGATCAAACTGTTCGGAGATTTCTGTGAGCGCCGAATAACTGCTCGCTGCATCCCGCTCCAGCAGCACAGCGAAGGCGGGTTGAGCAGAATCGGTTCCGTTGCAGTTGACTTGAAAGCTCTTGCAGATGTAACGGCGTTTACCCGACCTGAACTCTTTGACGAAGGCCCGTCCGTCCCGATGCTTATGGTCGAGGAGGGTGGTGCGCACCCGATCCATAAGAAAGACTTTCGGTTGCTTGATCCGGTCCGCTCCGCTGGGGAAGCAGAGGATCTGTAGGGCTGGATCATTCGATGCAATCAGGTTCAATCCAGCATCCAGCAGCAAAAAGCCGTTGTCGCTCGGAGCCATTGGCACGGTGTTCTCCTGTGGTTCGAAGCGACTTGTCCCCGTCACCCCCGAACCCTCACGCGGAGTTCCCTGTAACGGACGCAACCGGCCGCGTACCGGTCGAAACTGCAATCAAGTAGACAGCTGGTGATTCAGTTCCGGCCTTGGGGGGAGTGGTGCTCGACAATCAGAGCGGTGCAAGGGCCCGTAAACTGCCCTACCAGTATCGTGCATAAGGCACGCCTTGTCAAGGCTTGTCAAGAAAGATGGGTCTGGTCATTTGGGTCACTCTATTTGGTCTACTGCGAAAGAATTAATCGCTCCACGCATACGAATTGGCTAGCCCAATCGTGCTATTGCTGCCAGGGAGATTTCCGTAGTCAACTGTCCTTACCCGAGCATTACTACTACCAGCCGGGTTTCGAGGGATGGGAACATGCCGGGAAAGCACCACGCGCGGTGCCCGAGTGACGGGTATCGGTTCTCCGCAGCCCGAATGCGCGCCAGGCCAGACCGGGTCTGCCGGAGCTCGGTGCCGAGCGACGAAGTCATCTAAAGACAGCGCATCGCAATGCGTACGCGATCCTGCCCCTGAAACCGGATCTGGCGTTAGACCGCAAGCCCGCAAGGTAGCGGGAGGTAGAGTATGTATGGAATTTTCAAGTTCTTCCGCAAGGGTGCCGTTGTTGCAGTGCTGCTCGTGATCTGTGTATGGTTGCCTTGTCAGGGGCAGAACGTTGCCGGCAGCGGGGTGTTACAGCCGCTGCCGGATGTGGTTGCCGGGGCCCCTGGAACGGTTGTCTCCACGCAACACGGGCTTGTGTGGGTGCGGGCGCCCTTGCCCGCCGAAGCCGAGCGCAGCTCGGCAGACTCTGGGCTGGCAGCGGCAGGAGCCCCTCCGCCCGTGGTCACGTACCAGGATGGCCAACTCACGATTGATGCGGAGAACTCAACTCTGGCCGAGGTGCTGGAATTGGTTGCGGAGAAGACTGGGGCTGTGATCGATATTCCGCCCGGAAGCGGCCTTGAGCGCATCGTTGAACACACCGGGCCGGGACCAGCCGAAGATGTGCTGGCGCGGCTGCTCAACGGTTCTCCCTTCGATTTCATCATTGTGGGTTCGTCGGAACACCCGCACGATCCGACGCAGGTCTTACTGTCCCTGCATCAAGCAGACACACCTGCAAGCCTCCCACATCAACTCTCAACTGATCAGACGAGCAGTGCTTCTGCCCAACCGAAGACACTCAGCTCCCCTTACCTTTGGAAACCTCCTTCAGCTTCTGCCCAACCGAAGACATCCAGCGCCTCTCCGCTTTGGACACCTCCAGTTGCTTCGTCTGCGCCGGTTTTGCCCCAGCCGCTAATTATGGGGGCTCCGACGGAGCCGATACCTCCAGATGTTCTCGAGCAAATGATGAAAGATTTTTCTCGACAGCTACGTGGGCAACCCCCACAATGACGACAATAGCCGCACGATGGCCGTGGCCACAAAGCCGCCACCTAATATATCCCAAAGCCTTCGGGCAACCGAGCGGGTCCTCCCGCAACGTTGCTCTGCCGTATGTGCCAGTTGGGGAACTATTCCATAAGCTTGGAGACTACTCCATAAGTAGTAGCTTCCAAACTTAGTGTTTTAGGCTAAGCCACGTGGGTACTTGTAAAGAACTCAGGAAAGGTTAAGAGTGTGCCGTAAGCACCCAGAGCTGCTCCCTCCCCCAGCCCAGGCGCTACAAAAACCAGGAGGATTAAAAAATGAAAAAGCTCGGATTGTTGCTGTTTCCGCTACTGGCAATTACCCTGATGTTGGGGGGGACTGCCTTCGCTCAAGGTGACCCAAGTGTCGGTGACCCAAGTGTCTATTTCGTCACCTACTTTTCCAATGCACATACCACTGGCGCTCCGGATGCAACGTTGCGTATCGTCAACGATGGCGACGTTAGCACAGGTACAGGCGAATGTATTGGCGCCGCGTGCGGAGGAAATCTTTGGGCGGACATCTACGTGTTCGATGACAGCCAGGAGCTGCAGGAGTGCTGCAGCTGCGAAGTTACGGCAGACGGTCTGCTCTCCGAATCCGTGAATCTAAACCTCACGTCTAACACCCTGACCGGCAGGGTGCCCACACGTGGCGTCATCAAGGTCATTTCGGACCCGAACGGTTGCGCGTACAATCCCGACCCGACACCCGGGCTGCGGGC
>Ga0208821_1001303_pt1 | contig 14513 bp, 11 predicted proteins | sample June2015DPH_20_5_FD_184720 | JGI IMG/M metagenome (GOLD analysis project Ga0208821, IMG submission 184720) | Peatland microbial communities from SPRUCE experiment site at the Marcell Experimental Forest, Minnesota, USA - June2015DPH_20_40... | ecosystem: Environmental > Terrestrial > Soil >... | reverse complement strand
CATGGGCAAAACCAATTCCGCGGTCGTACCGGGATAGGTGGTGGATTCAAGCGAAATCAACTGCCCGGGACGCAAGGCGGCGGCAATCTGCCGGGTAGTGGACGTAATATAACGCAGGTCCGGCTCCCGCTTGGGCGTGAGCGGAGTAGGCACGCAGATGATCAGGACATCGGGTTCCCCCAGGCGAGCCATATCTGAGGTAGCCTCGAATTGCCGGCCATTCCGGGATTTCAGCAGTTCCGCCAGGCGGGCCGACGGGATGTGCTTGATGTAGGACTCGCCCCGGTTTAGGGCCTCCACCTTTCGGTCATCCGTGTCGAACCCCAGGACCCGGAATCCTGCCTGGCCAAAGCGCAGCACCAGCGGCAGTCCCACGTACCCCAGGCCGATGATGCCCACCAATGCCTGCTTATTCTTGATCTTAGCCATCAAATCCATAAGTGGTGATGTCCTTTGCTCCCAAGGGATATATTAGCTCGTTTCTGTCCAGCTATGCCAGAGCGAAGGTTAACTGTTTAGAATAGCTAATGATATCGCTTGATGCCGGAGGCGGCTCCCAAAGTTCCTTAAAGGTACAGGTTCTTTTTCACTGATATTCTCCACTTCCAATCCTTAGCCGCAGCCGGCCCTGACGCTTTCCACAATTATTGAAACATCGTCAGTGCTTAAACTATGATGCACCGGCAATGCCAGGATATGCTCGGCCAGGTATTCAGCGTGCGGCAGCCTGATGGTACCATAAAGCTCTTGGAAAATAGGCTGTTGGTGCAATCCCCGGGGATAGTGCACGGCGGTGGCGATGCCCTTTTCCTGGAGGCGCTGAGCCAGGGTGTCCCGATCACAGCCAAAGGCCTGCGGGTCCACCAGGACGCAGTATTGATGCCAGGCATGTCGGGAATTAGGAGTGATCTGCTGCAAGTGTACTCCCGACACCTCTGCTAGTCCCTGGTTTAGAATATCCGCGTTGCGTCGCCGAATAACCAACATTTCATCCAGCCTTTTGAGCTGCTCCCGGCCGATGGCCGCTTCCACATCGGTCATCCGGTAATTCAGTCCCAGCATGGTGTGCAGGTATTTGCCGGTTTGCCCGTGGGTGCGCAGATAGCGCAACTTGGTGGCATATTCGTCATTGTCAGTGCAGGTCATGCCCCCTTCCCCCACAAACATATTCTTCGAGGGATAAAAGGAGTAGGCGACGAAATTCCCAAAGGAGCCGACATCTTTGCCGCGGTATTCCGCCCCGTGCGCCTGGGCTGCATCCCAGACGATGACCAGGTTGTGCTTCCTGGCAAAGGCCTGAACCGCATCGATATCACACGCATTGCCGAAAAGATGCACCGGCGAGATAGCCCGGGTCCGGGGCGACACCTTCCTGGCCGCATCTTCCAGGTCCAAAAGGAAGGTATGCGGGTCCACATCGCAAAGGATCGGTTTGCCGCCGCTCATAGTCACCATGCTGGCGGTGGCCATGAAGGTAAAGGATGGGGCCAGGACTTCATCTCCAGGCTGCAAAAAAGCCAGATAAGCCAGGTGCAAGGCCGCGGAACCATTGGCGCTGGTCACCGCAAATTTTGCCCCCACCCTGGCCGCGAACTCCTCTTCAAAGGCGTTGCACTCTTTCCCCTGGCGCAAGGCCCCGGAGCGCAAAACCCGCACCGCGGCTTCGATTTCCGCTTCCGTCAACCTAATTTCCGCCATGCCGATTTTTTTCATTATCCATTAGCCTTGGGCCCCGACCCGCCTGTGATAGTCCAGGTACCACTGCACAAACCGGAGAACCCCCACCTCGATGGAGGTGGTGGGTTGAAAACCGAGCTTCTCCCTGGCCCTGGCAATATCCGCATAGGTGGCGGGTACGTCTCCCGGTTGGATGGGCAGAAGGTCTTGCCTGGCCTTCACGCCCAATTCATGCTCCAGGATCTCAATGACCCTGGTCAGCTCCTCGCACCGATGGTTGCCCAGGTTGATGATCTCATAAGTCTCCAGACCAGTCGCCATTAAAGCCGCCAGGACACCCTCGACGATGTCGTCGATGTAGGTGAAGTCTCGGCGCATCCGGCCGTAATTAAAGACTTTAATTGGTTTGCCCGCAAGCATGGCTTCGGTAAACAGCCACATGGCCATGTCCGGCCGGCCCCAGGGGCCATACACCGTAAAGAACCGCAGGCCCACGGTGGGCAGTGCGAACAGGTGGGAATAAGCGTGTGCCATCAGTTCGTCGGCTTTCTTGGTGGCGGCATAAAGACTAATGGGCGTGTCAACCCGCTGGGTTTCGGAAAAGGGCATCTCAGTCAAGCCGGCGTAAACGCTGGAGCTGGAGGCGTAAACGAAGCTCTCCACCTGGGTTTGCCTGGCCAGTTCCATGAGGTTGAGAAATCCTTCCAGATTGGCCTTTTGGTAGGCAAAGGGATTGACCAGGGAGTAGCGCACCCCGGCCTGGGCGGCCAGATGGCAGACCTTCTGCGGGGAGTGGTTTTCGAACAGCGACTGTAAAAGAGAAAGATCGGTCAAATCCCCGTGGATCGAGACAAATTCGGGATATTTCCGAAGTTCCCGGTCTCGATCCCGCTTTAAGGCCGGGGAATAATAATCGTTGTAATTATCCAGGCCAACCACTTTGGCCTGCCGACTGAGCAAAGCCCGGGCCACGTGAAAGCCTATGAATCCGGCGCTGCCAGTGACCAGGAAACAATAATTTTTGACCTGAGGGTCCCAATTCATCCAATTAAATTATCAAATCCTCTTACAGAACTCAACCTTAATTGGTTGAGCCGGCTGATGGAAGAGGGTAAGATCTCCCTTCCTTAAGGCCAATTGGGATTTAACTTTTCGAGATTTATGAACTGGGAGGACAAAATAGTCCTGGGCACAGGCGTCTTGACTGCGGTGGCCAAGGCTGCTGCATAATCTCGGATAAATTCCCTTTAAAAAGAGTCTCCCCAGTTATGGAACCAGCTCGCTCTTGATGATCTTTTCAGGGATCCTGGTGACCATGGCATGGGACCGCTCAGGGCCGACCAGTCTTGTCAGTTCGCTCACCGCCTGGCTAAGCATTGGCGGACGGCCCCGGGTGTTATGGGCATCGGAGGCCAGCAAGTGGATGTAGCCCTTCTTCACCAATTGCCGGGAAAACCTTGCAATCCGGCGTCCGAAGCCGCCCGTCAGGCTGCCGGCCGTCAGTTGGGCCAGGCACCCAAGGTCTACCAGCCGCCCCAGTCTTTCGGGCCTCTCCTGAATGAGCGGCTGCCTCTCGGGGTGGGTGATGATAGGGGTTAGCCCCAGGGATTGCAGGCGGAAACAGATATCCTCCAGGGTGGGGGGAATGGAGAAATGGGGCAGCTCCAAAAGGAGATAGCGTTTGCCGTCATTGATGGTCAACACCCGGTCCTCTGCCAACAGGCGCAGGGTATCGGCGCTCAAGGGGACGTCGCAGCCGGGAAGGATTTCCAGGGGAATGCCCTCGGCCGCCAACCTACCCCTGAACCTATCCAGGTGCCCCAGGATGACGCTTTTCTCGTTGATTGCGTCCAGGTCCACGGACTTGTGCTTGAAAAGGTGCGGGGTGGCCACCATTACCCGGATGCCGTCCGCCACGGCCAGTCGGGCCATCTCCAGGGCCTCGTCCAGGTCCCCGGCGCCATCATCTATGCCCGGCAGGATATGGGAGTGGATATCGATCATGGTTAGGCAAACTCGGGAACCAGGGTTTGAAGTGCCAATACTGTGGTGTTGTCGGCTCTGGGGCGCCTTCGAGTACAGAGGAGGGCGCTTGAGAGGGCGCCTCCAGGACGGGAAATCCAGATGAAAACCTTCCAGGTTCTGGAGGAATGGGTTGCTCACAGAAAATTAACAGATAATTAATTTGAACTAATTTGAACTTCTGGTTATTACGTTATTTACTCTGTTTTGGCTCAGCCGACAACCGCAAAATATTGAATTGGGGATTTTTTTGGTGCCCGGGAGGGCGGGGGGCCGCGCCCTTGTTTATCCTGATCGAGGTCGAGTCACGGCGCCAGAAAAATTTGTGGGAGGTCCGAGTTTTGCTCACCCAGCGCAAGAGCCTGGCTTGAGAGAGATCGGCCGCTATGTTTTGGCGACCCCGGGGGCGATCACCTCAGCCAACAATGGGATCAGGTATGGGTCCCTTCCGTTGCTCCATGGAACCCTTAATATTCTGTGAAGCTTTGCGCTTCCGACTCCCTTCCCTTCATTTTCTCGCCCAGATACCAGCTCTGAAAATCATCAGAGGACGAATGCAATTTGGGGGTTTGCTTGTAACTAATTATTTTATCATAGTTTTTTATAGACAATATTTTTCCTAAATTGACTGTATATTTACAATGTGTTAATGATTAACCTCGCTGTGGAAAGCGAGGGAAAGGCAAGGCAACCAGATAAACCATCGAACTCAATATCTCCTTTTTTCGGTTTCAGCCTGAGTTTTCGGGGGACCCTCCGTTGAAGACTCTTCTGCAATGGATCGAACTTGAGGGGACTGAAGGACGGCGCCGCCTCTTTGAAGCCATCAAGGCCGAATATCCGAAGTTCACCCAGGCCAGTCTGACCCATTACATTCGGGGTCTTCGAATCCCCGAGTTTAAGATAGCCGAAATCATCTCCAAGGTCACCGGAATCCCCATATTCCTGCTGTCGTTCCGTTTTAACCACAAGTACAAGGCGCCAAATTGAAGATAGAAAACCATCATCTTTAAGCATTTAAAATGTAGCTGCAGGCTTTAGCCTGCGAAAATCCTTTTGAGTTAGGCTCTGCGACCAATATGTATTTAAGTTTTCCGGCTTGAAGGAGACATTTTAAATGTCATGGCGCCGGCTATCTGTCCTTGCCTTCTCGATAACCTTATTAATATTTGCAGGGGTGGCCAGTGGCCAAGGTCGCTATGAGCTCCCGGAGCAGGGCCCGCAACCCTTACAAAACGATCTGCCGGAGCAGGGCCCGCAACCCTTACAAAGCGATCTGGCGAACCCGGAGCAACCAGGTTTCGATGGTCTCAAATCAATTGATCAGTCTGGTTTCAAAGCCACAAACCAAAAGGCTCCGACGGCCGTAGGTATCCAAAAGAGTGCTAACGGCGCCAGTCCCAAGCCCTATTCTTTTGGACCTGCCTCCGGGCAGCATGGAGTGCAGCAAGCAGGGGGACCGCAGATGGGCGTCTCCAGAAGCGGCCTCCTTAATATGGGAAACAATCAGTCCTCCAGTCCTGGTTCGACCTCATTTTTGGACGGATATCTTCAAAGGTCTTTACACGATGATAGTTTAGCAAGGAAAAAACCGGGGGGTGAGGATAAGCCTAAAGACGATTTGCTGCTTCCAGGCAAGACTTCTTCTAAATTTTAATCGAAGGATTCACACCCATTCCAGGCCGAAAAGCCGGAGGATGGGATAATTTACCTCTTCACAACCGGATGGAAACTCTATGTGGACCTCAGTCGTAATAGGATTGATGGCATTGAGCTTGTTGAGCGGTTGCGCCGTTGGTACTGAAGGCACAGTATCCCCTAGCGGTAAGTACGTAGTACAGAGCGGGAAGTGGGTGTCTTACACCCAGGACTTGTCCCAGAGGCAAGCTCCCAACTCCAACCAGGACTTGCAGAACCAATTGATGGCCCAGGCCTCCCAGGCCGCACTGGTCAACTATAAAGATTACCAGGTGGGGCCGGAGGACCAGCTGGATATTATCGTGTACGGCCAGGACGCCCTTAACCGGTCGCTCAGGGTCAACGGCCAGGGCGAGATCATCATGCCGCTGGTGGGGGTAGTCAAGGTGGCGGGGCTGACCGCCCAAGAGATCGAAAGGCGTTTGATGGAATTATATGACGCCCACTTCCTGGTTAATCCGCAGATTACGGTGGCGGTCAAGGAATTTCGCCACCAGCGGGTAGCCGTCATCGGCGCGGTCAATAAACCGGGCTCTTACGAAATCATCGGCCCCCGCACCCTAATGGAGGTCTTAGCAATGGCCGGCGGTTTTTCGAACCTGGGTCAACCAACCGGTGGCGGGGGGGCCCAAGCAGGTGATGTGGTCGCTGTGACCCGCCACCAGAACGCTCCTGATCTGGCCACCAAGGCGATGAAGGGTGGCGCCGTTCAGCCTTTTGCCCCGAAAACCGAGACCGTGGTCATTGACCTACGCCGCCTGATGAGCGGACAGGAACCACACTTAAACCTCACGGTGCTCAACGGCGACATAGTCTATGTGCCCTTTGCCGGCACCGCCTTTGTCTTGGGGGCGGTAAAAAAGCCGGGGAATATCGTAGTTAAGGAGAACTTGACCGTGTCCAAGGCCGTAGCCCTGGCAGGAGATGTCGACCCCATGTTAGCGAACTATGATATTACCATCATGCGCTTTGATGATCAGGGCAAGCCCATCAGTATTCATACTAATCTGAAGGGGATTTTTGCCCGAACTCAACCGGATATTCCCATCAAAGACAATGACGTGGTGGTGGCTAATGTAAATATCGTAAAAAAGGCCTTATATTATTTCAAGAACATGCTGCCCGTAAGCGCCGGTATTTCACCAGCTTTCTAACTGCAAAAATAACAGCAGAGGGTATAATCTCATGTCAAGCCATGACCAGCACCCCTTAATAGTTCCGCCATCCGGAACCCCGTTGCCCGCCACCTCTCCGCTTCCGCCCCTGGATTACTACGATGTGGAGATGAAGGGACAAGGCCTGCGGGATTACATTTATATTCTGTTGAAACGTAAATGGTTGATTATCGGCGTCTTTCTTACGATATTCCTGGCCGTAGCACTTTATACTTTTCTTCGCACCCCCATCTTCCGCGCCACCGCCAAGTTGCAGATCACTGAAGATAACCCCGCTTCCCAGGTATCCCTGAACGATAAACTATCCAGGGTCACCGGCTACGATTCCCTGGAGAAGTTCCAGCAGACCCAATACGATATTCTCCTGAGCCAATCTTTGGCCCAGCGGGTGATCCAGGCCCTGAACCTGCCGGGGCATCCGGATTTCAAGGGAATTAGGAAGCATAACTCGGATAAAAGCGAGTCTGAAATAGAAAATTTAATGGTGAAGGCCTTCTTGAAAAAACTGGAGGTCACCCCGGTGCGCAATACCTATCTGGTGGAGGTGGCCTTTCAATCCCCCGACAAGACCATGGCGCAACGGGTGGTCAATGCCATCGCCGATCAGTATATGTACCTGTCCATTGACCGGCGCAACGAATCCTTTGCCCTGATCAGGAAGTGGTTGGATAAACAGATCTACGAAATGGCTAATAAGGTGCAGGAGGCCCAGAAGAAGCTCTATAAATTCGGGCAAAAGACCGATATCTACGCGCTGGAAGATAAAGACAACGTGGTGGTGCAGAAATTTATTGATCTGAGCAGCCTGCTCACCAAGGCCCAGGCCGAGAAAGTGGCCAAGGAGGCCCAATTCAAGCAGATTCGGGAAAAAGGCCCCAATGCCCCGCTCATCGTCAATCACCCTCTGATTGCCACGCTACGCCAGCAGTTGGTGTCCCAAGAGGCCAAGATTTCGGCCATGAAGAAGGTTTATCGCGGCGGGCATCCGGACCTGCAGGCCGAACAAGCCAACCTGGCCGAGCTCCAGGGCCGCCTCCAGGCCGAGGTCCAACGCCTGCAGGAAAGTGTCCAGGCGGATTATGAGGCGGCCAACCGCACGGAAAATCTCCTGAACAACAGCTTTACGGACCAAAAAGGGCAGATGGCCAATCTGCAGGATAACCTCATCAACTTTCAGATCCTGAAAAGGGACGCCCAGACCAATGAACAGCTCTACCAGGCCTTACTGGCCAGGGTCAAAGAGGCCAGCATCGCCGGCACCATGGTGCCTGCCAACGTAGCGGTCATTGACCCGGGGCAGCTTCCCGACAAGCCTTATAAGCCCAAAACCGGGCGCGACCTGGCCCTGGCCGCGATCCTGGGTCTGACCCTGGGCGTGGGCCTGGCCTTTTTGCTGGAAAATCTGGATGATTCCATCCAATCCATTGATGACCTGGAACGGACCTGCAATTTATCCTCGCTGGGGATGTTACCCTTGCTGGGCGGCAACGGCAAGATGCTCCCTGGCCATCGTGAAAAGCTTGAGGAGAAAGGTGTCCGGCGCTATCTCCCCCTGCTCCGGCGCCGTGGCCAGGCCTGCGCAGATGCCGAAAGTGGAGACTTAATAGTATTCAAAAACCCCAGATCCCCGGCGAGCGAAGCCATCCGTCAGGCTCATACCGCTATCATGCTTTCAGCATCCGGCCGGCCTCCGGCTGTCATCCTGGTTACCAGCGCCAATCCCAGTGAGGGGAAAACCATGGTCGCCTCCAATCTGGCCCTGACCTTCGCCCTCGGCGGACAGCAAACTCTCTTGATCGATTGCGACCTGCGGAAGCCCAGGATCCACAAAATCTTTCAGCTGGATCTCCAGCCCGGCCTCAGCAATTACCTCACCGGCAGCGCCACCCTGGAAGAGATCCTGCGCCCCGCCTCCATCCCCAACCTGTCAGTCTTGACCTCGGGGACTCACCCCCCCAGCCCCGGTATTCTTGTAAATTCCCAAGAGTTCAAGGATCTTCTCGAGCAACTCCGCCAGCGGTTTAACCACATTATCATCGATACGCCTCCCATCCTGGCGTTTTCCGATGGTCTGATCATTTCCGTTCTGACCGACGGGGTGTTACTGGTAACCAGGCATAATTGCACTAATAAGAGCCACGGCCGCCTGGCCCAGCAGCGCCTCCACCAGATCCATGCCCCCCTGCTGGGCGCCGTGCTGAACTGCGTCGACTCCCATGGCCAGGCCTATGGAGGCTATAATTATAAGTATTATTCCAAATACTATGAGGGAGATTCCCACAATAATAAAATGGAATCCTGAGCCGGTTCTATAATAGCAAATTGAACCCTTATTAATGGGAGCATTATGGGGTCCCTTGCTTATCCCCTCTCCCCCGATGGGGGAGAGGGTTAGGGTGAGGGGGAATACAATGCTATGATCTCTCGAATGATAGATATCCTGATTTCCTTGCTCGGTTTGCTGGGTTTAATTATTATGCTCCCTTTTGTGGCGTTGCTGATTAAGCTGGACTCCAGGGGACCGGTTTTCTATTTATGCGATCGGGTGGGTCTAAACGGCAAGATTTTTAGGATGTATAAATTTCGCACCATGCATGCAACCCAGGATTTTCAGGGACCCAGCGTTTCACCCCAGGGAGACCCCCGGGTCACCACTGTAGGCCGGGCGCTGCGCCGTTTGAAGTTGAACGAGTTTCCCCAGTTTCTCAATGTGCTCAAGGGAGAGATGACCCTGGTGGGGCCCCGGCCCGAGGCTCCTGACCTGGCCGCCGCTTACCCGCCGGAAGCCAGAAAGATTTTTTCGGTAAAACCCGGGCTGATCGGTCCCAACCAGATTTTGGGACGGAATGAAGAAGAGCTTTATCCCCCCTGGGTGGACCCGCAGAAATTCTACATCGACCAGATCTTGCCGCAGAAACTTCCCTTGGACCTGCAATTTATTGACGACCAATCCTTGCTCAAGAATTTTAAATATCTCCTCCAGGGCGCTCTGGTGACCATAACCGGGGCCATTGGCCGCCGCCATTTGTTGGAGAATCTGAGTCAGATTTTTCTGCTCCTGAGCGACGCCGCGTTATGCCTAATTTCCTTCATCCTGGCCCATTTTTTGAGATTTGACGGGATTAATGACCCGGTGGCTGCGGCGGCTTGTTACCGGCTCCTGCCCTGGACCGTGTTGGTCCGCCTGCCGATATTTATCTATTTCGGCTTCTATCATGTCTTGATCCGCCATCTGGCTCTCTATGATATCAAGCGAGTCTTCAAGGGGGTGGCGCTGGCCAGCATTGCCCTGGTAACTGTGGCTTTTCTAACCGGTTTGGCTGCGGGATATGCCCGGGGAGTTTTTTTAATGGATTGGTTTTGCCTCACCACCTCGCTCATAGGGTATCGTGCCCTGGTAAAGAAATTATACCTGCGGTACAAGGTCAAAGCCTCTGCCAACGACGAGAAAACCAGGGTGCTCATCTGGGGAGCGGGGGACTGTGGCGAGCTCTGTCTGGGTTTTCTCCAGAAAGAGCGTCAGCCGTCCTATGAGGTGGTGGGCTTTATAGATGATAATCCCAGAAAACGGGGTAAAAGGCTGGGGGGGGTGAAGGTCCTGGGGGATCGCCACCACCTTAATATCGTTTCTCAACTGTATAAGGTTCAGCAAGTGTTTATCGCGATTTCCGCCGCTCCCTTGCATGAATTGAAGAAGATTCTGGAAACCTGCCGCGATTCGGGTTTAAGGCCGCAACTGTTTTTGGCTAAGACGGAAGTGGAAGGAGAAGAAATCAACCTTCGGCGCCCCGTGGACTTAATCCCGGCCAATAGTTATTTTTCCCCGGGGGGAATGACGAAGCAGGGGTCTTAAAGGCCCCTCCTTCGGGCGATCTTGTTTAATAATGGGAGGAGGGATCCCTTATTTATCCCCTCTCCCCCGATGGGGGAGTTTAGTTCAAGGTTCAAAGTTCAAAGTTAAGGGCGAGCGCGCAAGGGTGAGGGGGAATTTAATCTCTTTTCCGCTCCCATTAATAACTGGAAAGGACAAACATGCGAGCCATAATCCTGGCCGGCGGCAAGGGCGTGCGGCTGGCCCCGGTGACCGAGGTCATTCCCAAACCGCTGGTGCCCATCGGCGGCAGGCCCATCATGGAGATCGTCATCCGCCAACTCCAGCGCCATGGCTTCCGTCATATCACCCTGGCCGTGGGCTACATGGCCGACCTGATCCGGGCTTATTTTGGGGACGGCGCCAAATTGGGGGTAAAAATCGATTACTCTTACGAATCGGAGCCCTTGGGAACCGCCGGCCCCCTGGCCCTGATTAACGGCCTGGACGATACCTTCCTGGTGATGAACGCCGACGTCCTGACCGACTTTAATTATCGGGACTTTTTAAATTCTCATAAAACCTATGGAGGCGTCGCCACCATAGGAGCGTATCAACGCCAGGTGACCATCGATTTGGGGGTGATTAAAGCGGATGGTGACCACCGGGTCCAAGCTTATATTGAAAAACCTACTGTCTCCCATTTGGTCAGCATGGGAGTTTACGTCTTCGAACCCTATATTTTATCTTACATCAGGGGCACCGGTTATCTCGATTTCCCTGATCTGGTCAACATGCTTCTAAGGGAGGGTCAGCAAGTAAGTTACCTGCCTCACCGTGGCTACTGGCTGGATATCGGCCGGCATGATGACTATGCCCAGGCCGCAGAGCAATTCGAGGACCTTAACCGGAAACTTGGATTATTGCCAGCTATTATGGATGGGTGATGCAAATTATGGAAACCGTCTTTCGTGATCAGGTGGTTATGGTGACCGGCGCCGCTGGTTCGGTAGGGCAGGAACTGGTCCGTCAATTGATCCCTCTGGGCCCGGCGGAAATTCGGCTGATGGATAATAATGAGAGTGAACTCTTTCTCCTGAGCGAACGGTTCCGCTCTCAGAATAACGTTACCGTTTTTTTGGGGGATGTGCGGGATCATCAAAAGGTTGCCGCGGTGGCCCACGGCTCGGACATCATCTTACATTGCGCTGCTTTTAAACACGTCTTTTTTTCGGAATACAATCCCTTCGAAGCGGTGCAGACCAACATTCTGGGGGTTAAGAGTGTAATCGAGGCCGCCATCGGGAATGGCACCGAACTGGTTATCTTCACCAGCAGTGACAAGGCCGTTAACCCCACCAGCGTCATGGGGACCTCAAAATTGATGGGTGAACGGCTGATCACTGCGGCCAATGCGGTGAGACATAATCCCGGGCAACGTTTCTCCAGTGTGCGCTTTGGCAATGTCGTCGGGTCCCGGGGCTCAGTCTTTCAAATCTTTGCGGAGCAGATTAAACAAGGCGGGCCGGTGACCGTCACCGATCCCGGCATGACCCGGTTCATCATGCCGTTGGCACGGGCGGCCCAATTGGTTCTCCAAGGCGCGAGGCTGGCCCGGGGTGGCGAGGTGATGGTGACCAAGATGCAGGTTATCTCCATCATGGACCTGGCCGAGGTGATGATAGAGTTGCTGGCTCCTTATTACGGTCACGATCCGAACTCGGTAAATATCAAGCTCATCGGCGCCAAACCGGGCGAAAAAATGTATGAAGAACTGATAAGTTTCGAAGAACTGGGGCGTTGTTTGGAACTGGAAGAGATGTTTGTAGTATTGCCGGCCTTCCGCTCCATTTACCATGATATTGATTACACCTTTGCCGGCGCCGCCGGACAGCCCCTGGCCCACCCGTATAATTCCTCCCAAGAGCTGGCCATGAGCAAAGATGAGATAAAGGCCTTCCTCTGCAACCATCGACTCTTGCCGGAAGATCTTACACCTTCCGTTGCTGATAGGAGAATGGCGATATGCGTGTCCTGATACTGGGGGGCGACGGTTACCTGGGTTGGCCAACCGCTATGTATCTCTCCCGTCGGGGCCACGATGTGGCCCTGGTGGACAATTACTTTCGGCGCCAGGCTTGTATCAAACTTGACCGCGAACCTTTAATCCAGGTTCCCAATTTAAACCGAAGGGCCGCCTTCTGGGAGGCTAGCAGCGGGCATCGGGTGACGGTGGATATCGGCGATGTCTGCGATTATCCTTATTCTTATCAAGGTCTTCCGGCAATTCGAACCGGAAGCGGTCATCCATTACGCCGAGCAACCTGCCGCGCCTTATTACATGATGGGACATCAACAGGCGATCTTCACCCTCACCAACAATCTGGTGTCCACGGCCAACCTCATTCATGCGGTGAAAGAGTGCAACCCCGATTGTCACATTATCAAGCTGGGAACCATGAGGGTTTATGGGACTCCCAATATTGACATCGAGGAAGATTACCTGGAAGTGGCGCATAAGGGGCGGAAGCATAAGTTCCTTTATCCCGAAACTCCTGGTTCCCTCTATCACCTTACCAAGGCCCAGAACGGCGATATGCTGTATTTCTATTGCCGGATCTGGTCCATCCGGGTGACCGATCTGAACCAGGGGCCGGTTTACGGGGTGGAGACCGAGGAATCCAGCCAGGATGACCGCCTTTTTCCCATTTTTAATTATGATGATATCTTCGGGACGGTGCTCAACCGCTTTCTGGTGCAGGCGGTGGGGGGATTTCCTTTGAAGGTTTACGGGAAGGGCGGCCAAACCCGGGGTTACCTGAACCTCAAGGATACCCTGGCGTGCATGGAGCTGTCCCTGCTTAATCCTGCCGCCGCGGGGGAGTACCGGGTCTTCAACCAGTTTGTGGAAACCTTTTCGGTGAACGATCTGGCCCAGAAGGTCCAGGAAGCCGGGCGGGACCTGGGGCTCAAAGTGGAGATTCAGCATATAGCTAACCCGCGATCGGAGGCAGAAGAGCATTACTATAACCCTGCTCATACCGGTCTGTTATCCCTAGGGTTGCAACCGCACTATCTGGATACCGCCGTTCTTCGGGATATGCTGGGACTTGTGCAAAAGTACTCTGAGAATATTGATCCCGGGCTGATCGTGCCGCAAGTCCGGTGGTACCCGACCCGTGTCTGCCAGGCCGCACGCCATTCCAGCGGGACCAATCAAGGAAGGCAAAAACATTTGCGTTGGGATAAGACCAGTTGCCAACGGTTCGAAGCCAACCAGACCAGGCTGAAGATGGGGGTTTTGGCCTACAACCTGCTACATATGATCCGGCAGTTCTATGTCTGGGGGGAAGAAGTTAAGCGGTCCATGGACTGGCTGATCAAGCGCTTGATCAAAGTGGGGGCCAGAGTCTCTTATCACGCCCGAAGGTGGTACGTACATGTGGCCTCCGCCTTCCCTCTGGCACACCACTACCGAGCGGTGCTGGACTGGAGTTCATCATAGGTGGCCTACTCGGGAAGAATTTGCTCAAAAGGGGGTGGTATGCCAAAAATCTAGGAAAAATTTGTTTTTTTCAGGCAGAGTCATGCTATCATGCGGCTGATGAGAGGATTCGGCTTCAAGGACAGAAACCTTCCGGGATTTTCCCCGGGCAAAGAGGTCGCCAAAACCATTTTTTGACTGTGATGGCCAAGGCGGCCGCATAATCTCTTTTGGTATGTTCAAAATGTGCAAAAAAGATATATTTTGAGGGAAACTTGTGCTACCTTTCCTTCAGCAAGCGATTGGGCTACAAAAAGAGGAAATTCTCCGGGATCAAACCCCGGAGGGAAGGTTCAAAAACCCATTTTCAACCGTGGATGCCAAGGCTGGGGCATAATCTCAGATGAAGTAACATTAAAAGAATCATAATTAAATCCAAGCGAAAGAAGCTCAGGGGGGGTATCATGTCCGCTCAGGAGACGCCGTTTCCCTTGTCTTCGGGAGATTGTCTCCCCGAGGTGGAATTGGCTTACCAGGTCTTGGCCGTGAGGTGGATCCGGTTTTCTTGGACACGGGATTGGGGGATAATACGTGACCAAGGAGAACCGGGAGATGGCAAAAGAGCGGGATAATGACCAGGTGATGG
>Ga0208821_1001301_pt1 | contig 14520 bp, 11 predicted proteins | sample June2015DPH_20_5_FD_184720 | JGI IMG/M metagenome (GOLD analysis project Ga0208821, IMG submission 184720) | Peatland microbial communities from SPRUCE experiment site at the Marcell Experimental Forest, Minnesota, USA - June2015DPH_20_40... | ecosystem: Environmental > Terrestrial > Soil >... | reverse complement strand
CCTGTTCGGCCAGGGTTTCTTTACCCATCCGCAGGTAAAGGCGACCAAGATGTTCATGGATGGTCGGATCGTCGGACATTAACCGCGCGGCCTTTTCCAGAGGCGGCTCGGCGAGGTCGCAGCGATTCATCTTATAGTATGCCCAGCCCAGGCTATCCAGATAAGCTCCGTTGTTCGGTTCCAGTTCCAAAGCCTTCTGGATGTACTTAACCGACTCCTCCAAGCGCACTCCCCGGTCCGCGAGCATGTAGCCGAGATAATTCGCCGCCGAAGCATTTGACGGATCGATCGCAAGGACTTTCTTAAATTGCTCTTCGGCCAGGTCGTATTTCTTCTGACGTTCATAAATGGAACCGAGTATGAAGCGTGAGTACCCTTCCTCCTCGGGCTTTGAGCTGTACCCAAGCGCCTTGTTGACGGCCTGTTCCGCCTCGGCGAACTGCTTTGCCTGAATGTACACATTCGCGACGGAGAGGTAAAGTTCACGGTCAGCAGGCGTATTATTCATGAGCGCCTGAAGCTGGTTTACGGCTTCGCCAACCTGCCCCATCTCGCCCACCACGTAGGCGCGGAGAATGCGAAGCGACCGCTCCTCCGGAAATTTCTGCACCGCCGAATTCACTTCATCCAGGGCCTTCGGCAGTTGGTGAGTCAGGCGCATCGTGTCCACGATAAGCTGTTCACCACGTGCCGCCTGTGCATTCCCGAGCGCCACAATCTGCTGGAACGCCTGCAAGGCGGGCTGGTATTTCCCCTGCGCGCGGTAAATCAAACCCAGCCGCTCGAGGAAGATGGCGCGATTGTTCGCCTCGCCAGGAGTGTATTGATCCCCTGCCTGCTCCGAACTCTTGACGAGTCCCTGCAAAAGCCCGATGGCTTTGTCCTGGTTTCCGGCCGCATCCTCGAGCAACACCAGCTCGTACTGGATTCTCATGTCGTCCTGGATTTTCGTGTCACCCGGCTGCGGCAACGTCCTGGCGCGCTCGAGCTCCTTTCGGGCCTGGTCGAACCGCCCTTCCTGTCGATCGAGTTGTGCCAGCCGGAGATACGTTGCCCCGTCATCAGGATCAGCTTTCAAAATCTTCTCAAACTGTGCCCGCGCGGCGGAAGCGTTTCCCATGTCCATCAAGGCGTCCGCGTAAGCCCGGCGAAGTTCCTGATTCTCAGGGTCTTTCGCCAGAGCCTTTTCGTAGGTGGCCACGGTAGATTCGAAGTCGTGCATCTGGCTGTAGGCGTAGCCCAGCATTCCGAGCAGCGACGGATCCAGATCAGTCTCGGGGATCTTCTTGAGCAGTTCCACCGCCCCCGCGTAATCGCCTTGCTCGAAGTAAAGCTGCGCCAGACTGGTCAGGCCGTCTCTCGAATCAGGGTCCACATTCAGGACCTTCTTAAAGGCCTCCTCGGCCTTCTGACCCTGGTTGTCCATTTTGTATAGGCGTCCGAGAACCTGCCACGAATCCGTATCTGAGGGTTGCAGTCGGGTAAGGGCCTCCATGTGTTCGATGGCTTTGTGGAGGTTTTCCTTGTTGGTCTTTTCGGTCTGGCTCTCACCTAGCATATGCCAGTAAACCCGGGCCAGTAGCCGGTGGGCATCGGGGTAGTTGGGGTCGGACTTCAAAACGTCTTCCGCTTCATGAATCGCCTCACCGACGCGGGAAACCCGCCAGTAGAGCTCGGCCAGCTCAACCCGCAAGAATAATGATTCGGGGTCAGCCGTGATGGCCTGTTTGTACTCGGAAACAGCCTTGTCAATATAGTCGGTGCGGTTGTACACACCAGCCAGTTCCTTGTACCGCCTCGCCAGCATGAAGTGGTAATAAGCTTGGGCGTGGTCCCCGACTGCCGGCCCCGCCTCTTGAGACGGTTTGGCGCCGCCCGATGGGCCGGAATCCTGGGCCGCAAAAAGAGCCATGGCCCCCGCCAAGAAAACGCCGACTCCAACCCCAAGTCTCTTGCTAAGTTTACGCATAGTCCCTTTCTGCCCCGCTTAGTCTCTCAAAATTAGATGCAAAATTATCGCATAGGGGTTCCAAAGTGTCAAAGATAGGGATTGTGCCCGTACTCCGAGCACCTAACGAACGCTTGACAGCCAGCCAGGGCGGTGCTAATTTCTTTGTTCGTAATCGTTCTTTGAGAAATTTGGTTCCCGTGGTGCCCCGGCTGATCCGGGGAAAAAGGGAAGGCCGTGAAAATCGGCTGCGGTCCCGCCACTGTGATCGGCGAGCCAGATCCTCGCAGTCCGTCAACCGACGGACAGCCACTTTTCTGCCACGGCGGAAAGGGAAGGCCGAGGAGGAGGCGATGACCCGAGAGCCAGGAAACCTGCCTGGGAACTACGACTCAGCCTAACTCTTCGACGGAAAGAGTCCTGAGGAAGACTCGAGAGCCTTCCGATTCCGGAACGAGGGATTGGGAGGCTTTTTTTTACCTCCTCTCCGGACTTCTTCCGTTCTTACCCCTGCCGCCAGAGCGGGAGATAAGGAGAATGACCATGGGAGACAAAGGATTCAGGATTCAGGATTCAGGATTCAGGACTCAGGACTCAGGAGTTCGGAGTCAGAAATCGGAAGCAGGCCTTGCGATAATCCCTCCACGCTCAGCAAGACCTGCCCGGTTGAATTACGCGCTCGCCATGCTTCTGGGACTTCTTTCAATTTCCTTGGTCAGCGGAGCGGCATACGGTTCCACGATTAAAGGAACAGTCTATGACCCCAACGGCCTCGCGGTACCCAATGTGCGCGTCAGCCTCCTCCGATCGCTTACCGCCTTAGATGAGCGCCAAACGAATGCAAAAGGGGAATACCAGTTCGAAGGACTTACCAGGGGAACTTATCGGCTGGTGGCCGATGCCCCCGGGTTTTCGGCCTCGACAGCGGACGTGGAGATTGGCGAAGATCAGACTCGAAGCATAGATTTGCATCTGGCGCTAAGCGCCGTCCAGCAGCAAGTGGTGGTTTCGGCGTCTCTTGAAGGCGCGCTAGCGCCCCAACTTGGCTCTTCGGTGTCCACCGTTTCCGAGCAAGAAATCGATGACCGTGGGGCGCAAAGCGTCACTGATGTGCTGCACGGAGTTCCCGGGGTTACTTTGGACGACGCCGGTCGGCGCGGGGGCGACACCGGTGTCTTCATTCGCGGAGGGGACTCCGACTACAACTTGGTGATGGTTGATGGCATTCAATTGAATGAATTTGGCGGCTACTTTGACTTTGCGCCCTTGCCGGCAGACGGCGTGGACCACGTGGAGGTCACGCGTGGTCCGGAAAGCGCATTGTTCGGTTCGAATGCCGTTACCGGGGTTGTTAACATTGTGACCAGACGGGGTGAAGGTCCGCCCCATTTCGACTTCCAGGCGGAAGGTGGAAATTTCACCACCCGCCGCTTCGTGACGGGTGGGAGCGGATTGACCCACGGCCTGAGCTGGGCTTATGACCTATCGAGGCTCGATTCCGGCGGAACCGTCCAGAATGACAACTACCGAAACCAGAGCGCCATCCTGAGCCTCGGCTACCGGCGCAGCGAGCGGAGACAGGTTGACTTCCACTTCTTTGGCAACGCCAACGATGCGGGCGCGCCCGGCCCTTACGGGTCGGACCCTGACGATCTTTATAACGCTCCAATCTATCCCGGGGGTCCGACAAACTACCAATTGGGTCTGCTAACTCGCGACAAGCAAAACATGTTCGGATACGCGGGAAGCTACTCCGAGCAAATCACCTCCCGCTTCCGACAGGTCGTGAACGGCACGGTGGCGACGAACGACTACTACTTCCTTTCCCCGCCCGCCTCCGGCGGCAACTCGTTCGAAAATAACCTTCGCGGCGTTTTGAATACGCGAAGTGAAGTGGCCATCTCCAACAAAGATTTTCTCGTGGCGGGCTTTGAATACAACCGCGAGCAGTTCAAGGACACTTATGTGGCCGACGCGAACAACAACTCATTCCTGCTGCCTCGCAGCAGCCTGGCGTATTTTGTGGAAGACCGCTGGAGCCCCTCGGCCCGGCTGTTCGTGATGGCGGGTCTGCGACTTGACGACTTGAGCACGCACTCCCTCCAATCCGGCGATTACGGAGCGCGCCCTTTCATTCCCGCCAGCTCCATCACCAAACTGAATCCGCGAGCGTCTGTGGCGTACATGGCTCGCGAATCTGATTCCGCATCGTGGCTCGGCACGACGCGACTGCACGGGAGCTTCGGGACGGGCATTCGCGCCCCGAACGGCTTTGAACTGGCCTTCACTGACAATCCTCATCTGAAGCCGGAGAAGAGCGTCAGCTTCGACAGCGGCCTTGAGCAGAGGTTCTTCGACAATAAGGCGCTCCTGGACCTTACCTACTTCTATAATAAATTCGAAGACCAGATTGTGACACTTGGCGGGTCACTCACCAATCTCAGCACTTTCATCTCGGATAACCTCGGCAACTCGCGCGCGCAGGGGTTGGAGGCTTCGTTCCGCCTGCGCCCGACTCGCTCATTGCAGGTGTCGGGAGAATATACGCTGCTGGGCACTGCTATACTGTCCCTTGACGGTTCGACGCTGGTTCAGGCGCCGTTTCACGTGGGACAAGAGCTGTACCGCCGGCCTAAGAATTCCGGCGGCTTCAACATAACTTGGCAGCGCGGACGCCTGACGTTGAACAGCAACGCCTATCTGAGGGGGCAGACGCTCGACCTGGAACCCAACGACGGGGTGTATGCGTGCTCGTTTGGCCTCCCGTGCTTATTTCCCGACAAGGGTTATGCCGTTCTAAATGGTGGCTTCTCTTACCGGTTGACCCACGGGCTTGAAATCTATGGCCACCTGAATAACCTCTTGGACCGGAAGTATGAGGAAGTGCTGGGTTACCCGGCCCTACCTTTGAATTTCCTTGCCGGCGTGAAGTTCACTTTCCCCGCGGAATGACATATGAGGGGAAAACCTCAAACCGCTCGTGCTCTGATGGTGTTGGGAACGGCGTCCCATTCCGGCAAGTCGATCATTACGGCTGCGCTGTGCCGAATCTTGGCCGACGACGGCTGGCGGGTGGCGCCGTTCAAGGCCCAAAACATGTCGCTCAACTCGGCCGCCACGCCCGATGGGCGCGAGATCGGCCGCGCGCAGGCTTTGCAGGCCGAGGCTTGCCGGATACCTGCCTGTGCCGAAATGAATCCGGTGCTCATCAAACCCTCGTCGGACACAGGCTCGCAAATCGTCTTGCTGGGGCGGGTCTGGGGCCAGGTGACGGCAGCGGATTATCACACGCGCCGAGTAGAGGATCTCTTTCCGGTGGTTCTAGAAAGCTATGAGAAATTGGCGTCTGATTACGAGGTGATAGTTCTTGAAGGAGCTGGCTCTCCGGCCGAGATCAACCTGAGAGAACACGATATCGTGAACATGCGCATGGCGCGCGCGGCGAACGCCGCCTGCCTGCTGGTGGGAGACATCGACCGAGGCGGCGTTTTCGCATCCCTGCTGGGCACCCTCGAACTGCTGGAACCTTCCGAACGGGCCTTGATCCGCGGATACGCCATCAACAAGTTCCGCGGGGATATTTCACTGCTGCGGCCAGGGTTGACGATGATGGAGCCCCGGCTGGGAATCCCGTGCGCAGGAGTGGTTCCTTACCTGCACGACCTGGGGCTGGACGAGGAGGACGGCGTTGCCCTCGAAGACCGGCGCAGCGCTTGGCGGGTGTGGAAGGACCATGCTGCCGGCGCCTCCCGGGAAAGACCGTTGCGCATCGGAGTGATTGCGTTGCCGCACATGTCCAACTTCACGGACTTCGATGCCCTCGCGGCGGAACCCTCGGTGGCGCTGGCATTCCTCGACCGTCCGGAGGAACTGTCCAGCGCTGACCTCGTGATTCTCCCTGGCACCAAGCAGACCCTCAACGACTTGAAATGGTTACATCAGCGTGGTCTGGTTCCGCTCCTCCTCGACCACCACGTGCGCGGCGGCTGCGTCGCCGGAATCTGTGGTGGCTTCCAGATGCTGGGCATTCAAATCGAGGACCCGCAGGGCATCGAGAACGGCGGCCTGCCGTGCGCTCGCGAAGGGCTCGGCTTGCTTCGCGTGCGGACAGTGCTCCAGTCCGAGAAGATTACCCGCCCGGCAACCGGCCGCATCTGGAGGTCGGTGATCTTCGGCCAGCCTTCGAAGGAGTGCGCCTTTCGCGGGTACGAGATCCATGTTGGCGAGACGGTGTACGCAGAGGAAGCGACACCCTTTGCCGAGGTTACTCGCGCGGGCTCGAGCGCCCTTGTGACAGACGGAGCCGTCAGCGCGGACCGGCGCGTGTTCGGGACGTACGTCCACGGAATCTTCGACGATGACAACTTCCGGCACGCCTTCCTCGATGCGGCACGCGCGGCGTCCGGCCTTGCGCCTTTTGCCGCCAGAGCTTTCGTTGCGGCGGAACGGGAATCGCGCTTGGACCGCTTGGCCGCCCATGTGCGCCGTTCACTCGACATGGAGATGATTAGGAGTTGGATCGGTATTGGCCGAAAAGGAGATTGATTCGCTGGCGCGAATCCGGTTAATTGGAACTGCAATGATGCCAGAGAATATTCTCCTGTCGTGGAGTGGTGGGAAAGACAGTGCCAGAGCGCTCTACGAAATTCAACAGAGGGGGGAGTATTCAGTTGCCGCCCTGCTGAGTACCGTCACGGAAGGCTACGACAGGGTCAGTTAGAGGATGTCGCCGCTCTTGCGGTGGGTGCGTAAGCATTCGAGTTGGTCAATGGCAACCGCAACCACGCAGGCCCCACCGGCGATGGAGATGCTTCCCTCGACGAGATGCCGCATGATGTCTTCATGGCCAGGCGCGTGAATTAACGCCGCTTCCGCTATGCCGTGACCGGTCACTACAAGTCCCGTCAAAGCGCACAACACCAGAATTACCACCCGCAAAACCGTCTTCATCACAGTCGCACCTGGCCTTTCAATCGATGGGGCCAAATACTCTACCTGTCTGCTTCATACACCTAATAAAGGTCCAGGTCAACTGCCATCCCAACCCCGCAGCGCAGAAGCCTTATTTGCTTGATGAGTCGAGGAAACTCCGGGGCGGGTCCGAGGGTGCCCACGATGTTGGTACACCGCAGGTCTGGCGCGCGGCCGGCGGCCAAGCGATTCACTGCCATGATCTGAAGGGGTACAGCGACACCCCGAGAAGGAAGGCTCGGCCCAGGGGAGCCGCGGGGCGGATTGGATTAAAGGTTAAGAAGATAATCGGCTGCGGTCAAGTTCCCAAACCTCACTGTGTTCACGCGCTGGCCAACCACATTAGCGAAGTATTGAAGAACTGAAGTCAGTCTCAGGATTGCCTTTCTCTCGCCGACCTTTAGTAAACGTCGCACTGCCAGCGAAAGGAACTGCCAGCGGAAATACAGGATCAAGAGCCGTTCTTCGTTTGAGTAGCGTTGGTTCAGATTCGCGGCATTCTTAAGGAGGTACGTCAGGGCGAGGAAGTCGCATTTGAGCATCATGCGCAGCCGGGGATAATCGACCGGCGCGCCGAATTCCTCCAGCGACTTTCGCAAGGACGGAAACTCCAAGCGGTTCGCGTTCACGATGGATTGAAAGTATTCCCGGTCAAACTGCCGTCGCAGAATCTTTTGGCAGGAGACTTGGAAGTAGAAGAAGAACATCGCCGTCGAGAGTATCAGGATAAGCGCAGCAAGAATCATTGCCTTCCACCTAATTTAGACATTCAAATTTGCAGTGACCTCGGCCAGGACGGTCGCCTTACTCCGGGTAACAACTGCCCTGCCTCGAACGGGTACGATCGCGTAAGCCCACACCAGAAGCATTCCAAGAGTGCACAGTGGGATCGTAAACTCAAACAACGACTCGGCAAAGCCCTGGCGGGTCATGAGATGAACCAAGGCGAGAGTCGCAGCCGGACCAGCGAACTGGATGCCCACTCCACAAACCAGCAGTCCCAGTTGATCGTCAGCAGAATCGATTTGTTGTAGCAGGAGGTACAGCAGAGTGTTCAGCACCAAACAGGTAAAGTACAGGTTCTGATTGAACTCGACAACAAAGTCCGTGAAGAGGTTGCCGTACTGGTGGGAGAAGAGAAGCCCCGAAATGCCCACGACCAGTAAGCAAATGAACGTGAGCCACAACCGAAGGTAGCGCCACATCTTCTCCTGGTGCAAGCACGCGCGTCGGAAAAAGAGGCACACCAGAATGAAGAGGCTGATGACCACCAGGAAGTCGGTTCTCCAGTAGACGTCAGAGTATTGGCGCGACTTCAAGCCGTATGCGTGCAAGACGCACGCCCTCGCGACCTCGGCGGCCAGTAGCGAGCTGAGATAAAAAGCGAGAGGCACCTGCCTCTTTCGTTGCCTGCTCGCAATCAAGCAAAGAATCAGACTAGCTTCAATCAGGTAGCCTGCGTACTGTAATCCGTAGCTGACTAGGTTCCCATCCATGAGCTATCCGAGGGGCCGCTACGACGCTACTTTCCTCCGGATCGCTCACGCGATTCGAAGGAACTTACTTTGGCGGCGGCGGCGGGGGCGGAACTGGGGAAGTGCCAATGGCAACCAGCGCCGAGTTCTGTCCTGCGAAGGTCGAATTTCCACCCAACATCCGGCGGATGGAGACGCATGTCAAAACCACCAGCAATGCAAGAAGGAACGTCAAAACCAGGTTTTTCATCAGGGCTCTCCTCAAGGAAATATGTCTACCGGCTCGTAGCGAGCCGGCTTAGTGGAGAGCCTATGATTTTATTTCACAAAAGTCAATACATTTCTGTGCAAGCTGGAGCGCCAGACATTGTGTCACTCCATCCTATTTTTCACACCGTTGTTTGAATCCGCTAATTTCCTCCTCTCACATCTTTCGATACGTTTATAACCTAAATGAACGCACGCTGCAACAGTACAAAGGTACTGGGTTGCAAACCCTCTTGACCCCTGGCATGCAACACCAAGTGTAGCAAATTCTTCTTGCCCTTTCCACCCACTTGAGTCCTGGCGAAACTCCCAGCGTGCCGCAGTTCCTGGGGTTCCGCGCTTTTCGAGGAGCCAGCCTCTCACTCCGGTTGACCGAGAGGGCAGTGAGTGGCATCATAGGATTGGATGGTCCCTGCGGACCGGGGGTGATGCGCAATGAGAAGCCGTTGTTCACGACAAGCGATTCTGGTGTTGGCTGGCCTGTTGCTTTTCGCCAGTTCTGCCTCGGACTGGTACGCCCAATCCAATGGCGAGCAGCAGCCATCGACGGGGCCTAACCCTGAGGTTGGCCCGACCGTCCTGGCTCCCAAGAAAACGCAGCCTGCGCCGCCGGAAACTGAAAAGAAGCCGGAGCGCATTAATCCCAATGAGATTTTCACCCTGTCAACTACAACGAGTCTCGTCAACGTGGATGTGATGGTCCTCGATAAAGACGGTAATCCCCTTCCTAATCTGAACCGCAAGAATTTCAAAATTTACGACGACGGCGTTCCGCAGACCCTTTCCAACTTCGGCACTGCTGAAGCTCCCATGACCACTTGCATGCTGATTGAATTCAGCAATAAATATTGGGCCTTTCTTTATCTGGCCCTGAGATACGCTTACAACTTTGTCCACTTCATTCAGCCCAAGGACTGGACGGCGGTGGTGTCATTCGATATGAAGCCGCAGATCCTGACGGACTTCACACAGGACCGCAGCCAAGTCATCGGGGCCTTGGATACGTTGCGAATCCCCGGATTCAGGGAGACTAACCTGTACGATGCGCTTTCCTTCACGCTGGACCGCATGAAAGACATTAAGGGGAGAAAGAACGTCCTCGTCATTTGTACCGGCTTCGATACGTTTAGCAAGCTGACGTACGATCAGATATTGAAGATTGTGAGATCCTCTGACACCGTGATTTATCCCGTGAGTATCCTGGAGTTTATGACGGTGCGTTCTCCCCGTGGAGAGAACATCGACGCCTTGCAGGCACGTAACGCGCTCGACACGATCGCCAAGTATTCAGGTGGCCAGGCCTACTTTCCCCGCTTCGAAGGCGAACTGCCGTCAATTTTCGAGCAGATCTCCGGGCAACTTCGCCTGCAATATGGCTTGGGTTTCGTTCCCACCAACCCTGCGAAGGACGGGAAGTTCCACAAATTGAAGATTGACCTGGTGGATGAGCAAGGCAACTCCTTGCGGCTCGTCAACCCGAAGGGGAAAGTCGTCAAGTACCGCGTCGTCGCCCGCGAAGGCTATTACGCTCCGAAGTCTTAGGAACATTCTGAATAGTGAATAGTAAATTATGAATTGAAGAAGCGCAGCGGTCGGAGGCCCTGGGCGCGGCGTGCAAAGCGAATTCTGCCTGCGCAATTCACAATTTACTATTCACCATTCATAATTCCGCTTAGTGCCGAAAGTGCCGTACGCTGGTGAACATCATGGCCAGTCCCAATCGATTCGCTGCCTCAATCACTTCCTTATCCCGAACCGACCCCCCCGGCTGCACAAAGGCCGAAGCGCCAGCCTGCGCCGCCTCTTCCACCCCATCCGGGAAGGGGAAGAAAGCGTCCGAGGCAACCACGGTTCCTTCCAGGGAGTGTTTCAGCTCGCGCGCCTTGGTGGCACCCAGCCTTACGGAGTCCACGCGGCTCATCTGGCCGGCGCCGACGCCCACCAGCACGCCCTCACGCGCATAAACGATGGCATTCGATTTCACATGCTTCGCCACCCGCCAAGCGAAGACCAGACCTCGCATTTCGCTTTCGGTAGGTTGACGCTCCGTAACGCATTTCCAGTCCTGGGGGCAGGCGCCTAAGGTGTCTGGCGATTGGACCAGCAATCCTCCCCCGATGGCTTTGAGCTGCAATCCCTCCTCTTCACCTGCGGCCATCAACATGTGCAACAAGCGGAGGTTCTTCTTTTCCGCCAGGCGTTCCAAGGCGGCGGGCTCGTATCCCGGGGCCACCATGGCTTCGACAAACAACTTGGATATTGCCTCTGCGGTTTCTGCATCCATCGGGCGATTAAAAGCGATGACGGACCCATAAGCAGAGACCGGGTCCACGTCCAGCGCGCGCCGGTAGCTCTCCGCAAGGGTTGCTGCGGAGCCGACGCCGCAGGGATTCGTATGCTTGATGATGACCGTAGTCGGCTCGTCAAACTCCTGCACCAGCCGCCAGGCCGCCTCCAGGTCCACGAGGTTATTGAAAGAAAGCTCCTTCCCCTGCAGTTGGCGCGCTGAGGCCAGGCCGCGTCCTCCTGCCGCAGGGTCCACATAAAGCGCCGCCCGCTGGTGAGGGTTCTCGCCGTAGCGCAAATCCAACGTCTTGCGATAGTTCAAGTGGAGGCGCTCCGGCAGGGCGGCGCCATCCGCCCAGCGCTGCAGAGTGGTGGAAATGGCCCCGTCGTAAGCTGCCGTGGTAGCGAAGGCTTTGCGCGCCAGGCGGGCGCGGGTCTCCCGTGAAATGCTTCCCCTGTTCCCGCGCAGTTCCCCAAGCACCATCGAGAAATCGGCTGAATCCACCACCACGGTGACGTCCTGGAAGTTCTTGGCCGCCGACCGGATCATGGAAGGGCCGCCAATATCAATATTCTCGATAAGCTCTTCGAGTGTCGCCCCCGGTTTCGCCGCCGTTTTCTCGAAGGGATAGAGGTTCACTGCCACAAGGTCAATGAATTGGATTCCATGCTCCGCAACCTGTTTCTGGTGTTCGGGATTGGAACGAATAGCAAGGATGCCGCCATGGACCTTGGGATGGAGCGTTTTCACTCGCCCATCGAGCATTTCCGGGAAGCCGGTCACCTCCGAGACGTCCCGAACCTTGAGGCCGCTCTCACGGAGCAGCCTGGCCGTGCCGCCCGTGGATAATATCTCGATCCCCAATTCAACCAAGCCGGCCGCGAAATCGACGACTCCAGTTTTGTCACTAACGCTGATCAGCGCCCGAGAGACTTTTCGCATGAATGTTCCTTAGAATTCAAGTTTTGAAATCGTGGGGAGCCTCGCCCCCCTTCGCCGGCGTAATTCCGGGAACGATCGTGCACGCCCCTGCGCCCTTTCAAGAAATCCGCCAGCCGCGACAAGGTCCAGGCGCTGAAGGCGTAACCCAACTTCCCGGGCGGTGTCAGTACAGTTTGCCTCAGCACTCGAGCCACTTGAGCAAACTCGGTCGGACCATCCAGGGGATTGTATAGCCCAACCGAATTACGCGCAATATTTAGTGTAATCAACTTAGAATGCCTCTTTTCAGCATCCGGCTCGAAGTTCAGCCGGCGGGAAGCAAGGGGTCGAGCATTACTCGTCGTGCGGCAGTGCAGGTCCTGCGCCATATCGGGAGGGAGGATCAAGTTCATCCCGGCTGAAGGTGAGGGGTACGCTTAATTGAAGTTCAAAGTTCGTCCCAGACGGGAGAACGATTTGCTTCCCCCCGCCAGCCAAGATCCAGACAAGTCCCCCGGTGGCGCCGGCGAGGCTGCCGATTCCGAGCCCTTTCCCAGGGCTTCCGCTGGCCGCTCCCGCAATGGTTCCGATCTCTGCACCCGTAATCGTCGTCTCAGCGACCTTGCCTGCCTTATCGCCCTTGGATGAGGCACCTTCGATCTTTGATTCCTTGGGTTGGAATCCCTCCTGCCCTGTGCCCCCGAATCCGGAGAGCGTCGCGCGGAGAGAGTGCGTTATGCCGTTGGGCAAGATGAGAGTGTCGAACCGGATTCCGATCTGTGCCTTTCCTTTCAAATGCCCGGGGCGGACCACTTTCGTAACCGAACCCTTCACCGAACTTCCCACCGGGATCACGATCCTGTTGCCCACAGTGATTGGGAAGATGGTTTCGCAGTAAACTGCCTGGCCCGGTTGGACTGTCCGTGAGTTGATAGTGTTCATGAGCCTGAGGGGGATCGTGGTATCAGCGGGTACCATCAGCGTGGACGCCGATGACTGGGGAGGCCCATTCTCTTGCGTGCTCTGCGGATAGCTACACTGCAAAGGACTGATCACTACAATGGCAAGAAAGGCTGAAAATAAGTGACCCCGTTTCATGATTCACCTGCCTCGTTCTTGTACCTTGCTACTCGAGAAAGATGGCAAGGACATTTCCCGGGTTGTAAGCACGCCGTCGGCCGCCGGCGCGCCGGCGCCTGTAACTTCTCTAAAGCCCTGACTGTCGACTGTCCCGCTGCGGCGGGTCGACTGTCAACTGCTCATCGGGCCCCCGAACCTGCTGGTTTCACGCCCTCCTTCAGTTTCTGGTGCAATTCATCAACTTCTTTTTCGAGCTGTTGCAGCCGGTTCTGCTTCTCAGCGGCGAGTGCAAGAAGGTAATCCGCCAGCAATTCCTTGTTCTCTTCCATAGTGATCTGAAGGGTGTTTAATCGGTTGCCGAGGTCCTCATGGTCGTTGTCGTAGGCCACTTGAGAGAGGTCAAAGAGGTCGTCCGCCAGACTCTCCGTGCGAATTACGACCGTGCATGCCAGGACGAGGTCTTCCGGTTTGGCGGCGAATTGACGAGCGGTCTGGCGCAGATTGGTTACAGCGAGAAGCCGGTCCGCGAGCGGTCGCCGGGCCAGAGGCTGTCCCGCTTCGTCGGTTAACGGCAGGTTTTCGTTTGTCAGGTCCTTGAAAACCGCTTCCAAAGGCTCAAAGTTTGTGTCGTAGCGGGCAAGAAAGTCAGGCAGATTGGTAGCGGTTAGTTTCTGCTGAGGTAGCAGAGTGGTTGGGAAGATGGCTATGGAAGCCATGAATAACGGGATGAGCGCCCTTTTCATATTGACCTCACTGCGGTAACCGGGTGATCGGGAGATCGGGTGAACGGGTGAACACCGAAACCCGAAACTCGAAAATCGAAACTCGATCCTCGGGGCGATTTTCGAATTTCGATTTTCGAATTTCGAATTGCCTGTTCACCTGATCACCCGATCACCCGATACCTCGGATTCCCAGGACTGCGTCAATCGCTTGCGCGATGCGGGCCGCGTGGTGTTCCACCATTCCGGGCTCTGTAGCCTCGACCATCACCCGGGCAAGCGGTTCTGTCCCCGAGTAGCGAACCACCACGCGCCCTTGATCGCCGATCGCACTCCGGCACTCTGCGATGGCGCGAGTGACTTCTGGAATGGATTCGAGCGGGGTCTTCTCCTTAACTCGCACGTTTTGGATAATCTGCGGAAAGGGTTTGAAGGTTCGCGTCAGTTCCTCGAAGGGCTGGTGGGTCTCTGCCATGAGTCGCAAAACCTCGAGCAAGGTAATGATGCCATCTCCGGCAAGTGATAGGTGGGCGAAAATAATGTGGCCCGATGGTTCCCCGCCAAGGTTGATGCCGGAACGCAGCATTTCTTCCAGGACGTACTTGTCACCCACGGCGGTGCGCTTCAGGCCAATCCCGTGCCCCGCCAGGGCGATTTCGAGCGCCAGGTTTGTCATCAGAGTGCCGACCACGGCAGAGCCTTTGAGCATGCCGCGCCGCTGCAGGAAAGGCGCCATTATAGAGAGGATATAATCGCCGTCGATCAGCTTGCCTTCGCGCGTGGCGAATATGGCGCGGTCCGCGTCACCATCGAAGGCCACTCCCAGGTCAGCGGAGAGCGCCCGGGTGG
>Ga0208821_1001300_pt1 | contig 14521 bp, 16 predicted proteins | sample June2015DPH_20_5_FD_184720 | JGI IMG/M metagenome (GOLD analysis project Ga0208821, IMG submission 184720) | Peatland microbial communities from SPRUCE experiment site at the Marcell Experimental Forest, Minnesota, USA - June2015DPH_20_40... | ecosystem: Environmental > Terrestrial > Soil >... | reverse complement strand
GCCACGCAATGGCGCGGCTACACGTTGCCGCCGGAGCCGCCCGCGCCGCTATCCGGCACATGGGGCGATCATCCCCCCCTGCCCGACGCGATCACCCTTGCCTGCCAAGAGAAGGCGCAGGGCTTGTCCGCGATGGTTCGCGCCTTGGAGTCAGACGAGAGTCATCCGCTGGCGCTGGTGCTGGCGAGTTTGGGGAGAAACCTTGGCAGCAAGGGCTGAAACCCCGTGTTTTATCGGGTTGCCAGCCTGTCCATGTATCCTAACCAGAGATTCTTTCTTATGATCTAGACCCTCTCAAAAGCCCTCACAGAAAAGATAGAGCGGAGCCGCGTAAGAACGCGGCCTAGCTTCGTGCGCCATATGCGCCCCTTTGGGGCGCGGGCGCACCGACGCGCAAGAGCGCGTCGAAAGAGGCTATCCGAGAAAGAAGTTCGGGCGGAGAGATCGCACCTTACCGACTGAGGCCGTGCGGGCTTCTTTCCCGTCGCGCCAAGCCTATCACGGCGCGGGCAACCGGCTTGCGCCTACGGCGCATTTTTCCGAAGGCGGAAAAACCGCCTATTGCAACGCTGCGCTTATGCAATTTGCCCTCTCCGCCGTGATATTCGGATTGCGTCGTGACGAAGGGCGTCCCCTGCCCGCGCTGGCGCGCGGTTTCGACCACGCCTCCGGCGGGTCGAACAAAGGGCTTGCCGTTCGCCCGTTAAGGGTTTTTTAATCATGCGCATGTAGTCATGTGGTGGTGACTGCATGTAGCAGTGTGGACATGTCCACATGTCGTCACGCGGACAAGGGGACACCATGAAAACCATTGCGATCATTAGCCAGAAAGGCGGCGCGGGAAAAACCACGCTTTCCGTTCATTTGGCAACCGCCGCCGCGATCGCCGGACATAATGCCGCAATCATCGACCTCGACCCCCAAGGCACAGCCGCCAGTTGGGGCGACCGCCGCCAAGCTGAAACGCCCGAAGTCGTGAGCGGCCAAGCCGCCCGCCTTTCTGTCTTGATCGAAGCGGCTCAGGAGAACGGAGCCGACTTTCTCATTCTTGATACAGCTCCGAATGCCGACCAGACGGCTTTGCGCGCCGCGCAGATTGCCGACGTGGTTTTGATTCCGTGCCGCGCGGCGACGTTCGATCTTGAAGCCATTCAGGCTACGCTTACGCTCGGTCAGCTTGCGCAAAAACCCTCCTTTGTCGTGTTGAACGCCCCGCAGCGGCATTGGCCGCGAAGCCGCCGAAGGTCTGACCTCGGGAGGCGCGCAGGTCGCGCCGGTCATGCTGTCGCAGCGCGCGGCCTTCACGCATGGCGTCATTGACGGGCGCACGGCTCAGGAATTTGAACCCGATGGAAAGGCCGCCGAAGAAATTAGCGGGCTCTATGCGTGGTTATGTGGAATTGTGGGCATGCCCACATGTGGACGTGTCCGAAAGGCAGCATGAGATCATGACCAAGCGCCCCTCTCTTTTTGCCGCCAAGGCCGATCAACCGGCTCCCGCCGGAGCGGAACAACGGGAACCTGTCGCCGAGATCGTCGGGACAAAGAAGCCGTCCGCTAAAGCGAAAGCCAGACCGCCAAGCCGCGAGGGCAAACGCGTCTTGTCGGTCTATTTGACGCCGGAGGCGTGGAAGCAGCTTCGTATGCTGTCCCTGAATATGGAAAGTTCGACCCAGAGTTTGGGGGAAGAAGCGATCAATCTGCTTTTTGAAAAGCATCGCCTTAACCGGATCGCTTGAAAGCCACACGCCCACACGTCCACTTGTGGGCGTGTGGACATGCCCGCGTGTGGGATTGCCCGTATGCCTCGCTTAGGTGCGGGTCACTTGATGCGCGCCACGCGTATTGATGATGGACATGAAGCGCTCGCGGATCGTTGAAAACAGCCCCGGCGGGAGCATCCCGTAAGTAATGGACGAATCCGGCGCGTTTGGCAGACGGCGCAAATCGGGGCCGGGCCATATGAATTCGTTCCACTCGGAAAGAACGACCCACGAGCGCGCGTCGTCGAGTTGCAGCCTCGCCTTGACCTTTGCCGGAATTTCGACGGCAAGGCTGGGATGATCCGGTGGGCTGTGCGTTATGGGCAGGACAAGGACGCGGGTCGCGCCGTTTTCGTCCGTGCGGAGCGCCGCGACGATGGCGCAGGGGCGATCCTTTTGGCCTTCATCCCGCCCTTCAAGATGTTCGCGATACCAAAGATAGCTGTAACGAATAATGAGACCGGCGACCGGTTCAGGAAATGCCACAACCGATCACTTCAATTCGGCATCGAGATGCGCGAATTCATCCGGCACCTTGGCATGGCGGACGGCCTCGACCCATTCTTCGGGAAGTTCGGTTGTCAGGCCGACGCGGCGATCACGCCGCTTGAGGCGTTCCCATTCCTCCGCCGCCATCACAACGAGGGAGTCGCGCCCATGCTTGGTGATGATGACAGGCTCATGCCTCGCCTTGTCGCTCAACGCGCCGAAGGCTTGCTGAAATTCGCTCGATGTAACTTTGGTCGTCCGCATGGCAAATTCTCCATTCTAGACATTATATCTAAATTGTTGATTTTTATCAAGCGTAAACTTGACAATTGTAGGCATGTGGACGTGTCCACATGTGGAATTGCGGGCGTTCGTAAAATGCGAAGGGCTGGGAAGGCTTTCGCCCTCACCAGCCCCATCACCTTGCACGGTCATCGGCGTCCCCGCCTGTACCGTAAGACAGAGTTTAGCGCGGGCTTGAGGTAGGGCAAGGAAATAACGCCGCCACCTCACCAGCGGCGCGCCACGGGGCGCGTAGGGGCATTTAATCGACACTCTCGCCCATCATCTTGCGTTCAAATATCCCGCAGGGGGCAGGGGGGACGCGAAGTCCCCCACCTTCTTAAAAACTTGCGCGCTTTAGCGCGCTCCGAATGCGCTGTCAGGGGAGGGCGGAGCCGCCGGTTGCGTGGCGACCGGCTGCGACGACGGCGGGAGCAAATCGGCAATGACCTCGCGATCATTCTGGCGACCGACGGAGGCACCGAGCAGGGCGCGGACGAGGCGGGCGAAATCGGGGTGTTTTTCCATATGGGCGAGGACGGCACCGCCGACGATGATTTTGCGTCGCGTGTCGATCTTGCGATTTTCGCCCTTGGCTTTTTGTTGAAGCGTGTTGAGCCGTTGGGCGAGCGCGTCCTTCTTGGCTTTTAGCGCGGCGATGCGATCATTGAGAGGCGTTGACATGTGGCGAGCCATCGGAGGTTTGCGGGGCGGATGAAAATAGTCTTGCAAAGGCGTGATTCGAGTTTTAGCGTTAAAGAACGAAGCGAGCAAGAGGCACCCGAGTTTAGGAGGGCGCACTTATACAGTCGTTCCGACCGTGTGCGTTCTCGCCCCACAATTCCGCGCCATCCGGCGCAAATCTGTTGTTCGAGAAAGCCGCGCCATCCGGCACGGAGAAGCAACAAAGGCAGTTCATGGGACGCGGCGCAACCTGCGGCTATCATTGCACGGCGAAGGCCCTGAGCTTTGGCAAGGGGCAAAGCGCCGTGCATACGGCGGCCTATAACGCACGCGAGAAGCTATATCAGGAGCAGCAAGAGCGCTGGTCGCGGGATTATAGCCGCGAGGGCGAGGTTTTGTTCAAAGGGATATTTGCGCCAGCGGGCGCGCCGGAATGGACGCAAGACCGGCAGGCATTATGGAACCGTGCCGAGGCGGCGGAGCGGCAAAAAGTGAACGGGCAACCGGCGCGCAATATGATCGTTGGTCTGCCGCATGAATTAAACCAGCAGCAGCGGGAATGGCTGGTGAAGGATTTCGCGCGCGAGGCGTTCGCGCGGAAGGGGATGATCGCGGACGTGGCGATGCACGCGCCCGACGCGAAAGGCGACGAGCGGAATTATCACGCGCATATTTTGCTGACGATGCGGAAACTGGACGGCGACGCATTTGCGAAAACCAAATGCCGCGACTGGAACCGCAAGGAGCAGCTTGGCGAGTGGCGGGAGCAATGGGCGGAGATGGGCGCAAAGGCGCTGCATCGGGCGGGTTATCCGGTCGAGGCGGAGCGCTGGCGGCATGGACATCAGACCTATGCCGAGCAGCGCGCGGCGGCGCTGGAGCGCGGCGACAAGGAATTTGCGGAGAGCCTTGGGAACCGCGAGCCGACTTTCCATAAGGGCGTTAAATCGACCGCGCTCGAACGGAGCGGCGGGTCGAATGAGCGGTTGGCGCGGCTGGAGGGCGTGATCGCGCGCAACGACATCAAGCTTGAGATGAAGCAGCTCGACGGCGAGCTGGCGCGGCTGGAGGGGCTTGAGGCCGCCACCAAGATTCTGGCGGACAGGGAAGCGGCGCGGCAGTCCGGCTTGACCAAGGCACCGCCGGATATGCCCGCGCCGAAGGCGCGCGGGGTAAAGAGCGACGGGGTTGCGGCGGGGGTGGACGAACGGGCAGAACGGCGCGAGACAAAGTTTTGGCAGGATCAGAAGGCATGGCGGGCGAGCATGAGGGAACAGACGCCGAAGACGATGAAGCCCGCCGAACAGGGCTTGGAGGTCGCGAACAGCGCGACGGGCGCGGTGACGAGTCTGGCGGATTTTGTGTCGGACTTGCTGACGGGATCGTCGGCGAAGCCGGAGCCGGAGAAAAAGGCCGACATGGGAGCCTATGTTTCCGATCCGGCGGCGCGGAAGGAGCGGCAGTTGGCGCGGGCGGCGGCGGCGCGGGAAGAGAGCAATTCCGAAAAGGCGATTGAGAGCATACGGAAGGATATGGAAACGGGGCGGCGTTTGAAGCCCGAGGACATCCAACATCTGACGCGCGAGCATCAAGAGCAGATACGATCAAAAGGCGACGATTATGTGCGGCAGATGGTGGACGACGCGCGGGAGAAACTTGAGCGTTCGTCGCGGGGCGAAGGGCGAGAGCGGGACTGATTGAAGGCTCCCGCGTCGTCGGGCGCGGCGGGAGCCGGAGCGACGAGGACGCCAGACCCAGCCCCGCGACGCGCGCCGCCGCCGTCGCCGATATGCGGAGGGCAGCCAAGCGTTTGACCTGCCCCGCGCCGTCCGCGCCTAGGCCGCGTAAGAGAGTCCGCAGAGGCGGCGACGGCAAGGGCGGCGCGCGCTTCACCACGCAAAATCTTGCGGATAACTACCTGAATTTGTGCCACCATCCGCTCAAGGATTTGCCGCGCTGGCTGGCGGAGGACAAGAAGCGAGCGGGCGCGACAAGGAGAGGCATTCAATCCCTTACGACGAAAGGAAGCGATTATGCTCACAGCAAAGGGGCGTCAGCTCTTGTGGCAACAGCCGACCGGCTTCGCCGCCAGCCATTGCCGGAAATGCGCGGGGGGCTGGACGCGTACGGGAGCCGACGGCGGGGAGTTGACGGTGTGTCTGCTCGATCGCGAGCCGGTGTTGGCGGATATGACAGCCTGCGACCACTACGAGGAGAAGCAGACGGCTTAGCCCCCGCCGAGCGCAACACGCCGGACACGTCCGGCTTTGCACAGGGCGCACCGCCGGACAGGTCGGGCGGCGTTGCCGCCGAGGCGGTTTCCTACGACGCGGAGGCTTCGGCGATTTCCGCCGAGTTCGCGGCGAAGATCGAAGGGTTTCGCCGCCGGTTGCGCCCGTGGGAGATTCCAGCGGCCATTCGCGCGGCGCGCGAGGTCAGGGACGGGGCCTTGAAGGGGGTGCGTGACCGGCGACAGGGCGAGCGTATTGCCGCGCGCGCGGCGACGCAGCGGGAGAGGGCGGGCGTTCCGCCTTATGCGCGGCCTTCGTGAGTCAATATTGCTGCGCGACTTGCGCGCGCAACTCCGCGAGCGAGGCGAAGCGTTGCGTGCCTTGCCCCGTGCGCACCTCGACCGCGCCATCCGAAAACATGACGTAAGTGATATCGCCCGACTCGTATCTGTCCACTTCGTAAACGGTCACTTCGGCGGGCTCATCCGGTTCGGGCGCCGCCGCGACCGGTTGCGGCGCGGGCTTGCTCGCCGGAGCGGCGGGGCGCGCCGTCGGCGTTGCAGGGGCGGTTCGCGCCACGAAAGGAGGCGCAGGGGGACGAGGAGCCGGTTTCGGCACGACGACAGGCGCGGCGGGACGCGCCGCCGCCGGTTGCGGGGCAGCGGGCGCGGAAGGGGTCGGCCTCCTGGGCGGCTGCGGCCGAGAGGGCGCGGGAGGACTAGGCGGCTGCGGCGGGGGTTCCGGCTTCGCCCCAGAATTGGCAGCGCCGGACGCGTTCGGTTTGGACTTTGACGAAGCGCGGCGCGGATCGTCCCAAAGGCCTTTGAGGGACGGATCATCCCAATAGGGAACGCGATCCGTGATGAACGGATGCGCGGCTTGCGGCAGCACCAGCATTTTGTCGGAGCCGAAGTTGAGCATGATTTCTTCGGGGGAGAGCAGAGGCCGCACGGCCTCGCCCGCCGTCTGGGCTTTGGTCAGGCCGTAAATGTCCTGTTGCTGGCTTTGCGTCCCCACCAGGTGCGAGCCGGTGAATTTCGACCAGTATTCGGCGGTCTCGAAATCGTCGAGATTGAACAGGGCGCGGACACCGGCATTGCCGATGAAGGACGCCCAGCGGCCTTTATAGAGATCGCGCATTTGCGCCACGTCCTGAAACACCGTGACGAGCTGGACGCCGTAACCGGCGGCGAGGCCGACGGCGTTTTCAATCGGCGCGACATGCCCGAGCGTCGCGAGCTCGTCGAGCATGAAGCAGACCGGCAGCGGCGGCGGGTCGAGATTGTCGGTCATTTCGTCGAGGGCGGAAGTCAGGACGAGGCGCAGCCAGCGATTGAAGACGGGGAATTTCGGCGCGGCGAGGCAGAGGTAAACCGTCATGGTTCCCGTGTGCCATTGCGCGAAATCCACCTCGTCGCCGTCGCCCGTCGCCGACAGGCAGGCGATGATTTTGGGATTGTCCAGAATTTCGGTCTGGCGTTGCGCCGCCGAGACGACAGACCCGAATTCTTTCGCTGGCGTTTCAAGGAACGAGGTCGCCAGATCGCGCAGCAGCCCGTCGGCGTCGTCGATAGGAAGCATGGCGTTGAGGGTGTCTTTGACCGCGCCGAGCAACAGGTGGCGCACGGTCGGCAAATCCTTTTTGTCTTGGGGAATGTCCTTTGACACATAGACATAGAGGATGATCGCGGCGAGCAATTGTTGCCCCGCCGCCGTCCAATGATCGCGCTCGCGTTCGCCGGTGACGAAGAGCGCGGCGGCGAGCGCCTTGCTTTCGGCTTCGCAATTGTCCGGCGTAAAGCGCGACAGGGGATTGAAGCGCGCGCGCGGTTTGCCGGAGATTCCGAAGGGATCGAGGTAATAAACCTTGTCGTTGAGCGCGGCGCGCCAGCGTCCCGTCGCCTTGGCGTTTTCGCCCTTGGGATCGAGGACGAAGGCCGAGCCTCTGTAGCGAAGCAAATGCGGAATAATCAGCGTGACGCCCTTGCCGGAGCGCGTGGACGCCATAATCAGCACATGCTTGTCGGTCTTGAGAAAGAGCGGGTTTTGAATATGCCCGAACGCCATGCTTTCCGGCGCGTCGGGCTGATGCAGCTTGACGATTTCCGCCATTGTGGCGAAGCGCGCGCCCTTGCTTTCGTCGGGCGGGTTTTTCGGCATCGCCTGATTGCGCAGCCAGTACATGAAACGGACGATGTAGCCGGAAAGGTCATGCGCCTGATAGCGATAGACGTGCATCGAGTTGTCGAATTGCAGGACTTGATTGAAGACCAGCATCGGCACGCCGACGACGATGGCGAGCGCGCCCGCGATGGCGGTAAACACGGTGAGCAGCAACATCGACCCCGCCGCGAGCATGGCGAAGGGCGCGAGGAGGAAGGCCGCCGAACACACATAGGACGCGATGGAGAACGGTATCGCGCTGAAGCCGTCGAGGCTTTTCCCAAGATCATGATCCAGGAAGATTTGAGCGTAATGGTTGGTGGCGGCGAAGTTCGAGGCGAAGGCGATGAATTCGACCAAGAGGCCAATCACGACGCGGGACATGACATGGCCGAGGACTATGCCGCAGGCCGTGCCGCCGATGGCGAGGCGTAGGGTGTTGCGCCATGCGAAAGTATTGGCGACGGCGAAACCGAACAGCAGCAGCGCGGGCAAGGCCCAGAGGTTCAGCACCAGACCGGCGAGCGGCTCGACCGGAACGCCGGTTTTTGCCGTCATGCCGTTGAACATCCCCAGATTGGTTTTGATCGACGCCACGATCCAGACGAGATCGCTCCCCCACAAAACGAAGGGGAGCCAGAGCCAGCGGTTGCGGTGGAGCGTCGCGAAGAAGCCGTGGCTATTCAGGGTTTGGCTGGAAACGGGTTGACCGCGTAGCGCGGAATTCAGTTGAACATTCATCGGCAGGAATCCGGCGCGCGCTGAAATAGGGTGCGTCACGTATTACGCCGACAGCTTTGTCGCGCGCGCAAGGGCGTACATGAAGAAAGCTGTGCGAGATTGCCGGGTTAAAAATCAAGGGGCGGAAAAAAGACGAGCCGGAAACTTTGGAAAAATTTACGAGGCTACGGTTGAGGATTTTTCTGTGGGTGGGTTAAAGATACGCGTGGTTTGTCGGCTTGCCGTTCCGGCTTGAGATAGAGAGAACTCATGAACATAGCACCAGACGCCCATGAGAGGACGACGGCTTCAATAGCTGTGCCACCAAGCAAAAGATCAATTGCAGAAACCGCTCCAAATACAACAGATGCGCCTCTGGCGGTATTTGCATCCAATAGAAGACTTTCAATTCTGCTCATTGTGTATTTATGACACAAAATGGTAAAACAATAATGAATGTTGTTGCGTTTATAGCCGAGCGTGTATTGATAGCATTATCTATTATAGGCAAGATGTTTGGTCACGATGCGCCAACCAAGCTTCTAAAGGAGTTTTTCAAGAAGGAAATAGATGATGTAATAGGAGATAATCAACCAAAAACTAAAAACGACGTTGGGTTATCGTCGGTTCATGTATTTATTTACACTGTTGGATCGATCGTCGTTATTTGCAGCCTTGCAGCTCTTATTTTTTCTGCACATAATGTTATTAAAGATGTGTTTGGGATTGCGCCAAAAGAAGTTGTAAGACAGGAATTATCTTCGCCGGGGCCAGCAGATATTGGAAGTAGAGGATATTCATCGCGAGATGCTTCTCCGAAAAATAAGTCCTCCGATCAACCAAATTCTGGCGACGGTGACGGACAACAGGCAGAAACACCACCCCTAAAAAATCCGCACCCCCTTGAGCCGAGGCCACAGAATCCTAAACCCAAACCCGAACGTTCTCCCAGCCGAGTAGACGAGCTTTTGGCCGCGCGAACAGAATGGCAGTTGCATGGCGTAAGAGCCAATCCCAATGCCCTCGCGCTCTTGCGCTCCGTCAGTGACAAGGACGGGGTCATTTTTGATGGCGAGCAAAAATCGGCATGGGATGAAATCATAGCCGCTCAGAATGTTTTGAGGGCTTCGGAGATTCGTCTTTCTGCTGCGACTCTGAGTCGCCTTCCCGTGTATGTGAAGAGCATATGGAACACAGACGGTGATCTAAAAATCATGCAAGAGGTTATCGAAAGGCTTGTTGACGTAGGTTTCACGAGCGCTGGCGATGAACAGCACGCTGCTGTCACTTTTGTCCTTGGTGCGCGGAGCTTTGACGCTTTGCCGGATCAATCATCTGGGGCTTATACGATGTCGTCTGAGAGTGTATCTCTCAGTGTGTATGCCGTTTATAATGACAACAACGCTGAATTGTTCCAAGAAGTTTCTCTATATGGACACGCAAAAGGGTTAACGACGAAGTATTCGCGGAATGATTTGGAACTGTGTGCGCTTTTAGATGCAGCGCTTTCCGCGACAAGCCAGTTTATAAAAAAGGTTGGCGTTAAAAACAAGGCGGAGCTTCAGAGTTTTCGCAGAAAGTGCTGAACTCGTCTATGTGAATGACTTGGAGCACCCTACTCGCGTTTATTGCGACTGGCTAAGCGGGATAAGCGGGAAATGTATATTTACCGCATGTATGTGGCCTGGTTCTCTTCTTGTTTCTGGCGTGTCTATTGGTGGCGGAGGCGCCGCCGTTCGCGCTACAAAGATGAACGGGAAACTGATTGATGCATTTAGCGGGACTGGATTGCCATTCGTGTTCGACCAAGCCAACATGATCACCATTGAAGCATTGGGCTCCAAATACGACATATTTTCAAGTGTCGTGGTCCTTAAACAGACGCTCATATCTGATGAAGAGTTGTGCGGTATTCCATTAAATTTAGACGTATCGAATTGCAACTTGTCCCCTGAGGTAAGTGACGCTCCGCCTGCCGCCGTGCAATACGACACATATTGTCGGAATTGAGAGATATTTTTAAGCAAGAACTCGATAGTGACGGTCTGGCGGTTCATTTTTACACTAGCAATAGAGCCTTGAAATCCCTCTGAAGTGTAGTTCGGCTGTGTGGCTGCCGCTTGGGCGGCAGCCGTGCGGCATTCGAGGCGGCTGAAGGAAAATGAGGCAATTGCAATGATAGCCAGTTTAACGATGCGGTCGCTTTTCATGGCGGGTTGCCCCCGTTTCGCAAAACAAGATTGCGCTCTAGCTTCTCATACGGCCTGCGAGGTTGTTCCACAATGAGGGGTATGGAAAGAATTTTGGGCGTGTCCCTTCGGGTCGGGCTTTAGGCGCAAACGCCCGAAGCCGTCCGCCAGAGGCGGCGCGTCTTCGCCCTGACGGGTAACTTCCCTCACGCGCCTTATGAGGCCGCCGACGCGGCCCGTTGCTTAGGGGACGCTGCCCCTCGCGCGCGTCAAGCGCCTTCCGCCCAGCTTCCTACGCCTGCGGCTCCGTGCAGCCGGTTCCCCGCGAAGGCGCTTGACGCTTCGCACCCCGCTCTCGGCGAGGGCCAAGGTTGCATCGGCGGATGCAACCGCAACCAACAAAGAGAAGGGAAACACCATGACGACCACGAGAACATTGACCAAGGCTGACCTGGCGCAATTCACGGGAAGCGAAAACTGGTATCGGCATTCGATCGTGCGGGACGTGCTTTACACGGACGGGGCGCGGCATGTGGCGCAGACGGCGGGGGCTTATTGGCTCATCGACGAAATCGCCCTTGCGCAGCGTTACGAAAAGCGCGTTGGGGCGGAGGAATTCCAGCATTGGAAATTGACGGTCAAGGCCGACCATTCGGCGACGCTGGCTTGTGACGACGGCAACGGCAATGTCGTTTATTCCAAGCGGATCGAGCTCACGGACTTCCCGTTGCCGGAGATCGTGTTTTATTTCACCAACAAAACGCTGCTGTTGCCGAGCGAGTATTGATCGAGGCGGAGGCCGCGCCGCGCAGGCGTGGCCTTTTCGCCGTTCTAATTCAACCCATTTTCAGGAGGAAACTTACTATGACCAAGAGCTTACACACCGCAGCCCCTTGGCAGGTCGATTTTGTCGATACCGATATGGTCTATGCCGCGAACGGCTTGCGCGTTGCGACGACCCACTGCGACGGACAAGACGACGAAATGCCGTGGGAGGAAGTCGAGGCCAACGCTTCCCTTGTCGCCGCTGCGCCGGAATTGCTGGAAGCGTTGGAGGATGTAGAATGTAACCTCGCACGGTGCGATCTGGATGATGACACTTGTGCCAAAATCCGCGCCGCAATCACCAAAGCGAAACGGCTCGATCATCACTACAAGTGCCGCCAATGCGGTTGCACCCACCACGTCGATTTTATCGGGCACGACAAAGCCGACGCCTGATCGCCTTCGCCCCGCTGGTTCGTCCGGCGGGGTTTGGCGGGAATTGAGCGCCGCGCTTCAGGCGCGGCGCAACCTTGTTTTGCGCTTCGCGCGATTTAACAGAATGGCCCTTATCCGACTTGTGTCGAAAGGTCAGCCGCGCGGCGTCGGCTCTTGGGGCTTCGGTTTGCGGAGGGGGTCAGGCTGGGGAAGCGCCTCTTGCAAGGCGCTCAAGTACTCCCCCAAGGTCGAGTCCAGTCGCTCATGCATGACAGTTTGGAACGGTCGCAAATCTTCGGCGAGCGAGCCGCGCTCCAAGGCGTCGAGATAGGTTTTGCGATCTTCGGGACGCACGGGAACCGGCGGATAGCCGCCGCGTATCAGCAAGAGATTCATCAAGAGCCGTGCCGTGCGCCCGTTGCCGTCACCGAAGGGGTGAATAGCCGTCAGGCGGAAATGGGCGTCGAACGCCGAGGCTGGAGTCGGCGGCGCGTCTTTTAGCCACGCGCCGAATTCTTCCATGAGCGCGGGAATCTTCGCAGGGTTCGGAAAGACGACGGGCGAGCCTGCAATTCGTCGCGGGTTTTGGCTGTAAATTCCCGCAAGCCCCGGCTGGCTTCGCGCGACAATCCGCCGATGCAGTTCGCACACGACATCTTCGTTGACGGGCGTTGTCGTCGCGGCGCGTTCGCGCATCCACAGCAGCGCGTCATAATGATCGACGGCTTCGAGATGATCGCGGAGCGACTTGCCTCCCACGGTAATGCCATGCTCGATGACTTCCGCCGTTTCGCGCAGCGTAAGGGTGTTCCCCTCAATGGCGTTGGACGTGTAGGTGAGATTAACGTCGTAGTGCTTTTGGAGTTGCGCCAAGGCAGCCGCCGACACCGGGCGCAAGCGATCAAGCTGCGCCTTCTTCTGTTCGATACAGCTGATAAGAGCCTCTAACATGGCTTAAGCGTAGCATATTGTTGGTAATACGTCATCTTCCGAAATTGGGAGGCTGCGCCGTCGCGCGCGCGATTTAACAGATTGGGAATTATGCGACTGGCGACTTTGCGCCGACATCGCCGAAAGGCCCGAAGCGGCAACTAAATCGCGGTCAGGATCGCTGCTTCGAGCGACTTTTGTGGCTCACGAAAGTCCATGCGTCGCGCAATAAACTTGCCCTTGGCCTCAGACGGCAGCCTCGGTTCGCTGAACTCCAAACCGAGGAATCCTGTCAGCGCTAAGCGGTAAAGGCAGGCGGCAAAATCGATGACCGCTTTTTTGTCGTTCAGCATGAGGGACGGCCCTGCCACGTCGTTCCCGTGAAGGTAGTCGTTCCGGAGGTCATAAATCTTCTTGTAAACCCATGTTGCGAGCGGACGTTTCGAGGCTTTCTTTCCGATGACGACGTTGTGCGTCGCTGCCCCGAGCGCCGGATCGAGCCATTTCACTTTTTCGATCATGTCGGCAACGGTCGTAAAATTGGATTGTCCCGTGCCGCCGGGATGCGCGAGGATTTCAAAGGCGCTGACCCACAGTGCAAGCGTGCGGCCCACATCATAGAAGGTGGGAGCCACGTGAGCGGGAATCCTCGCCGCGTCGTTCGCCATGTTGAGCGAGCGGAACAGCGCGCGGTCGCTCCATGCGGTCGAGGCTTGCGGGAACCGTGTTGCCCACCTCTCCAGCAGAGCTTTGGCGAGGGGAATATCAATACCCCCCTCCATGAGCGACGCTTGCGACTGTTCAGGAAACGACTGCCCCTTGAATTCGCTCAGCAGATGCACGCTCAGCGATGCCGGGTTGGTCATAATCAAATATTCGTACCGATTATCGAGCATCCACGGGTAAAACTGGAAGGCGGTCGAATAAACGAAGGGCTCCCCGCGATCAAAGCGCAGACGTTGCGCACGTGCGAGGGGAATGACGGAAAGTGAAGCGAGATCACGAAACGCGGTGACAGCTTCAGCCGTGCGGCACGTATCAGGTGCGTCAGCACGCAAGATAAGCAAAGACGGCCAACGGCGCTCCTTAAATTGACCTGAGAATTTGCCTAGAAATGTTGTCAACGTCGGATGATCTTTGCGAATCTGTTTAACGCGGGGGTCGCCGGGCGAAACAATGGCCGCAAACTCGCAGTCGATTGCCCCCCGTATCTCGAGGTTTGGCAAAATCAAAATTGGTGTCCATTCATCCATCGAAGAAGCTCTAGTCGGTTTCAGTCTTTTCGGTCCATCGTATATCCGCCTTTGACGGGCGGTTCGACCGCTGGCCATCTGGCCTTCGAAAATTGCCAGAGCGCAATAACATTTCCGACCGGAATTAGAAGAAGCAGTGACCACCAACCGCTGTAGCCAGTACGATTCAAGATTCTTACAGTGGCCACAAAAAGGATGGTGTTGAGCCACACACAGGCAATTACAATCACCCAATGCCAAATTGAAAGTCCACCCATCCGCGTTCCTCCCCATGGCCTACGACGACGACGCGCTGCGGGCGAAAAATAACCGACCTGAGCATAAATCAAATTCACAGGAGATTGAAATGACTGACGAGGGAACATCTAACATTCATGGGTTTTATGATCGCCCCAACGACGGCAGGCAATATGAATACCGCGGCACATATATCTCTGGCTCCGGAGCCAACTGGGATGCAACGTTTTTATATAATGGAGACGAACAAAAATTGTCTGGTGGGGCGCTGTTAACCCAAGCTTCCCTAGAAGAGCAAGTTAGGTTGATGATAGAGAACGAGATAGAGGACTGGATCGAGCAACACTCGAAAGAAGTCTAGATAGCGTAACGTTTCGATA
>Ga0208821_1001297_pt1 | contig 14554 bp, 13 predicted proteins | sample June2015DPH_20_5_FD_184720 | JGI IMG/M metagenome (GOLD analysis project Ga0208821, IMG submission 184720) | Peatland microbial communities from SPRUCE experiment site at the Marcell Experimental Forest, Minnesota, USA - June2015DPH_20_40... | ecosystem: Environmental > Terrestrial > Soil >... | reverse complement strand
GAACACCCTTGCCGTCCGGCTAACAGTTCCCCCTGTCGGGCCTGTAGAGGACTTTCACCTCCAAGTGGGTGCGCCCTGCCGGGCGCACCACAAAAAAGGCAGGGCCACGATTGACCCTGCCTGGGTTGTTTTGATTAGAGGGAAAGCTGATTAACTCTTCTTAAACCTCCTAAACCCCAGCAGACCCACCAGGCCCGAGCCCAGGAGGAGAACGGTCGGGGGAAGGGGGACTGGGTTGCCGTACACATCCAGTTCGTTGATGCCGGCGCTATAGCCATAGTAGGAAGTCACTAAGAACTCAACATATTGGGCGCTGGTTGGGGAAATATTATAAGTCACCAGGGTGAGATTATCCCACTCACTAGTGGTGAAGGCAGACGCCACCACGGGAGTGAAATTGATGCCGTTGGCGGAGAGCAAGATCTCGAATCCAATGGTTCCCCGGTCATAATACCCACGGTTATGGGTGTCCTGGACCACGAAAGATGTCACGCTGTAAAGTTTCTGTAAATTAATGGTGGCATAACCACCCTGATAATCGGGAGTCAGCCAAAAGGACCAATTATAAGGAGACCCGGTATCGCCATATTCTCCATTATCCACATTTGATAAGGGAAAGACCTCACTACCTTGATTATAGTACCCCGAACCGGTAACCGGCATTCCCAGGGATAGCAAAGTAGCGGCATAGAGACTTGTGGGTATGAGCAGCAACGATACTGCGGCCAGTGTCATCCAGAGCTTTAAGATTTTCATCCTTATTCTCCTTTGGATCGGCAGGTAAAAGGACCTAAAAAAACCAGTTTACCCTTTCACAGGCAACCCGGCTTTCTTTTCTTCCGTGAAAAGATCCGCGGCTTTCCGTCCCCGCCTCGCGGCGGGTTTGGCTCCTCTGGTGCGTCAAATATAAAAACATAAAATCCGCATGTCAAGAAAAATCTTCAAAATAAAATAGCTTTTTTAAAAAGAAAATCAGAAGGTGACTCTAAATATTTATAATTTAATATATTTCCGGTTCTCCGAACCCCGGCGACCAGTCCCGGCACGAAAATGTCGGTAGAGGCGGTGGGCCCGCTCCAGGGCATGGGTCGATTAAAGGCCCGGGCCCTGACCTATCCGGGTTAGGATTGGCAAGTTCCGCCATATCTGCGCACTTTGCCACCGGGCTTAAAGTGGGGACTATTAAACAACTTGATATTTCGAAGTAAATTAGAGATTATATTTGCATGCTGTTATGTTAATCATAGCTGCGAATCAACTTCGTAATATACTTACTCCCTCCCCTTCCTTAAGTTTTCATGGCCTCCTCCAGTTCCTCGTTTCCGGTTCCCAGGTGGCGTCCAGGCCCCCCTGGAACAATTCGGTGAAGGCTCCGCTGGTCTCCCCGAATAATTGCTAAAAGACCTGAAACAGGTTCAGGATGGGGATTGGCGGGGCCGAGGAGGACAGTGGGAATGAAAAATTCTTTCTGCAGGGACCTTAACCAGAAATTTGTTGAAACCTGCAAACCCAGGAAATATACTTAGCTTATATAACTATTAGAAAGGCTAACTATGTTCGGTTCACCTGATGAGTGCGCTCGACACATATTGGAAGCCATTCCCATGGTTATGCGCGCCATCCGCAACGAGATGCGGAGCTATCGGGGATCCGACCTTTCGGTGCCTAAGTTTCGGGTCCTGATTTTCTTGAATCGCCATGAAGGCGCATCCCTGTCTGATATTGCGGAGCATATGGGGCTCACCCTGCCCTCGATGTCCAAAATGATAGATGGCCTGGTAGCCCGAAATATGGTTATACGCCAAATGGATCCCGGAGACCGTCGCCGGGTGACCCTGGCTCCCACTGTTCTTGGCCGGACCGCCATGCAATCGGCCTATGAGGCCACCGCGGCCCGGCTGGCCGAGCGCCTGGCGGCGCTGCCGGCATCCGAGCGCCGCACCATCTTAAAGGCAATGCAGATTTTGGAATCGATCTTTGTGTCTGATCGAGAGGCAAAGACTGCAATAGGAAAATAATTACATGGCTATTTTGGAGACGAAGGCGCTTACCCGCTGCTTTAACGGTCAGACCGCGGTTGACGCGCTGACGATTGCCGTAGAGGCCGGGGAAGTGATCGGTTTGCTGGGTCCCAACGGAGCGGGTAAGACCACTACCCTCAAGATGCTCACCACCCTCTTGCCGCCGACCTCGGGGACTGCGTCCGTCGCCGGCTTCGACATCGTTCGGCAAGCCCGGGACGTGCGCCGGGCCATCGGCTACGTGCCGCAATTGGTTTCAGCCGATGGCAGCCTGACCGGTTATGAGAATCTGTTGATCTTTGCCAAACTTTACGATATCCCCCGTGCCGAGCGCCAAAGGCGTATCCATGACGCACTGGCCTTTATTGGTTTAACCGAGGCGGGGGACCGCATGGTGCGGGAATATTCCGGTGGGATGATCCGGCGGCTGGAAATCGCCCAGTCCATGTTGCACCGGCCGCGGGTGCTATTCCTGGACGAACCTTCCGCTGGACTCGATCCAGTGGCCCGCCGGTCCGTCTGGGAGCATATCGAGGAATTACGCCGCGAATACGGCACCACCATCATGATAACCACACACCTCATGGAGGAAGCGGATCACCTGTGCCACCGGGTAGCGATCATGCATCTGGGCCGGGTGGCTGCCATTGGCACGCCCGCGGCTCTCAAGGCGTCGCTGGGCGGCGACCAGACAACCTTGGATGATGTATTCGTCCATTATGCGGGCGGCATAGTCGAATCCGGGGGGGGGTACCGTGAAGTGTCAAGAACCAGGCGCACGGCCGAACGGCTGGGCTAGGCGGCTTCTGCGGCAGATGACCTCTATACTGAAACGGGGCGCCGGATTCGTAAGTAAGACGCTGGTCATTGCCGAATTGGAATTGCGCAAAATTCGCCACGACCCCACCGAACTGCTCACCCGCGCCGTACAGCCGGCGCTGTGGCTGTTGGTGTTCGGGCAAGTCTTTGCCAGGACGCGGGCCATCCCCACCGGCGGCCTGCCTTACCTGGATTTTTTGGCCCCCGGCATCCTGGCCCAGAGTATCCTTTTCATCGCCATCTTTCACGGCATCGCCATCATCTGGGAGCGGGACCTGGGGCTGGTCCACAAACTCCTGGCCAGCCCGACCCCACGCACCGCGCTGGTGCTGGGCAAAGGTATTTCCGCAGGTTTCCGCGCCTTATCGCAGGTGGCTATTGTTTATGGACTGGCGCTGCTGCTGGGCGTCAAGATAAACTGGCATCCCCTGGCGCTGGCAGGCGTGCTGAGTATCGCGATCCTGGGCGCAGCCTGTTTTTCTATCCTCTCCTTGATCATTGCCTGTGTGGTCAAGACCCGGGAACGCTTCATGGGCATTGGCCAGGTCTTGACGATGCCCTTATTCTTTGCGAGCAACGCGATTTACCCGATCTCCTTGATGCCAGATTGGCTAAAGGTGATCTCGCACCTCAATCCGTTGACGTACGAAGTGGACGCGCTGCGGGCTTTGATGCTGGCCGGGGGAACGAGCGTTATCGGCCTGGGAACGGATTTGGGGGTGCTGCTGATGGTAACGGTGGTCCTGGTCATTATCGGCGGGTGGATGTATCCGAGAATCGCCGTCTGAAGGGTGCTGATCGCGACTCTGGAAGAGATGGCCAAATCCGCGGCTCATCCTCTCAGTTATTTTTGGCAGGAGCGGACCGCAGGTCCGCCCTTTCCGGGGGCGCTCGTGGCGCCCTTACATATTAATGGGAGCAGAAAAGAGATTAAATTCCCCCTCACCCTGCCCTCTCCCCCCCCCAAGGGGGGAGAGGGAAAAAGCTTGTAAATTCCACGAAATGATAGCCATTGGGCATCCTAAGTTCGAAGATATCTCTATAATAGCAAAAGCCTTGCCGGACATTACTGGGATTTAGGGGGATTTCAAAAGGTTATATTAAATCCCCCCTACCCCCCTTTTCCAAAGGGGGGTTTAAAATCCTTCATTTTCAATGGATAATCAATTGCGGCAAAGACCACTATCATTAGCTCATGAATGAGCGGGAAGGCAGCGTGAGCAGCATCGACCAGGAGGCAATTGCGGTTCCGGGCGGCGTGGAAACCGCGGGCAAGTGGACCGTTATGGGGATTATGGCCATCGGCCTCTTTATGGCGACCCTGGACGCCAGCATTGTGAATATCTCCTTGCCGAAGATCAGCCTCTCTTTTCATGTCCCTCTCAGTGGCATGGTGGAATGGATCATCATTGCCTATCTCATCGTTATTGCCAGCCTCATGCTGACCTTGGGCCGGCTGTTGGATATGGTGGGGCAGAAACTCCTGTGGGTGCTGGGACTCTTCATTTTTACCACAAGCTCCGCCCTTTGCGGGGCGGCTCCGTCGCTGTTGCTCCTGGTCATTTTTCGGGCCCTGCAGGCAGTGGGGGGCGCGATAATCATGGCCATCAGTCCAGTCATGCTATCCCGCGCTTTTCCGGCCACGGAGCGGGGGCGGGCCTTGGGTATTCTTGCTCTGGTGGTGGCCGTCGGTACGAGCGCCGGTCCCGCCGTGGGCGGTCTCATAACCCAGGCCTTCACCTGGCGCTGGATCTTTTACATCAATGTGCCCATTGGTATAATTGGCATGGCCGCCGCCGTGCGCCTGCTGACGGAGCCAATGCGTCTGAGCTGGGGCCAACAGCGATTCGACCCCATCGGCGCGCTCCTGCTCTCGGTCAGCATCTGCTGCCTGATGCTGGGTCTGAGCTTCGGCCAAGAAGCGGGGTGGCGTTCCTTCACCATTGTCGGGCTCTTGGTGATGGCTTTGATGCTGCTGGCGGCGTTCATTATCCACGAAAAGCACGTGACGCAGCCCATCGTCGATTTTTCCCTCTTTCAAAACCGGCTGTTCAGCGCGGCGATTGTCAGCAGCTTTCTCGCCTTCCTGTCTCTGTTTGCCGTGATGTTCCTGATGCCCTTCTACCTGGAGGAGCTGCGGGCGCTTCCGGCCCATCTGGCGGGGTTGCTGATGACGGCGGTGCCGCTCACCATCGCGGTGGTGGCCCCGTTAAGCGGCAGGCTTTCTGACCGTTTCGGATCGCGGTTTCTCAGTTCCTCGGGCCTGGCCATCGTCTGTCTGGGACTCTGGTTTCTCAGCCGATTGGGGTCAGGGGGTTCGCTTTTTGACATTGTCTGGCCGCTGGTGGTGACCGGCTTCGGGCAAGCGCTTTTCCAACCGCCGAACAACAACGCCATTTTGAGTTCAGTGCCACCACAGCGCTTAGGAATTGCCTCCGGGTTTTTAGCGACGGTTCGCGTGCTGGGCCAATCCTCCAGTGTGGCTATCTCCGGGGCAATTTTTACCTCACTGGGCGGCGCCCAGGCCGGAGCGGCGCTGGGCCAGAAATGGGGTCTTCCAGCCGATCAGCTGGAAGCTGTTTTTATTCACGCCTTTCACATAGCTATGCTCACCTGCATGATCATTGCCAGTATCGGGGTGTTCACTTCACTCATGCGCGGCCCTCGAGGCAGCAGCTACCGCTGACCGCGGCCAGGCGCGGGAGAAATTTTATGGGAGCTGGCAAAAAGATCTTGATTGCGGTGGACGGATCTTCTTACTCACTCCAGGCAATCAAATATGTGGCCGCCATGTGCCCCGGATCTCCGGTGGAAGTGGTTCTTCTCCATGTTCTACCCATGGCGTCCGAGGAACTGCTCTGGCAGATCAACATGGATGAAAACTTCAAGTCGAAGATCAAAGAGCAATACGAGCGCTTCAACGACGAATGCCAGCGTGCGGCTCAGAAATTCTTAGACCAGTCCAAAGAGATCCTGGTTGACTCCGGCTGTTATGTTCCGGACCTCATCATAACCATGCTGCGGCAGTGGCAATCCGGGATTGCCAGGGATATCATAACTGAAGCGAAAAAGGGTTATGATGCCGTGGTCATTGGCAGAAGGGGAATAGGGAGGATCGAAGGCCTGATGCTGGGAAGTGTCTCGGCCCAGGTCGTGCAGGGAGTTGATTGGATCCCGGTTTGGGTCATCGGCGGGGAAGTCATTTCCGGGAAAATGTTGCTGGCCGTGGATGCTTCGCTAAATTCCCGCCAGGCGGTGATATATGCCGCCCCCTATACGGCGCAAACCGGGGCGGAAGTCACCCTCTTGCACGTGGTGCGCAAATTCTTCCCTGGATGGAGCCCGTATTTGACGTCGGCCGGGGAAGAAATCGAGACGGCGCTCAATGAGAACCTGAAAGCAAAGATTCAGAGAATCTTTGATGATTACCAAGGGTGCCTGGAGAAAGCGGGCGTGGCGCCTGAGAGGATTAGCACGGAATGCACGATTGGCAGCTATAGCCGTGCGGCTGATATCCTCGCGGCAGCCAGAGAGGGGAACTACGGCACCGTTATTATGGGCAGAAGGGGAATATCAGCAATACGCGAATTCATTCTAGGCCGGGTAACCACCAGGGTGCTGAATGGGGCCGAAGGCCTGGCCGTCTGGATTGTCCCCTGAACACCGCGGAGTGCGCTGGCCCATTGCCACCCGGGAGATAAGCAATGACTTTTGACCAGAGGTTCGAGAAGGTGAAGGAATTGATCAAGGCGCTCGGCCAGCGGCGGGATCAGATGATCGCCCAGGCCGTCCTTGATCTCCAGTTTGCCGCAAAAGACACCGCCCACGAGTTGGATCTGACTCTGGATAGGTTGGGGACCTTTATTGAGGTCCGGGAATCTTTAGCCTCCAGGAGACCTTTGGGGGGGCCGGACTCATGGGTGGTGGTGACGTTGTCTTATAACGGCAGTGCCTGGCTAAACCTGATCATCACCGCAGCTTATATGGCTGGAAACCAGGTCCTGGTGAAGTTTTCCTCCAGGGGGTCCGGGCTGCTGAACCTGATGGAGGAAATTTATCAGCCGATCTTTGGAGACACTATCAGGTTTTACCGGGGCAGGGGCCAGAGCTTCATGGAGGAGGCCCTAAAAAACCCCAAGGTCTCGGGGATGGTGTTTTTCGGGTTTGACCAGCACGTGCTCCCCTACCAGGAAGCCTTCCGCCAAAGCGGCAAGAAGTTCATTTTTGAAGGCCCGGGAGCAGACCCGTTCATTGTTTTCCCCGACGCCGACCTGCAAGTGGCCCTGGCCGATCTGATGGACGCCAAGTTTGCCTATTCCGGGCAGACCTGCACGGCGCCCAAGAGGATCTTTATCCATCAGGACATCTACGAGCAATTCCTAAAAATGATCGCGCCTGAAGTTGAGGGCCTCTTGGTGGGCGATCCGAGGGACCGAAGCGTGGAGGTGACCCCGCTGGCCAGCGATCTGGCCGTGGCCGGCATCAAGGCGGCCCTGGCCGAGGCGGTGGCAAAGGGCGCCCAAATCCTGGTGGGAGGTAAAATCGCGGGGAACCTGGTGTATCCCACGCTGATCCGGGATGCCACTGATGACATGCTGGGCATGAAAAAAGAGGTCTTCGGTCCGGTATTATTCACCAGCAGTTTCTCTGAGCGGGAAGTGGTAGTGGCGCGGGCTAAAAATCACCAATATGGCCTCCGGGCCTCAGTATACGGCGGAGAAGAGGCCGCCCTGACCGCCGCGGATTTGAGAGGTGAGAAATACTGCCACCCGGTGCCTGATTATACTTTCGGCAAATTCGGCACGGTTTCCCTCAATGAACCTCGGGCGAAATCCTGGCGCGGGGCCCTGGTGACCAAGGCGGTGGGCGGCTACGGCTATTCCGGCTGGATCTGGGAGACCGTGGACGGGCGCTTCCAGATCAAGCAAGGCCCCAAACTTATCCACCTGGAGGCGTCCACCCCGGCGTAGCCGGATTTCCCTGAACTCCTGGGCCTGCTCCACAACAAACCCATTTTTTCGACTGCGGCGCCAAGGGGGCCTCATAATTCCCCTTGACATAAATTTTGATGAAATTATCTTTTTAAAAAAATGGAGGTAAGCCTGATGACAACGAAAATAGAAGCGCATTCTATAAGCGATTTGCGCAATCAAGTGAAAAATCTCCCTAAGTGGGATCCTGAAGCCCCCAACAAAGATTGCCAACTTTACCGAGTAAGAACAGGAGCAGACCTTTACTCACCCAAGTGTTACGGGAAAAAGTGTAAGGATGGGTCGGAGTGCCCCCGCGATCCCGTGCTGTCTTTCGACAAGGACAAAGACGGCAAAGATTTCCTGATTGTCGAGTGTTGTCCGAAGGTCGTGGAGGAGCCCAAGAAGGACCCCAAGACGACGCCCCAAAAGGGCAAATAACCTGTTTGTGTTTGCTAATCAAGTTTTATTACTCATTCCCAAGTTGCACTTGGGAGCGAAAATGGTTGCAAAGCTGAGCTTGGCAGGAAAATGTTCGTTCCCAAGCGGAGCTTGGGAACGAGCGGTAAAAAGACGAAACTTGCCGGGGTTAACCTGGTTGAGAGATGTCTCCAAACCTGTGTTTTGACTGAGGTGGCCAAGATTGCCCCAAAATCTTCAGAAGAAAGGGGTATATTCATGAGAAGGAGAAGCCGAAAGCTCATGGTTGGTATCAGTCAACTATTATTTAATCACGTTCTTTGTCTTGGTATCTTCTTGCTTCTGGCCCCGTGCTTTTTCGCCGGTAACGTTAGTGCTGGCTGGTTCGATGCAGCAACAGGCCAACCAGTTCATACAATCCCCCTAACTTCAGACCCGCATAACCTTGCCGGAAACGCGCCGGGGCTGACGGGTGACCCTGACCATGCAAATGTCGGGGATAAAAATCTCTTTTACGACAAGGAATGCGGCACTTGGAGAGATGCGAAGACGGGCGAGGAAGTTCGGACAATCCCCTTAACTTCAGACCCGCATAACCTTGCCGGAAACGCGCCGGGACTGACGGGTGACCGTAACCATGCAAAGGTCGGGGATAAAAATCTCTTTTGGAAACCCTGTCCGCCGCCAGCCAGTGCACCAGCGCTGGCGCAGCCAGGTCCAGCAGCTCAGCCGCCGCCTGACACGGGCTCCAGCGTTCCCTCTTTCGGCTTTGGCATCGGCGGCTTCGGGAGAGGCCAGGATCGTAGTAAAGACAGCGGCGGTCGCCCCTGAAAACGGCTTGACGCCTCAACGGAAACGATCAGGGTGTGTTTGCCAGCTAGATAATTGGGGATTATTCCCGATTATACCGATGCTCACTAAATCCCCTCTCCCCTGCCAGGGGACGACACCGGTTAAGGGGTGGCTTGAGCGGACGTTCACCCCCCCCACCCTGCCCTCTCCCCCCAAGGGGGGAGAGTGAAATAGCTTGTAAATTCCAGGCAATGATTAGTTAGTTGGCCTGCCTAAGTTCAAGCAGAATTCTGGTTTTGGTGCGCAGTGCCCACCCTGCATGCCTCAACGCAAAAACCTTGCCGGACACTACTGGGGTCCAAGCAATAAACGGGGTCGCTGCCTCGCTCCCCTCCAGATTTAGGGCTAAGGTTTTTTCTCCGCCACCTCTTCTTTGACCACTGGCATTGGCGGCGCCTGTTCCCACCCCCCGCCCAGGGCCTTGTAGAGGGCGATGAGGTCGGTGGAGATATTTGTGTTGCTCTGCACCAGCGCGTTTTCGGTGGCGCAGAGCGCGGTCTGGGCGACCAGTACGTTAAGGAATTCGAGCATCCCCTCCGTGTAGAGCTTCAACGACAGGTCAAAGGCTTTACTGTTACAGGCGACGGAGTCTTTGAGCGACTTGTAGTGTTCCTGTTCCTTGGCAAACGCAATCAGTGCATTTTCCACGTCCTGGAAGGCGCCTAACACGGTCTGGCGATAGGTGATGAAGGCCTGATCACGCAACGCTTGCTGCACCCGGATATTCGATACGACCGCACCTCCCTGGAAAATCGGCCAGGTCACTGATGGCCCAAAGGAACCGGTTCGACTGGCAACCGTCCACCAGCTATTCAGCAGGTTGCTCTGCCAGGTCACCGCGCCGGTCAGCGAAAACTGGGGGAATAGATCTGCGGTGGCGACCCCGATCTGCGCCGTGGCGGCGTGCAATTGCGCCTCGGCCTGGCGGATGTCGGGGCGGCGGCGCAGCAGGTCAGACGGCAGACCGGCGGGAATCTGCGCCGGCACGCCGGGGATGCCGCCCGTCGGCGTCAACTGCTTCAGCAGGTCGGCTGGAGGCCGGGCCAGCAGTATGCTCAAAGCGTAGATCGACTGCCTCGCGGAGGTCTCGAGCACTGGAATTTGCGCTTCGGTGGTTGCGACACTGGCCTCGGCGTTGGCTACGTCCAGGGCGCTGGCAAACCCTGCCCCCGCTTTCTGGCGGGTGATTAGCGCCGTGTTTTCCATGGCTTTCAGATTTTTTTGAGTGACGGCTATTTGCTGTTGATAACCGCGAAGTTGAATATAGTCGAGCGCCACCTCGGCGGCGATGGTGACCTGCACGTTGCTGATGCCTTCGATGGCGGCCTGGACATTGGCGTCGGCCGATTCCACATTTCGGCGCTGTCCGCCGAAAATGTCGATCTCCCATAATGCATCGAAGCCCCCCTGATAGAGATTTTGGGACTGCCCCGCCGTAGCCGCCGTAGCCGCCGTACCCTTTGAGGGTTGCGTGGTGCCGGAGGTGGATTCCCGCAGATATTCGGCGGAGGCGGTGATCGCCGGCCACAAACCTGCAACCGCGACGCCGCGTGCGGCGCGAGCCTGCCGCAGATTAGCCACGGCCAGTTGCAGGTTGAGGTTCGTTTTCAGGGCATCTTCCACCAGTTGAGTCAACGTAGGATCATTGAACCGTTTCCACCATTGTGCCAGTTCGGCCGGCTGCGCGCTGGCAACGGAAGGTTGGCGCGGCGCCGGCGCTGCCGTGACGCCCGCCCAACCCGAGGGCGCCTCAGGATGCGGCGCGTGATAATCGGGTCCGACCATGCAGCCGCTTATCGGCAACACCATAAAACCGCAGACTGCCAACAGGATCGGTACGAAAAGCAGTTGCCGGTTCGTTTTCATGAGTACCACTTACTCATAGCGAAGCGCCTCGATGGGATCGAGCCGGGAGGCCTTATAGGCCGGGTAAAAGCCAAAGGCGATGCCGACGCTGGCCGAAACGAGCACGGCGGCGATGATCGCTCCCACCGAAACCGCCACCGGCCAGTGCAACACCAAAGATACCACGTACGAACTGCCGCGCCCTAGCAGGATGCCCATAGTCCCGCCCAGCAGGCACAGCAGGACGGCCTCGGCCAAAAACTGGCGCAAAATGTCACCCGGCTCCGCACCCACCGCCATACGCAACCCGATCTCCCGGGTTCGTTCGGTTACCGAAACGAGCATAATGTTCATGATGCCGATGCCGCCCACCACCAGCGAGATCATAGCCACGCACAGGAGCAGTTTGGTCATCATCTCTGCCGTCGCACTCATCGTCTTGGTAATCTCGGTCATGTCGCGAATGATGAAATCATCCGGATCGGAATTGCGCAGGCGGTGCCGCTGCCGCAGCAAGCCGCTGAGTTGTTGGATTGCAGGGGGAACCTGATCGGCGGAAGGAGCGGCGCTCAGTATCTGATCGACGTTGGGGAATCGAATCGGTTGTGCGGTGTCGGTCTGTTCCGTGGTCGATGGAATCGAATAAAGATTTTGCTGCGTCTCCGGGTAGATCATGTTAAGCGTATTGACTTCGGCGCTACTGGCGATGCTAATAGAGCTCTGGTTGCCGCCGGAAAGCGAGGCAGCGACCACGCGATATTTGATCGTCGTCCACGGGGCCAAAAGAATATCGTCCTGGTCCATGCCCATCAGATTGGCGCCTTTCTTGTGCAACACGCCGATGACCTTGAAATCTACGTTCCTGATGCGCACATGCCTGCCGAGGGGCGACTGGCCGCCAAAAAGCTCTCTTACGATAGTCTGGCCGACCAGGCACACTTTGCTCGAGTTCAGGACTTCATGGTCGGTAAAGGCTTCCCCTTCAGCCATTTCGGTCCAATCGCGTATATCGAGAAACAACGGGGCGGTGCCATAGACGTAAGTCGGCACCCAGTTCCGATTGCCGTACACCACCTGGGCGCGGGCGCGCACGATGGGCGCCGCCCAGACCACGGACGGGCATTCTTTCAGGATCGCCTCCACATCCTGCGGGGTCAACGTCATCATGGCCCCGGAGCCGGTGTTTACGCCTGCTATGCTCATGGCCCCCGGCAGGATCACCAGGGTGTTGGCGCCCATACTGGCCATGGTGCGCTGGATGGCCACCTTGGCCCCATTGCCGATCTCCATCATGGTGATCACCGCCGCCACGCCGATGACAATGCCCAAGGTCGTCAGCGCGGCGCGCATGATGTTGTGGCGCAGCGCCAGAGAGGCCATCTTCAACGTGCGGAACATTTTCACGGGGCGCCTCCAGGGTTGGATGACGCAGGGTCTCTCTCGATCAGGCCGTCCTTGATGAGGATGATACGCTGCGCATGTTGAGCGACGCCAGGATCATGGGTCACGATGATCATCGTGATGCGGTCCATTTGGTTCAGCTGCTGAAATGTCTGGAGGATTTCCTCGCTGGTGCGCGAGTCGAGATTGCCGGTCGGCTCGTCGGCGAAAAGCACTTGCGGATGGTTAATCAGAGAACGGGCGATGGCCACCCGCTGCTGTTCACCTCCCGAGAGTTGCGACGGCCGGTGATTAAGGCGACCCGCTAACCCGACTTTTTCGAGCAATTCAGCGGCGCGCCGTTCCATCTCGCTTTCAGTGAGGTTATCCCTGCAGTACATGAGCGGCATCAGGACGTTTTCAAAGGCCGTCATACGCGGCAGCAGGTTGAAACTCTGAAACACAAAACCGATCATGCGGTTACGCAACCTGGCGCGTTCTTTTGGCGTCAGCCTGGAGATTTCACGGCCGTCGAGCCAGTATTCACCCGAGGTCGGATGATCGAGGCAACCCATAATGTTCATCAGGGTGCTCTTACCGGAACCGCTGGCCCCCATCAGCGCCACGAACTCAGACCGGGCGACCTGCTGGGAAATCCCTCTGAGCACCGGCAGATCCAGTTCACCCAGGTGGTAAGTCTTGCAGATGTCGTGGAGTTCGATGAATTCCATATCCGGCATACCTTTTGTCCGGGTTCAGTGTCCGCCGCCGGGAGGGGGTTGACCTTGCCCGCCGCGAAAGCGCCCCATTTGAGGGATGAATGGACTGGCGCCGGTACTTTGACTGCCGGCAGTTTCCCGTTTGCCTTCAGCGATGACCACCGGCAGACCCTCGCTCAGTGCCTTGCCGCTCACTTCGGTCCAGACGCCGTCCGTCAATCCAACGTGCACAGCGATGGGCCGAACTGTATCACCTTGGGCGACCCAGACAGTTCCGCGGGATGCAGACGCCCCGCTCCCTCTGATGTGCCCCTCCTCGTTCCCGGACGCACCGGCCGCAGTTTCGGGCGCCCCGCCTGATTCAAAGGCTTTCCGGCTGCCCCGCGGAGACCAGCGCAGCGAGGCGTTCGGCACCATCAGCACGTTTTGACGGCGGCCAACTTCGAATTGCAGGTTAGTCGTCAGATAGGGCAGCAGTTTGCTATCGGAGTTGTCGTAGTTGACCTCGACCGTGTAGGTGACCACGTTCTGGGACATGGTGGCATTTAGGCGAATCTTGGCGACAATGCCATGAAAAACCTGATCGCCAAAGGCGTCCACCGTGAAAGTTACCGGCTGGTCAGGGTGAATATTGCCGATATCGGCTTCGTTGACCGAGGCCCATACCTGGATGCGCTTGAGGTCTATGGCGAGCAGGAACAGGCTGGGAGTGGTCGTGGTGGAGACGATGGTCTGGCCGATATTGACGCGGCGGTCAACGACTACGCCGGCGACCGGCGACTTGATAGTGCAGTATGCGAGGGTTTCTTCATCCTTTTTCAGTGTGGCTGCCGACTGCGACACAGCCGCGGCCGCCATATCCACGCTGGCCAGGGCTAGCGCCACGTTCGCCTTGCCAACCAAGTAATTGGCCTTGTATTGATCATAGGTGGTCGCCGCCAATGCCTGGGACGGTCCGAGCTTCTGGGCGCGCTTCCAGTCCGCCTCAGCCTCCCACAGCTTGGCCTGCATCTGCAGTACGTTGGCTTTGGCGTTGACCAGGTTGGCGCGGGCCTGTTGCAACGAGGCCTTATCAATCGCGACCGCGGACACATAGAGCGTGTCATCTATGTGCGCCAGCACGCCCCCCTGCCTCACGACCGCCCCATAGTCGACAAGTTTACCGTTCACGTCCCGGCCGAAGGAAAGAATCATACCGGCAACCTGCGCGCCGATGTCGATGACCTGCTCCGGCTCGACCGTGCCGGTGGCGCTGATCGTCGCCAGCAGGTCGCCCCGCTTCACCTGGACCGTGCTGAACCCGGTGGACCTGCCGCCGCCGCGGTGCAAGTATCCCAGCAATAACAGGACGGCAATCAGCCCCCCCAGCGCGATAAGCTGGAGGCGCTTATCGAGCCGCTTCAATTTTTCAATCCAATACCTTATGGCCACGTTGGCGCAACCTCTGAATGGCCTTTCCCGACCACAATAATATTAGCCCCAGGAAAGGGGACGTGGGAGAGAGACAAGCCAGGTAGTTTAGGCCTGT
>Ga0208821_1001294_pt1 | contig 14566 bp, 13 predicted proteins | sample June2015DPH_20_5_FD_184720 | JGI IMG/M metagenome (GOLD analysis project Ga0208821, IMG submission 184720) | Peatland microbial communities from SPRUCE experiment site at the Marcell Experimental Forest, Minnesota, USA - June2015DPH_20_40... | ecosystem: Environmental > Terrestrial > Soil >... | reverse complement strand
ATTTTACCTCGCAGTATTCGCCGACGATATTTCGGTATCCACACCAGGTGGTACTGCAAGCGGTGTTTCGTATGAGACCCAGTCTGATATCTGGCCATAGCCAGATCATGTCGGAAATTACTCCGCTCCGCCAGGTTTCAACTGGCTTCGCTTCGAAAGGATGCCATTCATCCCCAGGCTTAAAAGCCTGGGGTTTTCTGGCATAGCTTATAAACTCCTGGCCCCCGAAGCCAGGCTCTACCGACATGATCAGCACAAAGTCCACCTCGCTGAGAATCTCCTGCAGAGCCAGGAGCGGCGTGGCCGGATTGAGCGCAACAACCAGCCCGTGCTCCCAATGCACGGATCTCCTGAATGGTGCGGTGAAGATGAGGGCAGGTTTCAACGTGGATACTGACAGAGTTTGCACCCGCACGCACGAAATCTGCCAGGTATTGTTCCGGCTCCTCAACCATCAGATGAACGTGCAATAAGGCATCGAACTTGTCTGCAATCGGACGTAATGAACGCACGACCTGGGAACCCATGCTCAGATTCGGCACGAAGTGGCCGTCCATGACATCGACATGAATCCACCTGACACCCGCCTCCAATGCTTGTGTGACCTCTTCTCCGAGGCGGCTGAAATCGGCCGAAAGAATGGACGCGGCTATCTGGATCTTACTTTTACTCATCGAGCTTCCTTTAGACAAAGTTCTGCTTCATCCTTTTCGCCCAAGATGGCGGATTCCATCCTTGCCTGCCACAATCAGATCCGTTGCTAGCCCAAGAAACAAGCCATGCTCGGCAATCCCGGCCCGTTTACTCAACTTGGCTGCAAGCTCGGCAGCGTCGGCAATCGGGCCGAAACTACAATCCAGGATCATATTTCCTGAGTCGGTTGCAAACAGGGACCCATCGGCGTTGTGCCGAGCTTCAACCTGCGCCCCCAATGACTCAAGATAACTAAACTGGGAGCGCCAGCCAAAAGAGAGGACCTCGACCGGCACCCCACAGCGTGTGCCTAACCGAGGTGAGAGTTTGCTGTCGTCGACCACAATGATCACACGGCGGCTGGCCTGAGCAGCAATCTTTTCACGGAGCAGCGCACCTCCTCTTCCTTTGATCAAGTTCAGATCGGGGTCCACTTCGTCCGCACCGTCGATGGTCAGATCAAGACTTTTCGGCATCTCCTCGGACATCATAGGGATGCCGAGCTTTTCTGCCTCTTTCCAAACAGCCTTGGACGTTGCGAAGCCTAAGATGTTCTTAAGCTGCCCGTCGCGGAGCAACCCGGCGACGTGTCGCGTCGCGAAGATCGCCGTGGAGCCCGTGCCCAGGCCCACGACCATGCCCGACCGGACAAACTCGACCGCCCTCTCGCCCGCCTGTTGCTTGTACTGTGTGGAAAGCTCAGCCTCTTTGGTCATCCCGATTTTCCTATTCTCTCACCCCGCGCAGTTCCAGAGAAGACGGAGGAGACGGTCGGATGGAAAAGTCTTAGGGCGGCAACCTTTTACATATTATATTCAGACGGTATATACGCTTGAGATGACCCCATTTTCCATAAGCCCCGGTTAGCGATTCCTAAAAGACCGCATTCTAAGACTTTGAAGCCCGACTGTCTCTTCCGTCAATGCCGCAACTATGACACAGTCTCCCAAGGGAGAGGGATTGACAGTGATTCATGAACTGCGAGCGACCATCTTGCCTTTGATGCGCTTAAGCCGAAAAATGTCCTCTTGCTCCTGCTGGTCGAGGACCTGCTGGATGTAATGGATCTGAGACTGAATGCCGGGGATCACCGCTTGCTCGAGGGCGTTCACCCGACGCGCGGTTTTCTTGATCTCTTCTCCGATGCGGCGCAGCCGCGACTCTGTGTTTGCCACCCGCAACAGCGCTTCGGACAGCTTCCGAAATGCAGCCTGTGCGGCCAGCGTCTGCCCTCCAACGCCGAGAGGACTAACCGTGGTTCCCCGAGGTCGTTCCACCTCCAGCCTCGGCACCCGTGTGCCCCAGACATTCTCCACATCAGCCTGAGCATTGGAGATGACCGGTACGCTGAGCGAGAGGACCTCTACCTCCCGCGGGCCGTCGAATGCCTTCGCAAGAAACAAGGCCATATGGGCCTCTTGGCCCGCTACATTCAACTGCCTGCGGGCCTCGAGGGTTTTGTGAATCAGGCCGAAGAACTCCCTCACCAGCGCGTCCCGCTTCTTCTGCAAGAGATCAACGCCCCTGAGCGCCAGCCCGAGCTGGCTGCGCCGGGTAAGTAAGTTCATTCGAGTTGGACTGGTACCGTTCATGGTTTTATTAAATCCCCTGGCGGGTGCCCCAGAGCTCCCTGAGTTTTGTGCCGTAGTACTTACCGATGTGGTCCGAGGAAATCCGCTTCAACTCGGACTCAGGCAGCATCGAGAGCAATGCCCAGGCGATGGTCAGCGATTCGTCCAGATCGCGGCTCTGCTCGCCCTGATGAATGAAGTCCTTCTCGAAGGCGTCCGCAAACTTCAGGTAGCGTCTGTCGTTCTCGGTCAAGGCCTCCTCGCCGATGATCGCCACCAGCTTACGGATGTCCACCCCGTTCGCATACGCGGCAAAGAGCTGGTCGGAGACCTGCTTGTGATCCTCACGGGTCTTGCCTTTGCCGATCCCGCTGTTTGCCAGCCTCGAAAGCGACGGCAGCGGATCGATCGGGGGAAAGAAGCCTTTGCGATACAGCTCGTTCGAGAGCTGGATCTGACCCTCGGTAATGTATCCTGTGAGGTCCGGAATCGGATGGGTTCGGTCGCCCCCGGGCATCGAGAGAATCGGGATCTGTGTCACGGACCCCGGGCTGTCTGCGATCACGCCTGCCCGCTCATAGATGGTGGAAAGGTCGGTGTACATATAGCCCGGATAGCCGCGCCGGCCCGCAATCTCACCTTTTGAAGCCCCCACTTCCCGCAGCGCCTCGCAGTAGTTCGTCATATCCGTCAGGATGACCAGCACGTGGTAGCCATGGCTGTAGGCCAGGTGCTCCGCCACGGTCAACGCCATGCGGGGTGTCAGGATGCGCGCGATCGTGGGGTCGTCCGCTTTATTGAGAAAAAGAACTGAGCGAGAGAGAGCGCCGGTCTTCTCGAACTCCGCAGTGAAATAACTCACCTCCCGCTGTGTCACGCCCATGGCGCAAAAAACGACGGCGAATTGGATGTCCTCACCCGGCACAGTGGCCTGGCGTGCGATCTGTGCTGCCAGCTCGTTGGCAGGAAGGCCAGGGCCCGAAAAAATGGGAAGCTTCTGCCCCCGGACCAGAGTGTTCATAATATCGATGGTAGAAATGCCGGTCTGGATAAACGCCTCGGGCTTGCGTCGTGCAACCGGGTTGATCGGCATGCTGGCGATAGGGAGGCGTTTCTCCGGCGTCACTTCCGGAAGCCCATCGATGGGCTTCCCAACGCCATTGAAGCGGCGGCCCAGCATTTCTTTCGCTACGCCCAGCCGCGCCACATTTTCCACCAGACTCACCGACGTGCGCGCCAAATCGAGCCCTGCTGTTTCCTGAAAGACCTGAATCACAGCGTATTCTTCCGAAACTTCGATGACCTGCCCGCTGCGCACCCGGCCCGTCCCATCCTTGATGTCGACGATGGCGTTATACGCCAGGTCTCCGGCATTTTTTAGGAAAAGGAGCGGGCCGGAAATGTAGGTCGGCGAGTGATATTCCTTTTTCAAAAGATCCATGTGGTTGACTTCCTTAACCTGCCTGCCACGCCCCGTTGATCTCGTTTAGCACGCCTTCCAGGTAGGTCTGAAAATCCTTCTCCGGTGTGTAACGGGCACGGTCGATCTTCTGCAGTACTGGGTTCTGAATGATCTTGTCGATGGAGACCCCCTCTTTGAGCGCCTTCTCGGCCGCCTGATAAAGCGTCGTCACCATGCTCATGATCCCATAGGCCTTTCTCATGGAGCAATAGGCGTCGATCTCGTGGAAGCCGTTCTGCTGCAAGAAGTCCTCCCTCAAGATCCGACCGACTTCGATGATAAGACGTTCGTGATCCTGCAGGGCGTCGGGACCTACGAGCTGGACCATTTCCTGGAGATTGGCCTCACGTTGCAGCAACTCCCGAATTGCGTCGCGCATCTCGGGGTAGTTGGGGTCCACGTTCTCGCGATACCAATGGTCCAGAAGCTGGATGTAGAGCGAGTAAGAGCCGTTCCAGTTGATTGCCGGGAAGTGTCGACGGTAGGCCAGTGAGGCATCCAGTTGCCAGAAGGCGCCAGCGATCCGGAGCGTCGATTGGGTGACCGGTTCGGACATATCGCCGCCAGCGGGCGACACCGCTCCCACCACGGTGATTGCGCCGCGTTCTCCCGTTGAACTGATAACCAAGCCGGAACGCTCGTAGAATGCCGCGAGACGGGAAGACAGGTAGGGTGGATAGCCTTCTTCGGCCGGCATCTCTTCGAGTCGAGAGGAGATCTCACGCAGCGCTTCAGCCCAGCGGCTGGTGGAATCAGCCATCAGCGCGACAGCGCAACCCTGGTCCCGGAAATACTCGGCCAGGGTCACGCCCACATAAATACTCGCCTCCCGGGCCGCCACTGGCATATTGGACGTGTTTGCGATGAGTATGGTGCGCTGCATCAGCGGCTGGCCACTCCTCGGGTCCTGGAGATCCGGAAACTCCTTGAGAACATCCGTCATCTCGTTGCCTCGTTCGCCGCAACCCACGTAGACCACGATATCGGCGTTGGACCATTTCGCCAGCGATTGCTGAGCCACTGTTTTGCCCGAGCCAAAAGGTCCTGGAATCGCCGCGGTCCCGCCCATGGCGATGGGAAATAGCACATCCAGAGTTCGCATTCCGGTGAGAAAGGGTTCCTTCGGATCAAGCTTTTCCTGAACGGGACGGGGTCTTCGCGCCGGCCAGAGGTGGAACATTTTGAGCTCCCGGCCATCTTCAAGTAACACCATCGGCTCCTCCACGGTGCAAGCGCCGGCCTCCCTGACTTTTTTGACCGTTCCAGTCACTTCCGGTGGCACCAGAATCTTGTGAACGAACCGGAACTCACGGACAGTACCCAGAGTCATGGCCGCCGTGACTGGGTCGCCAGCCTTCACGATGGGCGTCCAGTCCCATTTTTTTTGGCGGTCTAACGCCTCTGCCTCTACGCCGCGAGTGATAAAGTTTCCGGTTTTCTCCCGGATCTTTTCAAGCGGTCGCTGGATGCCGTCGTAAACGGAGTTTAGAAGTCCCGGTCCCAGCTCTACCACAAGCGGCATGCCCGTGGAGACCACGGGCTGACCGACGACCAGACCGGAAGTATCCTCGTAGACTTGAACGAATGCGGTGTCGCCTTCCAGCCGGATGATTTCGCCAACGAGTCCCTCGTCTCCCACCTTGACGATGTCATACATGCGGGCACCGAGCATCCCTTTGGCGATCACCGCCGGGCCGGTAATCTTGCGGATGACCCCTCGAACCGTAGAGTTATTAATCGTTAAGTCATTAGCCATTCAAACCACCGATGATTGCTTACTCTACCCCCACTCCTCCCCTTCAAGGAGACTGCGTCAAAATAACAACCTGTTCCAAACAAGACGGAGGAGACGGTCGGATGGAAAAGTCTTAGGGCGGCAACCTTTTACATATGATATTCTGACGGTCCATACGCTTGAGATGACCCCATTTTCCATAAGCCCCGGTTAGCGATTCCTAAAAGACCGCATTCTAAGACTTTGAAGCCCGACTGTCTCTTCCGTCAATGCCGTGATTACGACACAGTCTCCTATATCTTTATCTCGTACCCCATCGTCGCGATGATCAGCCGTCGCACGTATGCTTCCGCATCCTCGCCTTCTCCTGCGCCAGCGGCAAGGGGCGACGGCGCCGAAAGCAGAACAGGGAGATCCCGACCGCGCATCTCGCGCTTGACCGCCTGGTAAGGGTCGGGCAAGAGCGCCGCGCTTACCGCAATCAGGGCGTAGATGTCCCCCTGAATCATTCGGGCCAGTACCTCCCGAGCTTCTGTTGCATCCGCGGCAACGGTCACCTGCAGGCCCGCCAGGCGGTAGCCCGCGGCCGATTCCTGATCGGTCAGAACCCCGATCTTCATTCGCAGAAGACCTCCTGTTCAACTGAAACGGACGGCAGATTGTAATAGGCGCGCCGCGCAAGAAGCCGGATGCGGCCGGTCTCCCATTCCTTACACCGGATATAATCGATGGCAAGACCCGGCCCCAGGACGTCCTTGGATTGCGCATGGGCCTTGGCCAGCAGGACGCAGCGCAGGCTCCGCTCAAGTGCCGCCAGGTCTCTCGCCTCTGCCACACGCCCGAAGTCGGAATCGCTCAGTTCCTGAAGCGCAGCCACCTCGCCCCCTGCCAATCGCTGGAAGAGGGAAAGCGTTACGTAACGGCCTCCACGCAGAAAGATCCATTCGGACGGTCCTTCGAAACCGACGCTAAAGAGCTTGACTCCGGTTGCGAGGTTCAATGCGTCGATCTCGAAACGGATGAAATCTACAAGGTATGGTTCGTCAAGTTCCTGAGCCCGACACAGCACCTCCTCATAGAAGCCGTGGTCCAGTAATACCTCCATCTGCATCGGTTCATGACTGGTCTTAGACGCCTCACGCAGGACCTTGGCGATAGGATGTCCCAGTAACGAGAGCACCTGTGCCAGCGATGCAGGGCCAGGGGCCTCTGCCATGGCTCTGTATAAACCTTGAGGAACGGTGCCTCCGGCCAGATGTCCTGCGATCTCATCTGCCGACCATCCTGCTGTTCTTCCACGAAGGATGGTTTTCACATTGGTCAGGTCAGACCGCATGAGCAGCAGGCTCACGGCCTCGCGGGCTTTACCCGAGACCAGACGGGGAAGGTCGGCCACCGTTCGATTCAGGTGAACCGTCACGGCGCGATCAATGTCAGTAAGAGTTTCTCCGGTGAGGTCAGGGCCGTAGATGCTTTCCTCAAGGACTTTGACCAGCTCGGAGAAATTCAGGCTCAGTGCCTCGCGGAAAAAACCTTCGGGCAACAACCGGCTGCGCCTGGCCCGGATGCGGGCATTCAAATAAGCAAAATCGTCAGTCATCCCTCACGCCTCACTCCCCCAGAGTCGCTGGGCCACACCGGGAGCAAGTGTCTCCCAGGCGCGCTTCAGTCGTTCCGGAAGGCTATTCTCCACACTGCGTTGACCGCCGTGAGCCACGATTCGCACTCCAAGGTGAAGTCCGGGATCGGTCCGCAGATCGAGCCCCTTTCGAATCGCCCACGTTCTGAGCTTAGCTTTGTCATTAGGATGCACGACCACTGCCTCCGGCGCTCCAGCCGCCTTCCTGGCCTCTTCGGCCAGTGCCTCCAGGATCTCACCGTAATTCGGCTTGCCGGCAATTTCTTCAAGCCCGGTTAAGACTTTTTCCTTCACCAGAGCAATCGCCTGGCCCCTTGCCTGAATTCGAGCCGTAGCAAGGATGAGCTCCGCGGCGCTCTTTGCCCGGCGGATAGCAGCGCGAGCTTCGGTTTCGACTCTCTTCCGAAAGCCTGCCACCCGTTCCGATGCCTGTTTCTCAGCCTCCCGGATCAGCGTCGCGGCCCTGGAATCCGCTTCGGTCAGGATCGAGTTGATCTCCGCAATGGCTTCTTCCTGAAGAATGTCTCCAAGCTTTGACATCACAGCTTCCCGAAAAGGAGGAACGCAATGACCATGCCGAAGATCACCAGGGTTTCCGGAAGCAGAAAGAAGACGAGCGCCATCCCAAACGACTCAGGCTTCTCCGCCACACTGCCCACGCCCGCTGCACCAATCCGCGCCTGCGCGATGGCCGTTCCAAGCGCGCCGAGCCCCACAGCAAGACCCATGCCGATGGCGATGAGACCCTTGCCTGAGCTGCCGCTTGTCTCCGCTGCCTGGCCAGCCTGCTGGGCCAATGCTGAAGCAGCGCTCAAGATCACGAACCCCAGAATCAAAACAATCTTTATTCTCATCATCTCTCCTCCTTAAGAATAATCTCTGCGATCTGTCCAATGACTTATATCACGATGAACTGCAGACCGATTTGAAGGGACGGTAGGGCCTTCCCCTGACCTTGTAGAAATCAAACTTGCTGAAAAATTCCACCCAGATGAGACGAATGGGTTGTAGGACATGGCTCGCGGTAAGCAGAATGACAAGAGAGGTCTGAATGAGCAGACCCATCAACAAACCGACCAACACTCCGAGAACGAGGCCCGTGACCCCTAATAATCGGTACAGAGAGAAGCCTAAGTCCGTGGCCAGGCCTGCGAGAATGGCTGAGGCCAGTCCGACGGCGTAGAGACGGATGTAACTCAAGACGTGACCTGCCTGCATCGGCAGTTCAGCAATCATCATGGGCATCCTTGCTCGGATCATTCCAACAAAAAAGAGGGCCGCACCCGCGACGGTCGGGATAAGCAACCAGAGCCGGAAATTCCCGGTCATGAAGGCATAAGCAAACAGGACCAGGGCCGCAACACCGCCGAAGTAGCCGCTCGCCTCCCAGAAATGCTTCTTCTCGCCCTGACGCCGCTTCAACGAAGCTTTCACATACAATCCATAAAGGACCTGGTAGACCCCGAAGCCGATGCAAACCAGAATCAACCCGTTCGCCGTGGCAACCGTGTCGATGCGCGGAATCAGAATAGGGAACAGCCCGGGGTGTCCTGCGGTTCCAAAGATGCCAAGCCGCTGAAACAGGTCACCGAAGAGCTCCCCGTACAGCAAGCCCCAAACGAACGTCCATACGATCATCGGTCTCATCACGCGCACCATCTGCTTGATGGCTCCGGGTGAAAGCCGCATCCTGAAGAAATCGACGTCCAACCTCTGGTTGCGCCTGACATAACCTGAAAGATACCAGGACAAAGCAACGAACATCATGGCATAGCCGATGTCACCGACGATCATCCCGAACCACAGTGGAAAAAACGAGGCAACGACCCACGTAGGGTCCCAGCCGTCGTAGCGCGGCGTATTAAGAAAGGAGATCAAGGACTCGAAGGGTTTGACCCAGCCGGGATTTTCCAGCATGATCGGGACACGCGCTGCTTCGTGATGCGCATCCACTGGCTCGAACGTATGAAGCGTCTCGCTGTTGAATCGGTCCGTCACCTCCACTGCTCTGCTTTTAAGGCTAACCGGCACCCAACCGAACAAAGCAAAGCCGTACCGGCCGGAGGCGGTTTCCGTGAGGGTATGGAGACGCATGGATTCATCCTTTGCCCGGTTCCATATTCCCTGGAGTCCCGCAGCCGCTTCCATTGCCATCCGGCTCAGCTCTTCTTCCAGAGCCGCCAGCTCCTGGGGTGCAAGCTGCGAACGTTCTCTAAGGTGGGAAGCCATCTTTTTCAGGCTCATTCCGGCGTACTCTCCGGTGCGTGGAAGTTCGGCCAGACCCTGATGGCTCAAGACCCCTCTGGCCTGCTCGGCGTCGCGTCTCAAGACGACGATCATGGCGGCCGTCTTGCCGCCCACCGGTTTTTCCGCCAGCAGAAAACGGTCGTCGAGTGCCGATGCGAGCTCCTGCTCGAGAGGAATAGGACGCATGCGTCTCTCCAGCACAAAAGCCAGGACGGCCAGCCACCGACTCTCGTCCAGGCCCCGTCCAATCTCTGCCAGCGCCTCTATGCTGTTGCGGTACTGGCCGATCAGCCCGATTTCATCCCGGAGCCGCTCACGTTTTTCCACCAAGGCGGCAGCTCGCTTTTCATGGGGTAAGACCGCTGCTTCAGCCTCCTCCAAGGTGCCGGAGAACGGCTGCACGGATGAATCCGCCTCGAGCCCAAGGAGCTTCATGGCATGATCCGCCGACGTTGCAACGGCATCCCAGCGCCTGTGCCGCACCTCTTCATCCTGACTGAGCCGGTATCCGCCGATCTCATCGGTTCGCAGCGGATCGATTTGGACAACCCCGGCGCGTTGCAGGTCGAGCAGGATCGTGGGAGCAAGCTGCCTCGGGCCTGCCATGAAGAGCTTCTCCATCCTGCCGATCACGGCAGCACCTCCGAGAAAATGTAGTCCACGGCCAGGCCGATATTTCGTTCAGCCTGCTCGCGGATTTGACGTGCCTCTGCTTCGGCCCGGCCGCGTGCCTCCTCGGCATGCTTCTCGCTCTCCTCAGCTATCCGGGCTTTCGACGTATCGGCCATCTGACGGATTTGGGCATCGGCCTCGGTCAGGATACGTTGCGCCTCCTGCTCCGCGCCCGCAATCCTTTGCTCGGCAGACCGGCGGGCCTCATCGAGCTTTTTGGCGAGCTCGGCCTCAAGCTCAGCAAGAATCTTCACGGGCTCAATTGCCTTCATCGTTCCTCCATCATAACACACCCCTGGTGCCTATCACCCTCTCCTCTCCCAAGAGAGATTGTGTCGTAATATGAAGAACCGGCTCCAAACAAGACGGAAGAGACGGTCGGATGGAAAAGTTTAAATGTGCGCATTCCAAAGCTTTGGAATCCGGCTGTTTGTTCCGTTTTTTCTCTGCCTCCATTCGATTGTGACACAGTCTCTGACTGCGGCCTCACCTCGGCCAAAGGATTCGAGAAGCTTCGAGTGGAACGGCAACACCCAAGTGCTTTGGTATCACGCGCGGCGTATAGTCCGATGCCGGACGTATCGCCCGCACCTGTTCGCTATAGAGGTAACCATCCCCAGCCGCCAGCCTTTGACCACGGGTCATCTCCTGCCGTATCGGTTCGGCACCGTTGGCTCCGTCGGCATAAAGCTCAACGCGCAACGCATTGGGATCGAGACCGCCAAAATAGACCTGAACCTCGACGGTGTGCTTCTCTTCGTCACTCGCTACTTTCACTTCGTCGAAGCGGAGCTTTGACCAATTCTGCTCCAGGGCGTGCTGCCAGTACCCTAACTGCGCGCCCATTGCTCCCCTATTGGCTGCACGCTTTTGGTAGCCTGCCGCCGCAGGGATGCAATACCGTTCTGTATACTCGCGTACCGTGCGGTTGGCAGAAAAGCGAGGCGTCAGCCGGCCCATGCTCTCTCACATTCGTGTAATCCAACCTGCGCCTCGGCTTGACTGAGGCCGTCCGGCGACGACTCCAATTTTTTCTCTACTTCCGGCAGGGGCAGGGATTTCAAATCCTCCTTCGCATTGGGCTTCGATCCCGGCTTCGATTCGTGAGCCTTGGGCTGGTCGGCATTGGGTTCCATAATGGGTATTCTTCTGTTTGTCATGCTCATTTCCTTTCCATCGCGGCATTGTATTCGCCACGGCGCGCAGCCCGGTTGCACCTGGCTCGATGATACAGAGCTTGCTGTGCCGCCAACACGTGGGCCTCCTCGCCTTGCCAAATCTCCAAAGCCGGTTGCTGGATGGCGCGGGCAAACGAAAACGCCAACGCCCAAGGCAGTCGCGACTTGAATCTAACATTCATGGCATTCAAACGGGCCGAGGCCAGTTCACCGGATTGGCCGCCCGACAAGAACGCAATCCCCGGAACGGCAGCGGGGACGGCTCGCAGGAGACACCTCACCGTGGCGTCGGCCACCTCGTCCACCGCTTCTTGCTTGGGGCAGGTCAATCCCGGAAGCACCATGTTGGGCTTCAGGATCATACCCTCCAGCGTCACCCGTTGTGTGTAAAGCTGGTTGAAAACCGTTCGTAGGACTCCCTCCGTTACCTCGCAGCACCGCTCCAGGGTATGCTCGCCGTCCATGAGCACTTCCGGCTCGACGACGGGGACCAGACTAACTTCCTGACACAAGGCAGCATAGCGAGCCAACGCCTGCGCATTGGCCTCGATACAACCCCGACTGGGAATGTTATCGGCAATGGTAATCACCGCGCGCCACTTGGCAAAACGGGCGCCCATTTGAGAGTATTCAGCCAGGCGGTCGCGCAATCCGTCCAGACCCTCGGTTATTTTCTCTCTGGGATGACCTGCCATGTCCTTTGCACCGGTGTCAACTTTGATGCCGGGAATGATTCCCGCATCGGTGATGATTTTAACGAAGGGAGTACCATCTTTCTTCTGCTGGCGGATCGTCTCGCCGTAGAGGATCGCGCCACTAATGCACTCACCGAGACCGGGCGTGGTCACAATCAACTCCCGATAGGCGCGCCGGGCCTCCTCGGTCTGGGGAATCCCCAACCTGGCAAATCGTTTGTTGCAGGTCGGATTACTTTCATCCATCGCCAGCAGGCCCTTGTCGCCCGCGACCAGTGTCCTCGCGGTGTCTATAAGCTCTTGCGCATTCATTTGGGGTTGTCCCACTTCCAGTTCCGAATCTCCGGCAGGTCTTCGCCGTATTTGTCGATGTATTGCTTGTGCTCGATCAGCTTGTCCTTGAGCTGCTGCTTCAGGTAGATGCCCTTGTCCCCGGTCTGCGGCAGGCGGTCGATGGTGTCCATCACGAGGTGGAAGCGGTCCAGATCGTTGAGCACCGTCATGTCGAAGGGCGTGGTGATAGTGCCCTCTTCCTTGTAGCCGCGGACGTGGATGTTGTCGTGGTTGGTGCGGCGGTAGGTCAGCCGGTGGATCAACCACGGGTAGGCATGAAAGGCGAAGATGACCGGCTTGTCCTTGGTGAAGAGCTCGTCGAAATCCATGTCGCTCAACCCGTGCGGGTGCTCGGTTTGCGGCTGCAGCTTCATGAGGTCGACGACGTTGACTACCCGGATTTTCAGGTCGGGCAGATGCTCGCGCATCATGGAAACGGCGGCGAGCGTCTCCAGTGTGGGCACGTCGCCACAGCACGCCATGACCACGTCGGGTGCAACACTCTGGTCGTTGCTGGCCCACTGCCAGATGCCGATGCCCTCGGTGCAGTGCTTGACGGCGGCGTCCATCGTCAGCCACTGCGGCGCCGGGTGTTTGCCCGCGATCACGAGGTTGACGTAATGGCGGCTGCGCAGACAGTGGTCCATCACTGACAGCAGGCAGTTTGCATCCGGCGGAAGGTAAACACGCACGACCCCAGCCTTTTTGTTCACGACTTGGTCGATGAAACCGGGATCTTGGTGCGTGAAGCCGTTGTGATCCTGGCGCCAGACATGCGAAGCCAGCAGGTAGTTTAATGAGGCGATCTTCCGCCGCCACGGCAGGTGCGACGTGACCTTCAGCCACTTGGCGTGTTGGTTGAACATCGAATCGACGATGTGGATGAACGCCTCGTAGCAGTTGAAGAGTCCATGCCGCCCGGTGAGCAGGTAGCCCTCGAGCCATCCCTCGCATTGGTGCTCGCTGAGCATTTCCACCACACGCCCTGTGGGTGCGAGAAATTCGTCGTTCGGCACGGCCGCGGCGTCCCATTGGCGTTTGGTCACTTCAAAGAGGGCTTCCAGACCGTTGGAGAGCGTCTCGTCGGGGCCAAATACCCGGAAATTCCGCTGCTCACTGTTAAGCATCGTTACATCGCGCAGGAAACGCCCGAGCACATGCGTATCGCCGATGCCCTGCGTCCCCGGCGAGGGCACGTCGACCGCGTAGTCGCGAAAATCCGGCATCCGCAGGTCGCGGAGCAGAATGCCTCCGTTGGCATGGGGATTCGCGCCCATGCGCCGTTCACCCTTGGGCGCAAGTTCGGCCAGTTCCGGTTTCAGCCGGCCCTGCTCATCGAAGAGTTCCTCCGGCCGGTAGCTCCTCAGCCAGTCTTCCAACAGCTTGAGGTGTTCAGGATGGGTGGCCGGGTCGGAGAGCGGCACCTGGTGCGACCGGAAGGTGCCTTCAACCTGCAGGCCATCGACCATCTTCGGCCCTGTCCAGCCCTTGGGTGAATTGAGGACGATCATCGGCCAGCGCGGACGCGCGAAGTTGCCGTAGATGCGGGCGTCCTGCTGGATTTTTTTGATCTGCTCCACCGCCGTGTCGAGCGTCGCGGCCATGGCCTCATGCATCAGCTCGGGCTCGTGACCCTCGACGAAGTAGGGAGTCCACCCGTAGCCGCGGAGCAGCTGGTCCAATTCCTCGCGGGTGATGCGGGCGAGGATGGTCGGGTTGGAAATCTTGTAGCCGTTGAGATGCAGGATCGGCAGCACCGCACCGTCGGTTACCGGATCGAGAAACTTGTTGGAATGCCACGCTGTAGCCAGTGGTCCAGTTTCCGCCTCGCCATCGCCGACGACGCAGGCGACGACGAGATTGGGATTGTCGAACACCGCCCCGAACGAATGGCTGAGCGAATAGCCCAGCTCGCCGCCTTCGTGGATCGAGCCCGGGCACTCCGGCGATGCGTGGCTGGGAATTCCTCCGGGAAACGAAAACTGAATAAAGAGCTTGCGAAGCCCAGCCTCATCCTGGCTGATGTTGGGATATACCTCGCTGTAAGTGCCCTCGAGGTAGGTGTTGCCCACGACGGCCGGGCCGCCGTGTCCGGGGCCCGAGATGTAGATCATGTTGAGGTCAAATTTTTTGATCACCCGGTTCAAATGCACATAGATAAAGTTCTGGCCCGGCGTCGTGCCCCAGTGCCCCAGCAGCATGTGCTTCACATCCGCGAGCGTCAGCGGCCGCTTCAGCAGCGGATTGTCGTAGAGATAAATCTGGCCGACCGACAGATAGTTGGCGGCGCGCCAGTAGGCATCCATCTTGTGGAGCAGTTCCGGGGAAAGAGTTTTTGTCT
>Ga0208821_1001293_pt1 | contig 14597 bp, 9 predicted proteins | sample June2015DPH_20_5_FD_184720 | JGI IMG/M metagenome (GOLD analysis project Ga0208821, IMG submission 184720) | Peatland microbial communities from SPRUCE experiment site at the Marcell Experimental Forest, Minnesota, USA - June2015DPH_20_40... | ecosystem: Environmental > Terrestrial > Soil >... | reverse complement strand
GCCAAGTGAAGCTCGCAGGGCGAAAGCCTCGGACAGTTCTCTCCACGGACATGAACCGAGCAACGAGTGGCGCTCACAACGCGAACAAGAAAAAGCGAGAATAGCAAAGAATTTAGAAACTTCTATAGAGTTTTTTACCGCGTCCCCGCCCATGGGGCTGCTGCTCATCAAACCGGCAGAACTGCTGCTCTTTCTCACCGGCGCGGACAGAGCAGGAATCCTTCCGGGCTTTTCGCCGCACTTGGCATGTCCTCCAGAGCGGCTTAGGGCATCCGGGCAGCACGGCAACAAAGTGTTCCCTGGCGGCCATGACCCCCGGCATAACCTCAACTCACTACTCTAGCCTATCTTGTTGCGTTTGTCAAGAGACATGAAGTCTGGGTAGTGGGTCAGTTTGAAAAGATTTGCGCCTCGGTGAGGGTCATTAGCTTCACGGTGCGAGCCTACACCGCCCTGTCGGCAGCGTCGAGCAATTGAACTCGCAGGGCATTCTTGGTGTCTCCGACGCGGGCAGATCACGGAGCGCCATTCCGTGGTCTATTCTCGTGGCTCGCGCCTGGCCGGAGGGGTTGAAGTCTGAACGGACTTTCGCAATGCTGCGGCGAGCCCGGCCGCGCACGGTTTCCCGAAGATCCCTTCGCCCCTGCCGGGCACCGTCACCAGTTCGACGCCCTCGCTGGCGAGTTGCCCCCAGAAGCTCGCTGGCTCCGCGCGCGGGTCGTCCTGGCCCTGAAAGTACGTGATGCGACCTCGGAAAGCGCGCGACTGCCAGGCCAGACCAGCGCGGTGGTTGATCCCCTGGACTCGCTGCCGCAACAAGACCTGCGGCAGGGGGCGCCCGCAAGCCAGCCATAGCGGGCACAGCAGATCCGCGCCTGTCTGGAGGACGCGCTGCCAGCGGTATCGAAGGCGCTCCGCAAAATACGGCCCGCTGAGTCTCGGCCAGTGGTATTGAAGATGCTCGTGCAGGGATCGCGGCTCGGGGGCCGCCCCTTCGGTACTGACAATCCCGAGGAAGGCGACCGCGTCTCGGCGCTCCTGAAGTTGCACCGCCATCTCCAGGGCGATGGACCCGCCCAGGCAGTATCCCAGCAGTAAATAGGGTCCTTCAGGCCGCGCGGCTTTGATCGCTTCGACATAGTGCGCGGCCATTTGTGTCACGGTGGTGAGCGGAGCTTGCTGGCCGTCGAGGCCCGCGGACTGAAGGCCGTAGACCGGTTGGTCGGGAGCGAGTTGTCGGGCGAGTTCGCGGTACAGCAACGCCGTCCCGGCAGAGGCCGGGACACAGAACAGCGGGCACCGTTCACCGGAGGGCTGTAGCTCCACCAGGGAAGACTCGCTCGCCGTTCCTTTGTCCTCGGCAAGGCTCCGGGCCAGCCCTTCGATGGTGGGATTTTGGAGGAATGCGGCCAGCGGCAACCTCTTTCCAAACGCTGCCTCGATCTGGGCCAGAAGCACCACAACCCCAAGTGAATCCCCGCCGACGGCGAAGAAATCTTCACACACGCCGACCCGTCCGCATCTCAGCACGGAACTCCAAATCTGGGCCAGCCGCTTTTCGGCTTCGGTGCGTGGCGGCGGGCTGGCGGCGTCGCCTTGCGCAACTCCCAGGCCGAGCCGCTCCGCGAGACCGATGCGCTGAGGCTTGCCCGTCGGCCCCTTGGGGATCTCATCGAGCAGCACGACTGTTCGCGGGACCTTGAAATCCGCCAGCCGTTGTGCCGCAAAAGCCCGCAGCTCCGGCTGGCTCGCCACCCTGCCTTCGCGAAGCACGACCGCCGCCCCGACGTCTTCCCCCAGCGTAGGATGCGAAATCGCAAAGGCCAGCGCCTGGGCCACCGCGGGATGATCGAGCAGCGCTTCGTCGATCTCCCTTGGCGAGATTTTCTCTCCCCCTCGGTTAATGATCTCTTTCAACCGTCCGGTCAGGGAGAGATAACCCTCCTCGTCGACGTAGCCCTGGTCGCCGGTGCGAAACCAGCCGCCAGCGAAGGCCGCTGCGTTGGCTTCCGGGTTGTTTTCATAGCCCGGAGTGACGTTGGGCCCGCGAACCGCGACTTCTCCGCACGTGCCTACCGGCAGGACACTCCAATCGGGGCCCAGGATCACCACCTCGGGGCCGGCGGCTATGCCCACCGATCCCGGTTTGCGTTTTCGCGGCGGCAGCGGATTGCTGGTCATCTGGTGCGACGCCTCGGTCATCCCGTAGGACTCGATGACCGGCGCGTTGAACACCCGCTCCAGCTCCGCCATCACCTGCGGCGGGAGCGGTGCCGAACAGGAGCGGATCAGCCGGAGCGGCGCGGCGGCAAGGGTTTCTAAATGCCGCGCGGCCTCGCTCAACAGCGCCTGGTGCATGGTCGGCACCGCGGTGTACCAGGTGGGGCGAAACCGCGCCAGCCATTCGAAGAACCTCGCCGCCTCGAAGCCGGGCGTGCACACCACGCTAGCGCCGCAGGCGAGCGAAGAAAGCAGCGCGCCCGCCAGCCCGTGAATGTGAAACAGCGGCATCACGTTCAGGCACCGGTCGGCAGGCGTGAGTTGCAGCGCGATTTGGATGTGGAACGCCGAGGCGCACAAGTTGGCTTGAGTGAGCGGAACGATCTTGGGACGAGACGTTGTCCCCGAAGTGTGGAGGAGCAGCGCGATGTCGTCGGGCTGGGAAAAACCGTCGGCTGGGCAAGCTGAAGCTTGGCCTACGGGGAGTTCCAGAATGGGGATACCGCGTTCCAAGGCGCACCTGCGCGCGGGCGATTCGACGCTTGCGGGCAGGACCAAAGCCCTGGCATTGAGATCGGAGAGGTAGAAGCCGTACTCCTCGAGACGATAGCCCGGGTTGAGCGGCGCGCAGGCTGCCCCGGCGGCAATCGCGAGGAAGGCGGCAGCCATCTCGGCGCCATTGGGGAGGACGACGGCGACCCGGTCTCCCCGGCAGATCCCGAACTGGCGGAGGGCGCCCACCGTGCAATCGACCTGGGTGAGCAATTGCGCATACGACAGAGGAACCCGGCCGGGCCCCAGCAGCGCCGGGGCGTCCGGCCGCTCGCGGGCTTGCGTTTCGATCAAGCCTCTCAGCGTATCGCTCATGTTCGCCACGGCACTGAGCCGATCTTCCGGTGGGCCGTCTCCTCCAGAAGCTCGAAGTACCTGTTCAGATGAGCCTCTGCGCTCCAGCGCTCGCGCCAGGCGGCCAGCCCGTTCTCCGCGAATTCCCGCCGCAGTTCGGACGACGATGCGAGCCGTCGCAGCGAAAGGACCAGATCCTCGTCGGTTCGGAACAAGAGACCGGCATGGCTCTGCTCGACGACTTCAGCCATGCCGCCAATGTCGCGCGCAATTACGGGCGTGCCGTGAGAGAATGCCTCGACGATCACCGTGCCGAACATTTCGTAAGTGGCGGTGGGGACGACCAGGGCCAGCGCCTGACGGTACCACGGAGACAGTCCCTGAAACGGCAGACGGCCAAGAAACCGCACTCTCGGGTTGCCCTCCGCCATGCTCCGCAAGCGGCGCTCGTCGCTTCCGATCCCGGCCAGGACCAAGTCGGCATCCTCGAAGTCGCGCCAAACGCGCAACAACGATTCCACGCCCTTCAGTGGTTCCAGCCGACCGACGAACAGGAAATACGGTCGTGGATGCAGGGGCGGACTTGCTTGGGAGGCGACCGGTGGATCGTCGGAGAACAACGGCAGATCGGCAAAAGGCCGGGGAAAACCCCTCTGCTGGTGCAGTCGTGTGACGAACCGGGTGGGGGCGATGAACAGGTCCACCTCCCGGCAGCAATCCTCAAGCAGGCGGGTATAGCGCCACCACTGCGGCGGACGCTTGGCCCAGAGCTGGCAGGCCAGGCACGACGGCCTCACGCAAGGGCCGGCGTTGTACTTGTATAGGCTGTGCGTGGGACAGACCAGCCAGTACTCGTGAGCCGAGTAGACCTTCAAGGTGTGCCCGTCCCCGACGCTCAACCGCAGGACCGCTGGGCCGAACAGCGAGATGTTGTGGAAATGGACGACGTCAAAGCGGCGGCCCGCCACGACGCGCTCCAGGGCGCGGCGCTTCAGCAGCGGTAAACCCGTCTGCTGCGAGAGCAAGGGCGAGACCCACTTCCATCCGCTACGCAGGGAGTGAACCGTAACTCCTTCGCGTGGCTCGAGCGCCAGCGGCGGGGCGCCCGAACGAAGCAGGTCAGACGAGTCCAGGCAGTGGACTATCTCGACGTGGTGGCCCCGGGCGGCCAGGGCGTTGCACAACCGCGACACGTACACTGCGTCGCCCCCAATAATGTGCGGCGAATAGAAAGTCGAAATGTGCAGGAAGCTCAGTGGACGCACTGTGTCATCCCGCTACGCCACCCGCGCAGGAACCGCCGCAGCAGAAGGTAACCGCGGGCCCGCCCGGACACAAACTTCCGGAACCGATCAGTCTCGCACAGATAGAACGAGTCGATGCGCGGCAGATCGCAGGCGTCTTCCACCTCGGACAAGAAGCGCAACGTGGTTCCGCAGGCCATCCGGAAACCGTTGCGGACTTGCCCGCGCACCGCGGCATTGGAGGCGCCGTAGGGGTAGGCGAAGAAGGGGACGGCTCTCCCTGTACGGTCCTCCAGCGCGGCGCGCGAGCCGTGGATTTCCTCGGCTGCGTGTGGGCCTGCAAGCGTTGTTAGATTGAGATGCGAAATGGTATGCGCTCCCAAGCTCACCAAGTCCCCCGGCAAGCCGGAAAGCGTCTTCCAGCTCATCATCTTCAGACTGGGAAACGGCGGCTGCGACCAGGCGTTGCTACCGCCGCAGTGCCCGCTGACTACGAACACGGTGGCCGGAAACTGGTACCGCAGCAGCAGAGGCACGGCCAGTTCGGCGAAGCTCGCATAGCCATCGTCGAAGGTGAGGGCGAGCGAGGGGCGAACCTCCGTCACGCGATCGAGGGGCACCACCGGAACCCCGCATGCCGCCAGCGCCTCCATCTGGCGCTCGAAGACCGCTGGAGACGTGGAAATGACGCTGCCCGAATGGTCGATCGAATGGTAGGTGAGAATGGCCGAGACCTTGAACATGTCGCAGTCGCCCTCGGAACGCGAGTCCATTCATTATAGCGGCGCGTCTGCTTTTTGCAACCCTGCCGGAGCGTCTCGGAATCCGCACGCGACGTTGGCGAACAATCAATAGATCAACTTCAGCGAGAACTGAATCTGGCGGGAAGTCCCAGCGGTATGGTTGATGACCCCGAAGCCCGACCCGCGCAAGATGTTCACGGGCAGTCCGAAGGTGGTCAGGTTGAAGGCGTTAAAGAACTCGGCGCGGAACTCCAGGGTTGCGGGCTCCGAGTTCGCGCGGCTGCCAAAGGCGGTGTCTTTGATCAAAGCCATGTCGAGGTTGTAAAAGCTCGGGCCCCGGAAAGTGTCTCGTCCCAAGGTTCCGAAGCGGCCCCGGTTGGGCCCGGTGCCGCCAGGAACGTCAATGGGGATGGAAAAGAAAGAGGGGTTGTTGTCGCCCCGGCCAAAGTAGTCTTCCCGAACCGTGCGGCGGGTGGAGAAATGCGGCGCCGCGATCTGATCAGGTCGGTCACCGCCCGCCGAGCCCACGCCGGTCTGTTGAATCCCGGAATAAACCGTAAACGGCGAGCCGCTGGTGAGGGTGGTGATGTTCAGTACCTGCCAGCCCGAGGTGAGCCTCGTTCCCAGGGGGTGGAGAAAGCTCACACGGTCGAAAGGCAGCGCCTGGATGGCGCTCGTCGTGAATACCTGTGCGATGTCAAAGGTTGAGGGACCTTTGTCAGCCCCAGGGTTCCACGGGTCTTGATAAGAAGCCTGGATAACAGTTCCCGTAGGCGCTCCGCCGGTATTCACCGCGACGGCACTCGTATCGTCGAGCCCTTTGCCGAGAGTGTAGCTGGATTGAAAACCCAGCCCCAGGCGCGAGGAGCTCTTGGTGGCGGAAATCTGCAAGGCGTGATAGGTAGAGTGGGAAGGCGTCCCTATGAGGAACTCCGGACCGTACCCGCCCGTGATCTGGCCGGAGGAATTGAAGTCCGTGAAGCGTGCGAACTGGGGAGAGGCGCCGGCATAACTGTTGGGGCTGATGATGCTGGCAAGATGTACACCCACGGTTGCCACATAGGCGGCGCTGAGAACCACATCCTTAAACGTTTGTTCAAACCCCGCCGTATAGTTGCCCATGTAACCGTTGCGAAAAGTCCGGGCCATCCCAAACACGGAGAGTGGCTGCGGCTGGTCGCCGGGGGTGAGTGCAGAGAAATCAGCCTGGTAGCGCGGCACGTCGATCTGGGTGTTTGGCGCGACATCGCTCGTGCGGCCCGTGGGATACACCAACTGGCCCGAGGTGGTGTAGAGGGGTGGTATTTGAAAGCTCGTAACAGCATTATGAAAGGGCACCGGAACGCCCGGCAGGGCGGTGAGATCGGGATTGATCAAGAAAGGGAACCCGCCGGTGAGGAAATTATCAAACCAGAGATTGGGGAGGATGGTGGTGATTCCGCCGCCCGCGCGCAGCACCGTGTGGTCTGTGGCCCGCCACTCCGCGGAAACTCGTGGCCCCCACCCACCCAGGTCTAACGGGTAAGGCGACTTCGGATCCACGCGGTAAATCTCCCGGGCGCCGGGTTCCCAGGCCGGCGCCGGCTGGCCACTCTGACCTACGATTTCGAAGCCCCCTGTGCGCTTGTGGGCTTCGTGAATGAGGCTGTTCACTTCGTAACGCAAGCCGTAAGTGAGGGCGAATCGCGGCGTGACCTTCCAGGCGTCCTGGAAATAAAAGTTATAAGCCTCGCGGCGGATGCTGACCTCGTCAAAGTGATCGCCGATCGGGGTGAAGGCTGCCGCCAACGACGTGTTGTACGAGAACGGGGAGGCGGTGAGGAATCCGGTCAGGGAGTCGGGGAGTAGTTCGCCCGCCTGGATATCGTGCCGGCCACTTGCCGAGGGAATATCGACCGGGGCATACGCGGGCCCACCACCAAAGGTGTACGTGCCGTCAGGATTCACTCCAAAGATGGTCGCATCGCGGTTAAGGCGAATCTCCACGCCGAATTTCAGCGTGTGAGTCCTCCGCGCGTAGGTGAAATTCTGCCGAAGCTGATAGAGATTTCCGTAAGGGCCCGTGGCGGTCCCGGCAGCCGAGTTGAAAGGCTCGTAAAGACTGTCGGCAAACACCATGGCAGGCTGGGTGTGATTGGGAGAGATAAAGGTCGGCGTGCTGCGAATGTACCCGAGTGAGGTCTCGGAAGTGAAGTGCGGCGAGATGGTGCGGGTGTAGCTCAGCGCCGCGTTGCGCTGGTGGTCATGGAAAGAGACCGCAAAACTCGGATCGATGGCCGACTGGTCGGGATTGGTCAGCGGACCGGTTGTGTTGTCGAGGTTGAAGCGCACAAAAAGCTGGCCCTGGTCGGAAATGCGATGGTCAATGCGTACGGAAAACTGGTTGGTGTCCGTCGAAACCTTGGAGGAGGTGGCGTAGGTCCGCGGTCCAAAGGACCCTTGAGGATTGTTGGGCAATGGATAGCCCGCCAGAATGGGTGCGATTTGCGGATTTACAGGTACGAAGAGCGTGTCACCGGGGAACGCCGTCGTGTCCTCGCCCTGCCGCTCAGCCTGGGTAGGCATGGAGAGCACCTGCGTGGTCCCCAACACCTGGCGGAAACCTTGATACTGCCCGAAGAAAAAGGTGCGATCGCGGCCCTGGTAAATTCCCGGCAGCGTGACCGGCCCACCCAGCGTGAAGCCGAATTCATTACGCCGGAAGGGGGGGATGCGGCCAGGGTCGGCCAAGGTTCGCTCATCGAAGAAATTACGCGCATCCAAGTCCGAGTTGCGCACGAATTCAAAAACCGAGCCGTGAAGCAGATTCGTCCCTGCCTTGGTTTTGATGTTGGTGAAGCCGGCAGCACCGTGGCCAATTTCCGCAGGCATCACCCCCGAAAGCGACTGGATTTCCTGCACCGCGTCCACGTTGAAGTTTGTAAAGGTGGCGCCACCCAATTCCGGGTCGGTCGTGTCCACCCCGTCCATGGCAAAGATGGCGGTGACACCGCGCTGGCCGTTCACGGCGAATTGCTGGGTGAAATTCGCCGACCCGTTGGTATCGGTCATGGTGCCGGCAGCCAACAGCAGTAGTTGACTGAAGTCGCGCTTGTTCAGGGGCAACTCCGAAACTTCGCGGCTGGAGAGTTTTTCCCCACCGCTCGCCTTCGGCTGCTCTCCCGCTGCCGCCGTTTGGAGAACCAGCCATCCACCCGCCACGGCAACCTGCACGGAGGAATTCGGGTGGTCCCCCGGCTGGATTTTCAGCAACTCACGCGACGTGGTCGTCTTGTTATGCCAGTGGATGCGCACGGTATAATTCCCGGCAAGCAATTCGGGGAAACTGAAAGCGCCTTGCGCGTCTGTAGTGGTGGCGAAGGTGCGACCCGATGTGGCTTCATGCAGTTCGACCTGCGCCCCGGCCATGACGTTTCCCCGGGCGTCGCGCGCGGTGCCTTGCCAGGAAGCGGGAGCGACCTGCGCGGCAGCGGAGACGGAGAGTGCCCACAAAACCACACCAAGACAAATGAAGAGGGATTTGTATTTTGAAAGTCTCAAAAGATTTGAACCGGAATTTCCATTTTAGCTCCCAACAGCCCCACACTATACACCCCTCGAGGGGTTCCAGCGCACGATTTTTCTTTGGATGGGTCCAGGGGCTCGGTATTGGTCTCGGCAGCGCGCTGGGGTAGAATCACCCACCCTGGGAGGTGGCGCGATATGAAGCGGTTCACGGAGAGGCAGTACGAGGAACTCATGGGGGCGCTCAGCGAGGCTGGGGCGGCTCAGAGAGTGACTACCTTGATGAAGAGGAGGGAGTATTCCGGCAGGATTGGGCTCTGCCTGGGGGCCCTCTTGGTCTGGCTGATATGCTATTCGGCAGCATGGGCGGCAGAGGAATGGCCCCGGCCTCAACTTGTCCCCCTTCCCGTGCAAGTCGAGGGAGTGTCGAATGCCGTGCTGAGCTTGAACGGGACCTGGAAGTTCACCCTTTCTCCGCCCACGGAATTCTGGTTGAACAGTTCCGACCCCGCTGCCTGGCCAGAGATCAGCGTGCCAGGGGAACTGGTGATGCAGGGTTTCAGGATCAGCCGGGACGTGGAATACCCTTATAAGCGGTCGGTTTTGATTCCCCCCGACTTCCAGGGCAAACGAATTATCTTGCGCTTCGATGGCGTTTACAGTTGCGCCCGGGTGTGGGTGAACGGAGTCTTGGTGCGCGAACACCATGGAGGCTTCACTTCCTGGGATTGCGATATAACAAAGCATGTGACGCCCGGCCAAGCCGCGTGGGTCACCGTAGGGGTTACGGACCGGTCGGATGAAATCTCTTACGGCAGCAATTACGCCAAGCACTATATGGGCGGGATTTTGCGGGATGTGAAGCTCCTCGCCCTGCCCTCGACCCAGGCCACCCGCTTGCAACTCGAAACCGACCTGGACCCAACCTATAGCGATGCAACGCTCCAGGTGACTGCCGCGCTCGCCTTTCATGGAGCCCCAAGGGCCACCCTGAAACTTCAATTGAAAGATCCTGATAACCATGAGGTAGGCTTGCGGCCCGGCTCGATTGACTTTACAGCGCAGAAAACCGAAGCCCGTCTGGACATTCCGGTGCCTGCCCCCAGGAAATGGGACGCCGAGCATCCAAACCTTTACACGCTCGAAGCCAGGGTGGTGGTGGATGGCGTGGCGGTTGAGACCGTGGAAAGGAAGATCGGCTTCCGCAAGCTCGAGATTCGCGGGAACAAGCTCTACGTCAACGGCAAGGAAGTGAAACTGCGCGGCGCCTGCCGGCACGACGTCCACCCGCTGCGAGGAAGGTCGACTACTCCCGAGCTTGACGAGCGGGACGCCTTGCTGTTCCGCGATGCGAACCTGAATTTCGTCAGGACTTCCCACTACCCGCCCTCGGAGAAGTTTCTGGAGGCCTGTGATCGCTATGGCGTGTACGTGGAGGAAGAGACTGCCGTCTGCTTCGTGGATGCTGAATGGAACGTGTCGCGCCCAGGGAGCCAGTCCGACCCCGATTTTCTTTCGCGCTACATGGCCCAGTTCTCAGAGATGATTGAACGGGACAGGAGTCACCCCTCGGTGCTCATGTGGTCGCTGGGGAATGAAAGCCGGTGGGGAACAAACATCGCGAAAGAGTACGCCTATGCGAAGCGCGAGGACCCAAGCCGGCCGGTGATTTTCAGTTATCCGGGAACGGTCCCCTCGGGAACCGCCGGCTACGACATCTGGAGTGAACACTATCCCAAAGTCGATGGCGATTTGAAGAGCCCCGGTGTCCCCAAACTGAACGATGAGTATGGACACGTCTCCTGCTACAACATTGAGACCTTGAAGCGAGACCCCGGCGTGCGGGATTTCTGGGGCGAGAGCCTCCGACGCTTTTGGGATAACTGTTTCGCCTCGGAGGGCTGCCTGGGTGGCGCCATCTGGGGGTCGATTGACGAGGTTTTCATGCTGCCGGACTCACCCGTGGGTTACGGGGAATGGGGCATTGTGGACGGATGGAGGAGGCCCAAGCCGGAATACTGGCTCACCAAAAAGGCCTACTCTCCCATCCATATCAGTGATAGTCCGGTCGCCAATCCTGGGACAGGGAAGCCGCTGAGCCTGCCAATTCAGAACCGGTTTGACCATACGGATTTCAACGAGCTCACCATCAACTGGAGCGTCGGGCCTGATTCCGGGACAGTCACCCACTTCAGCCTCCCGCCCCACGCGCCAGGAACGCTCTCCATCCCCGCGCGCGCCTGGCAGAATGGTGACGTGCTGAATTTGAAGTTCTATCGCCCGAGCAGGATCCTGGTTGATGAATTCAATCTGACGCTGGGCAGGCCGACCCCGGTTTTCCCCAAAGTTCAGGGTCCCGCCCCGGCGGTGATCGCGGATACCAACACCCTCCGCGTCGCGGGCCCGGACTTCACCATTACCTTCAGCAGGCAGACCGGACTGATCACGGAGGGAATCTTCCGTGGAAGCAGACTTCTGGAAGGCGGGCCGTATCTGAACTTGGGCGCTTCGAGTCTCCCCACTTGGTGGCTGAGCAAGCTCAGTTATTCCACCGCCCCCGACGAGGCCGTGGTTGATATCAGCGGACGGTACATGGCCGTCCGCGGCGGTGAAGAGCGGGGGAAGACCGAGTTTCAAGTCAGAATAGATGGCGCGGGGCTAATCACCACCCACTACACGGTCTTTGATTTGCCGGAAGACGCCAGTGAAGTTGGCGTGTCCTATGAGCTCTCGAATGATGTGGACCGCCTCGCCTGGCGGAGAAACTCCCTTTGGTCGGTCTACCCGGCCGACCACATCGGCAGGCCCCAAGGCGTTGCCATGAAGGTGAACGGCCCCACTGAGAGATACCGCGCGCAGCCTGCGCATCCCTGGGCGGAAGACTTGAGCGATTTCTTCCTTTTTGGAAGCAACGACGTAGGCGGGCGTGGGACCAACGATTTCAGAAGCCTGAAGACCGATGTCTTCTACGCTTCGTGTGTCTTGTCCGGAACAAATCTCCGCCTGAGAGCGGAATCCGAGGGCACGGTTGCGGTGCGCGCCGGGGTGCGGGCAGGGGGCAAGGTCATCTTCAGTGTTGATAACCTCTGGGGCTACCCTGATTTGGGCTGGGGAAACCTTGCGCCTCCCCTCGGCCTTCCAAAGAGCTATACCAATTCGGTGCGAATGAGACTGACAGATAATGATGACGTCCCCATGACTTTCGGGAACGTTGTGCCTGAAAGCGCTCAGTGAGCGGATGATTTTACTGGTTCATGGCAAGCCACTGGTTTAACCAGTGCGACATAGATGCGCTACCTTGCTCTACCGCTGTCCCACAGCTTTCAAGTCGTTGTAGAACTCTCGGAAATATTGACAGGAGTTGTAGACGGGCTGGAACTCCATAGCTTTAAAGAGAGGGGTACCGTCACGTTTCTTGTTGTAGCGCCGTTTTTTGATTCGTAGGAAGAGTTCGTTCAGACGTTGGGAAGGAGGATTTTGGAAGTTCTTCAACTCTGCAATGGAATGTGGCCTGATATTGGGGTCTCCTAGTCGCACCGCGAGTGCATGCCCCTCGGCTAGAATCCACGCCTCTGTCTGGTGGACACAAACATGTGGGAAGAGCCAGTTCGCACGGGCATGATTGACCTGCGCATGCAGCCAATCCCGAAAACCTGGGACCCGATCAATTGAGAGTTGAAGCAACCCATCCCTGATCCGTCAAGACCTGCCACGCCAGACGAATTTGCCTTTCCTCAAACATCCGCTTTCGCTCGTTCCAGCTATACGTGGCTGCAATGGTATCATCAGCAGAACGTGCCCCCTCATGCGTAAGCACCCAATGCACAGTCGCCAAAAGCTCCATCCCATATGGAGTTTCAAATCCGTGTATCAGACGGGCCACTCGGTCAAAGCGGGCTCGCGTATCCGGAAGCGACGCGATGAAGCCCCGCGCCATTCCCGCGGCCCCTGGCAGGAGTTCAATGGCCCTTTCAGGATTGTCCTGGGCGTCGCCGTATCCAACAATCAAGTGCCCTTCAATCAGACTCAGCACATGACGCAGGTTCTTCGCATACGGTCCGTATGTCCCCTTCTCATAATTGAGTTTAAGAGGCTCACCAGTCTCCTGCATGAAGTACATCAATTTGTGGATCTCAAGGAGGGAAACAAATGGGTCCAAGACTGCTGCAAGATACCTGACCATCAGCTCAATAAGAACCGCCCTTCCCGGGGTCATGCGCGGCGCACGGCGCTCTCTGATCATCTTCTCCGCTGTCGGAGCCCCTGCTGGTTCAAAAAGGAGGACCCGGACGTCAGGTAACTCGAGGAATGCTCGGATGATCCTGGGCCGGACCACATTCCAATCCAGCCCACCCAGTCCACAACCCAAAGGGGGTACGGCCACCGACCGAATCCCGCGGTCCCTGATTTCCTTCACGAGTCCAAGCAGGCCGGCGTCGATATCCTCGATACGGCTCCTTCCCTTCCAGTGCCGTTTCGAAGGAAAGTTGATCACGTAGCGCGGCCCGGTCAGCAGGCCGGTCTCGAACACCAGCATCTTTCCTGGCGACACTTCCTGCCGCTTGCAGGCTGCTTCGTAAACTTTGAAGTTCTCGGGAAACGCCTTGCGAAATTGAAGGGCAATACCTCTACCCATGACACCGACGCAGTTCACGCTATTGACAAGAGCATCGGCTTTTGCCTGCAAAATGTCGCCCTGCATTGGCTCAATCATCATGTGCGGTCCTCCTCAATAATACCATGCAGGCTTTACCGCCACGTCAGGTTGGTGACCCGCCTTGTTGATGATATTCACTACCCGTTGCGCAACCTCAGCATTGATGACACCAATGAGCTCGATCAATTCCCATGGAAAACATTCTTCGACCAAGAACTCGGCTTGTTTGCCTTCCTTGACGTCGGGATCTCGCCAGTCTGTTTTCGCGATTGCTTCCCAGTCCAGTTTGTCGAGCTGTGCCGTGTCATTGTAAAAATCCGCGTAGCGAGCGCCGGCGTTGCCTTTGGTGAAAGCCCAGCGTCTGCCCGCAGCATCGGCCCACTCCTGCGCTGTGTAGAGGTCAGCCTGAAGGTGCACAATCGGTCGCTGGCCTCCATGATATGCCAGGTCGGGGTGATTGTCTTTATGCAAGAGGTAGAGCATGACGGAGCGAGGGCAAAAGTAAAAGGGAACATAGTGGCCAACTCGCGTTCCAGGGTGGCAATCTACCTCCAATTCTTCAAGCCGACGACGTTTGATTTCACTCATACCGACAGCTGTGCACTCCAGCGCCCGGCGGATCCGCTCGGCGTCCGACCATAGGACGTGATCAACGACCTTTATTAGATTCTCCACATGCGTGATGTGGTAAATCTTCGGGCGCTGTGGGGGTGACGACATGGTTTTTCGTTTTCGGGAAACAGGAGCAGCAGGGTCTGCGAAGCCCAAATTCAGCCCGAACGAGCCGGATTCCCACTGGTAATATAGCTCCGGCCTGCCTGAGCACGCAAGGCGCTGCCTCTCCCAAACCCGTAGGTGGTGCGGCAGCCAAACTATTTGCCGCCTGGGGGCGGAAACTTTTTCTTTATCGTCCTCCCCCGGCCTGGCTGCTGCTGGATTTGCCGAACCACACTTTGACCGTCACGATCTCGTAAGGATGGACAGTTACCGTTGTTTCCTTCCCGCCGTCCTGGAGTGAGAGCGGAGCATCCTGCTTTTCCATCAGGTTCACTTGTGCGGCTTGGGTCGCGGCTTCGGGGAAGTGCAGATGAACTTCGCTGGTTTTTCCTTCGAACTCGAAGAACCGGAATATCAGCGCGGCGTTGTCTTCAGCCTTCTTCACGGCCGTTAGAATCACGTTGCCAGGTTCGATCTGCCCGAAGGAGTGGGAAGCGGGAAGCACGCCCTGGCGGGGCTCGGTGGTGACCGGAATCAGTGGGAAGTTGAGCTCGAAGCCGCGCCGTTCAGTTTCCGCGGCTTTCCAGTCGCCGGTGTGGGGATAAAGGGCATAGGTAAATTCGTGGAAGCCCTCGTCGGCGTGCGCGTCAGGCCAGGCGGGAGATC
>Ga0208821_1001291_pt1 | contig 14673 bp, 10 predicted proteins | sample June2015DPH_20_5_FD_184720 | JGI IMG/M metagenome (GOLD analysis project Ga0208821, IMG submission 184720) | Peatland microbial communities from SPRUCE experiment site at the Marcell Experimental Forest, Minnesota, USA - June2015DPH_20_40... | ecosystem: Environmental > Terrestrial > Soil >... | reverse complement strand
CCCCTCGATGAATTTTTGAAAAAATTTACAGGCGGGCCATATTAAGACAGGGGGGGCATGGGACCCATCCCGGGGTTTGCCTTCCAGGGCCGAAAAATCTATAGGGCCTGGCCTGGCAGTCGGGGCACGGGGGAGCGGATCGGGGGCGAAGGAGACTGGCAGGAAGCACCAGGCAGGGACAGGCAAGGAGCACCGGGGTCTCTCTAATGGGAGGCAACCCCGATTTTCCCCCCCACGGACCCGCCAGGATGCCCCAGGATGAATCCCTGGCCCGGACCCCGGCCCTACCTTTCACCTTGAGACGATCGGCTGAAATGGCCCGGATAGCGCCATGATTTTCGGCAAATTTGGGGCATGGCAGAAGGCAGTTTGACCCTGCCGGGTGATTTTGACACCGTGGCGCTCAAAACGGCCCCCCAGGATGCCCTACACGGCCCGATAGAGGGGAAGGCCAGGGTTTACCGTGCGGCCTCAATGCTCATCTGGGCAGGTTTCGGCATTCCCCCGCCAGGGGGCAGGGGCCGCGGTCTTCATTTCCATCACTTGCAGGCAGCCAGAGCACAAATTACAACTTACCCCTTTTTACCTCCATTCAGGCCGACCTTGTGGGGAATAGTGTGGGGAATTGATTTTAAAGCAAAAAGAAAAGGCCCCCTTGGGGGCCTTAACTTATTGATATTATTTGGCGGGCGATGGGCGACTCGAACGCCCGGCCTTTGGTTCCGGAGACCAACGCTCTATCCACCTGAGCTAATCGCCCGCGCCAAAAAATTTTATCAAATGCACCCCCCTTGTCAAGGCAACCCGGAGCGCAGGCTAAAGCCTGCGGCTACCAGAAGCGCCTGCAAGAACATGTAGATATTTTCTTTCTGGTTCCCAAGCTCCGGCTTGGGAACGATAGATAAAATAATTGAGTTTTTCATGCCCGGAGGTGAGACAAATTTTGCTTCATGGACGCGTTTAGCTTGCGAAAATCCTTAATAAAAAGAGCGCAGGCTAAAGCCTGCGGCTACCAGAAGCGGCTACCAGAACATGTAGATATTTTTAAAGGTATTTCTGAAACATTCCCCTGGCCGCGGCCTCACCCGGCCAGCAGCCGGCCATCCTTCAGATAGAGGAGTTCATCCCCCAACCGGTCCGCCTGGGCCGGGTCGTGGGTGATCATCAGGATGGTGGCCCCTCCGCCGGCCTTCATCCGCAGGATGATGTCCTCGATGATTTCCGTGTTACGCGGATCGATGTTGGCGGTGGGCTCGTCCAGGAAGAGGATCTCGGGGGCCAGGACCATGGCCCGGGCCAGTCCCAGGCGCTTGGTCTCGCCGCTGGAGAGGTCCAGGGCCCGCTGCCCACCCTTGTGGGCCAGGCCTACGCTGGCCAGGATTTTCCTCACCCGGTCCTCCAGCTCCCCGGATTTAACCCCCCTGATCTTCAATCCATAGGCGACATTGTTGAACACCGTGGTATTAAAGATGCCGGGGCGGGGCAGCACCAGGGTGAAGCGGCGCCGCAATTCCAGGTTTTGGGCAAGGGCTGCGCCATTTTCCAGATAATTTATCTGGCCGGCGTCGACTTTCTCCAGGAGGGCCAGGATGCGGAACAGGGTGGATTTGCCGCTGCCGTTGGGGCCCAGGAAGGCGTAAGTGCGGCCGGCGGCAAAGGCATAGGAACAGTCCCGCAACACCGGGTTGCTATGGTAAGTTTTCCGGAGGTTGGCCGCTTCCAGTCTCAGGCCCATGAACTCATCTCCAGCCCGGCGCCCCGCCCCCGCCGTTGCAGGCGGCGCAGGGCCAGGTTCGCCAGCAGGGCCAGGGCCAGCAGGATGATCCCCAGGACAATGCCCAGCTCGAAGTTACCCTTGTCGGTCTCCAGGGCGATGGTGGTGGTCATGACTCGGGTGTAGCCGGCGATGTTGCCGCCCACGATGAGCACCGCGCCCACTTCGGCATTGGCCCGCCCGAACCCGGCCATGATCGCGGAGATAATCCCATAGCGGGCTTCTTTGATGATGGTGACCGCCTGCTGCCGCGGGGTGGCCCCCAGGGTCACCGCCGCCTGACGAATCACCGGGTCGATGTTGACGATGGCGGCGTGGGCCAGAGAGGCGACGATGGGCCAGGCCAGGATGGTTTGGGCCAGGACCATGGCAGACGGGGTATAGAGCAGGCTCAGGAAACCCAGCAGCCCCTGGCGGGACAGGAGCAGATAGAGAAACAGCCCCACCACCACCGGCGGCAGCCCCATGCAGGTGTGCAGGGTGTTGATCACCGCGTCCCGCCCCGGAAACCGCTGCAAGGCCAGGAGGGCGGCCAGGGGCACGGCGATGACCGTCGCCAGCATGAGGGCGGCGCCGGAGACCCAGAGGGACAGCCAGACGATGCCCCACAGTTCCCGCAAGTCGAGGCCACCCAGGAAAGGCAGAAGGTCGCTCATGGTCTCTCGGATCTACCTGGACCTTGCGGATATCCTGGCCGCGGCCGGCCAGGCGCTCCGGCGCCAACCCTGCGGGAAGACTCACCTGGCATTGGGGATGAAAAGCTGGTTGCCATGGGCATCCCGGTAAGCGGCAATAGTTTGCTGGCCTTCCGGGGATATCAGCCAGTTGATGAACGTCATGGCTTCTTGATATTTGACCTGAGGATGTTTTTCGGGATTCACCGCCATCACCCCGTATTGGTTGAACAGGGACGGATCGCCCTGCAACAGTATCTGCATCTCCAGCCTGTCCTTATCCTTGGTGGCCAGCCAGGTGCCCCGGTCGGTGAGGGTATAGGCCCGTTTTTCATTGGCCACCCGCTGGGTCTTTTCCATGCCCTGGCCCACCTCCAGGTACCACGGCTTCCCCTTGGGGTCCAGGCCGGCGGCCTTCCACAAGGCCAGCTCCATCACATTGGTTCCCGACTTATCTCCCCGGGAGACGAAGGGGCCGCCCGCGGCGTAGATCTTCTTGAAGGCCTCCACCGCCGAGGTCAGTCCTTTGATCCGCAAAGGATCGCCCGCGGGGCCGATGATGACAAAATCGTTATACATCAAATCGTGCCGATTGACGAAATAGCCTTCCTGGACCGCGGTCAATTCCTGTCCTTTGGCGTGTACCATGAGCATGTCGGCGTCGCCCCGCTTGCCGATCTCGATGGCGGCGCCGGTGCCCACCGTCACCACATCCACGTGGATGCCGGTCTTTTTCTCAAAGATCGGCAGGAGATATTTGAATAACCCGGAATTCTCGGTGGAGGTGGTGGAGGCACAGCGGAGGTGAATAGTCTCCGCCGCGGCCTTAACCCCCGCCAGCATCAGGGTCAGCATCAATCCAGCCATCCAGGTCTTTAACCAGAAATGGTATCCCATTCGGCAGTCCTCCTTTTCCCGAAAATTTCCACTTGGGTCCTTTGCGAACCTCTAAATATGGATTTTTTTGTTTTTTTGTTAGGGCACAGGGCGGGGCGATTCAAAATTGGCGGCTGGCCAGCCAATCCCGGAAGTCTGCCACCAGGAGCCAAAATCGGGTGATGGCCTCCTCCCCGGCGGCAGTGAGCCAGGCCCGGCCCCCCCGGCGACCGCCGAAGCTGCGGCCCACCAGGTCCTGTCCGGCCAGGCGGTTCAAGGCGGCCACCAGGGACCAGGCGTGGCTGTAGGCCATGTCCAGAGAACGGGCCGCCGCGGCGATGGAGTGGTGTTCCCGGATCCGCTCCAGGAGAACTACCCGGCCCCAGCTCAGGTAGGTCTCCCCCTCCTTTTCCAGCCAGAGGCGGCCTTTGATCTGGAAACCGTCCGCTCCGGGACTTTCTGCCAGGGCCGTGCCCCGGCCGTGATGGCTTCGCTTGTTTCCCATGGCGCTATTTTCTGGAAAATATAGCCCCAAAAAGCAGCCCGGGCAATGGTTTTTTTTCAGCGGTTCCGGCCCCGGGCTATCTCGCCGGTGCATCTTTTCGGCAATGCCTGTGATATCGACGCGGTTCAGACCTTTGCCGGGAAGCACAACCTGGTCATCGTCTGGGATGCAGCCCAGGCTCACGGGGCGGAATACCGCGGTAAAGACGTCGGCTCCTTTGGGGATTTCGCCGCCTACTCCTTTTATCCCTCGAAGAATATGTTGGTGGGGGAAGGGGGCATGACCTGCACTGACAATGACGAGTATGCCCCCAAGTTGCGCTATCTGCGCACCCACGGGCAAACCGGTAAATACCTGCACACCTCGCTGGGACTGAATTACCGGATGACCGATGTGGAAGCGGCTATCGGCCGGGAGCAACTTAAACGACTGGATGACATGCTGGCCATCAGGCGGCGCAACGGCAAAATGCTCAATGAAGGTCTGGCTGGCCTTCCTGGTATTGCCTCCAGAGGATTACCCCCAACTCTGAACCTGCCTGGCACCAGTACTGTGTAGTGGTGGAACCGGAAACCTTCGGCTGCGACCGGAATAGCCTGGCGCAGCGTCTGGATGAAAAAGGCATTGCCACTGCGGTCCACTATCCCCGCGGCTTGCATCAGCAGCCGATCTTTGAAAAGCTCTATGGGAAAAGTCGCCTACCGCATACCGAAGACCCGGCCAGGAAGATCTTAGCGCTTCCCGTGCACCATGGCTTGAGCGAAGAGCAAGTAAAGTTCATCATCGCAGCGGTTCAGACCAGCCGCCTGGGGTGAGCCTGCTCCCCATGTTCTATTTTATAGTTACCACCCGGCCAGGGACGAGGAGCCGGGGGCCTTTCGTCCCTGGATGGAAACCCGCCTATTGCAGAGAGCCGGCTTTGAAGTGACGGTGATATGGAGTAGCAAACATCTAACAATGTTCTTGTCTGCCGCTGCTGCTGCCAATGATGAAAATTGCTTATTTTCCTTTGGTGAGGACCTTATTTAATACTTTACCCAGTTCTGCCACCCTATAAGGCTTGGCAATAACCCCAGCAAACCCATACTTTTGAAAATTCGCCATTATTGGATCATCGAAATAACCGCTGGAGACTATGCCCTTTACCTGGGGATCGATCTGCAGAAGTCTTTCCATAGCCTCTTTGCCCCCCATGCAGCCGGGAACGGTTAGATCAAGGATTACCGCGGCAAATGAATCTGCCGATCCTTGCGCCTGGCTGAACAATGCGATTGCTTCAACCCCATCCTTGGCGAACTTCGCCTCATAGCCCAGGGCGAGCAACATCATACCCAACACCTCCCGCACCATCGCCTCATCATCCATTACCAGGATCTTCCCTTTTCCGAAAAGCAGCTCCGTGGTCTCTTGGGGTTGCTGCACAATCTTCTGGTCGCTGGCCGGAAGATAAACATGGAAGGTGCTTCCTTCTTCTAACTTGGACTCTGCCGAGATATGCCCGTGATGATTGTTAACAATGGAATAGGCGGTGGCCAAACCCAGGCCGCTACCCTGCTGCTTCGTGGTAAAATAGGGATCGAAGATCTTCTGGAGATATTTTTCCGGTATGCCGATCCCTTTATCCTTAATGGAAACTTTGACATAATTGCCCGCCTCCAGGGGGAGGCGGTCATGATTGCCGACCTTAATATTTTCCCCTGTAATCTCGACGGTGCCGCCCTGCGGCATGGCCTGGATGGCATTGATAATGAGATTCTGGAAGACCTGCTGGATCTGTCCCGGGTCTCCGGCAATCGCCCTTAAATCTTTGTCAAAGGCATGTTCGCAGCGAACATGGGAGCCCCGGCAGGGCAGAGATGCAGCTTCGGCTACCAGGTTTTCCAGGGAAACCAGTTCCTTAATCGGCGCGCCGCCCTTGGCGAAGGTAAGCAACTGCCGGACCAGATTCTGGGCCTGCTGGCAGGCATTTTCCGCGGCAGCCAATCGTTGCCGGCCCTGGTCTCCCATGTTTTGGTCCAGCATGCCCAGGCCGATGTTGCCAAGTATGGCGGTGAGGATGTTGTTGAAGTCGTGGGCAATACCGCCGGCCAAAGTCCCGATGGCTTCCATCTTTTGGGCTTGTACCAACTGGGCCTCCAGTTTGGCCCTCTCCTCTTCCCTCCTTTTGCGATCGGAGATATCTCTGACCAGGGCTATAATTTTTATCCCCTCCGAGGTCATGATGGCAGTGGCATTTACCTCCACCGCTAGGGAGCGGCCATCTCCTCCGGCATAATTAAGCTCAAGATGCTTGACGAGGCCAGTCTTTAGACATTGCTTTATGGCTGCAGCATTTTTCCTTCGATCCTGCTCCGCCGTCCACTCAATGACCCTTCGTCCTAATATCTCCTTTAATTCATTATGTCCGGTCAGTCGCAAATACTCCGGATTGGCATCGAGAACTTTGCCTTCGGTATCAAGGATTACATAACCTGTGCTGGTGGTCTCAATCAAACCCCGATATTTCTCTTCACTTTCCCGTAGCGCCGCCTCGATCCTTTTGCGCTTGGTAATTTCCAGGGAAAAAACGGCAAGCTTGGAAACTTTACCTTCGGCATTAATGATGGGACTGATTAAGTTGTCCAAGAACCTTCCATCCCGCATATCTTCAAAACGAACCGCCCTGCCGGTTCTTATGGCTTCGTCAGTGTAAGCCTTTCTCCTTTTGACTACTTCGGAAGGAAGCAGCTCGGACATCTTAGATCCAATAAGTTCATCAAGACCTTTGCCTAATCTTTTTGCCAAGGTTTCATTTGCCGCAACGATGACCCCGTCCGTACCAATCAGGAAAATTGACTCCGGAATGGCATTTAGAAGCGCTCTCAGAGTTTCCTTGCTTTCGCGCAAGGCATCTTCCATCTTCTTCCGCCCGGTGATTTCATTTTCCAGCCGCTCATTCAGCATCTGCAGTTCGTCCAGAGCCCTGCGGGTATCGCTTTGATCCCGGGCTATGCAGAGGCTGCCGGTGAGATTATGCTGCCTGTCATATAAAAGATTGATGGACAGATTAAACGGCGCAATAGTGCCATCCCTTTTCTTAATGTTGATTCCATACCTTCTAACGAAGCCATCCCGGTGCAGCCGGGTGAGCATTATCTCAAGCTCAGCCGGATCTTCGTAGAGCTCAGAAAAATGCTTTTCTTTGAGTTCTGCCATACTGTAGCCAAAAATCTCCTCTGACGCCGCATTCCATCTGGTGAATCGGCCTTTGGCGTCCACCACGCCAATGGCGTCGGCAGAGCTGTCCAATAGATTTTCCAAGACGTATTTCGCTTCTTGGAGATCATCATGCTGCTCTGGCTGCCCGGTACGATCCGGGAATTTCACCACAAGCCCTCCATGAAATAAATCCGCACCCATAATCTATGCAAGTTTCAGGCCGCAGTAGTTACCGCTGCGATTAATTCCCCATTTTTCAAACAATTTTTTGATAGCCCGACGCCGCGGCTGGAGACCAGGCAAGGCCCCAGAAGCACTCCAGGTGCATCCGGCACCAAATGTTGGCTTGGGCTCAAGGACGGCGAACTTAGGCAATCAGGCCAATAATTTTTGAACATTTTTTGCACTTTTTCCGCATACTATTCATGGTTTTCTTTGATTTTTTTAGCATTTTTTCAGATTTCCCCCAAACTCCCGGATTGTCAGAAAAAGGTAAGTATTTCGCTATAATAGCTCATAACTCCCCCCAATATATCTTCCTTTTTATCCCTGGCAGTCCAGGTTAAGCGATCTTTTGCCAGCCTTCAAACCTCTGCAAATGGACCTAAATATTTTCCGGCCGTGAAATTAACCGGCACAAACTTCAGAAAAAGTGGCATAATGCATTAAGGTGATGCCCGATGAATCCCTTGGAAACCTGCCTCAAGGAGTACCGAGATTCACGCTTCCGTGCGGCTTCGCCTTGGCCGATAAAGGGGCAGACTTGAGGCTCATTCAGGATCATGAGTAAAAAGTTCAAAGGCAAAGCTTGTGTTTATTGCGGCACACGGAATTCGTCAGATTCGGGCGATCATGTCTTTGCCAAAGAATTTTTTCTTCCAGACAAGAGGAACAATCTTCCCCAAGTTCCAGCTTGCACAAAATGCAACAGAGAGAAATCCATCTTGGAACATTACCTAACGGCGGTATTGCCCTTCGGAGCTAAACATGCAGACGCCGCAATAAACTTAGTAAAAATGGTTCCCCGGCGGTTGGCAAAGAACAGAAAATTGCATCAACACCTTGCGCAAGGGATAGAGGACATATGGGCCAATGAAAACGGACTTTTTCTACCAAGCATAAAAATACTTATTGATTCTAAAAAACTTGAGCAACTTTTTTGTTTTATTGTCAAAGGTCTTATGTGGTATCATTGGAGGGTATTACTTACTCCAGATATTTACGTTCGAGCTGGCTACATAAGAAATACAGCACAAAAAGCATTTCAGGAATTTTTTAGGAGGAAAGCAAGCCAAAGAGGGGGAAATGACCTTGGAGATGGCACTATCATATATGAAGGTGCTCAAGGTGTTGACAGTCCATATGTTAGCTTTTGGAAGTTCTTAGTTTATGGTGGAGTGAAGGTAGGTGACGATCCAGCCATTCCTTTAGAAACCCCTACGTTGATATGGGGGCTCACTGGCAGAAATAAAATTATCCCTGATAGCTGGGGTGCATGACGCCAGGGGGGGCTAATCCGGCACGGTTTGAAAGGCTCTGGCGATAGGAAAGAAAAATATGAGAGACAGAGTTTTTCCCAATGGAGGCGAGAAGTGAGCATCGAACGGCGGTTTGATATCCCTCTCGTGGCCGCCCTGGCCCTCAAGGAAAAACAGATTCAGCAGAATTACCGCCCTATTATCGCCGTGCATAAGTGGTTTGCCAGGCGGCCCGGCACGCTTTTTCGGGGCCTGATCTTATCGGAGTTTGGAAATCGCCCCCTAAGCGAGAGTTTTTTTGAGGCTAATGATTTCCCCGGAAAGACTGTTGCCGATCCCTTCATGGGCGGCGGTACGCCGTTGTTAGAGGCTAACCGCGTCGGCTGCGATGTGCTGGGCTTCGACATTAACCCTATGGCCGCCTGGATTGTAAGGGAGGAAATTGAACATCTTGACCTTAAAGCCTACCGTTTAGCCGCTGATACCTTGATTGAGAACCTAACAGCGGAGATCGGCACGACATACCGCACCGATTGCCCGACCTACGGCGACAGCGATGTGCCCGTGAAATACTTCCTATGGGTTAAAACCCTCGATTGTGAGCAGTGCGGGCATGAGTTCGATTTGTTTCCGGGCTATCTATTGGCCGACGACACCCGGCATCCGCACCACGTCTTGATTTGTGCGAGTTGCGGCGAGCTGAACGAGACAGACAACATCAAAGCCCCCGGCCCCTGCTGGCGTTGTGCCGCTCCATTGACCAATAAGGGCCCGGCCCGGCGGAACCGCTGCGCTTGCCCGCATTGTGCCCACGTCAATGCTTATCCGCGCCGGGAAGCAGGGCCGCCCCGGCACAGAATGTTTGCCATTGAATATTATAATCCGCACCGTAAAGGCGAGCATCGCGGGCGGTTTTTCAAAAAACCGACTGCCGAGGACATAGCCCGCTATGAGAGTGCAGCCGCTTCATGGTGGGCCCTCTCGCCCGCTTTTGTTCCCGATCAGGGGATTCTACCCGGTGACGAGACCGACCGGCTGCATCGTTGGGGTTATTCACGTTACCGTGATTTGTTCAATGAGCGCCAGCTATTGGGGCTTGAATTGAGTTGCCGCCATATTGCGGCAGTGAAAAACGAGCGTGTGTGCCACGCCCTGGCGACCAACCTATCAGACCTGCTGCGCTACCAGAATATGCTGTGTCGCTATGACACCATGGCGCTTAAGTCGCTCGACATTTTCTCTGTTCATGGCTTTCCCGTGGGTTTGCTGCAATGCGAATCCAACCTTCTTGGCATCGTTAACAGCAACAGGGCGAATGTGGGGTCAGGAGGTTGGACGAACATCATCGACAAATACGAGAAGGGCAAGCGCTATTGTGACGAGCCTTTTGAGGTTCAAAACGGAGGCGGGCGCAAGACAGTGATCCCGATCAAAGGCGAATGGATAGGCGAACACCTGAACGGCTCGCGCTCGCGCTCGGTAAAAATCCATTGCGCCAGTTCCACAACCTTGCAGCTTGCCCCGGCTACCCTTGACGCTGTTTTCACCGATCCGCCTTACTTCGGAAACGTACAGTACGGCGAGCTCATGGACTTCTGCTATGTGTGGCTTCGCCGCCTGGTGGGCAAGGAGGCCGAGGGGTTTGACCGGGAATCCACCCGCTCACACGACGAACTGACCGGCAACATAACCCAGGCGCGGGGCCTCTATCACTTTGCCGACGGCCTGGCGGCTGTCTATGCCGCTATGGTGCACGCGCTCAAGCCCGGTGCCCCCCTTGCTTTTACCTTCCATCATAACCGTATTGAGTCTTACCATGCTGTCGGCGTGGCGATCCTCGATGCTGGCCTTATCTGTTATGCTACCCTGCCCTGTCCTGCTGAGATGGGCGGATCAATCCACATCCATGGCACCGGATCGTCTATTGTTGATACCGTCTTTGTGTGCCGTTCCCATGGGAGCAGCCGACCCGGGCAAACCTTCAAGGACTTGACCGGCCTTGGTAGCATAATTCGTGACGAACTGGCCCAACTTTGCAGCGCCGGAATGAAGCCGACCGCCGGTGATATACGCTGTATTGTTTTTGGTCACCTTACCCGCATGGCGGTATGGCGGCTTGGCAAGAGTTGGAATAAGGAATTACCGACCGCGCAGAAGCTCGACCGTTTTGCCCGTGCCGTCGCCGCCTTTGGCGATATAAAATCTCTGATTGATGAGCTCGCCGCTCCTAAAAAACCCGGTGCAGCGCCAGTTACAGCGCTACCTCTTTTTGCATAGGACGGTCAGATGCCTTTTCCATTTGAAGTTCCTTTCGAGCAAGTTGAAGCGAATCTCGACGCCTTTGTTGATGAAGTGTTCGGGGCCCTGCAATCCGATTTTCTAACCTTGCCCAAAGGTGAAGGCTTCATTGATTATCCGGTGTTCGAACAAGGTTACGAGGCCCTTAAACGGGTGACCGGAGACTTCCGCGACTTATCGCCGGAGCCATTGATAGACATTGTCACCCAAATGCCAATCGCTTTTATAGTGCTGCGCACGATGCTGGGCTTTACGCCGCCGGAATGGGCCTATGTCACCACGCAGCGAGGCCATGTTGAGGTAACTCAAAGTGCGATCCGCACGCTTGACCGGGGCATCCGTATGTCACCTATTACGCCCTTGCAGCTTAATGGCGGGGTCACAGAAGACCGCTTACGGGCCTTGGTTCTTACCGCCGTTGAGCTTTTGCAAGAAGGATCCCCGGAAGAACCGCCGGGCGTGATTCACCGGCTCGACAAGGCCGACACCCGCCACGGCCTAGTCAGCCTACAGCCCTTGGCCGATCTTGGCGTACCCTATGCCATGCTCTTGTATGAGCGCTTCCTTGGCCGTCCTTTCGCCGCACATCGTGACTCTGTTTCCGAATTGGTAGGCGACGTGCTTGAAACAGCCATTGAGGGTACGCTTGCCACCGCCGGAATCAGCGCCCGTAAGACCAAGCGAGCCGAGCGCGTCGCCGGTTTCGATCAAGCGCCTGATTTTATAGTGCCTGACGAGTTCAACCCACAGATTGTCATTGAGGCTAAAATAACCGAGGATGACGGCACGGCCCGCGATAAGGTTACCCGTGTGCAGCACCTTGGCAGCTTGAGTATGCAAGGCCGCGCCTCTAATGATCCGCCGCGCTTCGAAGTTATTGCCTGTATCGCCGGGCGCGGCTTCAAGGTACGCAGGGAAGATATGAAGAAACTCTTGCTTGCGACGAGGGGCAAGGTCTTCACATTGCAAAACCTTTCCCGCCTGGTCGATTGCACAAGGCTGGCGGAGTTCCGGACGCGGGTAACGCCGACAGCGTGACCGGCCCCTCATTGCCGCCTTCCTCCTTATGGAGTCGCCCTTGAATACCAATTATCTGGCGATCAAGCAATCAAATTACCCATGGCCGGGTCTATCTACAGGTCGGGGCTGAGGTATTCTCAGTTTTAATACAACATTCTCCAGGGGCAAGGAAAAATGCTTGAGAAAACCTTCTATTTCCTTGGGGCAGGGGATGGCTGATTCGGGTAAAACCGGGGCGGCCCTTTTCTGTTAGTGGTCAATTCTGCGTTTGACTGCCCACCACGGGTATGCTCACCTCGACATAGTGTTCCTGATGGTCGTCAACCAGGGGAATAGTTTTATCGTGTTGGTCGACCCCATCAACTGTCACACGCGTCTCGCCATTCCCGGCCGGCTGGCGCTGGACGGCGATGTGGTAGACCGTCTCCCGATACCGGTAGTGCATCTTGAAGCCCGGCCAATCCGACGGCAGACACGGCGTGAACCGCAGCTTGTCCACCTCAAGGCTCAGTCCCAGGAGTGATTCCACGATAAGCCGGTACATCCAGCCGGCAGACCCCGTGTACCACGTCCAGCCACCGCGGCCAGTATGAGGCGAGAGCGCATAGACGTCGGCCGCAACGACGTAGGGTTCTACTTTGTAGACCGCGATCTCCTCGGGAGATCTGGCATGGTTCACCGGGTTGATCATTGCCAGTAGTTCCCAGGCGCGCGCCCCGTCGCCCAAGGCCGCGAAGGCCATCACCACCCAGATGGCGGCGTGGGTGTATTGTCCGCCGTTCTCTCTCACCCCGGGGACGTACCCTTTGATGTAGCCGGGATTCAAATCCGACTTGTCAAACGGCGGAGCCAGGAGCTGGATGAGCGCCTGCTCCCGGTGAACGAGGCGCTGATCCACTGCTTCCATGGCCAGGCGCGCCTGCGCCGCATTTCCCGCACCGGAGAGCACGGACCAGCTCTGCGGAAGCGAATCGATCCGGCACTCGGGGTTGCGCGCCGATCCCAGCGGTGAACCGTCGTCGAAGTAGGCGCGGCGATACCACTCGCCGTCCCAGCCATGCTCCTCGATATTGCGGCGCAGCCCGGCCGCCTCCCTGGCGCAACGCTCAGCGAAGGACACATCGCCATGCGTACGGGCCACCTCAGTGAACCGCGTGAGCACTTCATAAAGGAAAAAGCCCAACCAGACGCTTTCCCCTTTGCCGTGTTCGCCCACCAGGTTCATGCCGTCATTCCAGTCCCCGGAGCCCATGAAGGGCAAGCCGTGCTCACCAAATCTGAGGCCCCAAAGGATGGCTCGCACACAGTGGTCATACAAACTGGCCGCTTCTGGAGACCGATTGGGCAGATCGTAATACGAGTCCTCCTCCGGGTTTACCGGACGGCCCTGGATGAAGTGGATAGGCTCATCCAACACGCCGGTATCCCCGGTGTTCAGGACGTAGCGGCAGGTCGCCAACGGCAGCCAGAGGTAGTCATCGGAGCAATGGGTACGTACGCCCCGGCCCAAGGGGGGGTGCCACCAATGCTGGACATCTCCTTCCGGGAACTGGCGGGAGGCGCAAAGGAGCAGGTGCTCGCGCACCAGGTGCGGCTCGACGGAGATCAGCGCCATCACGTCCTGCAACTGATCGCGGAAACCGAAGGCGCCCCCCGACTGGTAGAAGCCGCTGCGCGCCCAAAGGCGGCACGCCAGAGTCTGGTATAAAAGCCAGCCGTTCGTGAGCACGTTGAGGGACTGGTCGGGTGTTTCCACTTGCACGGCGCCGAGGGTATGATTCCAGTAATGCCACACGGCATCGAGGGCGCCACGCGCCTCCGTTGAGCCTCGAAAGCGCTGCGCGAGGTTCCTGGCGTCATCGAGGTCCCGCCCTGCGCCGAGCGTGAAAACGACCTCACGCTCCTGCCCGTCGGCCAACTCGAAAGGAACCTGAAGCGCGGCACAGGGGTCCAAACCTGCTCCCACCTTTCCAGAAAGCCGCAACCGGGACATAGCGGCAGGACTGCGCAGCGTGCCGTTACGTCCCAGGAATTCAGTCCGGTCGCCGCTTAAGGTCCGAATCGCCGCGTCCACCTTGAAGAAGGCAACCCGATCGCTGAACTCCGTGTTGTAGGGGTTGCGCGCCAAGAGCGCGCCGCTATGCGGGTCAACTTCGGTGATCACGTGCATGGCGGATTTCGACCGCAGATCTCCCATAATCCATTCTAAGTAGCCCGTGGCGGAGAGCCGGCGCGACCGGCCTGAGACGTTCCGCACTTTGAGCACCGTGAACTTGATCGGTGCATCCCGGGCCACGTAAACCCACACCTCTGAGCTAATGCCGTCCCCGGTGTGCTCGAAAACGCTGTAGCCGAATCCGTGGCGGCTGGCGTAAGGCAGCGCGCTACGGCTGGGCAGCGGCATGGGGGACCAGAAGTGGCCGGTCTCTTCATCACGGAGGTAAAAGGCTTCTCCGCTCGAATCGCTCACGGGATCGTTCCCCCAGGGAGTGAGGCGGAACTCGTGGGCATTCTCGCTCCAGGTATAGGCCAGGCCGCTCTCTGAGATGACGGTTCCGAAGTGCGGGTTGGCCAGCACATTTACCCAGGGGGCCGGAGTCACCTGCCGGTCCGTGGTCGTAATGACATATTCGCGTCCGTCAGGGGTGAATCCGCCCAGCCCGTTGAAAAACATCAGATCGCCGCGGGACAACTCGGCCGTCCCCGGGGGTTCAAGGCGGTGGCTTCGGGTCGGCGTCAGGAGCGGTACTGTCACTTCCAACTGGCCCCGACGGTTGAGCTGCTCCTCCAGCGCTCCCCGGCTATCGGTGATGATGGCGCGAGCCACCGTTTGGAACAGAATGCGGTCCT
>Ga0208821_1001287_pt1 | contig 14723 bp, 13 predicted proteins | sample June2015DPH_20_5_FD_184720 | JGI IMG/M metagenome (GOLD analysis project Ga0208821, IMG submission 184720) | Peatland microbial communities from SPRUCE experiment site at the Marcell Experimental Forest, Minnesota, USA - June2015DPH_20_40... | ecosystem: Environmental > Terrestrial > Soil >... | reverse complement strand
ATCGGATATTCGACTCCGACCAGACGGGTGGGATTGAACCGTACGAAGTTCTTCAGCTCCCGCTCGATTTTGTCGGCGGTGGCCAGGACGCCACGTTGTTTCTCGCGAAACAAGTCCCAGGCGGGCTCCGATTCAGGAAAGCCCTCTAGGGCATGCTTGTGGCCGAGGTATTCGAGTTCGCATCCCAGCCACTCCAGATCCTGCGCGAGCTTGAGAAGTGTCAGCTCAGCCATAGTAGTCCCTTCTAGTATAATCGGCAGGTGCAGAGGGAAGCATCAGTCTTCAGTTTTCAGTTTTCAGTTGTCAGTCGTCAGTTGTCAGTCGTCAGTTGTCAGTTGAAGAAACGGGGGGCGGGGGCGGGGGCAATTTTGGATTCTAGATTCTTACCGCCGAACTCTGTGCAGGTTGGCGCACACATTGTTGCGGTATCGCCCTTTGCGACTTTCGACTCTCGACCCTCGACTGCCTCAGGATGGCGGAGAATTTCGAATCCGTTTGGCTAGATTTTGGATTTTGGATTGCCCCCATCTGCCACCTAACCTTCTGACTTCTGACTCCTGTCTTCTGACTTCTTCGCTCGCGCGGTCCTGAACAACATTCGTAACTTGGGAGGACGATATGGAATACCGAACCCTTTCCACCACAGATTTAAAGGTCTCGCGGCTCTGCTTCGGCACCCTGACCTTCGGTTCGCAAACTGACGAGGCCGCGGCATCGAGGATCGTCGACCGGTGCATCGATGCAGGAATAAACTTCTTCGACACCGCAAACTTTTACAACCACGGCGCCGCCGAAACCATTCTTGCTAAGGCGTTGGCTGGCAAACGCCAGAAGGTGATCCTGGCCACCAAGGTAGGTCTCAAAATGGGCGACGGCCCCGATGAGAGCGGGCTTTCACGCGCCGCCCTTCACAAAGCTCTGGAGGCAAGCCTCGAGCGGCTGCAAACCGACTATGTGGACCTCTACTACCTCCACCTGCCGGATTACACCGTGCCGATTGAAGAAACGCTCGCCGCCCTGGATGAGGTAGTCCGCGCCGGAAAAGTCCGCTATCCGGCGGTGTCGAACTACGCCGCCTGGCAGGTTTGCGAAATCCACTGCATCGCGGAGAAGCATGGGTTCAGGCCGCCCTGCGTCTCGCAGCCGATGTACAACGTCCTGACGCGTGCCATCGAAGAGGAGTACCTGGCATTCTGCAAGCGCTTCAACGTCGCCGTGGTGCCGTACAATCCGCTGGCCGGGGGGCTGCTGACCGGCAAGCACTCCAAGCAGGGTGGGCCGATTGTGGGAACACGCTTTGACGGAAACAAGATGTATCACGACCGCTACTGGCACGACGACTACTTTGCCGCCATAGAAGAGCTGGCGGGCATCGCGCGCGCCGCCGGGAAAACCCTGGTGGAACTCGCGTTGCAATGGCTGCTCAGCCAGGCGCAGGTGGACTCGATCATCCTGGGCGCGTCGCGCATCGAACAGCTCGAGGAAAACCTGAAAGCCTGCCAAGGCGGCAAACTCGACGAACCTCTCCTGGCACGCTGCGATGCGGTCTGGAAACGGCTAAGAGGTATCACGCCCAAGTACAATAGATAGCAGAATATAGGATACCGCCTGGAGAAACTGGATTCGTCCGGAGGGTGTGAATCAGAAATCAAACCGGCACCTTGCGCCGCGGTTCGCTAGCGATAAATTTCTCGACGATGCCCGATGCGGAGGACTAAGACGAGCAGGCGGTTGTCTTCGATCTTGCAGATAAGCCGGTAGTCACCCACGCGGTACTTCCAAAAATCCTCCAGGTGAGAACCCTTAAGGGGCTGGCCAATCGTGCGGGGGTTGTCTAACCTGGCCAGTCGTTCAGACAGAAACTTCACGATACGCCGCGCATGTTGCGGGTCCAGTTTACCTAGCTCCCGGTCGGCTTGGAGAGATAGCTCAACCTTCCACGCCATGGCGCTTCACGACGTCCTCGAGTGGGATGGTGCGCTCTTCACCCTTGCGGATTCGATCCAGGACGCGTTCCGCCATCGACACGTCCTCGAGATCGTCCAGGTGCTGGAGGATGGCTTCACGGGCATAATAGGCTTTGGTGCGGCCGGTGCGCCGGGCCAACTTTTCAAGACGCTTCTCGATGGAAGCAGGAAGCCAAATGGCCAGCATAGCAAAGTTCCTTCATGTGTCAGTATACCACGGGCGTTAGACCTGTCGCACGGATGTGGTCACCCGCGGCCGCCTGGCCATCCATTGTCATCCTCGCGCGCGCGGGGGTCCAGCACTTGGATTCCCGCTTTCGCGGGAATGACGGGCTAGGGGTGCTCGAAATGGGCGCCGCGAGCCGCGCTCGCGAGCGATTCGTTCTGCCAGGTAGACTTTCATGAGCGACTGGTACGGGACGTCCGTTTCGTTCGCCAGCGTCTTGAGTTCCTCGAGCATGGACGCTGGCACGCGCAAGGAGATGGTCGTCGTCGACGGCTTGAGCTCCGGGAAGGTCGCGCGAACGGCTTTGCTCCAGTCTTTAAGGCCACTTCTGCGCGCCGTGCAGGATGCGTACGATGTGAATGACCTCGTCGGTGATTTGGTAGACCACGATATACGGAAGCGACGGAAGTACGAGTTCGCGCGTCCCCTCTTTCTTGCCCGCACGTCCACGGTACGGGAACGCCAGCAACGCGGCGGGCGCGTTGTAAATTCCGCGCACCAGTTCCGCTGCTCGCTCCGGCGCGTTCTGAAATAAATAATCCGTGATCTGTTCCAGGTCGGAGGCAGCTTCCTCTGTCCAGCGAAGCTCCATTTTTAGGCGCGCGGCTGCTTTTCGGTCAGCGACTTTTCAAGGCGCGCCCCCACTTCCTCATGGGTCAGCACTTCGCCCCGAGCGATTTGCGCCAAGCCCTTTTCTACCTCATTGACGAACCACTCGTCGTAGTCAACGAAACGCTCTATGGCTTCTCTTGCCAGCGCTTCGGCGTCACGTCCGCGCTCAGCAGCAAGGCGCGCGAGCTTGGATTGCACATCGAGGCTAAGAGGTACTTCCATAGGTGAAGTCTAGGCCGAGCCTGACCGGTTGTCAACCGCGAGCGCCCGGTCCCGACTTGTCCCGGCGCTAATATGGAGATGCTCTCTATCGGGAAACCCTCGCCGACCGACGACGTCGCGCATCGCAGAACTGCGCGCTGCGCCAGCCCCGTTTACATGCCCACTCTTCATTGAGATGTGGCCGCCTTACCGGGCTCCTCCAGTTGGGCCAGCCAAGTATCAAAATGATGACATTCTTGGCGGAGCTTTGCCAAGCCTATCTGCTTCGCGATCAATGGGCCGGACACAGGCTTATCATACTCAGGCAGTATTCTGAGGATTTGCTTCGACGGTGCATGATCCTCTCTTTCATCAATGTGCTCTGGTGTTTCGAATGCCCGTCGGATGGCCTGCAATTCGGCCACCCTGGCGCCGATGCTGGGAAACGCGATGGAGAAGCTTTGCGGATCGGAAAACAGAAGCGCCTCGAACTCGTGGAGTTGAACATAAGCTACAAAACGCGGGTGGTTTATATTAGACGCGAAGCTTTGTTCAAGGTGCTCAACTTTCTTCATCGGGTCGACGATGCGGCGAGATTCAGCAGCCGAGGGAAAATCCGATGGCAACCTGTATAGGTCAACCATGGTTGTGAACCATGAGTCCGAAGCATTGTCTTGTTTAATCCAAAGTTCGAGATCCCTTCGCAAATGTGCGAAAGAAACCAAGCCGCCGCGGTATACCTTTCCACTCCTTCTTCCGGTCGTCACGCGGTGGGCGTCGCAGTAGATTCCCTTTGCGCCCAACTCTGGAGCAAGCAAGCTGCGAACGAAGGTCTCCTCCGTTTGACCCTCAACGACGAAGTGCAATCGCATCGTCAAGAAGGCCTCCCACCGATGACGTTCTTCTCCCACAATTCCGAAAGCGTGTATTCCTCAAGCCATGCATGAAGTTCGGCTTCCGTTTGCCGGTGAAACGTCGACTCTCGGCCCGTTCGGTTTACCACCACAATATCCTCCGGGGCAAAGCGATCAACCAGCGATACGGACTGTGTGGCCAGAATCACCTGAGCATGCTGCGAGGCGGACCGTATCAACCCGGCAAGGACTTCGATGGCATACGGATGAAGGCCCAATTCTGGCTCATCCAGGATGACCACATCGGGAAGGTCGGATTCGGGCTGTTGCAGGAGCGCCACGAGCGCCATGATCCGCAGCATCCCGTCTGCGGCTTGGCTGGCCGTAAATACCCGGTCAGTGCCCCTTTCGCGCCAGGCAAGAAGCACCTTTCCGAATTCAGGCTTTAGTTCGAATTCCGCGAAAAACGGCAGGATGAGCCGAATGGTTTCCAAAATCCGCGCGTAGTACTTGGGATATTGCTCCCGGAGACGATAGAGAAACGGGGCCAAGTTTCCCGCATCCTCTTTGAGACACCGACCGTCTTCTTTATTCCATTTCTGGCGGATGCGTGACCTTTCGGAGGTATCATGAAATTGATGGACGATTAGTTTTCGGAGCAATGTAAGTATAGTGCTCGCTGTCTTGTCGCCGCCTTCCGCCGCTTTGATCAACTCTGGTTCCCTGTGGCCCGCGCCAAGGATCTTCCATTCAGCTTTCGTTGGCCAACCGCTCTTCGAGTATCGGAATCTCTCCTCGGTGTATATGAACGTATCTCCGGCAGCGTACGCTAAACGGAATGAGTAATCATTCTCGCCGACATCCGTGGTCAGTACAAGATGAGCCTCGATGTCACGGGTTCGCTGTGGACCGTCGTGTAAGATGGCGCTCGCCCCTCCCCACTTTGCGACGTGCTCCTGCAATTGCCCGGGAGGAGTTAACGCCCAAGAGAGCAACCGAAAAAACGAGACGAAGTTCGATTTGCCCGACCCATTCGGTCCTATCAGCACAGTGACTGGGCCGGGTTCGAAGTCTGCGAGCTCCTTGATGGTCTTGAAGCCGCGCAACGTGATGCTTTTCAAGCGTTGTGCCATTCGATCCACCCTCCTCATCTTACAGCTTCGGCCACATGCTAACTGATCAACTTTCCACCATAGCCCTGCAATCGGGCAAACTCCGACCCTCCGGGCGTGACCCACATTGAATCCAGGTCCCGACCTTGCGCGGGCCGCTGGTGACGATTTCCTTGTAAACGGCCTCCGGCTCCAGACCCCACTGGCAGGTGTCCTCGAAGGCGTTCATCCGCATGGCGGGAAACAATTGAAAAGCCGCAGGGCCGGAGAGCGGGCCCTGCGCTACGTCCTTTTTGAAAAGCACGTTGTAGGTGGCGTTGGAGTTGAAGGGCGGATCGAGGTAGATCAGGTCAACGTCCGCGTCCGGCACCTCGCGCCGCAGAATGTCCAGGTTATCGCCGAAGTAGAGTTTGTTTTTCCAGTCCATTGAAGGGAAGAATACCACAACCCGGGCCGAATTGCGCACTGTTGCCCACACCAGACCGAGCGGCCGCGGCGGGCGGTTCTTCCGCCGGGGTGCAGGTTTGGCTCAAGTAGCGCCGACCCCGCGAGGCGGGGTCGGCATTTTTGTGGTTCCCCTTCTCACATCTGGAATGGCAATGAAGGCGTTCGTTCGTCGTGCAGCGGGCGACGAACAGGCGTGGCAGAGGAAGCTTTATCTTCGGCGCCAAGTTCCGCGAGCTTGGGTATGGCTCGCTCCGCCATCCGAAAAAAGGCAGGATCACTTTCAATTCCGATGCTTTCGTAGCCCACCGCCAACGCGGCGGCGATGGTTGATCCGCCACCCATGAACGGGTCAAGCACTGTTCCGACTCCTAGCGGAAGCGAGGCACGAACGACCTGGCGCATGAAGACCTGGGGTTTCAACGAGGGATGAGGAGCAATCGCTCGTTCTTCGCCCCGCGTCGGCGCGGAGCGAATAACATCCTCGAAGGGTCTTTCGGATGAAACCCGTCGCAGGCCCCCCGTTTTCCATTTGCGCAGATTGTCCTGAACCCGACCTTCACACGGTTTGCGGAAAAGCCCCCACGGCTCCCAACCCGACCGGGGCATCACCGTGACGCCAGCAAACTCCCCATGAGCGTTCTTGGGGCGGTCGCCACCTCGCAAGGTTTTGACGAGCCTGATGATTTCGCCGCGCTTCTCAAATCCGGCATCCATGAGCGGCAAATAAACGAGGTGTGACAGCAGAGGGTTTGTGGCAATAAACAAATGGCCGCCTGGAACCAGAACGCGAATCGCCCGGCGGGCGAATTCCGAAAAGAAGCTCCGGAGCTTTTCACGGTCACTCTCAGTCAGGACCGTAAAACGCGGCAAAGGGCGCCTTTTGCAGCCGTTGAATGACGGAGGAATCCGCCAGACGCCGCCGTGCCCGTTGCGAAGCTTTTCCTTTTCCACGGACGTGTATTCTCTCAGTCCATAGGGCGGGTCGGTAACGATAGCATGAATGGAGTCCTTTTCCCTCTTCTCCATCCACGAAAGGCAGTCGCCGAGATATAAGGTGTATCGTGCCACTTCTTGCCTCGAATCTGCTTAGATGTTACCACGAATTCGCGCCCGACTCTCATGTGTGCTCGAAGGCCGTGATTTGCACGGGGGTAAACACTGGAAAAGCCGCAGGGCCCGAGAGCGGGCCCTGCGCTACCTCCTGGTTTTTCGTCCCCTTTCACTCAGCACAAGAGCCGTGGGGTTTCTGAAAAGCGAAGCTTTGCGCTGCCGCTTCGGAAATCAGCCTTGACCGTGTATCATTTACTTGCACATAAGTCGGAGGTCTTCTCATGAAGCGCATTGGTATTCTTTGGACGGCAATTCTGCTTCTTGTCTTCGCCGGCTCTGTTTTCGCTCAGGACACTAATTTCCCCCCTCAGGACGAGCAGATTCCCGGCCCGGACAAGAGCGAAACCTACGCAGGCCAATGTTGTTACCGCAGCGGCGAAGTCAAGGACCCGGCTCTAGCCTTTAAGACGTGGATCGACGACGTCCGCCACTGGCGACGCGAGCGCTTGATTCGCATGGGTTACAACGGCTCCGAGTATGAGCGGCCTGAGTTGAAGTGGACGCAGTCCAGCTTCATCCAGCCGCAGATGATGATCGAGGAGCGGTACTTCTACGATCCCGTCGCCGGCAAATATACGGTGGACCGTTATCTGGACGACCTCGAGAAGCGCTACGGCGGGATTGACTCGGTTTTGATTTGGCACACTTATCCGAATATCGGAATAGATAATCGCAACCAATACGATCTGCTTCATGACATGCCTGGCGGCGTCGAAGGGTTGAAGCAAATGATCAACGACTTCCACCGCCGCGGCGTCCGCGTCCTTTTCCCCGTGATGCTTTGGGACCAGGGCACGCGCGATGTAGGAATCCCCAACTGGGAAGCCACCCCCCAAGCTATGGCCGAGATCGGCGCCGACGGAATCAACGGTGACACGCTGGATGGAGTGCCGCGAGCGTTTCGCGTTGCCTCCGACAGGACCGGCCATCCCATCGCGCTCGAGCCCGAAGGCGGTCCTGCCGACGAGGCCCTGGAGTGGAACAACCTCACCTGGGGCTACTGGAAGTATCCCTTTGTCCCCATGCTCAGCCGCTACAAGTGGCTCGAGCCCCGCCACATGGTGAACGTCTGCGACCGCTGGAACCGCGACAAGACCGATAATCTTCAGTACGCTTTCTTCAACGGCGTGGGCTATGAAAGTTGGGAAAATATCTGGGGCATCTGGAACCAGATCACGCCGCGCGACGCGGAGGCGTTGCGCCGCGTGTCGAAGCTCGAGCGCGCGTTTGCTGCCCTCCTCGTCAGCCCCGGCTGGGAGCCGCATACGCCCACGCTTCGCCAGGGCGTATTTGCCAGCAAGTTCCCCGGCCAGGAGCAAACGCTCTGGACGCTGGTCAACCGCAATGAGTACGATGTGGCGGGCCGCCAGATCGCGCTCCCTTATAAGAGTGCCATGCACTTTTACAACGTCTGGCAGGGAGAGGAATTGGAGCCCGAGGTGAGCGGGGCGACCGCCACGCTCAGCTTTGAGGCGGAGGCGCACGGCTTCGGCGCGGTGTTGGCCACGGAGGGAGCGCCGGCCTCCAGCGATACGCAGAAGCTACTTTCCGAAATGCACGAGCTCGCCCGCACCCGACTCGCGACGCTTTCCCATGAATGGAAGGTCCTCCCACAGCAACTCGTCGAGATTGCCCCGAGCAGGTTGGCCAATGCCCCGCCCGCCGGCATGGTGAGGATCCCTGAAGCCGATTTCGAGTTCCAAGCCGCCGGCATTATGATCGAGGGCGGCAATGACGTGGGCGTGGACGTGCAATATGCGTGGGAGGATGCGCCCCGCCGCTACCACTTGCATAAAATGCATATCAGGTCTTTCTATATCGATAAATATCCCGTGACCAATGCCGAGTTCAAGAAGTTCCTGGAGGCAACTCATTATCATCCCAATGACGACCACAACTTTCTGCGAGACTGGAAGAACGGAAGCTACGCGGACGGCTGGGGGAACAAGCCGGTGACGTGGGTTTCCCTCGAGGATGCGCGCGCCTACTCCGCCTGGGCCGGCAAACGCCTGCCGCACGAATGGGAATGGCAGTATGCCGCGCAGGGGACCGATGGCCGGACTTATCCTTGGGGTAACGAGTGGGATGCTGCCGCCGTCCCCGCGCCCGACAAGCGCCGCCAGATGCGCGAGCCCACCAACGTCGATGCCTATCCCAAAGGCGCCAGCCCCTTCGGCGTGATGGACCTGGTGGGGAACGTCTGGCAATGGACGGATGAATTCGTGGACGAGCACACGCGTGCCGGCATCCTGAAAGGGGGCAGCTTCTATCAGCCCCAGGGCTCGCTCTGGTACTTCCCCCAAGCCTACAAGCTCATCGAGCACGGCAAGTATTTGCTTATGGCGCCGAGCAAAGACCGCTCCGGCACGCTCGGCTTCCGCTGTGTCGTGGACTTCCTGGCTTCTGGTGCTTGACAGAAGCCGGGGATTCCCGTAATGTAAGCGCTTGCATTTCACGGATCTTCCTGTGGAGACCGACTGTGGCTAGCCCCGTTGCCCGCCCTCGCCGAATGAGCAGTGCCAGCCTGTCCGGTGGCTCGACCGAATCCGATTGCAAAGTGAGGCCTCTATGTCAAAAGAAAAATTCGTTTTGGGAATCGACTACGGAACTGAATCGGGCCGCGTGGTTGTGATCCGCGCGCGCAATGGGGAAGAGATCGCCTCGGCGGTAATCCAGTACCCCGATGGGGTGATTGACGAGAGGCTGCCCGGTGGGCCGCGCCTGGAGCCCGATTGGGCTTTGCAGAACCCGCGCGATTACCTCCTGGTGGCCGAAAAGGGAGTTCCCAAGGTGCTGAAAGCCGCCCAGGTCAAGGCCGAGGATGTTATTGGAATCGGCACAGACTTCACGGCGTCTTCGCCCCTGCCCGTCAAGCGCGACGGCACACCACTCTGTTTTCTTTCGCAGTACCGCAAGCGCCCGCATGCCTGGGTGAAGCTCTGGAAGCACCATGCCGCGCAACCGGAGGCGAACCAGATCAACGAAGTGGGGCGGGAACGGAACGAAGAGTTCATCCAAGTTTATGGCGGCAAGTATTCTTCCGAGTGGTTCTTCTCCAAAGTCTTGCAGGTGCTGAACGAGGATGCCGAGATTTACGATGCCACCGATCGGTTCATCGAAGGCGCCGACTGGATTGTATGGCAGTTGACGGGTGAAGAGAAGAGGAACACGTGCACGGCCGGTTACAAGGCCATGTGGATCAAAGGCAAGGGATTCCCCTCCCGGGAGTTCTTCCGCACCCTGCACCCGCGTCTTGAGAACGTTATCGAGACCAAGGTGGGGACAGACTTTTACCCGCTCGGCCAAAAGGCGGGGGGGCTGACAGCATTCTGGGCTCGGAAGACGGGGCTGAAGGAAGGCACCCCAGTTTCGGTAGGCAATGTTGATGCGCATGTAGCCGTGCCCGCTTGCACGGTAACCCAGCCCGGCTCTCTCGTGATGATCATGGGCACATCGATTTGCCACATGGTCATGGGCACGGGACGACAGATGGTGGAGGGCATGTGCGGAACGGTGGAAGATGGAATTGTTCCAGGCTTGTGGGGATTCGAAGCCGGACAATCCGCCGTCGGCGATATCTTCGCCTGGTTCTTCGAGCACGGCGTTCCGGATTATATCCACCGTGAAGCGCGCAAATTGAAAGTCCCCTTCGCTGCCGCACTCGAGAAGCGCGCCGCCGCCCTCAAACCTGGGGAGTCAGGGCTGCTGGCGCTCGACTGGTGGAATGGCAATCGCTCCGTGCTGGTGGACGTTGACTTGACCGGAGTGCTGCTGGGAATGACCCTGGCCACCAAGGCCGAAGAAATCTATCGTGCCTTGATCGAAGCCACCGCGTTTGGCACGCGAACGATCATCGAGGCCTTTGAATCGAAGGGCGTGGAAGTGAAAGCCCTGGTGGCCTGCGGGGGTTTGCCGGAAAAGAACAAGCTGCTCATGCAAATTTATGCCGATGTGACCGGACGGGAGATTAAAATCGCGGAACGGCTTCAGACTTGTTCTGCCTTGGGCTCAGCCATGCACGGCGCCGTTGCTGCGGGGCACGCGGGCGGCGGCTACGATACCATCGCTGAGGCTGCACAGCATATGGCCCACGTGCAGAAACTGACTTACCGCCCCAAGGCCGAAAACCACGCAATCTACAATCGGCTTTTCAAAGAGTACCAGACTTTGCACGACTATTTCGGCCGCGGCGCCAACGATGTCATGAAGCGGTTGAAGGCGCTCAAGCGAGAGATCGTCGCCTCATAAAAGCAGTGACGAGTGACGAGTGACAAGTGACGAGCAGGAGTCAGAAGTCAGGAGTCAGGAGTCAGGAGAAAAACCTCAGGCCGGTGCAGGTCAGGCCCTTGGCGCTGCACCTACGGCTCTTTAATCCCAGTAGGCAGTGGAGAGAGGAAGGCATTCAGCATTCAGAATCCACGATTCAGAATTGCCGTGAGCCCCGTCTTTTCAACTGACAACGGACCACTGACAACGGACCACTGACTACTGACGACTGACTACTGAGAACCACGAATGCCCCAACACAAGTTTGTCATCGGAATTGATTTTGGCACGGAGTCCGGTCGCGTCGTAGTGGTTCGAGTTCGCGATGGCGAGGAAATGGCGGCCGTGGTAGTACCTTATCCGGACGGTGTGCTCGACGAAAAATTGCCGGGCGGAGCCAGGCTCGAGCCGGATTCAGCCCTGCAAAACCCTCGCGACTACCACTTGGTGTTGGAGAAGGGCGTCCCCAAGGCGCTCAAAGAAGCAGGCGTAAAGGCTGAAGATGTTATCGCCGTGGGCACCGATTTCACATCCTGCACCGTCTTCGCCACCAGGCAGGACGGAACGCCGCTCTGCTTCCTCCCCAAATACCGCCGCGCACCGCTCGCCTGGGCAATCCTCTGGAAACATCACGCCGCGCAGCCGGAAGCCGATCGCATTACTGAGATAGGCAGGGAACGGAACGAAGAATTCGTCCGAATCTACGGCGGTAAATATTCATCCGAGTGGTTCTTCGCCAAAGTCTTGCAGGTCCTCAACGACAGTCCTGAGGTTTACGAGGCCGCCGACAAGTTCGTAGAAGGCACAGACTGGATCGTGTGGCAACTGACGGGCGAAGAAAAACGCAATAACTCTACGGCAGGATATAAAGCCATGTGGGTGAAGGGGGTGGGTTTTCCTTCGCGCGATTTCTTCCGGGCCGTTCACCCACGCCTGGAAAATGTCATCCAAGAGAAAATCGGGACGGAGTTCTATCCCCTCGGCACGCGCGCGGGTGGCCTGACGGCGCACTGGGCTGGCAAAATGGGACTGCGGGAAGGGACGCCTGTCTCCATGGGTGTTGCCGACGGGCATGTGGCCATTCCCGCAACCACGGTGACGAAGCCGGGTTCGCTCTCGATGGTCATGGGCACATCTTTCGTCCAAATGCTGATGGCCACCGAGCGACGGATCGTGGAGGGGATCTGCGGGGTGGTTGAAGATGGCATTGTGCCGGGATTTTGGGGATACGAAGCTGGCCAATATGCGGGCGGAGATATGTTCGCCTGGTTCTTCGATCACGGAGTGCCCGCCTCCCTCAAAAGCCAAGCGCGCAAGCTGAACCTTGCCTTCACCGCATTACTGGAGAAGCGGGCGGCAGCGCTGCGGCCGGGCGAATCGGGGCTGCTGGCGCTGGATTGGTGGAATGGCAACCGCTGCGTCCTCGTGGATGCCGACCTGACAGGCGTGTTGCTCGGCGCAACGCTCGCAACACCCCCCGAGGCGATCTTTCGCGCTTTGATGGAAGCCACGGCTTTCGGCACGCGCCAGATCATCGAAGCCTTCGAAGCCAAGGGCCTGCATACGAAAGACGTGGTGGCCTGCGGGGGGCTGCCGGCAAAGAACAAGCTGCTGATGCAGATTTATTCCGACGTGATCGGGCGCGAGATCAAGGTGGCGAAACGGCCTCAGACTTGCTCCGCTCTGGGCGCGGCCATCCACGCCGCCGCGGCGGCAGGCGGCGAAGCCGGAGGGTACAAAAGCATTCCCGAAGCCGCCGAACATATGGCACACTTGCAAAGCCTAACGTACCGGCCGCGGCCCGAGAACCACGAGATTTATAGCCGGCTCTTCAAGGAGTTTCAGACCCTGCATGACTACTTCGGCCGTGGTGAGAATGAGGTGATGAAGCGGCTCAAAGCTTTGCGCCGCGAGCAGATCGCACATTGAGCGTTCGTTATTTGCTGGACATCGGAGTTGCAGGTCGCAGTCATTCCCGCGAAAGCGGGAATCCACTTCGCGAACCCTCGGAAATGCGGTGTTGACCGACTGGATTCCCGCTTTCGCGGGAATGACTGGCACGATCGCATGCCAAATGACACCAACGTTGACGAGAGAGGCATTGCCTCTTGGCTGGTAGCTGATAGCTGACTGCTGACGGCTGATAACTTTTGCCTATGTCAAAGATCGAACAATTGCGTGAGGAAGTCTGGAAAGCTAATCTGGGAGTATATCGCGCGCGGCTCGTAACCATGCACAGTGGAAACGCGAGTGGAATCGATCGGGAGCGCGGGGTGGTGATTATCAAGCCCAGCGGCATGGATTACGACCGGATGCGGCCGCAGGATATGGTCGCGACCGACCTCGAGGGCCGGAAGCTGAAGGGCTCATGGAATCCCTCCGTGGACCTGCCCGACCACCTTTACATCTACAAGCACTGCCCGCATATCGGCGGCGTCATCCACACCCACTCGAATTATGCGACGAGTTTTGCGCTGCTGGGAAAGTCCCTGCCCGTCTATTTGACGGCCATCGCGGATGAGTTCGGCGAGGAGATACCGTGCCTTCCTTACGTGGATAACAGGGCTGACCATATTGGCAAAGCGATCGTGAAACAGATGGGCAAGAAGGCCCCCGCCGTGCTGCTGGCGCATCATGGCGTTTTTGCCTTCGGGCCCACGCCGCGTGCTGCGCTTAAAGCCGCCGTGATGGTCGAAGACGTTGCCAAGACGTGCCATCTTGCGTTGCTGCTCGGCAAGCCGAAACCCTTGCCGCCCGTGGAAATCAAGAAGTGGTGGGATCGCTATCACACAACCTACGGCCAACCGAAAAAGGGGTAGTGAGCCAGTTTGGTGTAGAGGCGGCTTTGCGCCGCCATTGGGCGAGATAAACTCGCCGCTACGGGATCAAATTGACCCACCACCGAAAAAGGATTGAGCTTGCTCGTTGCCAAGTTTTTGCGTATGGTGTTTGGGCCGTAACGTTGTCCATTGAGGTACGTTTATGAGCTTGTCCTTCTCCTTTTGCTCGCTTGCCCTGCTGGCCGCCGACCCGCAGACCGCCAGCCGCCTCATTTCGCTGCATTCTCCGGACATCGCCGTCATCGCCATTTATTTCGCCATGGTGCTGGGAATCGGCTTCTATCTCCGGCGATATACGAAGAGCGGCAAAGACTTTTTCCTTGCCGGCCGGGAAATAACCGCCTGGGTAGCGGGGCTGAGTTTCGTCTCCGCTAATCTCGGCGCGCTGGAGCTGATGGGGTGGGCCGCGTCCACTTATCAGTATGGCATTCTGGCGGCGCACTGGTATTGGATCGGGGCGATTCCCGCCATGCTCTTCCTGGGCATCGTCATGATGCCCTTCTACTACATCTCGAAGACCCACTCCGTTCCCGGCTTCTTGCAACTGCGTTACGGGGAATCCGCGCGGGCGCTGGCGGCCACCATGTTCACCTTCATGACCCTTTTTATGGCCGGTATCGACATGTACGCCATGGCGCTAGTGTTGAAGGTGGTGCTGGGCTGGGACCTCCACTTCAGCATCTGGGTCTCGTCAATCACGGTGGCGGTCTATGTGGCCCTGGGAGGGTTGTTCGCCGCGATCTTTAACGAGGTCCTTCAGTTCTTCCTGATCTGGTTGGGCGCCTTGTTGATTCCGATTTTCGGTTTGATTGAGACGGGGGGCTGGTCCGGCCTGGTGGCGCGCATTCACCAGAATTTCCCCCAAGGCGATTACACCCACCTCTGGCGCACCTTGGGCAGCTCCGCCGACAATCCCATGGGCATCCAGTGGGCAGGAATCGTTTTCGGCCTCGGCTTTGTGATTTCCTTCGGCTACTGGACCACGGATTTTCTGGTGGTGCAGCGCGTGATCGCCGCCAAGGACATTCGTGCCGCCAAGTTTGCGCCCATCATCGGCTCGTTCTTCAAAATGGCCGTGCCCTTTATCG